>ERZ869909.720-NODE-720-length-33771-cov-7.365525_pt1 | contig 33771 bp, 24 predicted proteins | sample MGYA00520892_ERZ869909 | MGnify/ENA primary metagenome ERZ869909 (study PRJEB32215, sample SAMEA104723947) | bioreactor metagenome | biome: bioreactor; feature: anaerobic bioreactor; material: water | place: China | collected 2015-03-12 ...
CCGCGCTGGCTCTCGGACTTCAGCTGCCCCTCGAGCTGCTCGATCCGCGTCTCCAGCGAGGACTTCGTGGCGGTGAGCTCGTCGACCTGCTGCTCGAGCGCCTTGAGTCGAGCCGCCTGGTCGCGTCGCTCGGGGGTCCCGCGCTCCGCATCCTGCTCGAGCTCGACGACGCGCTCGGTCGCGACGCGTCCCTCCTCACGCGCCGCCGCGAGCTGCTCCTCCAGAAGCGTCGCGCGCTCACGCTCTCCAGCGAGGTTCGCCTCGCAGCTCTCCGCCGCCGACATCGCCTCGCGCAGGCGCTTCAGCAGCTGCTCGTAGGTCTCGCGCTCGACGGTCGCGCGTCCAGGGACCGCCACATCCTGGTGCTCGGTCCCCGCGACCAGCTCCTCCAGGGAGAGGTCGAAGAACCCGGCGATCTCTTCGAGCAGGAGGCGCTCTGCAGGCCGCTCGCCCTTGAGCACGCGGGAGAGGTGGGAGGCCGAGACCTTCAGGTACTCGGCCAGCATCGCCTGCGACTTGCCGTTCTCGTCGAGTAGCCGCCGGATCTTGGTTTGAAAGGTCGCGTCTTCCATGGGGACTCCTGAGGATTCGTGCCGGAGCTCTGGTCCGGCCGAACCCATCTTGCTCACGACGCAACGCTAAGGCAACCCATCGGCGTTGCGCAACGTTGCGCAACCAGCAACGCAGCGACCTTGCCCGGTTTGGAGCTGTTGCACACCGCGGGCAACACGCGCCTACGGGACAACGACGACGCCCAGCAAGGCGCCTGAGCGCCCGCAAACCCGCGCCCCGAAAGCGTTCCTCGCTTCTGCCTCCCTTCGACCTCCCTCCTCCCTCCCGGTCTGGAGACTGCCCCTTGTCGCCGGCGGATGAGCCGCTGGCCCGAGCCGACAGGAGGCCCCGATGAAGTACCCGACCGAGGAGGAGTGGCGCTGCCGCAAGTGCGGCACGCTGCTCGGCATCCACCGCGGCGAGTCCGTCCACGTGAAGCACAAGCGCGCCCAGCTGGTCGTACGCGGCCACGTGATGGCCGTGTGCCCGCGCTGCGCCGAGCTCAACGAGACCGACACGACGCCGCCGCCCGACGACGCGAGGCCGGCCGCGTAGGCCGGCCCCCACGAGGATGAGCAACGCCCGACAACCCCAACCCGATCCGCGACTGATGAGGCCCCGAGAGGTCCGCCACGCGCCGCAGAAAGCCCCCGCAGGGGCGGCGCCCAGCAGGTCCGGCAGCACCGCTGGAGACCTCTCATGCGCCTGGAAACCGTTCGAACCGCCCTCGAGCAGCAGCTCCGATCCCCCGCCACCGACCACACGTTCCGCGCCGCCCGGGCCCGCCACGCGGCGCTCGCCGACTTCGACGGCCCCGACGAGGCCATCACCTTCCTGAACAGCCGCGGGCCCGACGGCTGCCAGCGCCGCAGCGCCGTCACCGCGGCGATGATCGCCGAGGCCCAGCGCCGCGAGACCGGCACCTGGTCGGCGCTGCTGATGCTGGCCTACTTCCCCGGGCTGCTCGGCATCCGCTCGACGATGAAGCCCTCGGCCGGGCTCGGCGCGGACGAGCTCAACGCGCTGCTCGTCGAGAGCTTCCTCGAGACCGTGGGCGCGCTGCCGCTCGCGACGCAGGGCAAGCTCGCCGTCGTCAACCTCATCCTCGGCACGCGCAAGGCCGCGTGGCAGCACCTCGCCCGCGAGACGGCGCGCGCCGAGCGGGAGGAGCCGCTGCCCGAGCACGCCGACGACGTGTTCGCCAGCCACTACCCCTCGCCCGAGCGCATCGCGCTGGCCCGCGAGGCCGAGCGCCTGCTCGAGCCCGAGCGCATCCGCGACTGGGTCGAGGACCTGCTGCGCGACGAGACCGAGGACGACCTGCTGCTCGTGCTCGGCACCCACGCGACGGGCAAGCCGCTCATCGACTGGGTCCGCGATCAGCACCCCCACCTCGATGGCGACGCGCTCGTGCGCGAGTACGGCCGCCTGCGCCGCCGCCGGTCCCGGCTGCTCGAGCGGCTGCGCGACCGCCTGGCCGAGTCGCCGCTGTCCCAGGCCTCGTTCCGCGCGGCTCTCCTCCTTCGTGACCGCGACCTCTGTCGCCTGCACCCGGAGGGCCACGCATGACCACCGCCCACGCCAGCATCCGCAGCGCCTTCCACGAGCTGACCCTGACGCTGCTCGGCCTCTTCGAGGTCTACGGCGCCGACCCGGCCCTCGTGGAGCACGCCGCCGACGAGATCGAGTCGATCCTCCGCCGCCACCTCGGCGCCCCCGCGGGGCCGCCCGGCGCGAAGGGGAAGCTCGCCCTCGAGCGGCTCCTCGATGAGCTCGAAGCCGCGCAGGCCTCCGCCCAGAGCCCGCAGACCGCCCACTGACGACAACCCCGGGCCGGATGGCCCTCGACCGAAGGAGAACACCGATGAGCACCAACGCCTGGGACACCGCCTCCCGCCTCGCCGACAAGCACGCCAACCAGGGCGGCATCTTCATCCGCCTCGCCGCCAACGGAGACAAGGTCGTCGGCGCCTTCTGCGGCGAGCCCTTCGCCCGCGAGGTCGTCTGGACCGGCGAGCGCTACGAGACCTACGACCCCGCCGTCCACACCGACAAGCGCCCGAGCCTCCGCGTGATGCTCAACTTCTTCGTCCCCGACGAGGACGACATGAAGGTCATCGAGGGCGGCACGGTGTGGTTCAAGGACGTGCTGAAGGTCCGCGACAAGTACGGCCTCGACAAGTGGCTCTTCGAGATCGAGCGCCACGGCGACGCCGGCGATCCGAAGACGACCTACAGCATCCTGCCCGAGGAGAAAATCGACGACGCCATGCGCGCCCGCATCGCCGAGGCCGAGCCCCACGACCTCGCCTCCATCGGCAGCGGCGACGCCTCAGCGAGCGCCGACAAGGGCGCGGCGAAGCCCAGCGCCGGCGGCTCCGGCGGCGCCATCGACCCGCGCGTCGCGAGCGAGCTGGTCGGCCGCCTCAAGGCGCTGCCCCGCTCCGACGTCGACGCCTTCCTCGCGGAGCTCGGCGTCAAGCGCGTCCGCGACCTCAAGGCGAGCGACCTGGCCGCGGCCAAGAAGGCGCTCGACCGCCTCGAGGCGGCGCTCCGCGCGAGCGGCGGCGACGAGGACGACTCCATCGACCCCTTCGCCTGATCGAGAGGTGCGTCGTGGTGCATGCCATCGTCGACAGCGCGATCCGCATCGCGGAGGGCGACCTGCCGCCGCGGTCGCTGGCGCTCCTCCACCGCGCGCTCTCGTTCCCGACCACGGCTTTCGAGCGAAGCTCGAAAACGGGGCGCGAGCGCGCAGCGCGAGTCCGAAGGACGGCACTCGCGAAGCGAGGCCGCAACCCCGAGCACGCGCTGCGCGAGCGGATGGGCCGGTGGACGGGGGCGACCCCGGAGGAGGTCTGCCTCATCGACCGCGACGCCGACGGGCGCCTCGTGTTCCCCCGCGGGGCGGCGGCCGTCGTGCGCGACGCGGTCGCGTCGGCGGGCCGGCAGGTCGCCTTTGACGATCGGCGCGTGCGCCACGAGCCCGTCGGCTTCGAGCTCGCCCTCTCGCTGCGCGACTACCAGGAGGAGGCCGTCCGTGCCCTCGTGCGCCACACGCAGGGCACGGCGGTCCTCCCCTGCGGCGCGGGCAAGACGGTCATCGGCGCCGGCGCCATCGCCCGCGCGCGCCAGCCCGCGCTCGTGCTGGTGCACACCCACGACCTGCTCGAGCAGTGGCGCGAGACCCTGCGTGACGCCCTCGGCGTCGAGCCCGGCGTCATCGCCGGCGGCAGCGCGGCGCCCGACGTCGTCACCGTCGCGACGGTGCAGACGCTGGTGAACCTCGCCCCCGCGGCGCTCGCCGAGCTCGGGGCGCGCTTCGGCACGCTGATCGTCGACGAGTGCCACCACGTCCCGGCCTCCACGTTCCGCGACGTGGTCGCGGCCATGCCCGCCTTCTACCGCTTCGGCCTGACCGCCACGCCCGAGCGCAGCGACGGCCTGACCCCGCTGCTCGACCACGCCCTCGGCGCGCCCGTGTTCCAGGTCGACCACGCGCGCCTCGTCGAGGCCGGCCACCTCATCGTGCCGGAGGTCGTCGCGGTGAGCACGGGCGTCACCTCCGACGCGGGCTCGCACACCGAGCTCGTCGCCCGGCTCGTGCGCGACGCGGACCGCAACGCGCTGCTCCTGCGCCTCATCACCGAGGCCACCTTCAACCGCCACGCGACTCTCGTGCTCTCGGCTCGGGTCGAGCACTGCGAGCACCTCGCGCGGCAGCTCTGCGAAGACGACGTCGCCGCGGCCGCGCTCACGAGCCGCACGCCGAAGGCCCAGCGCGCTGCGATCCTCGAGGCCTTCCGCAGCGGCGAGCTCGCGGCCGTCTGCGCGACCTCGCTCGCCGACGAGGGCCTCGACGTCTCCCGCCTCGAGCGGCTCATCCTCGCCACGCCCGCCCGCGCCGAGGGCCGCACCATCCAGCGCCTCGGCCGGCTGATGCGCCCGCACCCCGGCAAGCGCACGCCGGTGCTCTACGACCTCGTCGACGACCACCCCATCGCGCGCCGCCAGCACGCCGCGCGCCGCCGCGCCTACCGCAAGGTCCTCGGCGCCGACACCCCGATCTCGGTGCTGGCGATGGAGGCCGCTTGAACGACTTCCGCGCCATCGTCGACAGCGTCCGCGACCGCACCGACCTCGCCGCGCTCATCGGGCGGGACGTCGAGCTGCAGCCGGCCGGCTCGGTCCTCAAGGGCCGCTCGCCGTTCCGCGCCGACAGCGATCCGTCCTTCGTCGTCTGGCCCCACAGCCAGACCTGGCGCGACTTCTCGGGCGGCTCGAGCGACGGCGGCGACTGCGTCGACTACGTGATGGCGCGCGACGGCGTGGGCTTCTGGGATGCGCTGCACACCCTCGCCGACGAGGCCGGCGTGGCGCTCCCCGGCCGCGAGGACGCGCAGCTCAGCGCCGAGCTCGATCGGCTCTCGGAGCGGCGCCGGGTCGAGAACCTGCTCACGGAGGCCGCCCGCTACTACCACCAGGTGCTTCCGTCGAAGCTGCGCGCCGCCTGGTTCAAGGACCGCTACGGCTTCTCCGACGAGACGGTCGACAAGCTGCAGCTCGGCTGGGCCGACGGCCACCTCTACGAGCACCTGGTCGGCGCACTCGGGGCCTCCGAGGACGAGGCCCTCGCCACCGGCCTGTTCGTCCGCTTCCGCGACGGCCGCGTCACCGACTTCTTCCAGCAGCGCCTCGTGTTCCCGTACTGGCGCCGCGGCCGGGTCGTGTACTTCATCGCGCGCCAGACCGAGCTCACCCCCGAGGCCCCGTGGGAGGAGGCCAAGTACAAGAAGCTGCTCACGCGCTCGGACAAGCACCCCTACGTCTCGGCCCTCGTCCAGAACGACACCTTCTACAACGAGGACGCGGCCACCCGCGCGGGCGTCGAGCGGCTCCTCGTCACCGAGGGCGTGACCGACTGCATCTCCGCCCTGCAGGCCGGCGTCCCGTGCATCTCGCCGGTGACCGTCCGCTTCCGCAGGAAGGACCTGCCGAAGCTCATCGCGCTGACCGAGCGCGTCGCCGAGGTGGTGATCTGCAACGACTCCGAGGCGAGCGGCGCCGGGGAGGCCGGCGCCTTCGAGACCGCGGCCGCGCTCCAGGAGGCGGGCCGCGTCGTCCGCGTCGCCCGCATCCCGCGGCCCGACGGCAAGGACAAGGTCGACCTCAACGAGCTCGTCGCGCAGGGCGGCCCCGAGGCGCTGCACAAGGTGTTGCGCGAGGCCGCCGACTGGGTCGAGCACCAGCTCGAGCGCATCCCGGCCGACGCCCCCAAGCACGAGGTGAGCGCGCGCCTGCGCGAGCTGCTGCCACTGCTGCGCACCGCCGATCCCGTGCTCCGCGACGGCTACGCCGAGCTCATCAAGCGCCGCTTCAAGCTGCGCGCCCAGACCGTCCGCGAGCTCCTGAGAGAGCCACCGGCAGAGCGAGGCGCGCGGAAGAACACGGGCGACGACGAAGAAGACGGCGACGCCGAGCCCCAGGGCCCGGGCCTCAAGGGCGAGGTCCTCGAGGACACCGACCACTACTACATCCTCGGCCGCCGCGGCGAGCCCGTCACCATCTCCACCTTCGCGCTCGAGCCGGTGCGCCGCATCGCCACCGACGACGGCGACATCATCGACGCCGACGTCACCACGACCTGCGGCCGCACCTACCGTGGCGTCCGCTTCCCCCGCGACGCCTGGCACAGCAAGCGGCACCTGCTCCGCGTCCTGAAGTCGGCCGACATGCTCTGGACCGGCTCCGACGACAACGTCCAGGGCGTGCTCAAGCTCCTCGCCGAACGCCGGGTGCCGGCCCTGCGCGGCATCACGAACCTCGGCTACGTCGAGATCGGCGGCGAGCCGCTGTGGGTGGTGCCCGAGAGCGTGGTGGGCCGTGGCGGCGCGACGCTCCCCGACGACGTGCTCTTCGTCGACGCCGGCGACGCCCTGCACAAGCGCCTCCGCCCCCTCGACCCGATCGACCCCGCGGTGGAGGCGGCCACCGCCGCGCTCGTGCTGCCGAAGCTTCTCGAGCTCAACACGCCCGAGGTCATCCTGCCCATCCTCGGATGGTTCTTCGCCGCGCCGCTCAAGCCCCGCATCCACAAGGCGCTCGGCCATTTCCCGATCCTCTGCGTGTGGGGCACCCAGGGCTCGGGCAAGAGCTCCATCGTGATGGAGGTGTTCTGGCCGCTCATGGGCATCCGCTCGGCCGAGCCCTTCAGCGCCACCGAGACCGAGTTCGCGCTGCTCAAGCTGCTCTCGTCGACCAACTCCGTCCCGGTGTTCATCGACGAGTACAAGCCCTTCGACATGCCGCGGTACCGCCGGAACACGCTGCACCGCTACATGCGCCGGCTCTACACGGGCGAGGTGGAGAGCCGCGGCCGCGCCGATCAGACCGTGGTCAGCTACCGTCTTCACGCGCCGCTCTGCCTGGCCGGGGAGACCCGGCCCATCGAGTCGGCGCTGGTGGAGCGCATCGTCACCGCGAACCCGAGCAAGGACACGCTGCCCGACCGGCCGGAGATGGTGCGCGCCTTCCAGAAGCTCAAGACCGTGGACCTCGGCCTGCTCACCCGCGGTATCCTCCGCCACCTGCTCGCCCGCGACACCGCGGCCGACCTCGCCGTGGCCACCCGGGTGGTCGAGGGCACGCTCGCCGGGCGCGAGGTGCCGCTGCGCATCAAGGACAACCTCATCGCCACCGTGTGCGGGCTGCTGCACTTCGAGGGCTACGCCGAGAGCCTGGGCGTGCGTCTGCCCGAGCTCGACGTCGCGGCGCTGGTGGCCGCTCAGTGCGACGACCTGCTCGAGAGCGGCGGCCGCACGGTGAAGACGGGCCTCGACTACTTCCTCGAGATCCTCTCGAGCCTCGCCGTCAGCGGAGGCATCCAGCACAACCGCCAGTACACCTACTCGAGCGGGCAGCTCGCGCTGCACGTCGCCTCGTGCCACGCGGCGTATGCCGAGCACTGCCGGCGCATCGGCTACGAGGGCGAGGTCCTCGACAAGAAGGCGCTCGTCCGCCAGCTGCAGGAGAACCAACGCCGCGGCGGCTACGTCACCGAGGTCAGCCGCGCGACGACCTTCGGCACCCGCGGCGACAAGCGCCGGGCGGCCTTCATCGACCTCGAGGCGGTCAAGCGGCTACTCGACGTCGACGACTTCCCCCAGGACGAGCCCAGCAGCGCAGGCGGGTACGGCGGGGGCTGGCATGACGACTGATCTGCCGGCTGTGCACCGCGTCTCAAATGCTTGTTTTGCTTCCGGAATCGGCTTGATGGGTTCGCGGAAGGAAGCGTGTATGCCGACAGCCGAGCACGACGGCTCGGCGCCACGACAACCATCACCATGGAGGACCGCATGAGCCGATCGACCGTCGAGCAAGCGCGTCCCGCCGGCGCGGAGGCGCAGCAGCGGCTGCGCGAGCGCCTGGCCGAGATCCAGGCGATGCCGGTGAGCGAGCTGCAGGACCTGTACTACGACCTGCACGGCCGCGCGACGCGCGCCCGCAACCGGCCCTGGCTGATCAAGCGCCTGAGCTACAGGACGCAGGAGCTGATGACCGGGCTGAGCCTGAGCGCCGAGGCCGAGCAGCGCATCGCCGACCTCGGCGAGGACGAGCCGGTGCGGCTGCGCGAAGAGGGAGACCCGCCGCCGCTGCCCGAGCCGCCGGCGAAGCCCCGCGACCCGCGGCTGCCCCCGGTCGGCACCGTCATCCACCGCGCCCACAAGGGCGAGGTCCACGAGATCACCGTGCTCGACGACGGCTTCGAGTACGAGGGCCGCCACTACACGAGCCTCTCCACCATCGCCCGCGAGGTCACCGGCACCAGCTGGAACGGCTTCCTCTGGGCGGGCCTGACCAAACGGAAGAAGCGCAAGCGCGGCGACGCCGGGGAGGACGGATGAACGAACCCCCGAACAACAACGGCGCGCCGAAGGTCCGCTGCGCGATCTACACGCGGAAGTCGACGAGCGAGGGCCTCGACTCCGACTTCAACACCCTCGACGCCCAGCGCGAGGCGGCCGAGTACTTCATCCGCGCCATGGCCGGCGAGGGCTGGGAGGCGCTGCCGCACCGCTACGACGACGGCGGCTTCACCGGCGCCAACACCGACCGGCCGGCGCTCAAGCGCCTGCTCGCCGACATCGAGGCGGGCGAGGTCGACTGCGTGGTGGTCTACAAGGTCGACCGGCTGAGCCGCAGCCTGATGGACTTCGCGAAGCTGCTCGCGGCCTTCGACCAGAAGGACGTCACGTTCGTTTCGACCACGCAGAACTTCAACACGACGAACTCGATGGGGCGGCTCACGCTCAACATCCTGCTCTCATTCGCGCAGTTCGAGCGCGAGATGATCGCCGAGCGCACCCGCGACAAGATGGCCGCCGCCCGCAAGCGCGGGAAGTGGCTCGGCTCCCGGCCGCCCTACGGCTACCTCGGCGACCACGACAAGAAGCAGCTGGTCGTCTGCGAGGAGGAGGCCGAGCGCGTGCGGACCATCTTCCGGATGTACCTGCGCCTCGGCTCGGTGAACGCCGTCGCCAAGCGCATCAACGACCTGGGCTGGATGAAGAAGGGGTACCACGCGAAGACCGGGCGCGTGACTCCCCCTCGGCAGTACCGGGACAAGGACGTCCACAGCATCCTGCGCAACGTGACCTACCTCGGGAAGGTGGAGTTCAACGGCGAGCTCTACGAGGGCGAGCACGAGGCCATCGTCAGCGAGGAGCTCTTCGCGCGAGTGCAGTCGGTGCTCACGTCGAAGGCCTGCGGGCGCGGCAGGCGGCGCGGGCGCAACCCCGAGTACCTGCTCCAGGGCATCGCCTGGTGCGGGCTCTGCGACAAGCGCATCACCACCACGGCGGGCCGCGGGCGGAACAAGGAGATCTACCGCTACTACGTGTGCTCGAACCGCGGGCGGAAGGGACGCGACGGCTGCGACCACCCGCGCCTCGGCGCCGAGGAGCTCGAGCAGCTGGTGGTCAGCCGGGTGAAGGCCCGCTGCACCGATCCGCTGCTGCGCGAGGAGATCGTCGCCCGCATGGAGGTCGGCCGGGTCGAGGCCATGGCCGCGATCACCTCGGAGCGGGAGCGCATCGTGGCCGACGAGGCGAAGCTTCACGCCGAGGGCCGCAAGCTGATGGACGCCATCGGCTCGGAGACCGGCTCCCAGGGCAAGCTGCTGGCCGAGCGCATCGGCGAGATCGAGGCCCAGCTCGACGTGCTGTCGACCGAGCGCTGCTCCCTCGACGCCCAGCTGCGCGGCCTGCAGAACGCCACAGAGCAGGTGCGCGCCACGGTGGACATCCTCGAGGTCTTCGACGCCGTCTGGGACGAGTTCGAGGCCGCCGAGAAGCAGGACCTCGTCCACCTCGTGGTGAAGCGGGTCGTCGTCAACGAGCCCGAGGGCAAGCTGGACCTCGAGTTCCACGACCTGGCCGCGCCCTTCGAGCCCCTCGCGGCCGAGCCCGAGGGAGATCCGGACGACAAGGAGCCACCGGACGACGAGGCGCCAACGGTGGCCACCAGCGGCCCGGTGTCGGCCCCGGCGATGGAGGCGAGCCCATGACCGAGCACGCCGAGACGATCGCCTTCCGGCCCCGACAGCGCCGCACGCAGGCCCGCGTGAAGCGCCGCAGACGCCAGCTCGCCGAGCGCCGTCCCGCCCGCGTCGCCCGCCGCCTGGCGCTCGCCCACCGGATCGCGGCCGACATCGAGGCCGGCCGGTACAAGGACTACGCCGACGTCGCCCGCCGCCACGGCCTCACCCGCGCCCGCCTGACCCAGCTGATGAACCTCCTGCTCCTCGCCCCCGACATCCAGGAGGAGGTGCTGGCGCTCGAGTTCCCGGTGGGACGGGAGCCCGTCACCGAGCGCACGCTGCGCCGGGTGCTGGCCAGCCTGTGCTGGGAGGATCAGCGGGCGGCGTGGGTGGAGGTGCGGCCATGACGGGCAAAACGAAGCTCCTGGCCGTTGCACAATTTTGCACTCCGATGTACAAGCGTGACACGTGGAAGCAGTGCCTTCGTGCTGCTGCGAGCCCTCATGAGGTCACGGTCAATGGGCCACGCGCTCACGGTGAAGCAAGTTGCGGAGCTGCTCGCGGTCAACGAGCGCACCGTCTACCGGATGGCCAATGCGGGGGAGCTGCCGGGCTTCAAGGTTTCCGGGTCGTGGCGGTTCATGGAGGACGACATCCGCGATTGGATCGAGGAGCAGAAGAAGCGCGCGAAGGACGAACCCGACAACGAGGAGACAGCTTGACCCCACGCCCACCACATCCGCGAAACAACGCGCGCTCACATGAAAGCGCGATGGTGCGGGTGTGCGCCCATGGCGAGGCTCGAACAGGAGGGCGGCATGGGTAAGCGGAAAGTCTTGTCGCTCTTCTCAGGTGCCGGCGGCCTGGACCTCGGTCTCGAAGCAGCAGGGTTCGATGTAGCCTTGTGTGTTGAGATCGATGCCGACAGCCGCGAGACGCTCGTTAGCAACCGGCCCAAGTGGAAGCTCGCCGAACCCGGAGACGTCCACCAGCTGACGCCGCAGGAGGTCATGAGACAAGCCGGCCTAAAGCGTCGCGAGCTGACGCTGCTCGCCGGCGGTCCCCCATGCCAGCCCTTCTCGAAGTCGGGCTACTGGGTGAACGGAGATGCAGCACGCCTGTCAGACCCCCGTGCGTCGACGCTCGGTGCATACCTTGCTCTCGTCGAAGCGACGTTGCCCGAGGTCGTGCTCCTCGAGAACGTGAAGGGCCTTGCCTACGACAACAAGGACGAGGGTCTCCAGCTCCTCAAGGACGAGCTGACGCGGATCAACAAAGAGCAGAAGACCCAGTACCGGCCGTCGGTCATCGTGTTGAACGCGGCGGAGTACGGCGTGCCGCAAACGCGGGAACGCGTTTTCGTCATCGCCCACCGCGAAGGCGCTGTGTTCGAGGCCCCGCCCAAGACCCACGCCGCACCCGAAGCGCTCGGCGACGACTCCTCCCTTGAGCCCTTCCTGACCGCGTGGGACGCGATCGGCGATCTAGACACCGAGACCTGGGACGAGGATCTGGATGCTCGCGGTAAGTGGGCGGATCTGCTGCCCAGCGTCCCCGAAGGCGAGAACTACCAGTGGCACACCGACCGAATGGATGGGGAGCCCCTGTTTGGTTGGCGCACTCGATTCTGGTCGTTCCTCCTCAAGCTCGCCAAAGACCGCCCGAGCTGGACGATTCAGGCGCAGCCGGGGCCATCCACGGGTCCTTTTCACTGGAAGAGCCGCCAGCTCTCGAACCGCGAGCTGGCTCGACTGCAGACCTTCCCGGACGACTACGAGTTCGTCGGCGAACGCCGTTCTGTCCAGCGCCAGATCGGCAACGCTGTGCCTCCCGCCATCGGAGAAATTCTTGGCCGCGAGATCCGACGGCAGCTCCTCGGCGGTCGTCCCCGACGGGCGATATCTTTGCTCCCGGAGCGGCGCCACGATCGTCCAGAGCCAGAGCCCGTCGCGCCGGTGCCAAAGAAGTTCCTGAAGAGACGCGGACCGCACAAGGCGCACCCCGGCACAGGTAAAGGGCCCGGGGCGCAACGACGTGTGCAAGAGGAGCAACCCCATGCCTGACAGCAGCAAGCGCGACGCGCGAGGCCGCATCCTAGACGCGCTCCGCCGGGAGCTCCTGGGACCATCCGACCCCAACGAAGTCATCCAGGAGTTCCCGACCAGTCGATACATCGTTGGGAGGCTTGCACCGGCTACCGACGCGGAAGCCGATGACGCTTCGTACGAAGAGGTTGACGGCAAGGTCGACCCCCTCGAGAACGACGAGCTGGGCGTCGGCGCAGACGATGACGAGGATGGGGCCTCAGAGTTCCAGCCGCCGCTGATCGTGGGGTTCCACCCGTCATCGTTCGGCCTCTCGTTCTTGCTGGAACCGTCCGTCGGGCAGCTGACGGTTGAGGTCAGCTGGGGAGACTACCGGCGCGAGTCGGACGAGGAGTCAGGTGGTACCCACTGGCAGCGGTACGACCAGAAGGTGGAGGTTCACGGAGTTCCTGTCTCCAAGACCGGGTCAATTCCGCGCATCCCGTTGGCGCAGAAGGCGGCGCCTGCCGGGGTCACAATCGCCGGAACGGAGGACGATGAGCTCACGCTGGAGGGTGTTGTCCACGAGATCGACGGCCAGCGTGCGGTCAGCCTCTTCCTCGTCAATCGACGCACACGCGGGAAGGTGACTGACCGCAACAAGGACGAGCAGTGGATTCTCCAGCCACGTCTGCGGATTTCGTCCCCGGACAACGAGCCGGTCTTTCGTGCGAAGCGCTTCGGCGGAGATGAGGGCTCTGAGGTTGGGGACGACGAGGTCGCAATCGCGAACCTCCTCTACCGACACGCTCGCGAGTTTGCGACGGGGCATGGCGTCGCGGCCGGTTGGGACGGTCTTGCCGAAGACGGTCTTCGTGTTTCCACCATCTTCACCGAGTTCATTCCCGACTTCGAGGTGCCCAGTCTCATTGCACCCGCCGATGCGACGGGTGGGGCGAAGCTCGACATGTTCGAGCTCAGCCAGGCGAGCGGCCCGGCGCAGCTGAAGACTTGGCTCGAGCCGATGCTCGCTGCCTACGACAAGTGGATCGGAGAGCGGAAGGCCGAGGCCGCAACTCCTCCGATCAGCACGAGCGACGACTACACGGACACCGCGAAGGAGCTCATCCGACGATGCGAGCACGCATCAGAGCGGATGCGCGCGGGGCTCGACCTGCTCGCCAACGACCCTTTGGTGTTCGAGGCTTTCAAGTTTGCCAACCAGGTCATGTGGGATCAGCGGATTCACTCGATCTGGTCCTCGGCCAACCGTCAGGCAGGCGAAGTATCTGGCGCAGCGGCCGACTTCGACAAGCCGAAGAACCGAACATGGCGCCCGTTCCAGATGGGGTTCATCCTCCTTAATCTCCGCGGGCTCGCCCGAGAAGATACAGAAGACCGACGCCTTGTAGACTTACTCTGGTTCCCGACGGGCGGCGGCAAGACCGAGGCGTATCTCGGCCTGGCGGCGTTCATCCTCGCGTATCGACGTCTTCGCGGTGACAGAGACGGCAAGGTTGCGGGTGCCGGCGTCAACATCATCATGCGGTACACGCTGCGACTGCTGACAGTTCAGCAGTTCCAGCGCGCGGCGGCGTTGATCTGCGCATGCGAGCTTGTTCGCAAAGCTGACCCAGCCAAGTGGGGTGCTGAGCCCTTCCGCATTGGGCTGTGGGTTGGCCGAAAGACGACACCGAACCAGTCGAGTGACTCCGAGAAGGCGCTCGAAGACCTCAACGACGGCAAGAAGCCGCGGGAGGGGTCGCCGGTTCAGCTCGTGACGTGCCCCCGTTGCGGAACCGCCTTGGTGACGCCGCAGGGCAAGCCGGAGAACCAGACCTACACCTACGACAAGGCGCGTCGCCGAACCTACGTGTGCTGTCGCAACCGCGACTGCGAGTTCTGCGCGCGCAAGTCTGACAACGAGGGGCTCCCGGTTGTCGTCGTCGACGAAGAGCTGTACCGCACGTGTCCATCCCTGCTCATCGCGACGGTGGACAAGTTCGCCCGTATGCCGTTCAAGGGCGAGACGCAGGCGTTCTTCGGTCTTCGGAACCGCTACAGCAAGACCTTCGAGCACCTGACTCCCGCGCATGGGGACAAGGTCAGCGGTCTCAAGGTCCGGGACGGGAAGGGAGCGCCGCCTCTCTTGCCTCCAGAGCTGGTCATCCAGGACGAGCTCCACCTCATCTCTGGACCGCTTGGCACCATGGTCGGTCTCTACGAGACGGCGATCGACTTCCTGACGAGGGTACGCCACGAGTCGGGTCTCTCAGTGCCGGCGAAGGTCATCGCCTCTACGGCGACCATTCGACGTGCTCGACAGCAGGTTCGTCAGCTCTACGATAGCGACCTGGCGATCTTCCCACCCAGTGGCTTGTCGGCGCGGGATTCCTTCTTCGCCAAGGAGCTCCCGATCGACGAGTCCGACGACGGTACCGCCGGCCGAATCTACGTCGGAATCAACGCGCCCGGCAGCTCGAGCAAGACGCTCCTCGTGAGGGTGTACGCCGCGCTCCTAGCCTCGGCTCAGGCGGAGATCGACGTGGCCCCGGGCCCAGCGGATCCCTACGCGACGCTCGTCGGGTACTTCAACAGCCTGCGAGCGCTTGGTGGAGCCAAGCGCTTGGTCGAGGACGACATCAAGAACGTCCGCCTCAAGTACCTGAGGAACCAGCGAGGGTTCCCGAACCGGTTCATCAACGACCCGGAAGAGCTCACGAGCCGGCTCGACTCTTGGAAGATCCCGGGGCTCTTGAAGAAGCTCGACGTCCAGTTCCCAAGGGTGAAGGGTCAAGCCCATCCGGTAGATGTGCTGTTGGCGACCAACATGATCTCCGTCGGAGTCGATATCGACCGGCTTGGGCTCATGGTCGTCACGGGGCAGCCGAAGACGACGGCGGAGTACATCCAGGCGACGAGCCGTGTCGGCCGGAAGCATCCGGGCTTGGTCGTCACCATGTACAACTGGATGGGGCCTCGCGACCTCTCGCACTATGAGCGATTTCGGTCCTATCACGCCGCCCTCTACCGGTACGTTGAGGCAATCAGCGTAACTCCGTTCTCGTCGCGCGCGCTGGATCGCGGACTTCGCGGGATGTTCGCCGCCATCGAGCGACTGTCAGGGCCGAACATGGCCCTTCAACCGCAGGCGCAGTCCTTCGATCCCGCCTCGTCGCACACAGCCGCAGTCATCGACGACATCGTCACCCGTGCGGCGGCCTTGGTCGGCACCAGCAATGCTCAGTTGGTGAAGGAACGGCTCCTCTCCCATCGCGATGAATGGGCGAAGCTTGCCGACGACCTCCTCCGGTACTCCTGGCTACGGGACAACATGCCACCCAACAACTCGCGCGTGCTCCTCAAGACCGCGGGCACGGACAACGAAGGCGAGTGGCAGACCCCTGGCTCTCTTCGTGAGGTTGAGCCGACCGCCGCATTCTTTCTTTCTGAAGAGGAGGGCTGACGATGACGAGCAAGCGCGCCATCGGAGATGTTCGGCCCAGCCAGGTCATCACGACCTTTGGCCCAGGAGCCATCGTAGACCTCCAAACCCTGTCCGTGATTGTCGCGGGCATCGACGGATGGCCGATCGACGAGGACCAGGTCATCCATGAGCCTCGCCTCCAGCAAGCGCTCCGTGTGAAGCGCTTCTTCGCGGCGCTGCCGGCCGAGGGAAGCTTCTTCAACAAGCGCGGCACGGTGCCGTCTTTTCTGTTTCCCCGCTACCAGGTGTGCTCGAACAGCAAGTGCGCGACCCTCTCAGAGTATGGCGAGGGTCTCATCGAGTACAACGAGAAGTGGCAGGAGATGCGGTGCAAGGCCCCGCGATGTCCAGGACGAGGCAAGTTCAAGGCACCAACCATTCCCGCTCCATTCGTCGTTGCCTGCCCGAGCGGCCACATCGACGACTTCCCGTGGCGCACCTACGTCCACCGCGGTCCAACGGGTTGCGGAAAGCGGATGCACCTCTACTCGCGCGGCAAGACCGGGTCGGTTGCCGACTTGATGGTTGAGTGCGACTGCGGGGCAACCAGGAGCGTGAGCGACGCATTCGGCGTGAAACGCAAAGAGGTGCTCGGCGAATGCACGCGGCGGCGTCCGTGGCTCGGAACAAAGAACCGAGACACAACGTGTGCCCACAAAGACGAGCTGCGGGCGATGCAGCGTGGCGCGACGAACGCATGGTTCCCGATCGTTCGCAGCGCGCTGTCGATCAAGGAAGCCGCGAGTCCTATCGGAACCGCGCTGAAGAAGTGTCCCCAGCACCAGATCGACAAGCTCGACTCCATCGACAAGCTCAAGCTCATGCTCGAGATGGACATGTTCCCGGCGCTCGAGGGATTCGACATCGACGAGGTCTGGCAGACAATCGAAAAGGCTCGGGGCAACATCGAGACGGATGAGATTGATCTGCGCCTGCCCGAGTGGGAAGCCTTCCGCGACATTGCCAAGAGCAACCAGGGCGACAACTCGGACTTCTTTCTGGAAGCGGGCGAGGTGCCGGGCTTCGTCGCAGCCGAGATCGAGCGGGTCGTGCTCGTCCGGAAGCTCCTCGAGGTGCGGGCGCTGACCAGCTTCACCCGCATCGACTACGTGAGTGGCAGTGACGACGCCGGATTTGGCCCCGCCCGCGCGCCCATCTACCGCAGTCGTCCCGACTGGCTGCCCGCTGTTGAGGTGCGGGGCGAAGGCATCTTCCTCGAGCTCAATGAGGAGAAGGTCGCTGCCTGGGAGTCCTCCGCTCCGGTCGTCGCTCGGGCAAGTGCGATGGAGGAGAAGTACAAGGCATGGGCTGAGGAGCGCGGGGTCGACAGCGACGACTTCCCGGGCGCGCGCTACGTCTTGCTGCACACGCTTGCGCACGTCTTGATCCGTCAGCTCGCGCTCGACTGCGGCTACTCCGCCGCCTCCGTCCGCGAACGCATTTACAGCAGCACCGACCCCAAGCGCAGGATGTGCGGCATCCTCTTGTACACCGCGAGCCCGGACTCGGAAGGGAGCCTCGGTGGACTGGTCGATCTTGGGAGCCCGGCGCGTTTCCCAGACCTGCTCCGACACGCGCTGAGTGGCGCGACGCGCTGCTCCTCGGATCCACTTTGCGCGGACCATCGACCCGATGTGCACGCCACCATCAACGGCGCGGCGTGCCACGCTTGCGTCTTGGCGCCCGAGACATCGTGTGAGGCCTTCAACCGGTTTCTGGACCGCAACTTCCTGGTCCCGAGCATGGCGCACACGGACATGGCCTACTTCCTCGATCCGGACGCCACGTCCTAGCCCGGGAGCGAAGTCAGATGAGCGAAGTCCCTGAGCTCGCCCCGGCGGTACTCCGGCTACTGGACGCGGGGGCATTCCCTTCGACGGTTGAGGCGGTGCGCTCCGGCCGCCTCGGCCAACGATCCGGCCCAGCTACCATCGGTGCGGTGGCGTCCGGGAGGCCCGGGGTCACGACAACGCTGCAAGGACTCCAACGCCTCTGGGGCGCGCGATATTCAGCAACCGATGGCCCGGGATTCGCGGACATTCTGGAAGCGGTCGCAGAGGGCGCCAGGGTTGAGCGAAACTTTCATCCGACAACAGAGGTCGTCTGGACCGGCCCAAAGGTTGAAGGTTCGTACCTGCGCGCGACTCGACAGGTCGTTCAGGACATCATCAACGGAGCTCACGAGGAACTGCTGGTCGTCGGTTACTGGATCGCCGGCCATGGAGACCAGGAAGGCATCATCCGCGATGTGATTGGCCTGATGGCCAACGCTGCGGCGCGCGGCGTCAGCGTAGCGGTCGTCCTGGACTCCGGGGAGAAGACCTACGGGAAGAACGTAACCATCCGAGCTACCCCGTCTGTTCAGGCAAGTGAGCGTGATTCAGGGTGTCGCCTTTCCGAAGCGTACGAGGCAGGAGAGGCAGATGAATCAGCGAACGCGAGCGCGGTGGATGGAGTTGGTGGAGGAGTTCGAGCGTGCCGGGCTGACGCAGCGTGACTTCGCTGCGTTGCATGGGGTGAACGTTGGCACGTTCCGCTCTTGGCTTTACAAGCTTCGACGGGAGGGTCGGCCGGCCGCGGGATTGACGGAGGTTTCCGTCGTATCCGCGGAGGTGGAGTCTGAAGCGGCCTGCAGGTTGGAGTTGCCGGGTGGCATGGTCGTGAGTTTCTCATCGGCACCCAGTCCGTACTGGCTCGCGGACCTGTCGTCGGCGCTGGTAGAGGTGCAGTAGTGTTGGCGCTTCCGAGCGCAGTCCGAATCTACCTGGCGACGCAGTCTACAGACATGCGCAAGGGATTCGACGGATTGGCGGCGTTGGTGGAGGCGCAGGGGCTGGACCTGTACTCGGGACATCTCTTCGCGTTCCTGAGCCGCCGTCGTGATCGGGTGAAGATTCTGACATGGGACCGTGGTGGCTTCGTGCTCTACTACAAGCGGCTCGAGAAGGGCCGGTTCCGGCGGCCGGAGGTGGACCCTGATACGGGCCACGTCCGACTGGATGCTGCGGAGCTCACGATGCTGCTCGACGGAGTAGACCTTGCTCGGGTGCGGCGCTCGCGGTTGTGGCAACCGCCCAGCCGGGCAGCCTGAAGAAAGGGATCGACAGGATCCCCGATGCGTGATCTTACGATCCCCGATGCCCACCTCGATCAACATAGACGAGCTGATCGCCGACATCGAACGCGCCCGGGCCGACGAGACCACGCCGGCGTGGGTATCCGTGCTGCTGCGCACCGTTCTGTTGCTGGTGACCACGATGCAGCGACACTTCGACGAACTCAGCGGTACCGTGGACCGGCTCGAGTCCGAGAACGCCAAGCTGCGCAAGCAGGTGTACGGCAAGAAGAGCGAGCGCAAGCCCCGGACACCATCGGCGAAGCCTCCGAAGAAGAAGACTCTCGAAACACCTCGCACGGGCCCCAGTGCGCTCGATGCAGCCGACCTCCCCGAGGAGGCGGTGGAACACGAGGTCTCCGAAGAGGAGAAGACGTGTGCGGTCTGTGGTGGCGAGGACTTCGTGGACATGCCGACCGACGAGGAGAGCGTTCTCTACACGTACAAGCCCCCCAGGCTCGTGCGTGTTCGCCACAAGCGGAAGAAGTACGCATGCCGAAACGGCTGCTGCATCGTCACCGCACCCGGACCTCCGAAGGTCGTCGAAGGCGGGCGCTTCTCCTCAAGCCTCTACGCCGATGTCGTCACGAAGCGCAGCTTCGATGCGATCCCGTTTCACCGTCAGGCGGACGCCTTCGGGCGCGCAGGAATCCCGCTGAGCGCCTCGACACTCTGCGACCTCTTTCACACCGCTGCCGACGTCCTCACGCCTCTCTACAACGTGCTGCTCGATGAGGTTCGAGCTGCCGAGGTCGTGCACGCCGACGAGACCCCCCAGCCGGTCATCGACGTGGGTGGCACGAAGCGCAGCTACGTCTGGACCTTCGCGACCCCGTCACTCGCTGCCTACGTGCACAGCGGCAGCCGAAGCGGCGAGACCCCGCTGCGTGTCCTGGCGGATTCCCAAGGGGTGTTGGTCGCCGACGGATACTCCGGCTACAACGCCGTCACCACCCCGGACTCCCGGAAACGGGCAGGCTGTCTCGCCCATGCCAGGCGAAAATTCGTGGACGCCGAGGGCCAGGCCCACGACGAGGTACACTGGCTTATCGAGCGCATCGCTCAAGTCTATGCCATCGAGAAGAGGGCGCGGGAATCGGGGCTCGCTGGCTCCGAGAAACACCGCGAGCTACGCCAAAGTGAGACCAGGCCCATCATGGATGAGATCCGGGCCTGGCTGACCGAGCAGAAGTCACGCGCGCGGCCCAAGAGCGAGTTCGGCAAGGCCGTCGGATACACCGATAAGCAATGGGATGCACTGACCGTATTCCTCGATGACCCGGCCGTGAGCCCGGACAACAACCTCGCCGAACGCATGCTTCGAAGGATCGCTTTGGCCAGGAGATCGTCCATGTTCGTCGCGCACGACACCAGTGGGCAGCGATACGCCATCAACATGAGCCTTGTCGCGTCATGCCGGCTCAACGGCATCGACCCGACGGCCTACCTCACCGATGTACTCAACCGGATTGCCGATCACCCGGCAAAGCGACTCGCTGAGCTACTCCCGGACCGCTGGGAACCTACCGTCTGAGGTCAACACGGGGCACGTCGGACGGTTACGGAAGAACAACCGCGACGTTCTCGCGGAGCTTTGGCCAACGGGTCAGGTGCTGCCCGAACTCTTCACGTGGGAGGTCCCAGAATCCGAGAAGCACCTCAAGCTGCATGCCAAGGTGCTCGTGGCGGACCGTCATGACGCCCTAGTAACCAGCGCAAATCTGACGCTTCATGCGCTCGACCGGAATATGGAAATGGGAGTTCGCGTGGTAGGGCATCCGGCGCAACGAATTGTCCAGCACTTCGAGCTTCTTCGGTCGAACGGTGTGTTGGTCCCCTACGACGACGAGTAGCTCCCAAGCGCGAGCCTGCCCAGAGATGGTCAGCGCCGTCACAGCGTCACGTCATGCTCGCGCCTTCGCTACTAGTCCTGCCCCAGCACGGGTGCACGCGGTGGCATGGTTGACCGCAGCAGTTGACCTTCGTGAGTAGTGAGCCCATATGCCTTCTCGACAAGTTCGGCGAGGAGCACCTCAGCCTCAGCGATGCGACGAGATTGACTGGCAGTTTCGCCTTTCAACTGCTCCCAGATTCCGACGGCCTCTCCCAGCTCTGCAGGCCTCACCCGCCGCCCCATGGCTCTCGTGAACTCTTTCTTGAATGCTGCAAGCTCGAGAGGAACGGACGAGGCCAGCTTCGTTGTGTCGACGAGGAATCCTTCTCTGGCAAGGCCGCCCACAAGCGATTCTCGCAGCTCCTTGATTGGTCCCTTTGCCTTGAGGACGGTGCCTACCAGTGACCCAAGCTGCTCCTGAGTTTCGGTCTCAAGCGCTGGAATCGGCAGTTCTCCAATCTTGGCGGCGGAGGGGTTTAGCGCGTCGTCCTTCATGTGAGGTAAGTGTCGCCAATTGAACCACCACATCAGAGGCGAGTTTAGAAGCGCCAGAACGAACGGGTCCCCTGTGGAAAGAAAGTAGACCTTGTCATTCCCAAGAAAGCCGGACTCATCAAGTGAGTAGAACGGTCGAAACTGAATGACTTGGTACATGATCTTTGGCGCGTCGAAGGCGTCGTAGTAGTCGCAGCTTCGCAGCTCCCACCAGAATCGCCCTCGGTCAGATCGCTTCCGAAGCCGTCCTTCCATGGGCTTCATGTACTCGTAGAGCCCCGGGTAGGTCTCTGCGAACTTGGTTTCGGCATCTGACTCCCCGGCTTTCTCCGACCAAGGCCACTTCTTGTTGGCGCTCGATGCTAGCGTTACTAGCCATTCCCCACCCCAGGCTGGCCGCCACCGTTCGAGGTCTCGTCCTCGCACCATGCGACGGACCACTGCAGACGCGGCAGGGTCTCTGCTGACGATCTGTTCTCGGGTCTCTGAGTCAATAATGAAGGCTTGGTTGAAGCCTGTTTTGATTCCGTACAGGGGGTTACTTCCGACGTACTCGCGCAACGATGTTCCGGTTCCCGACAGCTTGCGGAAAAGCTTCATCACATCGGGATGTTCAAGCTGCCACGGCTTCCCGTCGAATCGAGTGCGGTCCACCGAGTAGCTTGACTCGGCAATCTGCCCATAGATCTCCTGCAACCGGAGGTCCTTCCGCTCAATGACACAAACATCCGTGTGCTTCGGAGGCGAGGTCCCGTCGGGTTTTCGTGCGGTAAGAATGCACGGGAAGACATCCACGCCCCGAAAGATCTGCTTCGCGTGACCGAAATCGATAAGGGAGTCGATCCACGCCCGCTCCGCGAGAAACGTGCGGACCTGCTCGCCGTATGACGCTTTCATCCACTTGTTGGTCACGATCATCGAGAGGCGGCCACCTGGCCGAACGAGGCGCAGCGCGAGTTCGTAGAAGTAGGTGTATAGGTCGGCGGTTCCGACGTAGACTTCGAAAGCCTCAGCCAAGTACCGCTTCACATCCGCGAGAAGTTCGTGCCTGACGTATGGCGGATTTCCCAATACAGCGTCGAATCCACCTGCCTTGTCAAAGACCTCGGGGAACTCGATGCCCCAGTGAAACGGCTGTTCACCGTCCAGCCGGGATTCCGCTGTTGTGGCAATGGCACACCAGTCTTCGACCGACGTTGCGCCGTTGATCAGGAGTTCGTCCCGTGCTTGTTGGTGTAGGGCGTCATCACGTTCGCCGCTCCCGATCCACGCAGAGACCAACAGGTCCGCTGCGGCATGGGCACGGCGGGTTGCGGTTGCGCTCGCCTCCAACGCTGCCGCCTTCTCCCTTTCAGCGGCCGCCGGAGGTAGCTGCCAGACGCGCCGTCGTAGCTCTGCGGCGCGCCGCGCTGCTTCTCCTGCCTTCTGAGCGAATGCGGCTTGTTGTTTCGTCCGGGGATCGACGGACCACGAGCGAAGCTGGTCTCCGCCGACCCCGATGACCGAGTTGCCAGCACGGATTGCGTGGTCCAGGAAGGTAAACGGCTTGTCCTTGGAAAGCGCGATGAGCCACAGCGAGAGCTTCGCCATCTCAACAGCGAGAGGGTTGATGTCGACGCCGTAGATGCAGTGTTCCACCACGTAGCGCCTCGCCCAGAGTTCCTTCTCGGCGCGGTCCGATGGCATCAGCACCTCCTCGGGGTCTCCCGCGGCGGTGCTCGCGTACGGGAGGGCGAGAACGTCATCGGGGCGACGGGCCTCTTCGGCTTCCCACGACTCGACCAGGGCTTCTGAGATGAACCGTGCTGACTGCACGAGGAATGCACCTGAACCCGCGGCGGGATCGCACACTCGTAGCGACAGAAGGTGCTTCGGATCACGGACGGGGCCCGGTGTCTCGCCTTCCACTGCCTCACGGACGAGGGGCTCGAGCAGCCGCCGCACCATGGGCTGGGTCACGGCTACCGGTGTGTAGTGGGTTCCTTGGGAGTGACGGTCCTCGCCATACCCGAGATACCGACCTCGGGGACGGATGACTCCGCCTGGCTGCACGAGGTAGGCGACGGCGTGGCCTGGGGAGAATGCAGAGCCGGCGGACTTGTCTGGGTCGCGCTGGCGCCCACGCTCGACCGTGCGGGAGATCTGAGCCTTGGTGCGCTTGGTCGTCTTTGCCAGGAGCTTGAAGGCCGCATCATCGTCTAGCCCATCCAAAGACGACCACGTCAGAACCGGCTCGGGTTCTTTCGGGCTAGGCTCCAGAAGCAGCACGCCCGTTGCAGCCGGGGCCCGCAGAACTCTAAGGTCCAGCAAGCCTTCATACATGTGGCCGATCTGCTCGACGGCGAGCGTCCTGTAGCTCACCAGCTGCCGAACGCCTCCGACTTCCGCGTACTTGAGACAACGCAGCATCTCTCTGATCACGGAATCCGGCACCCGCGGCGGACTGGGCGGTGTCCAGAGCCACTCCCCTTCGTTGTCCCGGCCTTCGAGGAGAGGGTACTGGGCAGGGTCGAAGAGGCGACCGCCATGGGCTGCAATTCGAATGTCAGGATCAACGCTACCGTCGTGGATTAGACGACTCGTGGCGAGCAGACGGGCGTACGCCGAAAAGGAGTGTGCCAGCTTCTCTGGCGAAAGGCGATGCTGCTTCTCGAGCTCCGTCAGCAAGTGCAGCACGCCGTAGGCACGGTCGTAGGCCACAGTGCCGTGTGGAAGGAGCGCGTTCTCCTCCGCGAACAGCAAGAACAGCAATCGCATGACAAATGCCACGCCGGTGTCGAAGACCTCGCGGTCGCTGTAGCCGCCGAGGAAAACCTCTGCCGTACCCGAGTCGACATCGTCCAGCGCTCGAATGAAGAGACTCAGTGCGTCGCGAGCTTGCTCTCCGAGCTGGTCCGCGACGTCAAGCTGACGTTCCCGGCTTCGGCGAATCAACTCCAGCGGCACGCCCTCGAGGGAGCCGGCGAAGAAGCGCTCGGAGCCGAGCAGATCGCGAAAGGCCGCCAGGGTGAGCGGTGACTCCGCCCACGTGGTGGCCGTCCATGTGATCCAGGATGCGGTCTCAGCTGGGGAAGCAGCAACGAGCCGCCACGCCTCGCCGTTCGTGACCAGGCCCAGCTCGACTCCAGTCTCGCGAAGTAGACGCTCAAGCTTCGTCGTCGGCGATGCCTTCCAGCGACCGTTCCCCTGCATCCAGGGTCGGTCCAGCGACTGCGCACGCGGAACCTCGAGCATCAGCAAGACCGCCGTGTCCCCGTCGACAAGCACTCGCGTCGGCCGAATGGTCTCCTGCTGGGCGGGGAGGTTCACGACGTTGTCTGCGGGAACCGCTGCGCCCACAAGCCAGTCCGTCGGTCGGTGGCGCAGGATCTCCTCGAGTATGAATCGAACCCAGGCGGCTTGCGGGTCCTCCCTGACCATTCCCTTCGGGAGGTTCCAGATCTCCCTCGCCTTGTGAAACTGAGCGAGGACCTTCTTGTCGAGGTTCGGGAACCCGGCCGGTGCGGCCTCAGCGAGGACCGGCTCACTGAAGACGACGCCCGTGACTTCCACTTGAGAAAGCCAGCGATGCTGCTTGTCTGCTGTGCGCTTGCTCGCCATTACGCCTCTCCTCGCGGCAAGAAGACTTCGAGCGCGACTGGGTACACGCGGACATCATCTACCGCGTACAGCTTCCGCTGACGCTTGGGCTCGGTCTCCCTCTCTTTGCCGAGGGCCTCGAGCCGAGCCTTGAGCGCAGCCAGGTCCAGCGACCTTTGGTCTCGTTCCTCAGCATCGAAGAGCTGTAGCTGTTGGCTTCCCGCTTCCTTCTCCCACTTCTTGATCGTCTTCCGGATCGCAGCCATCCGGTCAGTCGCCAGTGTTCGGGCGTGCTTTTCTGCCGCAACGCCGCGAGCCTTGAGCGCGCCGGCGAGCTCCTTGCCCCGTTCGTCGCCGGCCTGTCGAAGCCGATGCGTTAGGGTCTCAAGGTGCGGTGACACGAGATCACGAACCACGTCGACGGCCTGAACCTCGCGCCCGCGGTTGGATGGGGGTTGGCACTCAACCACCTCGCCGGGCCGAACCTGGACCGTAACGGAGACCAATCCCTCGTGGAGGCGGTTGTGCTCGGGGCCGATCAGAACCAGCCTGCCCCAGGCCGTCGCCACGGGTGCGCGGAGCCCAAGCACCTCTTGCGCCGATACCCGGTTGAGCCCGCCACCTTCAGCGTCCGCCCACATGCGGACACGAAACGCCGCGGTCGCCCGACGCATCAGCGGGTGATCCAGATGTACCACTGCCACGGCGTCATCGTCCCGCGCATCGTCCCGATTGAAGGTGAGCGGCCTGATGAGCTCGCCGGGGCTCACGTAGCGGCGACACTCGCGCCACGCACCCGGAACCCGCGTCAAGCAGAAGCGATCACCCTCGAGCATGACGAGACCATCTCCAGCCCCCTCAAGCTCAAGGGCGCGCCGCAGCAGGTCCAGCTGAGATTCCTCCGAGATCCCCAACGTCGAACGTGCGTTGTGCAGTAGCTCCACCATCTGCGCGACCTCGTCGGAGCTTTGTGGCGTCACGCTCAACTCCGCCCGCGCGAGTCCTCGCCGCTCGTGCTGGGCCAGGTCGCGCTCCACGTCGTGGATGCTCACCCTGCTCCCCAACGCCCGCTTGCGGACGTTCTCCGCGATTAGGGCGCCCACGCTGCCGAGGTCGGCCCGAATGGTCTCCACCTTCTCCACGATCCGCTGTAGGAACTCCGAGTCCTCGTGGTTCCGGAACACGAAGTGGTGGACCCGGACCTCGTCCGCGCGCTGACCGTGTCGGTCAACCCGCCCGTTTCGTTGCTCGAGGCGGACAGGGTTCCAAGGAATCTCATAGTGGATGAGATTCCGGCAGTGCTTCTGAAAGTCCGCGCCTTCGGAGGCGGCGTCGGTGGCAAGGAGAATGCGTACCGGAGTCAGCTCATTGGGGCTCTGGAACGCCTCGTTGACGGCGTGTCGCTGCTGGTCAGGCATCCCGCCCACGATGCTCATGATGGCGTCGGCGTAGCCGGCTTCCTCGAGAACTCGCTCAAGGTACGCAAGGGTGTGCTTGTACTCCGTGAAGATGATGACTCGCTCGCCGTTCCACCCGTCCTTGGTCCGCAGGTGACGGTCAATCCAGGCGAGCAGTGCACGAGCCTTGGCATCCGGCTGCACCCGATGAAGACTCGCGTAGCCCTCGGCCAACTCGGCCATCCGCTGAAGCCACTTCTTCTCGGTTGCCTCGAGCTCTACGCAGAGGCGTGAGGCTGCGGCGGTGGCCGCTTCGAGCACCTCTTCCTTTTCGTCGTCGTCGCTCCAGTCCTCTGATTCGCGCTGCTCGAGACTCCGGAAGAGGGAGTCGCCGATGTCCAGCTCCTCACGAACCCCTACGGTCTCCGCGTGGGTGACGAGACTCTCGCGCAGCGCCATCGGCGATGAAAGGGCTCGCTTCTTCAGTAGCGTCAGCACGAACTGCATTGGACGCTCGGACCGGCTGTCGACCTTCGCGAGGCGGCTCTCCGTGTACCGATCCAAGAGTTCGAAGACCTCTCGCTCCTCCTTCGGGAGGTCGACGTACAGGTCCGGGTCCTTCGTCTCGCTACGCGGAAGAATCAACCGCTCCGGAAATCTTGGCGTGCCGTCGGAGTTCTTGATCTCGCTCTTCAGGCGGCGGACCGTGACGGCGCTGAGCTGGTTCTTGTCGAGGTCCGTTCCCCGCGAGAAACGAAGATCATCGAGAAGCTCGAGAAGGCCCGTGAAGCTCTCCCGGTAGCCGTTGTGAGGCGTCGCGGTGAGAAAGACCTTGTGCTCGAAGCAGTCGGCGATGGAACGCATCATCGACGTGCGGTCCGAATCACGGACGTATTTCTTGCGGCCCGCCGGTGCGACGTTGTGGGCCTCGTCGAGAATGAGCAAGTCCCAGGGCTTGGCGCCGGCCTGCTCTTCGGAGCGGCTTCGCGCGAGCTCTTCGAACAAGCGAAGCGGATGCTCCGTTTTGAGGTAGTCGATCGACGTGACCAGCCGCGGAAAGCTCGCCCAGGGGTTGATGGTAGGGCCGAACTCCTTTCGCATCTGAAGAACGCTCGACCGCTCGATGATGCGGAACTCGAGGCCGAACTTCTCGGCCATCTCGTCGACCCACTTCTGCTTCAGGTGAGCGGGGCACAAGACCAGCACACGTGACGCGCGATGGCTGTGGATCAGCTCCTGCGCGATCAGCCCGGCTTCGATGGTCTTTCCGAGCCCCACATCATCTGCAATCAGGAGGCGAACGCGCGGCATGCGTGCGGCGCGCACCACCGGCGCGAGCTGGTACTCCTCGATCTGGACACCACCACGGAACGGAGCCTGAAGAACATCGCCCTCGGCCAACGACGCAGAGCTCCACCGCAGCGCGCGTAGGAAAGCATCAAGGGTTTCGGGCGCATCCAGACCGGAGGGGCGAGGAAGTGAGCTGGACTCGAGCGCGACCGGAGCCACTTCGCGTTCCCAGATCACCTGAATCTCGTGCCCAAGGTCGTCGTCGCTGAGGCACTCCAAGCTCACGCGGTGCACCGGCGTCTGTGTGCCTCGGCCAGACAAGGTGACAGCGGTGACGGCCCAGGCTTTGTGACGCACGCGGACGATTTGACCCTGCTCAGGGACGGCCGAGGTGATCATGCATCCTCCTCTTGGGCGTCCGAGGCCCCACCCGAGCGCACCCATTCATCGACATCGGCGAGCTTGAACTTCCAAAGGCGCCCGATCCGGTGTGCTGGTAGCCCCTTGGACTCGATCCATCGGTAGACCGTGTCCTTCGCAACGCCGAGGTGCTTGGCCACCTCATCCACAGAGACCCAAGGCTCTCTCATGATGCTTCCCTCATCCGTCATGAGAGCCTCCCGCCGAGACCCCAATGGGAGGTGTCAGCACGCGCACGGTGTGCCCATCAAGGTCGAACCGGCCGAGCTCCTGCGTGCACAGGGCACGCAGAGACTTCCAGAGCATCGCCGACTCGTAGTGCTCCAGCTCCGCCGGAACGTGGTCCAAGAGTGATCTCGAGCAAACAACGATGAGGCGGTCCTGGGCGCGCGAGAACGCCACGTTCGACCGATTCAGATCGAGGATGAACTCGACGTTCGATGCGATGGCCGCCGGGTCGCTCACGGTGGCCGAGAAGATGACCGTGGGTCGCTCACCACCCTGCATCCGTTCGACGGTGTCGATGACATCCACGGGATCTCTAAACGATCCGAGGCGCACCTTGAGAAGGCTTCGCTGCGCTCGATGCGGTGTCATCAGGGCGGTCGAGCGGTCGGGTAGACCAGGTGCGGCCGCCAGGATTTGCTCGATCAGGTCAACCTCGAGCCGATTGCTCTGACGTGAGGAGCGCTCATCGTGGAGCACAAGGTAGAGCCCAGTTTGGCCACTCCAGACAGCCTCCACGCCACTCCCGCTGACAGTTGCAGCTCCCCCACGCGGGAGCCCGTCAAGATCGATGTCGTCGAGCCGGTAGATGCGGGCGATCAGGTCGCGGATGATCGGCGGAAGGCGGAACGTGAAGCTCAGCGCAGAGCGAAGGGCCGCGCCATCAGGGACAGCATCGTTGCGGGCGATGTTCTCCACGGCCTGGTATGCGCTCGCGAAGGGCTGGTAGACGATCGTGGGGGGGCGGTCTTCCTTCTCCCAGTCGTGGGATACGATAGGCGCGAGCTGCCGATGATCGCCCGCGAGCATGATCTCTCCGGTGGCCTCCACCAGCGTCGCCAGCGACAGGAAGTGCGGGAACACCATCATGCTCGCTTCGTCGACGATGAGCGTCGATACCTGAAATCCCAGCGGGTCGTCGCGCCATGGTCGACGTTGAGAGAGCTCCGCGGCCAGCTTGAGCACGGCTCCGGTAGTGCCGCCGACTACGAGGACGGCGTTCCGCCGGGCTCCGTTCACGAAACGTGCGCTCGGCTTCGAGGTGAAGTCCTGAATGCGGCCGCTGCTCTGCTCGGAGACCTGGGAGGAGTGAACCTTGGTCAGAGCGACGGTCGGCATGTCCAAGCCTTGCGCTCGCACGTGCGCGGAGAACTCGTCGAGCATCTCGTCCAGGCGCTCGAGCAGGGTGTCGATCGCCGTATGTGTGTGAGCCGCGACGATGATGCAGTCCCCATGCTGACGCCGGGCGAGGATCCGCAAGAGAGAAGCCGCGGCTGTTGTCGTCGTCTTGCCGGTGCCAGGAGGCCCTTGGAGCAGTTGGACTCTGGTTGCGAGCCCGCTCGACGCCGCGGTGGCCTGGTCCTCGGCGAGTCGCCGCCCGGGGGCAACGGGGAAGGTTTCCACGAGCGTCGCGAGATCTGCAGCGTTCGCGGGTGCAGTTGAGGCCGGAATCGCAGGGTTCTGCGGGTCAAACCAACCAAGGGCGTGGTGCCCAACTGCCGCCTGAAGCCTCGCCTCAACTTTGCCTGCGACATAGTCGCTGACGTTCTCGTCGATTGTGGCGAAGTCGAAGACGTCCCCCTCGTCTTGGGCTCCGGAGCTGAAGAGCGTGTACCTCCCAGCACGCGTCCACAACGCACTCAGCTCGACCTGGCCCGTCGCCCAGTTGATGGACGTGATGCGGCAGGTCTTCCCGCCACGCATCAACTGGCCGAAGGTCTGGCCGCGACTCGGATCGTCGAAGCAGGGGCTCAGGCGCACGAACGAGCCTTCTCCGAAAGAACAGCGAGCCTGCAGCGCGTCGAGGGCCATGTCGAAGCCGTCGAGGTTGATCGTCGCCGTGAGCTCGTTGTTGCCATGGCTGTAGACCTCGCTGACCGGCAACGTTCTCCCCGTCGGGACCCTGTTGATCGGGGGCACCAGGTGCTTCGACAGCCAGTCCGTCGCGTTGACATGCTGGTCGAGGCGAAGGAAGTCGATGCTCGCCTGGGAGGCGTTGTCGACACCCAGGTCGAAGCTGGGCAAGTCGGCGATCGTCAGAAGTGGCTTCTCGATCTCGTCGTTCTTGAAGCGCACTCCTTCTTCGAGCCAACGGAGTGCATGGGTTCTCGCTCGGAGGTACTCCCGGAGAACTCCCGGTGTGGCGGCTCGGTTGTACCTTCGAATCGCGTTGGCCACCTGGGGAGTGAGGCTCGGGTCATCCGGCGACGGCAACGTCCGCCAGTACGCACGCCAATAGGGAGCCGTGAGGCTGTCGTGAAATCGGCTCCTGATCTCGAACTTGTGCCGCGTCGCGGTGTCAGCCTCGGAGGCCGCCCATGAGCCATCCGCCTTCAGCTGAAGGTCGGTCTTGAAGTCGAAGATGTCTTGCGCGAAGTCCCGGTCGAGTGATCGCTCTCGGCCCGACACCATGCGGGTCCAGTGGTATCGTCGTCCAAACCAGCGCAACGACGAGACCACCGCCAAGCCCCGGCCACTCCAGCCGAGGGCGAATCGGCGATCGACCTCTTCTTGCAGGCACGAGTACAAGAGCTGCTCAAGACTCTCTCGGCACCCAAGGAGCTGTCGGAGGTGACTCAGGAGCCGCGAATCCACCCGCGAGCACGCCTCAACGAGTCGAGCCATCTCGGAGCGCGACCAGACGTAGAAGTGGATGGGTGCCTCGGCCGCCTGCGCGACCGCGGCGATCGCGTCGACCAGCTCATGGAAGAACCCCTGGATCAGGCCGCGCTCGACGCCCGTGTCCGTCTCGTACCGGCCGGTCCACTCTGAGCTGGCGAAGTGGATGACCTCGCGTCCCTGTAGCGCACGGGTGGGGTACGTGCCGGCTTGATCCCGAGCCCCGCGCTCGACGACGTTCGGATCGGGCTTCCACCTCGCATCAGCATCCTGGATGAAGGTGGTGTGAAGGCCCCAGTCGCTCGCGGTGACGTGGGCAGACAAGGCGCCCACGCGATTCTCCGAGTAGTCGTAGTCGACGGCCAGGTAGACCCGGATCAGTCGATGTCCTGCCACCTCATGCGGTGGGAGTTGTCCGTTTCCAGAACCCGGCAGCCCTTCGACCTCGTAGCTGTCCGGGTGAACATCGCCCCCCGGCAAGGTTCGCCGTCGGGCGGCGGCCTTCCGAACAAGCTCGTCTACTCGCTCGCCGAAGCCCTCGCGCTCCCGAATCCTCTTGGCCGCGTCGCTCGCCGGGTCGAGTCCGCACAGGTCGTCCAGCGTGTGGATGCCTTCGGTGGCGAGCGTTCGAACGACCGAGGGTGACACGCCCAGCAGCTCGATGCGTCGCATCCTGCCGCTCTCGGACAGGCAGTGGACGTTGAACACGCACCCGTCACACTTCGCCTCAAGCTGGTAAGGGAGGTCTCCCAGGTTGGAGGTGGCGATGCGCTGGAGGGCGCCGTCATCGGCAAGGAGGCGGTCGACGTCGGCAGCCTCCATCTCGAGGTCTAGAGGGTCGAGGGCCAAGATCTCCTGGCTCTCGTTCGTCGCTTCGTCGATGCGTGCGACGACGCACTCTACGTCCTCTGGTCGCAGCTCGTGTCCTGCGACTACCACCGGCGCTGACATGAGGAGCTCTCGGACCATCTGTTGGTAGATGGCGACCTGAATTCGGTGGTAGGTGCGGTCCCGGCGGCTGGCCTTGCATTCGACAAGCCGGAGAACTGGGCGTTCGTTGCGCCAGAGCAGCAGCACGAAGTCCACGCGCCCCTCTATTTGGAAGGCGCCGAGCGTGGCGGACACCTCTACCTCGCGGCCATACGCCTCCTCGCCTACAGCGAGCCCCGCGAGCGCCGCAGCGAGCTCGCCCCACGGGGTAGCTTTCGCTCCGTCAGGCCTCCCCGAGTAGTTGCTCAGGTCGCGTAGCCCCCCTGCGATGAGGGCCGCTTCCCAGCCAGCCTCCCGCTCGCGGCCCGCCGCCTGCAGGACAGGATCGAGCGCGTTGAAAAGCCGTTCGGCGAACGGCAGCGCCCGGGCCAGTCTCCGCCGGTTCACCTCGAGGCGGAACCGGCGCTCGCACGAGCTATGGCGAATGTACTCCCCGATCTCGGTGACCCGCAGGGTCGGCAAAGCGGGGGTCGTCGTGGTGGTCATCGTCGTCCTCGTCGGAGGTTGGTCCTCGGCGCGGGCGAACTCTATCAGACACGACTTGACTCGACAATGCGCGGTGAAGATCGTCTACAGTCGACTAGACTCGTTACCGGGCGGTTCATGGCAGCACCATCCTTCAGGCATCGCCGACCAGCCTCCGAGAAGGCGAGCGCAGCGGCACGCGGCGCCAGCAAGAAGAGCGGGACCAAGCCGGAGCTCGCTCTTCGACGGGCCCTATGGCGTGCTGGGCTTCGCTACAGGAAGAACGTCGTCTCTCTGCCCGGCAAGCCCGACATCGTGTTCAAGGGCGCCCGGGTGGCCGTTTTCTGCGACGGTGACTTCTGGCACGGACGAGACTGGCCTGGGCGTCGCGCTCGTCTCGCCGAGGGCCACAACAGCGACTACTGGATCGCCAAGATCGAACGCAACATGGAACGCGACCGCCGGAACAACGAAGAGCTTGCTCGGATGGGGTGGACCGTCGTCCGTGTGTGGGAGGGCGACGTTGAAGCTCGCCTCGACGCCCTCGTAGATGAGGTTCGCGCGCTGGTGCAGAAGCGCCGAGGAAGACCGTCATGAAGCAGATCCAGCCAACCGGCGACGACCGAATCCTGGCGAGCTGTGTCTACTGTGGCGGCGTGCCGGACACGCGCGACCATGTGCCCTCGCGTGTGCTTCTCGACAAGCCGTTCCCCGCAAACCTGCCTGTCGTGCCCTGCTGCAGCTCCTGCAACAACTCCTTTTCCCTGGATGAGGAGTACTGCGCAGCGCTGGTCGATTGCGTCCTCGTGGGGTCCGCTCAGCCGACCCCACGGCATCGCGAGAAGGTTCGGCGGATTCTGGAGCGGCAGCCAGCCCTGACGGCCGTTCTCGAAGCGGCGCGGAGCGTCGACCCTGATGGACAGACCCTCTTCGAGCCCGACCTGGAGCGCGTCGAGAACGTCGTGCTGAAGCTCGCTAAGGGTCACGCAGCGTTCGAGCTCCACACCGTCGACGCGGAGGAGCCTTCAATATCGGTCGCGCCGCTGCCACTGCTCGATGACGTGAGCCGCGAAGCCTTCGAGACGCCTCCCGAAGTCTGCTTCTTCCCAGAGGTCGGGTCGCGCGCCATGCACCGGATGTTCGAGCACGGCCAAGCCTCGCCCAGCTGGATCGTGGTTCAGCCGGACCGCTACCGCTTCCTGGCTTCCCCGGGGCTGCCCGTGCTGGTCCGAATCGTCATCGGCGAGTACCTGGCCTGTGAGGTGGTCTGGGGTGACTGATGGGACGCCGCCGTGGTTCGCCTTGGCGTCTCGCGCTCTCACCGCGGCCCTGTTTCACGCAACCACGCTCCGTCAGCCCTACCTCTCGCAAGCCCAGCAAGATCAGACACTTGCGAGAGCCGCCCGCTCAGCCCTGTCTCGCCGTAGCGTCCCGCAAGGGGAGCTTCCAAGACCCTCACGAACCGGGTGACCGGACAGTGAATGGCAGCCAGGCCGCGGATTCAACCCCGCGGCCTCGGTCGTTTTTGCCCTTCATTCGCAGAGCTTTGCGCTTGGGGTCCGGAGCGCGGGTTGAGGCCGGAGACGGCTCGGAGAGCGGGCTGAGGGGTGTGCCGCTGCGCCGAGGACGCTCCGAAGGGCCGTCTCCGGGGTCTCCGGGGCAGGGAGACGGGAGACGGGTG
>ERZ869909.721-NODE-721-length-33771-cov-3.521428_pt1 | contig 33771 bp, 32 predicted proteins | sample MGYA00520892_ERZ869909 | MGnify/ENA primary metagenome ERZ869909 (study PRJEB32215, sample SAMEA104723947) | bioreactor metagenome | biome: bioreactor; feature: anaerobic bioreactor; material: water | place: China | collected 2015-03-12 ...
GCCTCTATCGAAAAAATAAAGAAAATCATCGAAGCACTGAAAGTAAAAGCGACAGTAACGTCCAGAGAAGATGGTGTTTTACTAGTGGTAAAAGGTGTTGCGGCACATAGTTCTCGTCCAGAGCTTGGGCACAATGCGATAGTGGATGGATTGAACATTCTTCGCTATTTACTCAAAGATCCAACCATTAAAGCACTCTATCGACTTTACCATGACTCTTATGGGTCAGGGTTTGATGGTTCTTTTGAACATTCGCTGATGGGACCGCTAACCAGTGGACTAAATGTACTTCGATATCATGGTGAGGCATTTTATGCGGAAGTGGATTGCCGGTTCCCTTTAGGTGTGTCCATCCATGATCTGAATGAAGTTATGAAGGAACAACTGCCTACCCTTGAAGTTATTTTGGACTATCATGAGCGGGCACTCCTGACGGATATGCAAAGTCCATTTGTTAGAACATGTGTGGATATCTATCAAAAGATGACCGGTGATGTGAAGAGTGAGGCGTATATCAGTGGTGGAGTGACGTATGCCAAGAAGTATCAGGGAACATGTGTTCCCTATGGAATTCGTTTTCCTTACTCACCAACACCGACACTAGCTCATCAGATCGATGAGCATATATTACTGGAAGAACTGAAGATGGCTTTGGATATTACGGTCAATGCACTTGTGGAGTTGGCAAATGTGGAGGTAACGCATGGATAAACCATTGATTGTGCTCATCACCGATTTTACCTATCAGGAAGGAGCCATCATGTCAATGAAAGGCGTCATGAAAAGTGTCGATCGGACGTTGGATATTACAGATGGTACACATGAGATTGCTCAATATGATATTTACTCGGCTTCCTATCGATTGTTTCAATCGATGAACTTCTGGCCAAAGGGCACAATATTCATTACAGTTGTAGATCCGGGTGTTGGCACTCGTCGACGTGGAAGTGTCTGTTTGACCCGTGATGGATACATTGTTATTACCCCGGATAATGGAACACTTACCCACATCAGTGATCGTATTGTTGAAATTCGTGAACTCGATCCGGCGTTACGATGGCCTTATACAACCGGGACACAGATTTTCCATGGTCGCGATGTGTTTGGTTATTGTGGCGCTTTATTGGCAAGTGGTCAAAAAACATTCGAAGAACTGGGTGAGCCTTACTCCGTGGATGATATGATCAAACTTCCGATTCCTGACCATTATAGTAAAAATGGAAGTATATTTGGGGTTGTGGAAATTACAGATCCAAACTTTGGTAATGCGTGGACAAATATTCCGGTGGACATACTGTATGAGCAAGGGTTTACTTTGGATTCAGATATTTCTGTGCAGATTAAAGTAAATGATCAGTTGATTTTTAATCAGCGTATGCCATTTAGATCATCCTTTGGTGCGGTAAGCAAAGGGGAGTGTGTTGCCTATGTAAATGAACTGATGGTTTTAGCCTTTGCGGTGAATCAGGATTCATTTATTCAGAAATATCAGATCCCATTTGGTCCACATGTGCTAGTGGAGGTGCGAAAATAGGAAACATTCCTATTTTCACATATTTTTCCATAATCTAGCCATAATCTGCCCATCATCTTTTGCTATACTTTGTTTGTAAGAGAAATCTTACACTGTATGGATCCTCTTCTCCCAAATAATATCCCCTTTTAAAACCATACAGATATTCTTTCCCCTTATAAAATCATATGAAAAGAAGGCCACATCATTCGGCCTTCTTTTCGTTTAATCACATAATTTTCCACTTTTTTAACATATTTCAAAGTATATTGTTTGCTATAATCTTCTTGTAAGAGAAATCTTACACTGTATGGATCCTCTTCTCCCTTTTAAAATATCCCCTTTTAAAACCATACAGATATTCTTTCCCCTTATAAATCATATGAAAAGAAGGCCACATCATACGGCCTTCTTTTCATTGAGTCACACAATTTTCCATATATCTAACATATTTTAACTACGTTTCTTTGCTATACTTCGCTTAAGAGAAATCCATACCACCTGGTCTTAGTAATTTGTTACCCACCCCTTTCTTCCAGTTGGATTTCTTCTTATCTATACAAGGATGGAAAAAAGGCTAAAAAGCCTTTTTTCTATGAAATCTTTAATCTAGTTATGTAAACTATGTTGACTAATTATGGAAAGTACATTAAACTATGGATGAGGAGTTGATTTGATGGAACTCAAGGAAATTGAATTACCAAAATGGGAACAGTTGCCAGACATTGATCTCTATATGGATCAGGTACTCATGTACACACAGAAGTATCTTCGACCAATGGATGTAAAAGATGTGACAGCCTCAATGATTAATAACTATGTGAAGTTGAAGCTGATTCCAGCTCCGATCAAGAAAAAATATAGCCGTGTTCATGTGGCTTATATTTTTGCCATTGCCATTTTAAAGGATGTCTTTGAGATTTCCATGGTTAAGCAGGGCGTGGACATTCAGGTAAAACTTCTTGGAGCCAAGGATGCATACAATCTTTTTGTCAGTAGTTGTCAGTGGGCTATTGTGAATGTGCAACTGCAGATGACGCAATCTGAAGCGCGACCGCTGATTGAAGAGCCATTTTCACCGGATAAGAACATTATGAAAATGGCTGCAACCGCATTTGCATCCCAATGGATGACTCATCAAATCATACAAACATATATCGAAGGAGAGAAATATGCAAAAAATAGCGATTCTAACGGATTCGGGAAGTGATGTTCCTGCAGCCGTTGCCAAACAGTTAAATATTACCGTTCTACCGTTGCAAGTCAATTTTAAAGGTGGAAGTTACCGTGATGGAGTTGAAATTTCAGCACAGGAAGTGTATGATCGACTTCCGGTTGAAATACCTACAACTTCATTACCTAAAGGTGAAGATTTACAGGCGATTTTTGATCAGTTTGAAAAAGAAGGTGTCACTCATATTCTTGCTGTCACATTATCCAGTGGTTTATCGGGTACAAACAATATGATTCGTCTGGCCAGCGAAGAAGCTTATTGTCCAATGGTTGTCTTGGACACCAAAAACATAGGGATTGGTAGTGGTATGTCTGTGATTGCGGCTGCGCGCTGGGTAGCTGAAGGAAAATCATTTGATGAGGTGATTGACCTTACAAAGAAAGCGATTGAAAACACAAAGATTTATTTCGTGCTTTCAACACTTGAATATCTTCAAAAGGGTGGACGTATTGGCAAGGTAACTGCGCTTCTTGGCAGTACATTTGATTTAAAGCCGATTATCACTTGCAATGATGAGGGTATATATACAACTGTGACAAAAGCTCGTGGTCGTAAGCAATCGCTTCGCAAAACAGTGGATTTGGCGAAAGCCTGGGGAAATCAGGCGAAAATTCATGTGGCTGTGGCTCATGGAAGTGCACTGGATGAAGCCAATGAAATCATTGAAGGTTTCAAAGCGAGTGAGTTGGATGTTCAGGAAGTCTATTTAGGCCCAGTTTCACCTGCCTTAGGAGTTCATACAGGTCCAGGTCTTATCGGTGTCTGTGTTCAGCGTATCGTTGAGTAAGCGTCTATTGACAATCTAAAGGGTCGAAGGTAAACTTTTAAGTATACCTTTGAGTCATCATCAACATATGTAACAAGGGTGTAGCAATCCTTGTTTTTTTTGGAGGTTATATGGAACACATATTCTTAACAGATACGATTTATCCTAAACAAGCAATCACACATGAGCGTACGACCGTTCGTGCAATCTTAATAAATCATAAGGAAGAATTTGCTTTCTTGCGAGTAGTGGGGGAGGATGATTTTGGCATACGTAATCATCTGGAGACATTGGGTGGTGGAGTAGATGATGGTGAGGATTTTGAAGAAGCATTGAAACGTGAATGTATGGAAGAAGCAGGACTTAAGGTTAGGGTGATTCGTAAGCTCATTGTCATTACCGATGAGTATCATCTGCTACAGAGAAGAACACATAGTCATTTCTATTTGTGCGAACTTGAGGAATCAGGCTTTGCACTCAACTTACAAGACTATGAAACAATGTTACTAAAAGATGTGAAGTGGTTGACTTATCATCAAGCCATTGTACAATTAGAGTCGGAGCATGTTTGTAACATAGGTCAGCTGATTCATCGAAGAGATGTGATCGCGCTCAAACAAGCATATCATCAGGTTATAAAGAAAGTAGAGGAACTATGAAAAAACATATATTTATTGATATTGATGGAACAATCTTTTCGCATACATCCGGAATGTCCGAGAATGTAAAGCAGGCTATTGTGAAGGCAAAGGAAAATGGACACAATCTTTTTGTTAGTACAGGAAGAGCGCGATCTGTGATTGATTTAGTCATTGATTCACTCCCGTTTGACGGATACATCTGTGCTGCTGGCGCTCATATTGAAATAAACAATCAGGTACTCAAATCTCAGTTGCTACCTAAGGCAACTGTAGAAAAACTGATGGATTATTTCACGAAAGAGCAGGCTGGATTTGTCATGGAAGGTCCAACGTATGTGTTCTACGATGAGTTGGGTAAAGAGCGCTTCTTTAGTGCTGCTAGAGATAAACATAAGGTTGAGGCAATGAAACCTCATATGATTCCTGAGCATAGGCAGAAAATGGCTTCAGAATATCGCAGAGGTGTAGATGATGTAAATAAGTTTTTGGTCTATCCCAATGATATTGAGCACCAAAGAAAAATTGTACGGGATATTGAAAAGGATGTATTCTGTATTGTCAATCCAGGATCGCTTGGATTTGAGTTTGTACCTCATGGCATCAGTAAAGCAGAGGGTATAAAATTTCTAGTGGATTATCTAAACTTGGATCATCAGAATACCATTGGAATCGGTGATAGCAATAATGATCTGGAAATGCTATCTTATGTACAATTGGGAATTGCTATGGGTAATGCTCATGATGAAGTCAAGGAAGTGGCAGATTTTGTGACAAAAGATGTAGAGGAAGATGGAGTCGTCTACGCATTTGAACATTTGAATATCATATAAAAGACATAGGGTCAATCAAGGATCCTATGTCTTTTTTCGATAAAATAGCTGATGGGTGCTAACGATACATTTTCGTAGGTGTAACTCTGATAAGCAAAGAAATGGGTATCAATCCATTGCTTAACAGCAGCTGCTTCACTAGCTCCTCCCGGATGACCAAGGTAGCAGGTAATTAACATAAAACCTCGACTAGAAAGTAATTCGAGTGCCTGATTACAGGCGGTTAAGGTGCTTTCAGCTTGGGTAATCGTAGATTTATCCGATGTAGGTAAATACCCTAGATTGAAGATAATACCATCAATGGGTGTATGAATGTATTGATTCAATGTTGCGTGTGAATCCAGAACATATGTAATATTAGAAAAATCGGATGTTCTGATTTTTGCGTTCTCAATTGCTTCTTTCTGTATATCGAAGGCATAGACATGCTTGGCGATGCCTGCACAGAAAAGGGTGTCATGTCCATTGCCCGCTGTCGCATCCACGATTACACTATCCGAGGTTATAACTTGTTTCAACCAATCCTTATTTACCTCGTTAATATTTCGATGTCTCATCATATTTTCCTTGCCAGCTGTTTCTAGCGACCATTGCCTTATCAATGTCATTCAGAACTGCTACTTTTGATAATGTCCAAAGAGGCGTAATCAGATCTTCGGATGGAGCATCCCCAGTCAGCCGCTGAATGACAATATCTTCCGGTAATACCTCCAACTGTGAAACGACAATATCAATATATTCTTCCTTGGATAAGATGGGGAAGGGGGAATGCTGGTATTGAAGAGCCATGGGTGTGCGTTTTAATATGTGAAGCATATGGATTTTGATGGCAAATGGATGCCACTTGGCAACCCATTTTGCTGTTTGAATCATCATGTCGGCACTTTCATAGGGCAGACTGTTAATGATATGAAGAACTAAGGGGATGTCTGTTTTCTTGAGTCGAGTGAGTGTTTCTTCCAATACTTCCGTTGTATGTCCTCGGTTAATCAAACGTGAGGTTTCATTAAAAATGGTTTGTACACCTATTTCAAGATAGAGGGGTTTCTGCTTATTTTTTTCGACAAGATACTCAATAATTTCATCGTCAAGACAGTCCGGTCGTGTAGCGATAGCCACACCGAGACAATCAATGGTTCCGTTGAAAAAAGGTTCATAGATTTCCTTAAGGGTTGAAAGCGGGGCGTAGGTATTTGTGTATGCCTGAAAATAGGCGATGGCCAATCCGTCTGGCCATTTACGTAACATCATGGCCTTTTGTTCTTCAAACTGTTTTGCAAGTAACATTGACCGGTTGCCTGCGAAATCCCCGCTGCCAGCTTCGGAACAGAAGGTGCATCCACCTTTTCCATCACTCCGACGATGAGGGCAACTGAAACCGGCATCCAAGGCAACTTTAAATACCTTCTGATTGAAGGTGGTTTTTAAGTAATGATTCCATGTATAGTATCGTTTGTTATCACTCGTATAGGGAAATGGGTTTTCTTTTACTTGATTCACTGCGTATCTGCCTTTCTACGTGTTGAAGAGGGTTTGAATATCTGAATAAGTTGTTTTTTGTTTGCGGAGGAAATGGTTTCCATAAGTGATTCATAACTTGGAAACTTTGGTTGAAGCTCGGTCACATAGCTTCCAACTCCCTGAGAATACCCAATAATGATCTTTTGCTTATTTGTGTATTTCTGATAGGAGGAGAATAGTTCAAATGGTTGAAAAAACAGTGTGATAGGCCCGAAACAGACTTCTTCGATTGAGGCTGTGGGTAATAGATGCTCAGGATGATTGGCGATATTTTCGATCATTTTTGCCCCTTGTTCAAATTCGCGTTTTTCCTTATCACTGATTCCCTCGGGAATGCTTAGGGATTGAATGCTTTTGAACTGATGGGATAGAGGGATGGAGTGATGTTTATATGTGAGTGAAAGCTCAGATTTTTTTAATGAAGATTCCAGTACTGTATCAACTGCTTTTTTTAATAGCCTTCCCATTCGAATGACTTCTTCATAACTTTTTTCCTTCCGGGTAAAGCGGGTGCTGATATCTCCTGCGGCTCCTTGAAAAAACATGGTGAACTCATTGGGGTAGCTTCGTTTCATTTCTTCTATAAAGACACCGATATAGTCACTGGATAAATACAGTGAATCTTCGGGAAGAATCGTTGGATGACAGTTGTATACTACCCAGTGGCCCAGCCGTGAGTTCTGATGATAAAAGGATATGACTGAAAGAGTGACAAACTCATCCCCAAGATGACTTAACCGACTTCGGCCGATTTCACTGTTGGTCGAAGTGTGATGAGTGATGATTAAGGGATGTTCCCGCAGATTTAATTTAGATAACATAATGTGCAGTCGGTCACACACAAAACGTACATAATCAGCATCCGCAAAGACAAAGCCCATGGCATTGGCCAAAGAAGGTGCGTAGTGTGTATGAGTACTGCTTAAAATGAGCGTAACATCATATCCGAGAACATTATGTACTATTTGTTCAAAGGCTGATTGTATATCGTGGCTGACACCCAAGGAGTCAAGTGTGATAAAACACAGCTTGGTATCGTTATCTTCAAGGTAAAAACATTGAGCAAACAGATCTCCTTTGACTAAGGATAATTTTCGTGTAGCACTCGCAAAACCCACAGGTAAGGTTGGGAATGGCGGGTTGATTCCAATCATTGAATATCCGTAAATCATATGTCACTTCCTTTACAAATTAATCATATCACATTTTGCCCGATTCAGATAAAAAAAGCCCGAAGGCTTTAGATTTTTACCATGACATGGAGGCTTTTGTGCAGTAATAAGTTGACAATGGCATTGGCACATGCGGTGGGTAACACCACAACTAAAACCAAAGATCCAAAGGATACAGGTAATCCTACAAGAACAAATGCACTCAACAAAAATACAAGTCCACTGATTAGTGTGCCTAGAAATGTAATAAGTGAAAAGATAAGATTGTTTGATGTCTTGTAAAGTGTGAACAACCCATAGACAAAGTAGGCGGAAACAAGTTTATCAAGAATGGAAGGAATTTGTCCGCCAGGAAATCCGGTGGTCATTGCTGCTAAGATCCCTGCCGCTAATCCAATGGCGAGTGTGTGGCTTGCCTTTGGGGATAGTGCAATGGCTAGAAACATGCTTGCTAATAGGAAATCGGGCTTAACTCCACCGAGAAGTGGAGGTGTGATGGTGTGCAGTAAAAGGCCAAGTGCCAATAGTAGTGATGATGTTGTTAGTGTTTTGATTTTCATGTTCTTTCTCCTTTAATGTGAAAATGATTGTTGTATTTATGCATTCTTGTGTCCTTCATAACATGGCCATCACCTCCTTTACATAAAAAAGCACCCTCATTCCATAAGGAACAGGGGTGCTGTGGTGCCATCCTTTTTGATTGATTACTCAATCCACTCTTTCAGATACAATCATATCCTATCTCCTGTAACGGGGAGCCTCCGTCTTGGCTACTTGCATTCGCCTCGCTCTTGTAGACCCATTCGATAACTTTGTTTCTCCGGTTTTCACCAACCACCGGCTCTCTAATCAAACGCAAGTTATGTACTACTTTCTACGCATCGATTTCTTTAATGAAAACATCATATCACTTTCAGAAAAGATGTCAATAGTTTTCATGAAAGTATTTTGGTATCGATTTGTACAATCAGAGGTTTGCATCATTTCACACATATGATATGATACAAAGGAGGTAAAACTATGAGAACAAGTAAAGAGGCGTATCAGATTTTTAGTTGGCTACAGAAGCAGAAGTCGTATAGTGAAAAAGAAAAGAGTGAAAGATTGAAATCACTGATCGATGATGAGAAAATCATGATCTATCAGGATGAGCAAGGTGATATTCGGGGTGTCATTGAGTATTCTACGTGGAATAGTTTTATTCATGGCCCAAGTGCATCGATGACCATCAGCTGTGAAAAGAGTTTAGATGTAATTGCATCTATCCAAAAGTATGCGCATCAGTTAATCCTAAAGTTTCAATTGGATGGGGTAAAAATGATCACAGCGTCCGTAAATGATGAGACGGAGTATATTAAAGAGATGATGGAGTTGAGTGGTTTACGTCCTTGGTATGGATATGTGTGTATGAAACATGATGGAAGAGATCTGCCAGAATGTTCACTTGACAAAAGAGTGATTCAGCCGGAAGATTTCCAGGCTTATTGCGATGTGATGGGCTTGTGTTTTGTTCCGATGCGTGAAGCCATGGATATTCGTCCTTACAATGTTACAGATATGTTTTTTCATACGGAAGAGAAACAAAGAGAAACGTATGAAGGATGGATGGAAAACCAAGAAAATACATTTATGTACAAAAAAGATGGGAAGTGGGTTGGCAGTGGATTGCTTACGGGCGAAGATATTGATGATATTTTTGTTTTGCCAGAGTTTCAAAATCACGGATTTGGAAGAGAGATTGTGTATGATCTGGTTGCTGTGGCAAAGAAGAAAGGAATCATGCCTTATATTGGATATGTGAAGTGGAACCGATGGGCAGGTCATTTATATGAGTCCTGCGGTTTTGTACCCTATTTATCACAAACGATGTACCGAAAACTTCTTTAGTTTCTACGGATTTATGTGAATAATTGATGACTAACATTGACATCAACGTTCAGTTTGAGTATCATGTATAGGAATAGCGATGAAAAGGAATAGTAGATGCATGATGGCTTAAAGAGACTCGATGGATGGTGGAAATCGGGAGCAATCAACATTGAACTCGCCTTGGAGCCAGGCATCACAAAAGGTGTTTCGTAGAACGGCGTTAACGTTTTGAGGGCATGGATTTTCCATGAACTAAGGTGGTACCGCGTTTTAACGTCCTTAGCATAGGGCGTTTTTTTATTGGAAAGGATGAGCGATATGGCGTTTAATCACAAACAAATTGAGAAGAAGTGGCAAGATTTCTGGGCTGAGCAAAAGACATTCAAGACGGATGTCTGGGATTTTGGCCGGCCAAAATACTACGTACTGGACATGTTTCCGTATCCATCAGGAAGTGGGTTGCATGTTGGTCATCCGGAAGGGTATACAGCGACGGACATTGTGAGTCGCAAAAAGCGGATGGAAGGGTTTAATGTGTTGCATCCGATGGGTTGGGATGCCTTTGGATTACCTGCAGAGCAGTTTGCATTGAACACAGGTAATCATCCAGCTGGATTTACAAAGGAGAATATTGAGAATTTCCGTAGACAAATCCAGGCTCTTGGGCTTTCCTATGACTGGGATCGTGAGCTGTCTACCACAGATCCGGATTATTACAAGTGGACACAATGGATTTTTATCCAACTTTATAACAAGGGTTTGGCTTATGTGGATGAGATCCCTGTCAACTGGTGTCCTGAACTGGGCACCGTTCTTGCCAACGAAGAGGTCATCGATGGGAAATCTGAACGTGGAAACTTCCCTGTGTATCGTGTGCCGATGCGTCAATGGGTTTTACGTATTACTGAATATGCGGAGCGTTTGTTAGAGGATCTTGATTTGGTTGAGTGGCCAAACAGTACTAAGGAAATGCAGATTAACTGGATCGGCCGATCTGAAGGTGCTCATGTTATCTTTAAGATAGATGGTCATCCAAAGGAATTTACGGTCTTTACAACACGGAGTGATACCTTATTTGGGGCTACTTACTGTGTGTTGGCTCCGGAACATCCATTTGTGATGGATATTACGAGTGAAGAGCAAAAAGAAGCAGTGATCAGATACATTGATTCCATTAAGACAAAGTCTGATTTGGAAAGAACTGAGTTAAACAAGGAAAAATCCGGTGTCTTTACGGGAGCGTATGCAATCAATCCTGTGAATGGAAAGAAAGTGCCTATCTGGATTGCGGACTATGTCCTTGCGGCTTATGGCACAGGTGCTATTATGGCGGTTCCGGGACACGATCAGCGTGACTGGGAATTTGCACGCAAGTATGATATTGAAATTATTCCAGTACTTGAAGGCGGAGATATTACCGTGGAAGCCTTTGTAGGGGATGGAACCCACATCAACTCTGACTTTTTGGATGGATTGAACAAGGAAGATGCCATTTCAACGATGAATACCTGGCTTAAAGAGCGTGGTCTAGGTGAGGCAAAGGTCACATACAAGCTGCGTGACTGGTTATTTTCACGTCAACGCTACTGGGGTGAGCCGATTCCAATTATCTTCATGGAAGATGGAACACAACGTACGGTTGAGATTGATCAGTTGCCGCTTGAACTGCCTGAAACGGATAACTATCGTCCAAGTGATCATGGAGAGTCTCCCTTGTCACATGCCCATCAGTGGCTTGAGGTTGAAATTGATGGCGTAAAAGGACGTCGTGAAACAAATACAATGCCTCAATGGGCAGGTTCCTGCTGGTACTACCTGCGCTTCATTGATCCAAAAAACCCGGATGCTATCGCAGATAAGAAACTTCTGGATCATTGGTTGCCAGTAGATTTATATGTGGGTGGTGCAGAACATGCCGTTCTTCACTTACTATATGCCCGTTTCTGGCATAAGGTACTTTATGATATTGGGGTGGTTTCAACGAAAGAGCCATTCTCCAAACTGTTCCATCAAGGAATGATTCTTGGTGAAAATGGTGAGAAAATGAGTAAATCACGTGGGAATGTGAAGAATCCGGATGATTATCTGGAATCTCACGGTGCAGATACACTTCGGGTCTATGAGATGTTTATGGGACCACTTGAAGCCGCATTACCTTGGAGCGATAGTGGCATGGACGGCACACGTCGCTGGTTGGATCGCGTTTGGCGTCTATTTACTGAGTATGATAAACTAAGCGACCATAATGATGGCAGCCTTGATAAGGTGTATCATGCGACGGTGAAGAAGGTGAGTCATGACATTGATACACTGAATCTTAATACCGCGATTTCTCAAATGATGATTTTTATCAATGAGTGCTACCGGGTAGAGTCAATCTATAAGGAGTATGCTTTGGGATTTGTGAAACTGTTTAGTACCTTTGCGCCTCATCTCGGTGAGGAACTGTGGCAATTGCTAGGAAATACAGAATCCATTGCATATGTAAGCTGGCCAACCTATGATGAATCCAAACTGATTGATGATGAAGTTGAAGTTGTTGTTCAGGTGAATGGTAAGATTCGTGGAAAGATTGTAGTAGCGTTAGATACAGACGAAGATACCCTTAAGACATTGGCTCAGCAAGTAGATACTGTTTCGGTCCATCTTGAAGGTAAGACTATCCGAAAGATGATTGCCATCAAGAATAAGATTGTGAATATCGTTGTAGGATGATGTTTCATTGTCTGTAAAATAAGTTCATTAAAGCTTCTTAGATATCAAAGGACCGATTCGATTTCGGTCCTTTGATGTTTTGTTACTCAGATTTGATTTGCTTTAGCTGATCGAGGATGTCATTTAGCTCAGCCCCCAGGATGATGACAATACCGGTAATAAATAACCATACCATCATGGCGATCATGGCTCCAATCGATCCATAGACTGCGCTGTAGTTGGCAAACTGATTGACATAGATAGAGAATGCGAAGGATGCTAAGGACCAGCCAACGACCGCAAACACCGTCCCAGGCCATATCGATTGCTTGTATGGGGTGTAGGGGATGATTTTGTAGATAAGTGCTAGAGTTGACATCATAATCAAAGGGGTAGCAATCCAGCGGAGTCGATTCCACGTACTAATGATCCACTCTGGAATATATAGGTATTGCTGTAGAAAGTTGAAGAATCCCTGACCGATCAGTGGAAAAAACAAGGAAGCAGTCAGTGCGATACCAATCAGAAATGTAAAAAGGATGGCAAGACCTTTGGTTGCGAACCAATTACGATGATTACGCTGATTATAGGCTCGAAAAATAGCATGAATCAGTGAGGTTACCGCGATGGATGCGGAGTAAAGTGCACCTAATAGACCAAAGGATAATAGAGTTGTATTGTTTGATCCTGAAATGGATTGAATGTAGCCATCTAAAATATCAAAAGCAGAGGATGGTATGACTGGTGCGATTGAAAGTAAGACATCTTGAAGGGCAAAGCCAAAAAAGCCCAGAAGTGCATTTAAGAAAATCAGTAATGGAAAAATTGCAAGCAGAAAGAAATAGGCCAAAGAACCACCAATCTGCTGAAGCTGATGATCTCCATATCGGCGTATGAGTTCTTTTACGATGTATTTTGTCGTTTTCATAGCATCATTCCTTTGGTTGTGATGTTAATGTGAACAGATGAATCTCTGGGTTTGCAAAGAAACGGGCATCAATTCGTGTGGTTCCAAGCCCGGCAGTGACATCTAGTCTTAAAGAATCGACTAAGTAGGTTCCATGAGTATAGTTTCGTGCATAAGGTACCTTCATGATGGCTCCATAAAAAGGTAGAGAAATCTGACCGCCATGACTGTGTCCGGATAGTTGCCAATCCACATGGGTATCTTTGAGATCATCGGCGATATCCGGTGTATGACTAAGTGCAATGGTAAGTGCATTCTTGTCTAATCCACGCAATGCTTCATCAATTCGAGGGTTTCCAAGAAGTTGACTATCCAACCCGACCAATTGAATAAAGGAACTGTAGGAAGCGTAGACTCGAACGGACTGATTGACTAATAATCGCACATCGCTTTGATCATATATCGACTGAATGATTGATTTGCTTGAAGGTGATTCCAAATCATGGTTTCCCCAAACAGCATAAATACCATAAGGTGCTTTTAGCTGACTAAAAAGCTCAGTGAGCTCCTCAATCTGTTTTTCCGTTGGTATGGTGACCGATGGATGATCAAATAAATCGCCGGTAAAGATAATTAAATCTGGTGATAGCTGGTTGATTAAGTCAAAAACAGGCTTAGCTCTTGCGTAATCCATGAACTTACTATAGTGAAGATCGCTGAAGAAAAGGATTCGGAGATCCTCAAAATCCTCAGGAAGCTGAGGGAACACGATCGTTTCATTCTTTATGTCAATTCGGTTGGGAGCAAGTACCATTGCCTCAACGATGACCCATGTTGCGATACTTGCTAAAATGACAAGTGCAATAAGCCATTTGATTAGTTTACGTTTCATAAAACACCTTCTTATAACTCTATTTTATCATATTCTCTTCATTTTTTTACCTATTTAGATATAATAGATAGGTAAGGGAGGAATCCGCATGGTTAAACGAATCTTTGGACTTCTACTTGTTCTTGCGGGAGCATTGCTCATCGCAGACCGCTCGAACATCTATCCTATTTCAAATGTCATTGACATTCTATGGCCATCTGCACTTATTCTTATTGGTGTATTTTCAATGATTGAACAACGAAGATTAAACATATTTCACTTGATCATAACATCCATCGGAGTAATCTTTTTACTCATTCATCTGGACATTCTAGAATCGAATCAGATTGTACCCATGATCATTCCTGGAATCATCATTCTTATCGGTATCAGTCTCATCTTTTCACCAAGATACCATCGTCATGTGGTGATTTCAAGCCGAGGCAATTATACCGCAGTTTTTGGTGGGTTGGAAGAAAAATGTGTGGATAAAGAGTTTACAAACTGTGAAATCACGGCTGTCTTTGGTGAAGCCAAGGTGGACTTATCTGAAATCGAACTTAAGGACGAACGTGGTGTCATCAATGTATCTGCCGTCTTTGGCGGAGTTGAACTGATTCTACCGACAAAGTATCACATCCTCATCCATGGTGCTCCGGTTCTTGGTGGTTTCGAGAATCGATTGAAACATCAGAATCCTCAAGAAAAATCACTGGTTATTCAATATACATCATTTCTGGGTGGAGTCGAAATCAAAGATTAACAAGTGGCAACACTTGTTTTTCAATAAGAAAAGCTGACATAAATGCCAGCTCATGTATTACTGATTTCGTGGTTGCATCGCTGATTTCTGATTTAGAATCACAGGGATGACAATCGGATTACGTTGCGTCTTCTGATAAAGGAAGGGTTCCAACGTGAGGCGAATCGTATTTTTCAACTCTCCGAAGGTGGTTTTATTAACCATCTTCTTTTTAAGTGCTTCGAAGACTAGCATTTCAGCTTCCTTCAGTAAGGTTTGATTCTCCTTGATAAAAACAAATCCACGAGAAACAATCGAAGGTTTCACCAGAATCTTATTGTGACGAGAATCAATGGATACAATAACGGATACCAAACCACTTTCGGAAAGAATCTTACGATCCTTAATCACCGCGGTTGATAAACCGGAAGCATCCGTTCCATCCACATAGATATCATCGGTTTGAATACGGGTGTCACTTAAGAAAGCCTGACCATCTCGTAAGACCACCGCATCCCCATTGGCACATATAAATACATTCTCAGCCGGTACACCTGTTTCAATCCCGGTGTAGGCATGTTGCTTGAGCATTTTGTACTCACCATGAATTGGCATAAAGAATTTTGGCTTAATCAACTGAAGCATCAATTTTTGCTCCTCAGAACTCGCATGTCCCGTTGTATGGATGGAGTTAAGAGGGGAGTTGGTAAGTACATTCGCACCTGCACGAGTCAAGCTGTTTACCACCCGATTCACGCTATTGGCATTGCCTGGAATAGGTGAAGATGAAAAGACGACCGTATCTCCTGGGATCACTTTGATGTAACGGTGAGTTCCATTAGCGATTCTGGAAAGAGCTGCCAAAGGTTCACCCTGGCTACCTGTAGAAATAATACAGATCTTATTTGCAGGGGTATGATTCAATTGGTCTGGGCTAAGAAAATGATGATCCGCTGCCGGAATATGTCCGAGTTTGCGAGCGATAGCTACGACATTCTCCATCGAACGTCCAAAAATAATGACCTTGCGTCCACTGGCAATGGCCGCTTCGATAATCTGGCGGACACGGTAGACATTGGAAGCAAAGGTTGCCACAAGTAGTCGTCCCTGTGCTTTGCGGGTAATTTCGAGAATGGATTGAGCTACCTTCTTTTCACTGATGGAAAAGCCGGAAACTCCTGCATTGGTTGAATCACTTAGCAATAAATCGATGCCGATTTGTCCCATGTAGGCCATCACCTGATAATCGGAGTTATCTCCCACCGGTGTCAAATCGAACTTAAAGTCACCTGTATGAACGATTCGTCCATTCGGTGTATTGATAAGAACGCCTAGAGTATCTGGAATGGAGTGAACTGTATTGAAAAATCCACAATGGAAATATTTGGTTTCCACACGGGATAAATTCGTGATTTCCTCAATTTTGACCTGGTTGCCCATGCGACGTTCATCCAACTTGCGCTGAATCAATGCTTTCGCAAAGCGAGGTGCGTAAATTTTTTCAATTTTAATGACTTGCATCAAAAACGGAATACCACCGATATGATCTTCATGACCATGGGTGATAATCAGAGCTTTGACTTTATGCTGATTCCGAATGATATATGTATAGTCAGGAATGACATAGTCTACCCCAAGCAGATTCTCTTCAGGGAAACGTACACCGGCATCGATAATAATGATTTCATCATTATGCTCAATGCAGTACATATTTTTCCCGACCTCACCTAAACCACCGAGTGCATACACAAGTGTATCGGTATCTTTAAAAGATGAATGATTTTCAATGATAGCAGGGCGACCTGAAAACTTACGCTCTGCGTCTCTATTTTGTTTATTTGGCATATAATTCTCCTTAAAACTGAATGTTTGTTACAACCATTATACCATAGTTGATTTCAGTTGTGTGTTTTTTAGTCAATGAGCAGGGCGTTTTCAATCGGTTTCCACGGCTCTTCCTTGTTTATGTGATCATAAAACATTATCCCATTAAGATGATCGATTTCGTGTTGAAGAACAATCGAGAGATATCCATGAGCTTTTATTTCAACGTGCTGTTCACGTAATAAATCATATCCACGTACGCGAATACGGGCAAAGCGCGGTACATATCCTTCGATGACTTCATCGACGGACAAACAGCCTTCCCCATTGGAAAGCATGCTTTTTGCTTCTGAATGAGCCACAATTCTTGGGTTGACCAAAGCAAACTCATGTAAAATGACTTCATCATCATTTTTCCACTCATCAACCACAACCGCAATCATTCGCTTTAAAACGCCAACCTGTGGGGCTGCAAGTCCAACAGCAGGACGTAAATTTTCTTTTTCTGCCAACTCTTCATCACGGGAATCTCTAACATACGTAATCATTGCAGTCAAAAGTTCCTTATCTTCCGCAGATAAAGGAAGTGTCACATCAACACTTTTTTCCCGTAACAACGGATTGTCGTCACGGATAATCACATCCATATTTATTTTCATGATAAAACCTCGCCAATTCACTTATTTTGATATGTAGATATAAATCTTCTACCGTATTTTAAATCAAAAAGATGAAAATGTACAGTGAAATACAAATATTTCATCATTACAGTGCCTAAGAACGTATAATTTTGATACAATGTACACAGAATTGAGGGATAACATGAAGAAGTTTTTGTCACTGCGCATGCCAAAGGGGTATAGTTTCTATTTACATCTATCAATGATTTTATTAAGCGTGTTTGGGTCGATTATGGTTGTATCTGCGAGTTCGAATCGCAACGTAACCGTCGGATCGCTCGCCAGTGGTCTTGTGAAGCAAATGGGCTTTTTTGTTCTTGGCTATATACTGATGGTCTGGTGTGCTAAATTTGCCACAATGAAAAAAATCAAACCATGGATCTTCCCTCTGTTAATCCTGATGGGGATTCTGCTTATTATCCCACTTGCTTTTCCTCCGGTCGCAGGGGCTCAGGCATGGATTCGTATTCCTGGATTTCCCTTAACACTTCAACCCAGTGAGTTTGCGAAAGTGCTGGTTATTTTGACGATGGCATTGTATCTGGGGGACATTAAAAGCACTCGGGCAACCACCATGCAAATCATTAAAATCCCTGTGTTTTCAGCTCTGATCTTTACTATAATCATCGTTTTTCTTCAATCTGATTTAGGCAGTGGAGTCATTCTGTTTGCCATTGCCTGGCTTCTGTTTATGATCCCAAGTCACCCAAAACTTTCAGGAGTTCAGTTGGGGGGGCTTGTACTTACGGGATTGGGTATTGTAGCCATCATCTGGCTGTTTACTCCTTCGGGAATGCACTTTATTGAAAAACTACCACTGGCTAGCTACCAGATTAGTCGATTTACAGATATGTTTAATCCGTTTATAAATCGTCATGGCAGTTCCTTTCAACTATTTAATAGCCTTATTGCTTTTGTGAAAGGAAACTGGTGGGGAATTGGTCTTGGAAAATCAGTTCAGAAACTTGGCTATTTACCTGTAGCCAACTCGGATTATATTTTGGCCATTATCGTGGAGGAGTTAGGCATTTTTGCTTTTGTCTTCATTCTTTTGGGATATATCGTCATGATTTCTGTATTGATTAAGTATGCACTACTCTATAAAAATGAGCAGGGGAAAATGGTCCTATTTGGAACTGCCCTATTTCTGTTCTTTCACTTTGTGCTCAATGTTGGTGGTGTCAGTGCACTGATCCCATTAACCGGCGTCCCACTTTTACTTATATCCAGTGGTGGCTCAAGTCAGTTGGCCATCATGATAGCTCTTGGCTTTTCCCAGGGAATGATTGCACGATATTCAAAGGAAGTGAAAACATATGAGAATCATCGCCGGTAAATATCGCTCCATACCATTAGTAACATTGGATGGAGAAACGACTCGGCCATCCAGCGATCGACTGAAGGAAGCCATGTTCAGCAGTCTGGGAGGCTTTGTCTATGGGCAAAGCTGGCTGGATGCTTATGGAGGCAGTGGTGCTGTTGGGTTGGAAGCTTATTCGCGGGGAGCAGAGTATGTACTTATCAATGATGCTTCAAAAAAGGCCGTAGATATCATTTTACAAAATATACGCAAATGCAAAGTTGAGTCCGGTGTTGAAGTGAGTCATCGAGATGCTTATCAGTGTTATGAATATGCGAAGCAAAAACAGCTGACATTTGACACAATCTTTCTGGATCCACCATATCATCTAGATGTGATGCCGGATATCGATACCATTGTCAACCTGAAGCTATTAAAGGAAGAAGGAATGTTAGTGGTGGAAACTGCGGCGAGAACGGTTCTTCCTGAATCGATTGGTTTACTTAGTAAAGTTAAAGAAAAGAAATACGGTATTGCCCGTGTATCCTACTATCGAAAGAAGGTGCAAGAATGAAAGCAATTTACCCAGGAACATTTGATCCCATAACCTATGGACATCTAGATGTCATTAAGCGAGCCAGTAGTATGTTTGAAGAACTCATTGTGGTTATCATGGTCAATCCGAATAAATCAGTAACCTTTGATGAAACGCAGCGTCTGGAAATGATTCAGATACTAATCAAGGATTTACCGAACGTTGTTGCAGCTGTGGGTAGTGGCCTAACGGTTCATTTTGCCAGACAATTTGATGCGCATGTGTTAATTCGCGGGATTCGAGCTGTTATGGACTATGAATATGAGTTGCAGCAGGCGACAGCGAACATGATCCTTGCTCCGGATATTGAAACCGTGTTTCTACTGACAAAACCGGAATTCTCGTTTATGTCTTCGTCGGCTGTCAAACAGATTGCATTGAATCATGGAGATCTGACTACCTTTGTCCCTCCAGAAATTCTACCTATCATTAAGAAGAAATTTGCATTGTAGTCAAATGATTCGTCGAAATGTTTCAGATATGATACATTGTATCTGAGGTGAAATGATGAAAGAATTTAAGAAACCTACAGATAAAGAATTGAAGGAATTACTCGATCCCCTTGCTTATCATGTAACTCAGCAAAACGGTACCGAACGTCCATTTACTTCAGCTTATGAAACATTGGAAGAAGATGGGATTTATGTGGATATTGTATCGGGTGAGCCACTTTTCAGTTCGAAAGATAAATTTGATAGTGGGTGTGGATGGCCAAGTTTTACCAAGCCCATCACCAAGCTCAAGCAGAAAACGGATTTTTCTTTTGGAATGATCCGAACGGAAATCCGCAGTGTGTTTGCGGACTCACATCTGGGTCATGTATTCACAGATGGACCAAAGGATCAGGGGGGGTTACGTTACTGCATTAATGGGGCTGCCTTACGTTTTATCAGAAAGGAAGAATTGATTCGTGAAGGATATGAAGAATATCTGGAGCTATTTGAGGAGAAATAACATGAAATATCAATGTGTGGTACACGTTTATGCACCGTTGGAAAAGGTTTCCAAGCTTTTTTTGGAGTATGAACGATATAAAGACTGGCAGGCTCATTTTATTGGCTATACCTTGCTGGAAGGACAACTGAAGGAAACGGGCGCAAAAGGTGTTCTGCGTTATGCGGCCGCAAATCAGCTTCAGGAAATGAATGAATATCTGGAAGAGGTAGCACTTCCTCATCGGATTGTGAATGTTTATTCGATGCATGGGGTAACCAATCGCTGTGAAAATACGTTTGAAACAACTGAAGAAGGTGTGAAGTGGACGATGGATGTGGAGTTTGATTTTGACATTCCACCTGCTTTGGATATTCAGATGTTTATCAATCAAACAACATCAACCATGGAGAGTTTCAAGCATTTTATTGAGAATGTGGCTGTGGACAAGTTGAACTAAAAAAAACTGAACGAAAATTCAGTTTTTTTAATCTTTGGCCTCTTGTTTATATGTGTTTCGATAGGATTTACTTCGGGTTACCCCGAGAATATTTTCCTCATGTGGAAAGAAAAAGGGATTTTTCTGATGCACGGAAAATCGTTCAATCATGTCCTGGACATCATAGAGGATTTCTCTGATGGTCATTAATCCATAGAGACGTGGTGGCAAAATGTGAACCGGAATACGGATCGTGAATGATTGAGTGAGTCGGTTCACTGAATGTAGTAAATGTGGACAACATAGCACAGCATCATAGATAAGAGGTTCATTTTTCTTAACTTGAGCCGCAAACAGAGTAAGTGGTAAAAAGGTGATACTCACCTGATCTTCCATACCTTCCTCAATGATTTGCTTTTCAACTGCTTTCGCAAGTGCACTGGAAGAGAACCCCCCGCCACAACATAATAGAATTCGAATCATCGGAAATATCTCCTTTTTGTGTACAATCATAGCATAGCTGCAAAATGTGTGCTAGATAAGGATATAAGTTTTGACAAGTTGATAAAATCGTCATATTATGAAAGCAACAAAGAAAGGAGCACACTATGTTTGAGTTTGAGTACATGAATCTTGTGGTGGATATGTTCAAGACCGTGCATGACACCCAAAAAGAGATGATTCGAAAGCTCGCTCTTCTCTTCGCAGATAACATTCGCGAAGATCGGATGATTCACGTTTTTGGAACCGGCCATTCGCATATGGTTGGGATTGAGATGTTTGTACGGGCAGGAGGCTTAGCAAATGTGAATGCTATGCTCGACCCGGATACATTGACTTCCAATGGGGCACGTCGATCAGGAGCCATTGAAAAGTGTGTGGGGATGGCAGATATTGTATATGACCAATACGATATTAAGCCAAAGGATATTATGATTATTACTTCCAATAGTGGTCGTAACGCAATGCCTATTGAAATGGCACTGCGAGCCAAGAAAGAAGGGGTTATAACCATTGCTCTAACCAACCTTCATCAGTCGAAGGAAACGACGAGTCGTCATCCTTCCGGAAAGAAGCTGTATGAAATCGTGGATTATGTGGTGGATAACTGCGTTCCAGATGGAGATGCACTTATGACCTATGGGACGGTTAAGTCAGGACCGGCGTCTTCCATGACAACTTTGCTTCTTGTCAATACAATTCTAACTGAAGCACTCACGATACTTCATCAGGAAGGGTTTAAACTACCTGTGTTCCAGTCTCAGAATGTGGATGGTGTAAGCAACGACTGGTTATACGAGAAATATGCAGATCGGGTAAAACACATATAATAACGTTAAAAAAAAAGAGGGATATCACTATGGATATATCCCTCTTTTTACATAGGCATCACATTGGGCGGAAATGGTGGAAAACCTCTTACAGTAATCGAAGATGACTTCCAATGCAAAGTTTTCTGCATCAACTTCAACGGCCTGATTGACATAATCATCGTAGGAATAATTGGAAATGTGTTTATATGACTGAAGGTTATCCTGCCATATCTGCAAAAGCATGGGATCTTCATGTTTGACTTTGCTATCATACACCTGAATGTATTGATAGACGTGTCTTCCTTCATGTAATACCGTATGTAACAGATGTTGAGCATGGCGCTCATGAAGCAATGATTCATTGACAGCAATCTGAGCATTCACATAACTGAAATGCCCATAAATATCCGGCTGCATAAGAATTGATTCAATTTGAATTGCAGGGCGATGAGCGATGGCTGCCTCAATGTTTTCAACCAGTTGCATCACCTGCAACCGACAACCTTCACTGCACGTTTTCCAAGATTCTATTCGCAAGAGTGACAGCTCATCCTTGTACAGTTCAAAATACTCGTCACGACTCAATCCGGATTCGATCGGATTTTGAAATAGGGATAACTCATAGGTACGATTGGCCAGATAGAAACTTGGCGGAAATAGCAAAGAGAGTAAGAAACTTAATTGTAGAACAAGTGAAACGTACGATTTAGATATCTTCTTTGTCTTAGTAAATCCTTTGAATACAAGAAGGATAAGTGGTGGGATTGCCATCAAAAAGATGAATAATGAGATAAGTGGGTAAAGACGAATGGAGAAAACAATGAAGGTAATCAGTACATAGGTGATCATTGACATGATCAGCTGTTTGATTGAAATCCAGGATTCCTCGAAGTAATACATGGACAAAATCCCAAATAGATTTTGCATAAAAATAGCAACCGCATACAATGCGAATGTAGGTTGGATCATTCCAAGTTTTGGTTGCATCAGATCTGAGTTTAAGTATATGGCTAGGGTAAAGGCCATAAGAAGGAAATAAACCATGGACATCAAAAGGGATAATCGAGTGGATTTACTCATACTCTTTCCTCCTTTGTACAATGAAGCTGGCATGACGCCCGGTCGTCGGTGATGCACGATAACTGAAATAATCCTGGGACTGAGTGAATGTGCATTCAGGGGATATCATGATCTGTTCCTTTGATATGTTCAGATCCATAAGCATTTGAACATTCATGCCGACCAGATCAAGGAAATATCGGTCGTTTTCTTCTCTAATAAATGGGGTTGAATCCAACGTCATGGTTTTGACTCTGGCAATGACATCTTCTTTTACCTCAAAGGCTTCAGTGCGAATGGAGGGGCCAATGAAGATGGTAAACGCTGATGGATTGCAGGATTCATTCTCAATGAGGTGTTCAAAGGTTTTTCGGACAATTTCCTTAACGGTTCCGGTCCATCCGCAGTGGATCGCTCCAATGACATGGTTTAACTCATGATAATAAAGAATTGGAATGCAATCTGCGGAGAATACGGAGAGTACCAGATCGTTTTCGTAGGTATAGATGGAATCCACATCGTATATACTGCCTTCTTCACTGAACGCTCCTTTACCCCCATCCAAACGAGTCACTTGATGGATGTGGTCACTGTGAGTCAGTTTGGGGAATACCCATTGACTTAAAGGGATGTTAAGTTCATCTGCCACTAGTTGTCTGTTGGTTAACACATGTTCCTTGTTATCGCCTACATAGAAAGCCATGTTTAATGAGTCGAAGGGAGGTAATGACACACCCGAAAAACGCCTGGTTATCCCAGCAGTGATATGTAAAGAAGTTGGGTAGTAGTTGATATGCATGACTTCACCTCATTAGGTATATTATATACGAAAATGCATGGATATAGAAGTTGTGAGCACATTAGGTTTTTAAACATGATTAGCACTTGATTGTTGACAGTGCTAAGGGGATGCTTTATAATATTAGCAGACAAAGAGTCTGAGTGCTAAGGAGGTGCCGTACAATGCTAAGTAAACGTAAAATCGAGATCTTTAAAGCCATTGTGGAAGAGTTTATTCAAACGGCTGAACCCGTGGGCTCAAAAGCTTTGTTGCAGAAGTATCAGATGAACTACTCATCAGCGACGATCCGTAATGAAATGATGGAACTTGAAGAGATGGGATTACTTGAGAAAACACATACCTCAAGTGGACGGATTCCTTCCACTCAGGGCTATCGTTTTTATGTGGAACACCTGATGGAACAGCGCAGCGATGATCGTATTGAGTATGCCTTGGCGCAGATTTTCTCGGATCGGGCATTAAACATGGAACAGGCGATTCGTCGAAGCTGTGATATTTTATCACAGATGACGAAGCTGACAACCATTGTACTGGGACCGGATGCAAATCAGCAACGCCTGGAACAGATTCAGTTGCTACCACTTCATCAGCGAAGTGCTGTGGCAATCTTTGTTACCAATGAGGGGCATACCGAAAGTCGTATCTTTAACTTTGCTTCAGATGTTTCTTTGGAAGATATTCAATCCTGTTGTGAGGTATTGAATGATCGATTAAAAGGGACACCAATCAATGAAGTGGTGGAAAAGATGGGGGTTATCAAACCGATTCTTGCCCACACAGTGAAACGCTATGAAATGCTGTTTGAAGCATTTATCAATGCTTTTATCAAGTTTGCCAATGACGATGTGTATTTCAGCGGCCAGAACAATCTGCTCTATCAACCTGAGTTTGCGGATGTAGAGAAGTTAAAAGGGATTCTGGCAATGCTTGAAAACAGTCAGCTGTGGCGAACGATTGGTAAAGGCAAGGGTGACATTCTTCTAAAAAAAGGTGGACATTCCGAGCTGGTTTGGCTGGATGATATGGCTGTTGTTTCTTCAACCATTCGAATTTCGGATAAAAATGAAGGAAAGCTGATGGTTTTAGGACCATCACGCATGGAGTATGATCGCATTCTATCGATGATGGAGACCATTGCACTTGCAATTGAGCGAATTTATGGAAAGGGTGAGTCAGATGAGTAAAGAAAAAAAGATAAAAAAAGAAAAAGTAGAGAAAAAATTGAAAGAACAGGAGATCGATGTGGAAGAAAAGCAGTTAAACGAAGAAACGATTCAGGATACACCGATTGAGGAAGTTGAAGTGGTGGATGAATTAACCCAGGCTTCAGCGAGAATCGCTGAACTTGAAGGTGAAGTCGTTAAATTAAAGAATGAGTATTTTAAGGCGTATGCGGATGCAGAGAATATGAAGAAGAGATTACAGAATGATTTTGATTCTCGTATGAAGTATCGCATCCAAAGTTTTGCGTTAGATATCTTACCTGTCATTGACAATCTCGAGCGTGCCTTAGGCAATACACAACAGCAGGATTCCAACGACTCTGTGCTCAAGGGAATTGAAATGATTTACATGCAATTGATTGAAGCGCTTAAAAAAGAAGGGGTTGAAGAAATCAATGCCCTTAACCAGCCATTTGATCCAAATTTCCATCATGCGTTAATGATGGAAACCATCGAAGGTGTCGATGCCAATCTGGTGGTTGAAGTGCTTCAAAAAGGATATAAACTCAAAGACCGCATTCTACGTGCAAGTCTTGTCAAAGTTAGTGAATAACAAGGAGGAAAACAAAATGAGTAAAATTATCGGAATCGATTTAGGGACAACGAATTCCTGTGTCGCTGTTATGGAAGGAAAAGACGTTGTCGTTATTACAAACCCAGAAGGTAACCGTACCACACCATCGGTTGTGGCCTATAAAAACGGTGAACGTATTGTAGGTGAAGCCGCAAAGCGTCAGGTAGTGACAAACAAGGAATCTGTGATTTCTATTAAACGTTGGATGGGAACTGACCACAATACAACTCTTGAAGGTAAGGATTACAAGCCTCAGGAAATTTCTGCGATGATTCTTCAACACTTGAAGTCCTACGCAGAAGCATATCTTGGTGAAAAAGTGACTCGTGCAGTCATTACCGTGCCTGCGTATTTCAATGATGCACAACGTCAAGCGACCAAAGATGCAGGTAAAATTGCAGGTTTGGAAGTTGAACGTATTATTAACGAACCTACCGCAGCAGCACTTGCTTTCGGTATTGATAAAACAGATAAGGAGCAAAAAGTTCTTGTCTATGACCTAGGTGGTGGAACATTTGACGTATCGATTCTGGAGTTGGCCGATGGCACTTTTGAAGTACTATCCACATCCGGTGATAACAAACTGGGTGGAGATGACTTTGATGATGTAATCGTTGACTGGTTGGTAGATATGTTCAAGAAGGACAATGGGATCGATTTAAGAAGTGATCGTATGGCACTTCAACGTATGAAGGAAACAGCAGAAAAAGCAAAGAAAGATCTTTCTTCCATGGTTCAGACTCAAATCTCTCTACCATTTATTTCTGCAGGCCCAAGTGGTCCATTACATCTTGAAGCTACACTCACACGTGCCAAGTTTGAAGATATGACACGTCATCTTCTTGATCGTACGGTAAATCCTGTTCGTCAGGCATTAAAAGATGCTGGTTTAACTAAAAATGATATTCATCAGGTATTGCTGGTGGGTGGTTCAACCCGCATGCCAATGGTTCTTGAGCTTATTCGTAAAGAATTAGGTAAAGAACCGAATAAATCAGTCAACCCGGATGAAGTGGTAGCGTTAGGTGCTGCGATTCAGGGTGGTGTTATTGCGGGTGATGTTAAGGATGTATTATTGCTAGACGTAACTCCACTATCTCTTGGTATTGAAACCATGGGTGGTGTGATGACCGTTCTTATTCCAAGAAACACAACAATTCCTACATCAAAGAGCCAAGTGTTCTCGACTGCAGCGGATAATCAGCCGGCAGTAGATATCCATGTGCTTCAAGGTGAGCGTCCTATGGCTCATGATAACAAGACATTGGGTATGTTCAAATTGGATGGCATTTCTCCTGCTCCTCGTGGCATTCCTCAAATCGAAGTTAACTTTGATATTGACGTAAACGGTATCGTGCATGTCTCTGCTTTGGATAAAGGTACAAACAAGAAGCAATCCATTACCATTTCTAACTCAAGTGGTTTGAGTGATGAAGAGATCGAGCGTATGATCAAGGATGCTGAAGAGCACAAAGCAGAGGATGAAAAACGCAAAGAAGAAGTTGAGTTGAAAAACAAAGCTGAGCAATTCATCCATCAAATCAATAAATCACTGGAAACCGAAAATGCCAATGTATCTGCAGAGCAGAAGGAAGAGGTAACTCGTCTTCGCGATGAATTGCAGGAAGCATTGAACAGTAATGATATGGAAACATTGCGCAGCAAAATGGATGCATTGGAACAGGCAGCTCATCAGATGTCTGAAGCGATGTATCAGGCTCAACAAGGTGATGGTCATGCAACAGATGCATCAGGAAATGATGATGACACCGTTGTGGATGCAGATTTCAAGGAAAAAAACTAAGATAAATACATGATTTACACAAGCCTGCCTAGCCAGGCTTGCGTTGCGGAGGTAATATGGCAGAAAAAAGAGATTATTATGAAGTGCTAGGCGTTTCGCGATCAGCTAATGAAACTGAAATTAAGAAGGCTTACCGCACCCTGGCAAAGAAGTATCATCCCGATGTCAATAAAGAACCGGGATCCGATGTTAAGTTCAAGGAAATTCAGGAAGCTTATGAAGTCCTAAGCGATCCAAGTAAAAAGGCCAGTTATGACCAGTTTGGTCATGCCGGAATGGAAGGTGCTGGAGGATTTGGTGGTTTCGGTGGTTCTGGCGGATTCGGTGGTTTTGAAGATCTAAATGATATCTTCGGCTCCTTTTTTGGGGGAGGTCAATCTCGTAGCCGTCAAAGTGGTCCGCGCAAAGGGCAAGATCGCTTCATGCAGATGAAAATCAACTTCATGGATGCGGTTTTTGGAAAAGAGGAAAGCATTAGTCTAGATGTAGAGGAACAGTGCGATGTGTGTTTCGGAAGTGGCGCACATAGCAAGGATGATGTAAAGACCTGTACGACCTGTAAAGGGAGTGGGCAGACGGTCACCCAGCAACGTACTCCATTTGGTGTTTTTCAATCGGCGAGTGTTTGCCCGGATTGTGGAGGCAGCGGTAAGAAGATTGTCAATAAATGTTCCAAATGTAATGGTAAAGGGTATAATCGCAAACGCGTGACGGTCGATGTCAAAATTCCAGCAGGCATTCAATCCGGTCAGCAGCTTCGTGTTTCCGGAAAAGGTGAACGTGGTGCAAGTGGTGGACCCAATGGGGATCTGTTTATTGAAATTCTGGTATTAAAGCACAAATTCTTTGAACGTGACGGTCGACATATTCACATTACGATCCCGATTAGTGCGATTGATGCAACACTGGGTACAACCGTGGATGTTCCAACGGTCTATGGTGATGTGGAGTTGACGATTCCAGCTGGAACCCAGCATGGAACTCAATTTAGACTGAAAGGTAAGGGTGTCAAGGATTTACGGACACAGGAGCCGGGAGATCAATATGTGGAAGTGAAAATCGAAGTGGACACAAAACTTTCACGGGAACAAAAGGATTTATACGAGAAATTACGCAAAGCAGGAAGTAAAGATTCTGTCTTTGAGAAGTTTAAAAAGTCATTTAAGTAACAGTTCGCTGTTACTTTTCTAAAAAGATGTGTTTAGCACTCTGTACATAAGAGTGCCAGGAGGTGGATTTATGAATTTTGATCAAATGACAGAAAAGGCTCAGAAAGCTGTTTCATCTGCCATTCAGTTAGCCAATCAGAATCATCAGCCTGCGATTACAGCTGACCATCTACACCTTGCGATTCTATTAGATGATGCAGTGGATGGTCTTCTTACTCGTCTTAATGTATCTAAAGAAAATCTTCTGGCAAAAGTGACTGCCAATGTCAATCGATTGCCAAAAGTAAGTGAATCATCTTCGCCTTATATGGATTCTTCGTTTCAGCAGGTATTGACACAAGCAGAAGAGCTTCGTAAGGAGTTTTCAGATGAGCTGCTTGGGGCATCGGTCTTATGGATGGCCATTGTGTTAGCTGCTCAACCATTAAGTGAACAGATTCGTAAGGAATATGATTTGACTCGAAAAAAACTCATGGATACTGAAAAAAAACGAAGGGGAGGTGCGACAATGAGCTCACAAACAGCAGAAAATGTATTGGAAGCGTTGGCTAAATATGGCCGTGATTTGGTTGAAGAAGTGAAGTCTGGGAAGATTGATCCGGTGATTGGTCGGGATGAGGAGATTCGTCGCATCATCCAGATTCTTTCACGTAAAACCAAAAATAATCCCATCCTTATTGGAGAACCAGGGGTTGGAAAAACAGCCATTGTGGAAGGGATTGCCTGGAGAATCATGAAGGGGGATGTTCCTTTAGGTTTAAAAGATAAAAAACTGGTTGAATTGGACATGGGATTACTGATTGCGGGTGCCAAATACCGTGGTGAGTTTGAAGAGCGTCTAAAAGCTGTATTAAAGGAAGTTCAGGAGGCGGACGGTGGAATCATTTTGTTTATTGATGAGATTCACAATCTTGTAGGAGCTGGAAAAACTGAAGGTTCCATGGATGCGGCCAATCTGCTTAAGCCTATGCTTGCTCGTGGTGAACTCCGTTGTGTCGGTGCAACTACCTTTGATGAGTATCGCAAACATATCGAAAAGGATGCGGCTTTGGAACGCAGATTTCAGCGCATTCAAGTAGATGAACCTACAGTTGAGGATACGATATCTATTCTTCGTGGTCTTAAGGACCGTTTTGAGAGTCATCATGGTGTAGCCATACTGGATGAAGCGATTATTGCGGCTGCCAATCTGTCCAACCGCTACATTACCGACCGTTACTTACCTGATAAAGCTATCGACCTGATTGATGAAGCCTGTGCGTCCATTCGGGTAGATATGGATTCGATGCCCAGTGAACTTGATGAGTTGTCTCGGAAAGTAATTCAACTGGAAATTGAGGAGCGTGCATTAAACAAGGAAACAGACGCCAAAACTCTGGATCGTTTGGTTGAACTGCGTGAGGAGTTGCAGAACCTTAAAGAGAAGAAGGATGCACTATATTCCAAGTGGCAAAAGGAAAAGTCAGTTCTTGAACAGTCGAAATCCTATAAGGAACAGCTTGAAAAGGCAAAACTTGATCTCGAGCAGGCACAGAATGAAGCGCGATATGAGATGGCTGCGAAATTACAGTATGATACAATTCCAACACTGGAAAAACTGATTGCATCGTCCAGCTCAAACAAGGCGGAAGATGCATTGATTCAGGAAACCGTGGATGAAGAACTTATTGCCAAAATCGTGTCAAAGTGGACGCACATTGAAGTTAGTAAGCTAATGTCTACGCAGCGGCAGAAGTTGTTATCTCTTGAGGATACCCTGAAGCAACGCGTCATGGGTCAACAAGAAGCGTTGCATATGGTTAGTTCAGCCATTCTGCGTTCGAAAGCCAATATTCAAGACGAACATCGTCCAATTGGTTCTTTCCTATTTCTTGGGCCGACAGGTGTGGGTAAGACAGAAGTTGCCCGTGCGCTAGCAGAACAGCTGTTTGATGATGAGAGCAAGATTGTTCGCATTGACATGTCTGAGTATATGGAAAAACATAGTGTGTCCAGATTGATTGGGGCTCCTCCTGGGTATGTGGGTTACGATGAGGGTGGTCAGCTGACTGAATCGATTCGCCGTAAACCATACTCGATTGTCCTACTGGATGAAATTGAAAAGGCACATCCAGATGTTTTCAATATTCTATTACAGATTCTGGATGAAGGGCGGTTAACCGATAACAAAGGAGTGACAGTCGATTTTAGGAATACACTGATTATCATGACAAGTAATCTTGGTTCCCAGTATGCATTTGAACTAAACAAAAATGTTCGGGAAGACAGATATCTACAGGAAGTTTCCAGAACCTTCAAACCCGAGTTTGTCAATCGGATTGATGAGATTGTGGTGTTTAATTCCTTGTCTAACCCTGTGCTGAAGCAGATTGCGGTGAAATTCATCAATGAGCTGAAACACCGATTATCCTTACAGGATATGGATCTTGAAGTGAGTGATGCGGCGTATGCACGCATGCTCTTGCTTGGTACAGATGTTCAATATGGTGCTCGCCCGCTTAAGCGTCATATTCAAAGAGAAATTGAAAACCGCATTGCCCGGTTAATCATTGAGCAGCCATCAGATAAGCCACGAATGATTTTAATTGATGTGGTAGATGATGAGTATTCGGTTGAGTTTGTTGCAAGTGTAAAAAACATGTCTTGATGGACATGTTTTTTAACGAAATCTTGCAAATGCAGAGGTTTTTTGATAACGTAGAGATGTTAGATCAGGGAGGTAATTTATGGATCAGCATACTAAACTTATACAGCGACTGCAAGGTGAGGCAGCGGTCAAAGCACTTAGAAGAAATCGGTTTGATGCCCACTATTTTGAGACAGTGGAACAGATGAAAACTTATGTGAGCGAGCTACTTCAAAAAGATATGACGGTTGCGGTGGGAGGATCCATGACCTTGTTTGAAACAGGTATTATTGATATGATTCGTGGATCAGAGGCTACATTCTACGATCGATATGATGTAAGCAAGGATACAGCAGTCATGTTTCGCAAAGCCTTTGAATCAGACTTATTCTTTACTTCAAGCAATGCAGTCACATTGGATGGTCAGTTATTCAATATTGATGGAAATGGAAATCGGGTAGCAGCGATGATTTTCGGGCCTAAAAAAGTAGTTGTTATTGTAGGGGTCAATAAGATTGTTAAGGATATAAGTGCGGCAGAGTCGTTTGCAAAAATGACTTCGCGTCCGATGAATAATCAACGTTTGAACACAGGGAATCCATGTACAGTCACGGGCGAATGCATGGAATGCGTAAAAGATACCCGTATTTGCAGTGCGTTTGTTCGCATAGCACGATCTCAGATTGATAGAAGAATTGCTGTATTGATCGTCAATGAATCATTAGGGTACGGAAGTTAATCGTTATCTGAGTTTTCACGCATTTTTCATGTGTAATGTGATACAATATGCGTCAGTAGATGGGTGTGATACATGTGGCTAAGAAGCGAAGATTCGGATTATTTCATGCAACGTTTTTAATCATTGTTTTGTTGCTGTCAGGTTTAAGTGTTGGGTTTGCTTATCGAATTTTACGACCTGTCAGTACTTTTCCTGAAGAGCTTTTGATATCTTCCGGTGAACCAAAGCAGATTGGGATTACAGAGTCGATACTTAAGGAAGATCATGCAACGGTTGTGGCTGCGCATTATCCAAAAATGGGGTTCATCCCATTGGATCGGCTGATTTTTGATGTAGTCAATAAGGAAGTTGTTTATTTCCACACGGAGTTTGTGGATTATGCACCATCCAAGAAGGATTTGCGTGCACAGTTCTATGTGGACTACCAATCATTTTTAACCAATGATCGTTTTGTTGGGATTGTTTTTACGTTTGAAATTCATTCACCAACGTATGCTCATCCTCATTCGTTTCAAAAGGTGATTAATTATGATTTGCAGAAGAATCAGGTGGTTGAATTTTCGGATATCTTTAGACCAAGATTTACTCAGGTTCTATCTTCCTATACAAGGAACTATTTGGAGGGGCATCCAAGGTATCAGGATGAAACAGGATCCATGGATTTTCTAATGAAAACCTCCGCGAATATTGAGAATTACTCGAAGTTGCTTATAGGTAATGAAGGGTTGCATGTGTATTTCGATCGCTCCGAACTGCTTAGTAGTTCCAAAGGTCTGATTTCCTATGTGATTCCATATGAGCAGTTTGAATATGATTTACTTTTTTCCATTGTTCCTTCCGTATTGCCGAAAGATCCTGTGACAAAACCATCGACGCCCAAGGTGCGCACCATAGATCCAACGTTACCAATGATTGCATTAACCTTTGATGATGGGCCAACCAACATGACACCTAAGATTCTTGAGGTTTTAGAAACCTATGAATCTGCCGCAACCTTTTTTGTTTTAGGTTCAAGAGTCAACGGTTATCCTGAGGTTATGAAGCGAATTTTTGAGTCGGGGAGTGAAATCGCCAATCATACATGGTCTCATCGTATGATGACCAAACTGACCCGTCAGGAAGTGCTGGATGAAATCCGCTCAACAAACAAAGCTATCGAAGCTTTGGTGGGTGTAACACCTACGCTTGTGCGACCTCCCTATGGAATGGTCAATCAGCTGATATTAGATGCACTGCCGGAATATCGTATCGTCATGTGGAGTGTGGATACTGAGGATTGGCGTCATAAAAGTGGAGTGAAAACATTGGAACAGATTAAGCGAACAGCCCATGATGGGGCCATTATCCTGATGCATGATTTGGTCTCTTCAACGGCTGATTCGATGGAGGATATCGTTCGTTATCTGGTTTATGAGGGATATCAGTTGGTGACTGTCAGTGAAATGCTTGAACATCGTCCAATATCACAGCAGAAGTTTCGAGAGTTGTTGCCATAGGTAAAGGGAGGATTCTTCATGGAAAAATTATCTTCAAGTGCGAAACTATTTACCTTTCTTCAGGTATTGTATGATTTGACTGATGAGGAACATCCAAAGACAAGAGAAGAACTTGAGGAAGCATTGCTTCCATTTGGCATTACATTAAATCGCAAGACGTTTTACAATTATATCGAAACACTTCAGAGTGTAGGGATTGATATCCATCGAAAGAAAACCGATCATTTTCGGTATTACGTAGCAAGTCGACACTTTGATTTTGCAGAGAGCAAGCTGTTAATTGATGCGGTGCAGTCATCGAATTTCATAAATAAGGAAAAAAGTGAAGCTTTGATTGAGAAAATCAGTAAGTTGAATAGTCTTTATCAGGCAGCGAACTTAAAGAGAAAGCTCTATATGAGTGAGCGTTCAAAATCACTCACAAAAAACATTTAT
>ERZ869909.722-NODE-722-length-33754-cov-3.980432_pt1 | contig 33754 bp, 32 predicted proteins | sample MGYA00520892_ERZ869909 | MGnify/ENA primary metagenome ERZ869909 (study PRJEB32215, sample SAMEA104723947) | bioreactor metagenome | biome: bioreactor; feature: anaerobic bioreactor; material: water | place: China | collected 2015-03-12 ...
TTGGGCTTCGGCCAGCTCAGTCAGCGCCTCCAGATAGTCGGGCACCGCCCAGAGCAGCCGGAGCGCGCCCAGACTGCCCGCAACAATCATGCAAACCCCCACCGCCGCCAACTTGCTGGCGCTGACCCGGCTCATCAGGACACGCATGGAAAGCGCGCCGGCCATAAAGCTGCCCGACTGAAGCATCATCCCCAGCCCGAACTCCACCGGGGTAAGCCCCACCCTTTCCATCAGGATGAAGGGCAGAAGTGTCGCCTGTGCGTAAAGTGCGCCGATCGCACCGACCACGACGCCGCTGGCCAGCATGAAATGCGGGCTCACCGCCAGCATGCAATAGTTGCGCCAGAGCCGTGGCGTTCAGCGGCTCCGAACAGCGAGGCGACATGCTTGAAGACATCAAGGAGCTCAGGGGCAGGATTGACGAGCTCAACCTTTCCATTCTGGAGCTGCTCTCGGAGCGGGCGCGGCTGGCCGAGTCCATCGGCGAGATCCAGAGCAGCCAGGGCCTGAGCCATTACGATCCGGTCCGGGAGCAGCAGATGCTTGTCTCCCTCTCGGAGGCCAACCGCGGCCCCTTTTCCAACGAGGTCGTCCACAGCCTCTTCAAGCAGGTGTTCCAGGCAAGCATGCACCTCGAGCAGGAACAGGACAAGAAGTCCTATCTCACTTCCCGTTCAAGGCACGCCGAGGACACGGTCGTACAGGTCCTTGGAACCAGTATCGGCTCGGACCACTCCCCCGTCCTGATCGCCGGACCATGCGCCATCGAGACCGAGGAGCAGGTCGACACCACGGCCAGGTACCTCGCCAGCCGAGGCGTGACCATGTTCCGCGGTGGCGCCTTCAAGCCGCGGACGGATCCCTACAGCTTCCAGGGACTCGGCGTGGAAGGCCTGAAGATCGGCCGCGAGGCATCGGACCGCTACGGCATGTCGTTCGTCAGCGAGATCATGGACGCGCGTGACGCCGAGGCCTTCAAGGAGTACGCGGACGTGCTGCAGATCGGCGCGAGGAACATGCAGAACTTCACCCTGCTCAAGGCCGTGGGCCGCACCGGCAAGCCCGTACTGCTCAAGCGCGGCCTGTCCGCCACCATCGAGGAATGGATCATGGCCGCCGAGTACCTCCTGCACGAGGGGAACGGCGAGGTCATGCTGTGCGAGCGCGGCATCCGCACGTTCGAGAACTACACGCGCAACACGCTCGACGTGTCTGCCGTGGCGCTCGCCAAGCTGCAGACGCACCTGCCCGTCTTCGTGGACGTCACCCACTCGGGCGGCCGCCGCGACCTGCTCGTGCCGCTCACCAAGGCCGGTCTGGCCAGCGGTGCGGACGGCATCATGATCGAGGTGCATCCGAACCCGTCCGTGGCTCTCTCGGACAACAAGCAGCAGGTCGACTTCGAGACGTTCGACCGCTACCTGAAGGACACCGGCTACCAGGAAAAACTCTCCAGGAAGCGGACCGAACTGTACTCCTTCTGAGCGACCGGCCCGGCAACGGGTAGTACAATGTCTCATGACGGTCGAGACGTGGGTATTTGAAGCGATCGAGAGCATCGGCAAGCCCGGTGCCCTCGTTCGCGACATTCAGCGCCACATCGATGAGCATCGCTACGAGGAGCTTGCGCTTGACACGATCGAGTCTGCGCTCGAGAAGCTGCTCGAGGCCGCACGCATTGAGCGTGACGGCCAGCGTTACCGTGTGGCAAGCCGGATCAGCAAGGAAGACGCACTAAAGAAGCTCTTCGGCTCCTGAAGCCGCGAGGCCGGGCGTCCGCACGTTTGCAAAGTGGTCAGCAACCGGTATACTTCTCACAACCAGCCTGCCGTGCCGCGTGAACGCACGCCCACGCCGAGTGGCCCCAGGCCACCGCAGGCTTGCGTGTACCGGAGGTATCTGCTGATGAAACGAGTTTTGCTGCTTCCCTTCCTGCTCCTGGCCGGCGCGGCGCTGGCCCAGACCGGTGATCTCGAGGTCGCCGTCGATTCGTCCCCTGCGGGACTCGACCCCCACAAGGTCACCGCCTTCTCCAGTTTCGCCGTGACAAGTCAGATCTACGAGGCCCTGGTCACACTCAACGACGACCTCCAGCTCGAGCCCGCACTCGCGACCGGCTGGGAAGTCTCGGACGATGGCCTGACCTACACCTTCTCGCTCCGCGACAACGTAGTGTTCCACAACGGACGCGCGATGACCGCTGGTGACGTCGTCTACTCCTTCGAACGCGTCGTCGATCCCGAGACTGCCTCGCCGCAGGCAAGCCGCATGGCCGAGGTGGACAGCGTCGCGGCAGACGGGGACCATACCGTGGTGTTCACGCTGAGCCGCCCCTTCGCTCCGTTCCTGTCCAACGTCGGCAACCTGACCGTGGTCCCGCGCGAGGTCGTCGAGGAACACGGCGACCTGCAGGCAGTCGCGGTCGGCACCGGCCCATTCATGCTCAGTGAAGTAGTCCCCGACACCTACCTGCTGCTCAGCGCCAACCCCGACTACTGGCAGGACGGCGAACCCGCGGTAGCCAGCATGCGCTACAACATCGTGCCCGAGGGCTCGACCCGCGCCGCAGGCCTGCGCACGGGCACGTACCACCTTCTGCCCACCGTCGACCCGGCCAACGCCGAGATCCTGGCCGTGACGCCCGGCGTCACCCTGCTCGGCACACAGGACCTGAGCTACACGCTGCTGGGTCTCAACGTCGAACGCGAGCCGTTCAACGACCCGCGCGTGATCCAGGCGATCAACTACGCGATCGACCGCGACGAGATCGTCGAAGCCGTCCACTTCGGCAACGGCGTCCCCGGCGGACCCCTGAGCCCGGCGCTGACCGACTGGGCGGTTCCGACCAGCGAGTTCGCGTGCTACGCCCACAGCCCCGAGACGGCACGCCAGCTCCTGTCGGACGCAGGTTACGCGAACGGCATCAGCTTCGAGATCCTGACGTTCAGCACCATGCAGGTAGTCCTGGACACGGCAGAAGTGCTCCAGGCGCAGCTCGCCCGCTCAGGCATCGATGCGAGCATCAACGTGGCGGAGTTCGGCACATTCGTGCAGGACTGGAGCAACTCCAACTTCGACGCGTTCGTCAGCCTCAACGGCGGCTCGACCGACCCCGACGGCTACTTCCACCGCACCTTCATCACGGACGGCTCGACCAACGTCTTCAACTACTCCAGCGCCGAAGTCGACGCCCTGCTCGACAGCGGCCGCACCACGACAGACCACGCTGAGCGCGTCGCCATCTACAACGACATCCAGCACGCCCTCGCCTGCGAGGGCCCGATCGCCCACGTCGCCTACGGCACGCTGTTCAGCGCCTACGGCGACTCGGTCGAGGGCTTCAGACAGCTCGCCTCCGGCGGCCTGCGCTACCTCCGCAACGTAAGCTTCCGCTAGGACCCGTTCATCCTGCCGGGGCCGCCCAGCGCACCAATGCGGGGCGGCCCCGCCCTGAGGTAAGCCTGTGATCGCCTACACAGTCAGACGCCTGCTGGACCTGCTGCTGGTCCTATTCGGCGTCTCAGTCATCGTGTTCATGATGCTTCGCCTGATCCCCGGCGACGCCGTCGCCATCATGCTCGGCGCGAACACCGACATCACACCCGACCGGATCGAGAACCTCCGCCGCAGCCTCGGACTTCACCTGCCGGTCCACGAGCAGTACCTGAGCTGGGTGACCGGCATCTTCCGCGGCGACTGGGGCACCAGCATCTGGACCGGCCGGCCCGTGGCCGAAGAGATCATGGGCCGGCTGCCCGTGACGCTTCAGATCACCTTCCTGGGACTGGTCACCGCCATCGTCGTCTCGTTCCCCCTCGGCATGCTCGCGGCACGCTTCCGCGGCGGCACGGCAGATACCGTCGTGCGGGTAGTCACCATCATCGGCCTGACCCTGCCCAGTTTCTGGGTCGGCGTGCTCCTCCTCTATTTTGCTTCCGTATACTTCCCCCGCTGGCCAACGATCGGCTACGTTCCCTTCAGCGAGGACATGGCCGGCAACCTGCTGCGGATGATACTGCCGGTAACGGCCGTTGCGCTGCCCATGATCGCAGGCCTCACCCGCATCCTCCGCTCCAGCCTGCTGGACGTCCTGGGCCAGGACTACGTCCGTACGGCCAGGGCGAAGGGGGCCCACGACCGGACCGTCTTCTACGTGCATGCCCTGCGCAACGCGATGATCCCGGTCATCACCGTGATAGGCGTCCAGCTCGGCTACCTGCTGTCCGGCGTGGTCGTGATCGAGCAGGTCTTCGCGATCCCCGGGCTGGGCCGAATGGCGATAGGGGCCATCAACGAACGCAACTACCCGCTCGTACAGGGAGTGATCCTGATCGTCACCGCCGTCTTCGTGTTCGTGAACCTGCTGACCGACCTCGCCTACGCCTGGATCGACCCCAGGGTGGAGTACTCATGAGCCGCGCGGGCTTCTGGCGGCGACTGCTGCGCAACGGTACCGGGTTCGCCGGGTTCCTGATCTGCGTCGCGATAATCGTGCTCGCCGTCTTCGCTCCCCAGCTGGCCACGCACGGGCCGACCGAACAGGTCATCCGTGACCGCTTCCAGGCACCCGGTCAGGGCTACCTGCTGGGAACGGACAACTTCGGACGCGATCTCTGGTCCCGGATCCTGTACGGCTACCGGTCAAGCATCAGCATAGCGGTCGGCGCCGTCGCGTTCGCAGCGATCCTGGGAACAGCCGTGGGCCTTGCCGCCGCGTGGTTCGGCGGAGCAACCGACAGGATACTGATGCGCCTGATGGACATCCTGCTCGCCTTCCCGATCATCCTGCTGGCGATAGGCATCCTTGCCGTTCTCGGACCGGGCGGCTTCAACGTGGCGCTCGCCATCGGCATCGTCTACCTGCCCATCTTCGCCCGGCTCTCACGCGCCCCCACGCTGAGCGTGCTCTCCTGGGACTATGTCGCGGCGGCCCGGGCGCTCGGGGCGAACGGGCCGCGCATCGTGCTGAAACACGTCCTGCCGAACATCATGGCTCCGATGCTGGTACAGCTGACCCTGTCACTCTCGACCGCGATCCTCGTCGAGGCCTCGCTGTCGTTCCTGGGCCTCGGTACGCAGCCGCCCACACCTTCACTAGGCCTGATGCTCGCCTCCAGCCGCGACACGATGCTGCTGTCGCCCTGGCCCGGCGTCTTCTCCGGGCTGGCCATCCTGCTCGCCAGCTTCGGATTCAACCTGTTCGGTGACGGCCTGCGCGATCTGCTCGACCCCTCGCTCAGGACCTGAAAGCCTCACTCACCGGGTGCGAACCAGGCAAGGAGCACAAGCAGGGCACCTACCGCAACGCGCGCGACGTGATTGAGCACGGTCACCCGCATCATCACCAGGCGCGCGTGCAACAGCGATGCGGTCGCGCCGACCGCGAGGCCGAAGGCAAGAACGAACGGCGCGAACGACGCACGCATGATCAGGGCAACAGTCGCAACGGTCAGTATGCAGGCCGCCACCAGGAACGACCACGCGATCCAGAGGCGCCGGTTCTGCACCGCCCAGGCGCCGAAGGTGTTGATGATGACGTGAACTGCGCTTCCGATCACCACGACTGCCAGCATCTGCGACTCGGCTCCCCCTGCGCTCCCGAGCAGCCGGCTACGAAGGCTCTGCCCCGACGGGCAGCGCACGCGAGACCAGGTACCCGATCAGGTCCGGGCCGGGCAGAAGCTCCTGTGCCCGCACTACCTCGACGGGCTTGTGGGCGGACTTCACGACCTGCCTGGCGAGCCACTCATCGGCACCGCTGCCCTCGTCGACCACCATCACGATCCTGTCGATGCCACCGCGCCTCATGAACCAGCGCGCCGCACCAAGCACCTCGCGGTCCGTGTCTGCGAGCCCGGAGTCCGGCGCCGGCACTTCCTGCCTCAGTACACTGGGCGCGAGCTCGAGCTGCGTCTGGAAAAGGGCTCCATCGCCGACGGCAAGCGCAGCGAGCTTCCGGTCGAGCAGCCATGGCTGGCCGATAACCGCCGTCGTGCCCTGCCGGGTCTGCCCCGGGGCACGCCTGGCCGGTTCGACCGCCAGCGCGCGGCTGCGGTCCCAGAGTCGCCGGATGCGCCCCGCATCGGGCGTGAGCCGCTGGAGGAACTCTATCGCGAGCGCGCTCACGTCTCCCTCCAGGCTTGCCGGCACCGCCTGAACGTTCAGGAGGCCGCCCGAGGCGCCAAGCAGTTCGGGAAACGCGGCGATCCACGGATCCTGCGCACCACCGCGACGCGCGGTCGAACCGGGGTTGAGCTGGGGAACCACGATGATGTCACAGTCCGCAAGCACCGTTGCCTCGGCGGTAGCGACCCGGAACACGAGCCCGGGACTCGAGCTCACGAACGGCGTCCTGAGGGCGGACTCGACGGCCTGCCTGTCAGCGAACACGACCTCGCCGTCCGCGCCGCGGGCCAGCCCGGTCCAGAAGTCACCGTAACGGTCGAACAGGAGGGATCTTACGAAGCCGATGCGCACGGCTCGAGTCTACCAGCTGCCGCTCAGCCAGGCATCCGCCAGCGCGAGCGCGGCGGCCTTGTCGAGGAACTGGTTTCCGTTGCCGCACTTGGGCGACAGGATGCAGCGCGGGCAGCCGGATTTGCAGCGACAGTCACGCAGCAGGTCGCGCACCGCGGTGAGCCACTCACCGAAGCGGCCGGCTGCCGCCGCGACGTAGCCGACCCCGCCCGGGTAGCCGTCGTAGATGAAGATGCACGGCTCGGCGTCAGGGCCGTAGGCCGGGTATGACACTCCGCCGATATCCGCCCTTTCACAGAGCACGAACGCGGGCAGCAGGCCGATCAGCGCGTGCTCCAGTGCGTGCAGCCCGGACGGAAGCACAGACGCGGGCACCACCCCCTCCAGGTGCCGGCAGGGCAGGTGCAGCGCCTGCGTCGCGTAGCTCGAGGGCGGCAGGTCGAGCAGCCTCTCATCCAGGGTGGCGTCGCTGAAGTGGCGCCTGACGGCGTAACCGGTGACACTGTCGGTAACGCTCACGCGGGACAGGTTGCCGAACCCCAGGCCGGTGCCCTCGTCAAGCACTTCGATGTCGGTCTCACTGCGCGGCCGTGTGTACCAGTCCTCCAGGTGAGGCAGCAGGACTGCGACTCCCTCGTCAAGATCCAGGCTCGCCACGAGCCAGGCCTCGCCCTGTTGCAGATGGACGGCACCCGGGTGAACCTCGCGAAAGGCACTGCCCATGGATGTCTCGCCGATAACTGTGCCGAGCCCGTCCACAAGCCGGATGCGCCCCGGACCGGTACCGCGGATGGCGACCCGCCGGTGCGGCCGCCGGCCGGTGCTGACCCACTCCCCGCCCGCCATGGTCAGCCCGTCGACCAGAGCGGGGTCCGTGTCCGGCCCGATCAGGGGATCATCGGGAGACAGCGGAAGCTCGGCTGCGGCACAGGCCAGATGCAGCGGGTGGATCACGCTGTTGAAGGCATCGGCACTCGCGCTCTCGGGCCTGCCGTCAGTCACCAGGTCGGGGTGCTGGACGTAGTACTCATCGAGCGGATCAGCTGCCGGTATCAGCACCGCCAGCGAGCGCTGGCCCGCGCGTCCCGCCCGTCCGATGCGCTGCCACATCGCCATGTGCGAGCCCGGCCAGCCGACCAGCACTACGGCATCCACCCCGCCGATGTCCATGCCCAGTTCGAGGGCGCTTGTCGCGGTCAACACCGTGATGTCCCCGTTGCGGAAGCCCTGCTCGATCAGGCGCCGGTCTTCCTGCGTGTAACCGGCGCGGTAACTCTGTACCGTGTGCGCCAGCTCAGGCGGCAGGCCGTCGCTCGCGTAGCGCCGCAGCAGCTCGGCTCCCTTGCGGGAGTTGCAGAAGAAGATCGACCGCAGGCCGGCGGTCGCGAACCTGCGTGCGAGCGCGGCGGCCTCGCTGTTGCTGCTGCGACGGCGCCCGGAGTCGCCGGGCAGCAGCGCGGGCTGCCAGAAGATGAGTTCGCGGGCCGCCGTGGTGGCCGTGTCGCGCGTGACGGCCCTGCCGGGCCGGCCGGTGAGGCTCGCGAGATGCTCGGCCGGATTGTTGATGGTGGCGCTGAGCGCGATGACACGCGGTGTCGCCCCGTAACGGGCGCAGACGCGCAGCAGCCTCCTGATGATGTTGGCCACGTGCGCACCCATCACGCCCCGGTAGGCGTGCAGCTCGTCCAGAACGATGAACTCCAGGCTGCCCAGGAACCTGGCCCAGGCGTGGTGCCATGCCAGCATCCCGTAGTGCAGCATGTCCGGATTCGTGACGATCACGCGTGCGGCGGCACGCGCCTCCCTGCGCTGCCCCGCAGGTGTGTCCCCGTCGTAAGGACTGATCACCGCAGCGACGTCGGCTGCCGTGGCCAGGTCGCGCAGTCGCTTCAGCTGGTCGCGGGCCAGCGCCTTGGTGGGCGCCAGGTAAAGCGTGCCCCGCTCGCGCGCGGCGGCGTCGAGCGCCGGCAGCTGGAAGCAGAGGCTCTTGCCCGAGGCGGTCGGGGTGGCAACGACGACGTCCTCGCCAGCCCCGGTCAGCTCGAACGCTTCGGCCTGATGCTTCCAGGGCACTACCCCCAGGCGCTCGAGGAGTTGCCCGTACGCCCCCGCCCTGTCGAGCCGCTCGCCGGGCCGCGGCGGCAGGAAGCTTGCCGCCACCACCTGGTCCCGATAATCGGCATCAGCCTTCAGCCAGCCCAGGTACGATTCGCCCTTCTCAAGCACTGCTGACAAGCGTAGCAGCCTCCCGCAGCGCGTCATGTCGGTGGTGTTAGGCTGCCTGCATGAAGCTGGGAATCACCATCCTTTACGCTCTCGTGCTGCCCTACATCGGCCTGATGCTGATGGTGATCCTGGGCATGCTCAGAACCAGGCAGGCCGAAAGGCGCTCCGACCTGCCATCGGTCACAGTGGTACTGCCTGCACACAACGAGGAGGTACGGCTCAAGCAGACCCTGCTGTCACTGTCCCGCCAGGAGTACGCGGGCGAAGTGGAGTTCGTGATCGTCGACGACCGGTCCACCGACTCGACCGCTTCGATCATCCGGGCGCTGGCCAGACAGGACGCGCGCTTCCGGCTGGTGAGCGTGACCGAGCCGGGCCGGCGTTTCTCTCCGAAGGTGAACGCGGTCAACCATGGCATCCGCGCCTCGCTCGGCGAGGTGATCGTGACTACCGATGCCGACTGCGAGTACCCGCCGGGCTGGATCGGCGAGATGGTCGCGCACTTCACGGAGGGAGTCGTGATGGTCGTGGGCTATGTCGAGACGACGCGCGCCTGGCGTGCGCCGGGCCGCCTGCAGATGTTCGAGACTTCAGACTGGCTCTCCCTGATGCTCACCTCGCGCAGCCTGACGCGCTTCGGAATGAAGTTCGCGAGCAGCGCCAACAACCAGGCGTACCTGCGTTCCGCCTTCGAGCAGGCGGGCGGGTTCGGCGCACCCGGGCGCGCACCGAGCGGGGACGAGGACCTGCTCACCCAGCGGCTCGGGCGCCTGGACGGCGCAAAGATCGTCTTCGCCAGCACGCCCGCCAGCCGGGTACTCACACGGCCCGTCGGCTCGCTCCCCCAGCTGCTGAACCAGCGGCGCAGGTGGGTGTCGCGCTACCATCACCTGATGCACTACGAACCGGCCTTCCTGGCCTCGATCGCCCTGCTCGGCTTCCAGAGCATCGCGTTGAGCGCGGCCCTGCTCGTGCTGCCCTTCTTCCCGGCGGCCGCGCCATGGGTGCTCGGCCTGCTCGCCCTGAAGCTGACGGTCGAGATGACCGGCAAGAGCATCGGAACCGGACAGTTCGGCCGCCGCGACCTCTGGTGGCTGCCGAGCCTGGGCTGGGCACTCATGCATCCGTTCTTCATCGCCGCGATGGTCATCATGTCCTTTGCCAGACCGGGTGACTGGGCCGGTGGCAATGAGGGTTACCGCAGCCGCTACTACCGCCGGCTGGCCCAGCAGTTCCTGAGGCGGCTCCGGCCACGCGCCAGCCGCACGGTCGACGCGCATCGCCCCTGACGGGATCATGAAACCGCCGGTGGTATCCTGACGCGATAACCGCTCCGGCCTGGGTGCCGGGTACAGGAGGCGAGAATGAAGGTACTTGTTCTGGGTGGGGACGGCTTCTGTGGCTGGCCCACCAGCCTGCATCTGTCGGCCCTGGGTCACGACGTCGTAATCGTTGACAACCTGAGCCGCCGCAAGATCGACGTTGAACTCGAGGTGGACAGCCTCACCCCGATCGCGACCATCAGCCAGCGTCTGGATGCCTGGCACGAGGTGTCCGGCCGCGAGGTGCGCTTCGTCAACCTCGACGTCGCCCGCGAGTACGACCGGCTGCTGGCGCTGCTCGCGGCGGAGCAGCCCGGTGCGCTCGTGCACTTCGCGGAACAGCGCGCTGCGCCCTACTCCATGAAGTCATCCCGCAACAAGCGCTACACGGTCGACAACAACACGTCTGCGACCCATAACGTGCTCTGCGCGGTGGTGGAATCGGGCCTGGACATCCACACGGTGCACCTGGGCACGATGGGGGTGTACGGCTACGGCACGGCAGGCATGAAGATCCCTGAGGGATACCTGGACGTCGAGGTGACCACCGATGAGGGCGAGCGCGTGCCGCAGCGCATCCTTTACCCCACCAACCCCGGTTCGATCTACCACATGACAAAGACGCTCGACCAGCTGCTCTTCGCTTACTACGCGAAGAACGACGAGCTGCGGATCACCGACCTGCACCAGGGCATCGTCTGGGGCACGAACACCAGGGAAACCTCGCTCGATGAACGCCTCATAAACCGCTTCGATTACGACGGTGACTACGGCACGGTCCTGAACCGCTTCCTGATGCAGGCCGCGGTTGGCCATCCGATCACCGTTCATGGCACAGGCGGCCAGACAAGGGCGTTCATCCACATCCAGGACACGGTCCGTTGCATCGAGCTCGCGCTGGACAATCCGCCCTCCCGGGGCGACAAGGTCCGCATCCTCAACCAGCTGACCGAGACGCACCGCCTGCGCGACCTCGCAGCTATCATCAGGGGCCTGACGGGAGCGGAGATCGCGTACGTCCCGAACCCCCGCAAGGAGGACGCCGAGAACAACCTGCACGCGTCCAACGACCTGCTGATCGACCTTGGTCTGAACCCCACTACCGTCGCTGACGGCCTCCTGCTGGAGGTGACCGAGGTTGCGAAGCGCTACGCGCACCGCGCGGACATGTCACGCATCCCTGCCAGCAGCACGTGGACGGCTGCACAGCAGCCCGGCGTGCCGGAGGCCGAACCCGAGCCGGTGCCCGCCGCACCGGTGCGCTAAGGACCGGAATTGCGGATCGCCGTCTTCACCGAGACGTTCCTGCCAAAGGTCGACGGCATCGTAACGCGCCTCATGCGCACGCTCGAGCAACTGCGCGAGCTGGGCCATGAGGCGCTGATCTTCGCCCCGCACGATCCGCCGGCCACCTATGCCGGTCACCGTGTCGTCCGCGTACCGGCGATCTCCTTCAAGCCCTGGTACCCGGAGCTGTTCCTGGGCCTGCCCCGCCCGCGCCTCGGACGCGAGCTCGACGCGTTCGACCCCGACATCGTCCACGCCGTCAACCCGGTCGTACTGGGCCTCTGGGGCAGCCTGATCGCGATGCAGCGCGACCTGCCCCTGCTGGCAAGCTTCCACACCGATATCCCGAGCTACGTACGGCACCTGAAGCTCTCGTTCCTCACGCCGATATCGAAGTCGATACTGCGCGACATCCACAACCAGGCACACGTGAACCTCTGCACGAGTTCGCAGATGGTGGCGGCGGCCGAAGCGCTCGGCATCCGCCGCGTCAGGCTCTGGCCCAAAGGCATCGACACGGATCTCTATCACCCGTCGAAGGCATCCATGGAGATGCGCACGCGACTCAGTGGCGGCAGTCCTGAGGCGCCCCTCCTGCTGTGCGTAGGCAGGCTCTCGTTCGAGAAACGGCTGGACTGGCTCCTGCCTCTGATGCGGAACCGGCCCGACGTGCGCCTCGCCCTGGTCGGGACGGGCCCCGCGGAACAGGAGCTCAGGCGCCAGTTCAGCGGGACGGGAACGAACTTCGTGGGATACCTGGGTGGCGAGGAACTCGCGGCCGCGTATGCGAGCGCGGACGTCTTCGCGTTTCCCTCGGACACCGAGACGCTTGGTTTCGTGGCGATGGAGGCGATGGCTTCGGGCACCCCTGTCGTCGGCGCGAACGCCGGAGGTGTGCCCGACGTGATCGAGGACGGTGTCAACGGCCTGCTGTTCACGCCCGGGAACACGGAGGAACTCCAGGCAAGGATCGGGCTGCTGCTGGCTGACACCAGCCTGCGCGAGCGCCTGACACGGGCGGGACGCACCGAGATGGAGAAGTGGAGCTGGGCCGCGGCAACGCGTGACCTGGTCAGCCACTACGAACTCGCCCGGATCGTGAAGCGTCGCTTCGACTCTCCGGGCGAGCGTGGACTGAGGCGCTTCAGTCGGCCGCGAACAGCTCCGGGTGAAGCCACCTGAGAAGCAGGTCAAGCGCATCGCCCAGCCCTGGTCCGGCCCGGCTGAGCAGGTCGGCTTCGGCCTGGGTCGTCTCGATCACCCGGCCCGATTCGAGCGCGGAGAGTCCTGGCCAGCCCGGCCGCTCAAGCAGGGTCTCGGCCGACTCGCCCCACGGCGCATCCAGCAGGATTATCACGTCGGGATCACTCATCAGGATGAACTCGGCGGTCAGCTGCGGAAAGGTGCCTGCGGAAGCAGGCACGATGCTGACGCCGCCGGCAGCGGCGATCAGCTCACCCAGCCAGGAACCCTGTCCCGCCGCGAACAGGCTTGCATCCGCCTCGGCGTAGACGCTGACCCGGTCCAGTCCGCCCGTCAGTGCACGCGCCCTGGCAACGTCCCTGACGGCCGAGAGGCTCAGCACCTGAGCCGCGCCGGACAGGCCGAGCAGCTCCCCGACCTCGGCGTTGACGAAGAGCATGTCGTCCATGTCCTCGGGAAAGCCGGCGTAGACGGTGACGCCCAGGCTTGTCAGCAGCTCATGCAGGTCCGAGTACTGGTCCACGAGTACCAGGTCGGGCTCCATGCCCACGATCACCTCGAGGCTCGGTGCCCAGGCGTTCCCCGCGTTCGGGACGGTCACTCCTTCGGGCAGGACGCTGTGCTCGTCCACGCCGACCAGCCTGTCCGCCGCGCCGAGCGCGATGACGAGGTCCGTGTGGCTGGCGGCCATGCTGACGATGCGCGCGGCCGGCTGATCCAGCGATACGGTGCGGCCGAGCAGGTCGGTTCCGCTGACCTGCTGGGCAAGGGCCGAACCGGCTGACGCTACCAGGAGAAGTAATGAGAGGATGATGTAACGGGGAATCTGCACGAGAGGCCTCCTTCGGGCGATGCAGGCTTCGTGCGGCGGTACTCGGACTCCGGCGGCCCTGGCTTGGGACCACTCCATACCGTTGCGGGACAGTGCCGGATTCCAACCGGCTTCCCCGCCTCACGAGCTCGGGCCAAGCATACCAGCTTCCCCGTACGACGCCCGTACGGCGGTGCCTGTAGTAGGCTGGCCTGCGTGTCTGCCCTCCCAGACGCTGCCGTCACGCGGCTTTCAGCAATACTTCCCGCCCCCGGCACCTGGACCACGAACTACCGGCCACCGCCACGCTTCGACACCGCGAGCTTCGACAGCTACCGGCCGAACGACCCGACGCAGGTGACCGCGCTGGAGCGCGTACGCTCGTTCGCCGCCGGTATCGGGCCGGTTGCCAGGCGCCGGATACTACTGCCTTGGGGCCGTCCGGCTGTCCGCGGACCGCGTGGCCTGTACCTTGACGGCGCCTTCGGGGTCGGCAAGACGCACCTGCTTGCCGCGGTCTGGCACGCTGCGAAGGATGTGCCCCGCGCTTACCTGTCGTTCCAGGAGCTCGTGTACCTGACCGGAGCGATGGGCATCGCCCGCGCGCGCGAGGAGCTCAAGGGCCTGAGACTGCTCTGCCTCGACGAGTTCGAGCTGGACGACCCCGGCAACACGCTGATAATCAAGACCCTCCTTCAGACCCTCTTCGAGCAGGGCGCGAGCGTCGTGACCACTTCGAACACGTCGGCCGAGGCGCAGGGACAGGGCAGGTTCAACGCCGAGGATTTCGCCCGCGAGATCCAGGGCATCGCGGCTTACTTCGAGCCGGTTCCCCTGGCGGGACCCGACTACCGGCTGCGGGCGGGCCAGCACCGCGACCCTGCCCTGCCCGAAGCGATAGCGGCCGAACCCGGAGACGGTGTCGTCGAGGCCGACTGGGCCGAGCTGGGCGGGGTGCTGCGCGAGCTTCATCCGGTCGCCTATGGCTCCATGCTCGAGCCGGTCGCGACCCTGTACCTTCATGGCCTCGACACGATCAGGTCACAGGCGGACGCGCTTCGCTTCGTCCATTTCATCGACCGCATCTATGACCGGCGCGTGAAACTGCGGTTCAGCGCGGCCCCCGGCCTGCGGGGCGACCTGCGCGAACTGTTCCATCCGTCTTACCGCAACAGCGCCTACGTCAAGAAGCACGACCGCTGCATCTCGCGCCTGCGCGAGCTGCTCAGCGAGGCTGACGTTGCTTTGACGGCCGGCCAGCCAGCCTGAGTATCTCACCGGCCACCCGGCCGATGCCGCCGGGGGCGCCGAACCTCTCTCCCGCCGTTTCAGCGAGCCGTCGGCGCAGGCGGTAATCTTCGAAGACCCCGTGCAGCTGTCCCGCGATGGCCTCGGGCGTTCCCGCGACAGGCAGCAGGGACTCCCCCAGGAGCCGCTGCTGGTTGGCGATGAAACCTTTCGTGTGGAACCCCGCTACCTCGAACGTGATCACCGGCAGCCCCATGGCGGCGGCTTCCTCGTTCGCAGTGCCGCTCGTGCCGACCGCCGCACTGGCCACTCTGAGCAGGGGCTCGAGCGGTCCCGGGGTCAGCTCGACGCTGATCGAACCACCGCTGATCGCCCCGTCGGCCACCCGCCAGCCCGCAGGCAGTGACAGCTCGAAGCCCGTCCAGGGCAGGCAGTAGCGGAAGCCAGGTGCGCGCCGTGCGGCTTCGAGCATCACGGCAAGTGGCCTGTTTGCCCAGTCACGTGAGCCCGGCAGAAGTACGACCAGCGGCCCGCCGGGAGCTGCCCGCTCGCGGGGACCGTCCAGAAGCAGGCTGCCCGGAAAAACGGCCTGCGGGACCGCATTGGCGCGCAGCCAGTGTGCTGTCGCCTCGTCGCGGACGAACACGCGCCGGTTGCCGCGCAGCAGCACGCGTTCGAACAGCGTGATGCGTTCCATGAAGATCCGGTTGGGAGCCGTCACCCGGCCTGCCGAGAGGCGCCTGGAGACCAGCGTCTGGATGCTCACCCTGTTGTTCCGCGGCACCCTGACAAGGCGTGAGAGCAGCTGCGCCCATACGTCACCGACCGTCACGAGGCAGTCCGTCTCGAGCCCGTTCAGGTCCCGCAGCTGCCGGATCGTGTGGCCGACCAGCCCGGCCCTGAGGTCGGCCTCCAGCAGCCTGAGACTGTGAAAGGTCAGGCCGCCGCCGGGGAGGGCGCGCCGGTGTCCGTGCAGGCTGATGCCGGCCTCCTCGTACCGGGTGCCGAGCCCGACCAGGGGGAACGCGCTGAGGCTCATGCTGTGGTCCCGGCGCCTCAGTTCCATCAGCAGGCGCGCGCCGATCGCGTCCTCGCCGTGGCCGTTGGACAGTACCGTGAGTCGCACCGCTGCTCAGCCCGGGTTGTTGTTCGACTGCAGTACGCCCCAGCCCAGCTTCTGGCGCAGCACGTCGAAGTAGGCCCGCTCGCCCGAGGTGACCAGCAGCAGGTCACCCGGGGCGCGCCGCACGTGGAACCGGTCTCCCTTGCGCAGGTCGACACGCTCCTGGCCATCGATGACGAGCGCCATCTCATCCGAGGCTGACTTGATCTCGAAGACCAGCTCTGCGCCGCCATCGAGCACTATCGGCCGGTCGGTGAGCGAGTGCGGTGCTATCGGCGTGATCACGAGTGCCATGAGTCCCTGGCTGAGGATCGGCCCGCCGAGCGAGAGGCTGTACGCGGTGGACCCGGTGGGGGTACTGATCACCACACCGTCGGCGCGGTACTGGGTAGCATGGCGGCCGGCGACGAACATGTCGATGCTGATCAGCCGGGTCATGACTCCCTGGCTGACGATCACGTCGTTCAGGCCGTAACGAAGCAGGTCAGGTTCGCGCTCGAGCGTCAGTTCGAGCATCATGCGCCGGCTGAGCAGCCAGTCCGGATCCCGGCCCCCGGAGAGCCAGGACCGGACGTCCGACAGGCCGTGGTCCGCCAGGAAGCCCAGCTTGCCGAGGTTGACGCCAAGCACGGGCACGCTGAGGCCAGCCATGCGCCTTGCGGTACTCAGGATGGTGCCGTCGCCTCCGACCGCGATCACCAGGCTGGCGTCCTTCACCTGGTCCAGCGCCCCTGTTCCCTCCAGGTCAAGCGTCACGCGGCAGCCTGCCTGCTCGAGCAGGGCGACCAGTTCCAGTGCGGGGGCGTGTGCCTCCGGCTTGTAGCGCGTGCTGGTCACGATCACGTGAGCGAGTTCGGAGACGCTCATCGCGAACTGCCGGGTCACGCCGGTGTTCACGCGGCCTGCTTCTCCCGGATGCGGGCGATGACGACGTCCGCCACGCCCTCGACGTCCAGCCTGCTCGTGTCGACCAGGAGCGCATCGGCCGCGGGCAGGAGCTGCCTGCGGTCGAGCTCGTCGCGCCTGGCCAGCTGCCTGGTGAGTTCCTCGACACTGGTGCCGCGCTCGCCGAGCCGCCGCCTGGCCCTCAGTTCGACGGGTGCGTCCAGGTAGAACTTGTGCCTGGCCCGCGGGAACACGACCGTGCCCATGTCGCGGCCCTCCACCACGAAGGCTCCGTCGATGGCCTGTATCTGCCTGTTGACCCACTCCCGGACCGAAGGCATGCTGGCCACACGCGAGACGCCGGCATCGATCTGCTCCGTGTGCAGCTCGCGATAGCGCCCGGTACCGTCGATCACGAGCAGGTTGCCCTGCAGCCCGGGGACGAGCCCGACTTCGTGCGACTCCAGTTCGGCCAGCACTGCCTCTTCCGTGTCGTTTCCGGCCCGCATCGTCAGCCAGGCGGCACCGCGGTAGAGCAGGCCGCTGCTGACAAAGGGGATGCCCAGCCGGCGCGCGACCTCGCGGGCAACGCTGGACTTGCCTGACGCTGCGGGGCCGTCGATCGTGATGACCCCCGTGCTCACGTCGCTCCTGCGCTGGCTCGCAGCGCAGCCATGTCGCGCCAGTAGTCCGGATACGTCTTGTTGACGCAGTCGGGATCGATGATCTCGATGCCGTCGACGCGCAGCGCGGCAACCGCGAACGCCATCGCCATGCGGTGGTCGCCGTATGTACTTATGGCGGCGGGCTTCGGGTCGGTGAGCGGGTGCACGCGCAGCCAGTCGGGCCCTTCCTCGACGTGTGCACCTACAGCGCGGAGCTCGTTGACCAGCGCGCTGATCCTGTCGGTTTCCTTGATCCTCAGGTTGGATACGTTCGTGATGGTCAGGGGCGTGTCGGTGAAGAGGCCTGCGACCGAGAGGGGCAGCACCTGGTCCGGCATGTCATTCAGGTCGAAGGTGCCGCCCCGGAGCAGGCCGGACTCTGGCCCCGTTACCGTGCAGCCCGTCCCGGTCCATTCGACGCTGCAGCCCATCGTGCCCAGCACGTCCGCAAGACCGCGGTCTCCCTGGACGGTCCCGGTTCCCACGTTGTTGACCCGAACGGTCCCTCCCGTGATCGCAGCAGCGACCCAGAAGTTGCCCGCGGCGGTTGCGTCGCCCTCGATCGCGAGGTCGCGCGCCCGGTACTGCTGGGGCTGCACGAGGAAGCGTTCGTACCCCGTGCGCTGCACCGTGACGCCGAAGTCCTGCATCATGCTGAGCGTAAGGTCCACGAACGGCCTGGACTGCAGGTCGCCCTCCACCATGATGTCCAGGCCACCACTCGCGAGCGGTGCCGCCAGCAGCAGACCGGACAGGAACTGCGAGGAGCGCTCTCCCTGTACGACCGTCGCTCCGCCCTTGAGGCCGCGCGCACTCAGCAGCACCGGCGGACAGCCCGTATCGGCTTCGCTGCGCACGTCAACCCCGAGGCGCACCAGCGCATCCAGCAGGTCACCAACCGGGCGTTGGTGCATCCTCTGCGTGCCATGGAACCGGTACTCGCCGTGGCCAGCGGCCAGGATCGGAACGAGGAAACGAAGGCTGGTGCCGGACAGCTGCATGTCCAGATCGGCCCGGTCGACCGGGAAACTGCCGCCCTGACCGGTCACGGTCACGGTCGTGCCGTCGGCCTCGAGCGGGAACCCAAGGGACTGCAGGGCGAGCATCATGACTTCCGTGTCGTCCGCCCTGAGTACTCCTGTCAGCCGCGAAGTGCCGCTGCTGAGGGCTGCGATCGGCAGCGCCCTGTTGCTGGCGCTCTTCGAGCCTGGAACGTTGATGCTGAAGTCGGGCCGGCCGACCGGTTCAAACCTTATGCGTGTCGTGGAAGCGGGCATTACCTGAAGAGGATACCACCGGCCGACGGCCGTTCCGGGTTTATCATGCCCGCATGAGCGACCAGCTGCCCCTTTCAGACATCATGGACGAGTTCAGCCGTGCGCCTGCCCAGCTGAGGCTTCCGTTGCTGCTCGAGTACTCCCGCAGGGTGCCGGAGCTGCCCGATCACCTGAGCAGCAATCCCGAACTTCTCGAGCAGGTGCACGAGTGCCAGACCCCGTTCTTCGTGCGGGCCGAGCCCGGTGAGGGCGATGGAGTCATCCTCTACTTCCAGGCTCCGGAGGACGCGCCGACCACGCGCGGATTCGCAGGCGTACTCGCCAGCGGGCTCGGTGGTCAGTCCCGCGCGGCGATCCTCGCCACACCCGATGACTTTCACGAGCGCATGGGACTGGCCGAGCTCATCTCGCCCTTGCGCCTGCGTGGCATGAGCGCGATCCTTGCGCGGATCAAGCGGCAGGTCGCAAAGCTGTAAGACGGCGGGCCGCACGCTCCTCCCCTGGCAGGGAGCCGTGCGGCCCGACTGAGCTGCTGTCGTATCGCTTACTTGCGGCTGCGGCGGTAGTTGCCACCGAAGCGCTTCTGGAACTTCTCCACGCGGCCCTCGGTATCGATGAACCTCTGCTGACCGGTGTAGAACGGGTGGTTGCCCGACCAGACGTCAACGGTGATTTCTGGCTTCGTGCTGTACGTTTCGAGCACGACTTCCCCATCGCAGTAGATCTTGCAGGGGACAGCCTTCGGGTGAATGTCTTTCTTCATCTTCTCGCTCCTGCTCCCGGGTGGCCCCAGCTGATGCTTCACTGGCCACAAACTGTAGCAGCATAGCAAACGGCAGCGCTCCCCGGCAAGCCGACCGCTACAGCTCCTGTCAGACCGGGAGTTCGGCCCGCAGCCATGTGCCGCTGCCGGGCGCAGTGTCGATCATCAGGTTGCCGCCTTGCGCCTGCATGCGTTCGCGCATCTGTTTCAGGCCCAGCCCGCCGGCCGTCGAGACCCGGTCGCCCACGGTCTCGGGATCGAAACCGAGGCCATCGTCCTTCACCTCCAGGAAGACCGTCGCCTCGCTGCTGCCGGCCCTGACAGCGACCGTACTCGCACGGGCGTGCTTCGCAACGTTGTTCATCGCCTCCTGAAAGATCCTGAACAGCACCGTCTCCGCCTTTAGGGGAAGCTGCAGGCCGTCCTCCAGCTCAAGTGAGCCCGCGATCTCGTTCTGCTGGCCGTAATCAGTCACGTAGCGTCGCAGCGTCTCGACGAAGCCGTACCGCTCCAGGTCAACCGGCCTGAGGGCGAAGATGCTGCGCCTCACCTCCTTGATCAGCTCGCGCACGGTTCTCCTGACGCTGTGCAGCTCGGCGGCCGCCCGGTCGGGCTCCTTGTGGCGCAGGCGCTCGATCAGGTCGAGCTTCAGCGCGCTGAAGGCGAGCGACTGGGCCACGCCGTCGTGGATCTCGCGGGCGATCCTGGCCCGCTCCTCGGCGATCGCGAGCTCCTCGGAGTGCAGGTACGCCCTGGCGTTGCGGACGGCCCAGCTGACCTGCCCGGCCAGCAGCTCCAGGAGGGTCACGCCGGACCGGGTGAAGTGCCGCGGCTCGGAGTGACTGAGGACGACCACCCCCAGCAGCGTCTCTTCAAGCACCATGGGCAGCAGCACAGCGCTGCCCGCCTCGGCCAGCACCGGGGCGACCGCGCTGCTCCTGAGGTCAGGCCCGATCTCATCCAGCAACAGCGACTCTCCCCTGCTTGCCACGTTCCCGATGAGTCCCTGGCCCGGCCTGATCGGCGGCACCGGCCCGGCGTGGTCGAAGTTGCGGTCCGCGGCCATCTGCAGGAGCCCGCCTTCCTCGGCCAGGTAGACAGCGCCCGCGCCGCCTCCCGCACGCGCCAGCATCTGGTCAAGAAGCGTATGCAGCAGCCGGCCCAGGTTGCCCTCGGCCCGCATCGTCCTGTCGACCTCAGACAGGATGAACAGGTCCCGCGTACGGCTGGCAGCAGCCTCGGCAGCCGCGCCCAGCTGGGTGACGATGATGTCGAACGCCTCCTGCTGGCGTTCGTCCGGCCTGTTGCCGAACCAGGCCTGGACGTAACCGGTGTTCTCCCTGGCGCCTCGCACGCGCGCCTGCAGCACCCAGAAGGCCCCGTCTCCCGCCGGTACCTTTTCCAGCGGTGCGGCGAGGAGTGCCGGTCCGCGTGCCCTGGCTACCTCCGCCACTTCAGGCGCAAGACCGTGCGTCTCGTCGAGCTGCACGCCCTCGAAGTTGAGGCTCAGGGCGGATCCCGTCGCACCGGTCACCTCCTCGAGTCCTGCCGCTGCCGCGTCGAGGGTGGCCTGCAGATCCGCTGCGGCAGCGAAGCTGGCGGTGACCCGCTGGATGCCACCGAGCAGGTCATGGGCTTCCTGGAGCTCGGAGAAGAGGCTTGACAGCCGGGTCTGGGCATCCTCCCGCAGCTTCACTTCGGCGGCGATCCAGTCGAGCACCAGGAAGGTGACGGCCGGTCCCAGGATCGCGTAGAAGAGCAGGGTCGACCAGAAGGACCAGGCTTCCCCGGCCAGTGGCACGACTGCCAGTTGCCAGAACAGCACGACAGATACGATCGCGAGCGGGATCCAGACGCGGGCCAGCCGCACCTGTGACGCGAACGCGCCAGAGTTCAGTCCGAAGTAGCTCCAGGGCCTGCGCATTCAGGGCCATTGTACGCGCCAAGGATACTTGGGGCGGCTGCCGAGTTGGTATGCTCCCTCCCATGCCCGTTTCAGAGTCCGAGACCGCGCTGGCCGCCTCCGCTACCGATTCGCTGCCCGGCGCCCCAGACCGGTCAGTTGGCGAGCCGGTAACGGCCGTCGAGGTCGCCGGTACGCGCTACACGCTGCTGGGCACGGCCCATGTGTCACGGCAAAGTGCCGACGAGGTCGAGCGCCTGCTTGGCAGCGGTGAGTTCGATGCCGTGGCGATCGAGCTGGATCCGGGCCGGTACGCGAGCATCACGCAGCCTGAGGACTGGGCGAAGCTGGACCTGTTCAGGATGTTGCGCGAGGGCAAGGCGGGAATGCTGATGGCCAACCTGGCGCTGGGTGCGTTCCAGAAGCGGCTGGCGGACCAGGTGGGCATCGAGCCCGGCCAGGAGATGCGAGTCGCCATCAGCGCCGCGGACGAAGCCGGGCTGCCGCTCCTGCTGGTCGACCGCGACATCGGCATCACGCTGCGCCGCGTCAACGCCGCCATCCCGTGGTACAGGCGGCTGATGCTGATGTCGGGACTGGCGGCCAGCGTCTTCTCGAACGAGAAGATCGAACCGGAGGACATCGAGAAGCTCAAGCAGGGTGACATTCTCGAGGCTACCTTCAGCGAGTTCGCCCAGAAAAGCAGCGAGATGTTCAAGCCACTGATCAGCGAGCGCGACGAGTACATGGCGATCCGGCTCCTGCAGCAGATCCGCAGGGCCGAACGGCCCCGCTTCAGTAACGTTCTGGTCGTGATCGGGGCCGGGCACCTCAAGGGGCTCGAAAGCGAGTTGCGTGCAGAGCCGGAAGTTGCCGCAGCTGCCGAGCGCAGGCGGGCACTTGAAGTCGTGCCGCCGCCGGGCAAGGCCATGCGGTTCATACCCTGGATAATCGTTGCGCTGGTGCTGACCGGCTTCGTGCTCGGCTTCATGCGCGGGCCCGAGCTTGGCTGGAGCATCGTGCTTGACTGGATCCTGATCAACGGCGGACTGGCTGCCGCGGGCGCGGCCATCGCCCTTGCTCACCCGCTGACCGTCCTCGCGTCCTTCGTGGCGGCTCCCCTCACCTCGCTGAACCCGCTTCTCGGCGTGGGGTTCGTCGCCGCCGGGTTGGAGCTGCTGCTGCGCAAGCCCATGATGGGCGACTTCCAGGCGCTGCGGACAGACGTTACGTCCGCCAGGGGCTGGTGGCGCAACCGCGTGGCAAGGACGCTGCTCGTTTTCATCCTCACCACGCTCGGTTCGGCCAGCGCAACCTGGATCGCCGGCGCCAGGATCGCCGTCAGGCTCAGCGGCGCGGAGTAGGCCTTACTGCCGGGGCGTGCCCTCGACCAGCCACTGCGCGTAAGCCTCAACGAAGTTGAACGAGGAACCTTCCAGCTCCTCCACGGCCACCCAGTCAAGGAAGTCCAGCACGTCCCGCTCGGTCGTGGCGGCGAACGCGTCGCCACCGTCCAGACCGCTGAACCTGCCGGAAGCGATCTCGGTGATCACCTCGGATGCAGCCTCCCCGAACGCATCCAGCTCGGACTCGATGCGCGCGAATACCTCGGGCCAGTTGCCCAGGTCGGTGCGGTCGAACAGGCTCTGCCCGCTCTCCAGGTACTGCATCGTGATGCCCAGGCCGACCAGCCTCCGCAGCGGGTCATCGCGCTGCACGACCCGGAAGGTGGCGGCCTCGCTGACGGCGCGGTCCTCGCTGGCGGTCACAGTGACGATGACCGTTACCTCACCGGGCTCGAGATCGAACGGCAACGAGAACGGAAGGCCGTCCACCACGAAGCCGATGGTGTCGAGCGGCAGCGTGATCCCATGCGTCTCCCGGTGCACCGTCGCGCCGGTGGCGTCGGCCACTGCGAAGCTCACGTCCATGCTGGTAGGCAGCGACTCTCCAGGCGTATACACCTCGAAGGAAGGCCTGAGATAGTCCCCCGGCTGCAGCGTCTCATCGACCCGCTGGCTGCCCAGTTGCAGCGTGAAGCCGCCTGGCAGCTGCAGCTCAGGCGGTGGCGCCTCAAGGCGTTCGATCCTCTCGAGGGCACGCACACTGAAGTCTCCTTCAGGCGCGCCAGCCAGGTAGTCGCGATACGAGCCTGCCGCGGCCGCCCGCCTTCCGGCGGCCTCGAGCAGCCAGGCGAGCGAGTAGTGCACGGCGGGCTCACCAGGGTACAGCTCGCGGGCGTTCTCCAGGTCCTCGATGGCAGCCTCGTTGACAGCGCTGTCCTGCGCCAGGGTCGCCGTGTAGGCCTCGATGGCCGTTGCAAGCCTGCCGGTGACGGTGTGGACCAGGCCGAGGTTGTATCCCGCGATCACCTGGTCAGGACTCAACAGCAGGGCGTTGCGGCTGGATTCCTCGCTCTGAGCCAGCTGGCCGAGCAGGTACTGTGCCCAGCCAAGGTTGGTCCAGTACAGGTCGCTGTCCGGCTCGAGCCTAGAAGCGATCGCGAGGGCGCGGCCGGCGGCGAGCGGGTCGTCACGGTCGAACGCGATGAACGAGATGCGCTCGAACGGATAGGTCATCTCCGGTGCGAGCCGGGACACGGTCGTCAGCAGCTCCTCCTCGAAGCCGGTATCCTCCCGTGCCTGTGCCAGAAGGCTCAACGCAAGCAGTGCCGCGACGTCGCTGCCGGCAACGAGCTCACTGACATCCTCCCGCTCCAGCTCCAGCCAGGCAGCCTGCGCGGCGACACCGAACGGGTACACCGCTGCGTCCGAATACAGCCGGCCAGCTTCCTCGACTTCTCCCGCATCCACCATCAGGGCCGCTTCCCAGAGGACGGGGGCAGGAAGATCCGTATGTTCAGACAGCGCCCCGAAGTAGGCGGCGGTGGCATGGGCGCCGATCGATGGCTGACTCAGCGCGAGCGCTGCAAGCAGGGCGGGATCGCCCGTGAAAGTGCCAGTGCGGACGGATTCAAGCGCGGCCGCCAGTGCTGCCGCAGTCGGGTCTGACGGATCGGCCTGCTCGAGTGCGCGCTCCATGCCGGCGATGTCGCCGGTCCCGGCGAGGTGCACGGCGAGGGCGGTCGCAGCGTCGGGTCCGGCAAGGTCGATATCACCGGTGCCGGGAACGACCGCCAGGCCGAGCTGCACTGCGATCACGCCAGTGATGCGCTGTACAAGTCCGCCGGGGTCGTCGGCCGGAGCCTCGAGGCTGAACGTGCGCGTCGCGTCCCTGGTCGCGATGTGCAGCCTGGCGATCAGCCACTCATCGACGTTGTCCAGCTGTGCCGTGACCACCGCCCCGGCGCCCAGGCCGCCGCGCAGGAGTGCTGCCCCGGTTGCGCTGCCTGGATCAGGCAGAAGGCGTGCAAGGTTGTAGAAGCCACCGGCGACGTACACGGGCGGCATCAGGACGGGTGCCACGGCCGGCCCGTACACATCCGCATGGGGAACCAGGGCTTCGGCCGCCCGCTGGGCCATCAGGGCCCCCAGACGCGGGTCCTGGCTGTCGAACGGATAGATGACCAGGCTTTCGGCCTTCGCCACTCCCAGCGACACCACCGCGACGATTACGAGTGACCAGTACCTGAATGCTTTCATGGGCTGGAATTTACCACGCCGAGCGTGAGAATCCGTTACGCGAGCAGCTCTTCGAACTCCTCCAGCAGGAGCCGCGCAGACACGGTATCGCGGGCGATGACCAGGATCGTGTCCTGGCCCGCGAGCGTGCCGACGATCTCGTCGCGCTCGAGCTTGTCAAGGATGAACGCGACGCCGCTGGCGTGCCCTTCGTCCGTCCGCACGACTATCGTGTTCTCGCCCCTGTCGAGTGAACGTACGAAAAGCCTGAAGCGCTGGCCGAGTTCGCCCATGATGTCTTCCTGGGCTGCAAGCGGCGTGGCCCGATAGTGGTGCTGGCCGTTACCTGCGGGCAGGCGGACGAGCCGGAGCTCGTTCACGTCGCGACTGACCGTCGCCTGCGTGACCTTGATGTTCTCCTCGCTCTCAAGGTACGCGGCGATCTCGGCCTGGGTTGATATGAAGCGCTTCTCGACCAGCTCAACGATCTTGCGCTGACGAAATTCCTTACTTGGCATAATTATTCAATTATACCGCATGACCACACACCCCGGTGGGGTGCGGCCGGTTACTCAGCCCGATCAGCCCGCGGCAGCGGCAGGGTTCGCACCCAGATCGACCGGGCCTTCCTGCTCCTGCCTCGAAACGCTCACTGCACGGCGGAGTTCCTCCGGCTCAGGCAGTTCAGAACCCCACACGATCGGCCTGCCGAGTTCAAGCTCCTTCATCGCGATCGAAACGGTGTTAGCGGTCGGAGCAAGCTCGCCTTCTTCCAGCAGCGTGGGCATGCCCGTCTTCAGCTGGGCTGCGCGGCGCCCCACGATCATGGTGAGCCGGTACCGCGAGTCCGTCAGCTTCATCAGCCTGTCGTAGCCTTCCTGTGCCACTGTCATCCCTCCAAAACACGCACGCGCGGGTCGAAACGGACCCGTGCGCAAATGCCTATGATACACCGCCGGGTGAGGTCCGTAGGAAAGCCTCGATCTCCTCGTCCGTTATCCGGGCCGCCCGCGCACGTTCGGCGCGGATGATCCCCTGAAAGTCAGCCACCGCCGAGGGCAGGTGATCGTTCACAACGACGTAATCGAACTCCCTCATCGCCCTTATCTCCTCGCGGGCCCTTGCCAGCCTCAGCTGCATCTTCGCCTCGGAGTCCGTTCCCCGGCCACGCAGCCGCCGTTCGAGCTCACCGAGCGACGGCGGCGCGATGAAAAGCATCCGCGCTTCAGGCAGCCGCCGCTTGACCTGGCGGGCACCCACAAGCTCAAGCTCCACCAGCACGTCAACCCCCGCTTCGAGTGCCTCGAGCACGGGCCTGAGCGGGGTGCCGTAGAAGTCTCCGACGTACTCCGCGTACTCGAGCATCTCGTCAGCCCGGATCATGCCGTGGAAGGCTTCCTGCGTCACGAAATGGTAGTTGACACCCTCGATCTCGCCTGGTCGCCGCTCACGGGTAGTGGCAGATATCGAGTAGTGAAGGTCGTTGAAACCAGGCAGGGCGTCACGACGGATCGTGTCCTTGCCAACACCGGAAGCGCCGGTCATCACGAATAGGATTCCCCGTTTAGCAGCCTGCACGAACCGGTCCGGGGCAACTTACAGGTACGGCTTCGGCAGCGTCGATCATCACGAGAATGTAACACGCCGCGAGCGCCTGCCCTGCCCTTCAGGTGCTAGCATTGAGCCCCGGAGAGTGTGAGCAATGGATACCAGATTCATATTCATCACGGGCGGTGTCGTGTCGTCACTCGGCAAGGGGATCGCGACATCCAGTATCGGTGCTCTGCTCCGGGCCAGGGGCTACCAGGTCAGTGCGGTCAAGATAGACCCGTACATCAACGTGGATGCAGGCACGATGAAGCCCTACGAGCACGGCGAGGTCTTCGTTACCGACGACGGCGCCGAGACCGACCTGGACCTGGGCACTTACGAACGGTTCCTGGACATCGACCTCGGCCGGGGAAACTCGATCACCACGGGACAGGTCTACCTTGAGGTGATCAGCAAGGAGCGCCGCGGGGAGTACCTGTCGCAGACCGTTCAGGTGATTCCGCACGTGACCGACGAGATCAAGCGGCGCATCCGCACTGCAGGCACGGCAGCCGGAGCCGAGATCGTCCTGGTCGAGGTAGGCGGCACCGTCGGCGACATCGAGTCCCTGCCTTTCCTGGAGGCGATCAGACAGATGCGCTTCGAGGAAGGCCGCGAGAACACGCTTTACCTTCACGTGACGCTGCTGCCGTACCTGGGCGCGAGCGAGGAGTTCAAGACCAAACCAACCCAGCACTCGGTAGCCACCCTGCGCGGCTTCGGGATCCAGCCCGACGGCCTGATCATCCGCTCCTCCGAGCCGGCGCCCGAGGACCTGCGGCGCAAGATCGCGCTCTTCACGAACGTCGAGGCGCGTGATGTGTTCAACTCCGCCGACGCCGACTTCGTCTACGCGGTGCCGGCCATGCTGGAGCAGCAGGGCATGGGCAGGTTCGTCGAACGGCAGCTGCAGCTGGAGAAGGTGCTGCCGGACATGCGCGGCTGGACCGAGGCCGTGAACGTGCTCCGGAACCCGGAAGTCACCGTCCGGATCGGCGTGGTCGGCAAGTATGTGGCCATGCCCGATGCATACCTGAGCCTGCTGGAGGCGCTCCGGCACGCCGGCATCGCCAACCGCGCCCGCGTCGAGGTCAGCTGGATAAGCTCCGAGGACCTGACGGACCACAACGTCAGCCAGCTGGCCGACTACCACGGCATCCTTGTGCCCGGCGGCTTCGGCATCCGCGGCATCGAGGGCAAGGTACTCGCGGCCAGCTTCGCTCGGCAGAACGACATCCCCTACCTGGGCATCTGCCTCGGCCTGCAGGTCGCGGTGATCGAGTTCGCCCGGGGAGTCGCCGGCCTGGACGGTGCGAACTCGACCGAGTTCGATCCTTACAGCCCCAACCCCGTCGTCGACCTGATGCCGGATCAGGCTGCCAAGGAGGGAACGGGCGGCACGATGCGGCTTGGCGCCTGGCCGATGGAGATCACCAGCGGAACGCTGCTGTCTGACCTTTACGGCCTCGGGCAGGGCGGCACGGTCAGTGAGCGGCACCGGCACCGGTTCGAGGTCAACCCGGCCTATACGGACCGACTCCGCCAGGCCGGTCTGGTCATCTCCGGCGTCACGCCGGGGCTTTCCGGGCACGGCGTGGGGCTCGTGGAGGCGATCGAGCTGCCCGGCCATCCCTTCTTCCTCGGGCTGCAGTCCCACCCTGAACTGAAGTCGCGACTGATGCGTCCAAGCCCACCGTTCCGCGGCCTGATCAAGGCGGCCGTCCGCCTCATCAGGGAAGGCTGACCTTGCGACCCCTCATCCTGGGACTGGCCGGAGGCACCGGATCCGGCAAGACGACGATCGCACACGCCCTGCTCGAGGCAGCCGGCGAGGGCAACGCGATCCTGCTGCCGCAGGACGCCTACTACAGGTCGCGCGGCGACCTCCCGTTCAGTGAGCGGGCGCTGATCAACTACGACGAGCCGGAGGCCTTCGACACGCCGCTGCTTCTGGAGCACCTTGACAGGCTCATCAGCGGCGGGAGCATCGACAGGCCCGTCTACGACTTCTCCAACCACGACCGTGCCCGGGAGACGGTGCCGGTCACTCCTACACCACTCATCATCGTCGAAGGTATCCTCGTGCTGCATGACCCGCGACTCAGACAGAAGTTCGATGTGGGCGCGTTCGTGGATGCCCCGGCAGACGAGCGGTTCATCCGCCGCCTCCAGCGCGATGTGCAGGAGCGCGCGCGCACGGCCGACAGCGTCATCATGCAGTACAGGACCACCGTGAAGCCGATGCATGACCTCTTCGTCGAACCAAGCAAACAGACCGCCGACCTGATCGTGCCGGAGGGCGGCAGCAACCGCGTCGCCATCAGGGTGCTCGCGGCGTTCGTGCGGGAGTTCATCGCCCGGCATCAACGCGAGGCGGCACCTTGAGGGCCTACCGGACTCTGCTGTTCGTCCTGATAGCGCTGAGCCTCGTCCCCGCGGGCATCCTCGCGGCGCGGCGCATCTCGGCAGAGGGCAGCGAGCGCACCGTGACGATGCTCATGGACGGGCAGGCGCTGATCGAACAGGCCGGGATGCTCGGACGTGACCCGTTCGACCTCGCACTCGAGTACCAGGCTGCAGGACTGAACGGCATCGCGCTCTACGAGCAGACGCCCGAAAGCCTCGCGCAGCAGGGACGCGCCATCGCCATGCTCGGCACCGAGGCGGCCGCGGCCGCCGCGCTCGCCGGAATCACGCTTCCGCAGGAGTTGCTGAGCGCAGGAACGCTGATGAGCGAGCTCGAACCCGGAGCGCTTGCGCCGCTGCTGGCCAAGAACACGGCGGGCCACTCCCAGCTGGAGTTCCTGGGCCGCACCTGGCATGCCTTCCCCGGCGACAGCTTCTCGACGCGTCCGGCCGGTCCCGACCTCGCGCAGTTCGACCGCTATCTTGCCGCGGGCTTCGACCTGGCCTACAGGCCAAGGAACTTCCCCGGACTGGTCGGGGTGGGCGGGGACTTTCCCGAGCAGGCGAACTACCTGATCCACACCGGACTCGAACTGCAGGGGAACCCGGACAGCCTTGACGCGCTGGTGGAGGCCAGTCAGGGTTACGTCACCGTCGTCATCGAGGGCACTGAGCAGGCCGGCATGGACGAGGTCATCGACCGCATCCCCAGTACCAGGTTGCTGAGCTTCTCGCAGGAGTACGTCAACCGGGGGCTCGAACCGGACGACATCATCGAGAAGTACCTGCTTGCCGCGGCCGAACGCGGCATGCGGATCATGTACCTGCGGCCCTGGACCGAGGAGCACCTGGGCAACATGCACGCGAACACCCTCGAGATGGTCAGCGGGCTGCGAGCCTCTCTCGAGCTCGAGGGCTACACCGTCGGCCCGCTGGACTTCCAGGTCGTCGACTACGTAACGTCCCCCGTGCTCCGTGCGCTCAGTGCGGTCGGCGTGGTGGCCGGCCTGCTCCTGCTCGCCACGCTCTATCCGGGTGCATGGGCCGCGGTGATCGCGATATTCATGGCGCTTCTCGCGGCCGTGGCCGGCGGTCTCCACTGGGACGCCCTCGCGCTGAGTGCCGCCCTCGTCTTCCCCGTCATCGGCTACGGCCTGCTCAGCGAAAGGCTCGGCTCGCTCCTGGGAGCCACTCTCTTCAGCCTCGTCGGCGCGGTCCTGCTGGCGGCGGTCGGCAGCGACACGGACACGATGATGGCCATCTCGCCTTTCAAGGGTGTTGCGGCCACGCTGGTGGTCCCGCCGGCCCTGTACCTGTTCCACTACGCACTGCGGTACCGCCGGCCCGCGCAGTGGGTTAAGTCGCTCTGGAACCAGCCGATCACGATCGGCCTCGTTGCCCTGGCGCTGGTAGCCGCCGCAGTCGGGGGCCTGGTGCTGCTCCGGCGCGGGAACTTCCCGGTGATCGGGGTCAGCGAGATCGAACTCGCACTCCGCTCGTGGCTGAACGAACTGTTCGTCCGGCCAAGGTTCAAGGAGCTCATCGGCCACAGCCTCGCCGTTGTCGGCCTCCTGCTGCCGCGGCTGCCCGCTTGGCTGCGGGCCGGCCTGCTTGCCGCAGGAGTGATGGCGCAGGCCACCATCCTCAACTCGTTCAGCCATTACCACACCCCCCTGCTGATCTCGCTGCAGCGCACGGTGATAGCGCTGGTCCTCGGCCTTATCGGCGGGTTGCTCCTCACCCTGCTCGTCAGGACGGCGATGAACCTGGGGCGCAGGTGGCTGGACTCCGCCCCGGAACCGGAAGCCTGACATGCGCGTGCTGGTCAGCGGTTACTACGGTCAGGGCAACCTTGGCGATGAGGGCCTGCTCGCCGGGCTCATCACGCAGCTGCTCGACCTCGGCCACGAGCCGGTGGTCCTGAGCGGAGATCCCGGCGCGACGAGCAGGATGCACGACGTCGAGGCCGTCCACCGCTACCGCGGGCTCGTGCCTGCTCTCCTGCGGTCCGGGGCACTGCTGAGCGGCGGTGGAGGACTGCTGCAGGACACGACCAGCAGCCGCAGCCTCACCTACTACCTGACGGTGATCTCGCTGGCGCGCCGGCTGGGGCGCCGCGTTGCCGTCTACGGACAGTCGGTCGGTCCGCTCAGCAGCGCCGGCAGGTCCAGGCTCAGGCGCACGCTGGCCGGCGTGCCATGTGCGGTGCGGGACGGTCAATCCGTGGAACTTCTGGCCGGGCTTGGCATCACGGCGGACCTGGTCGCCGATCCCGCTCTCCTGCTTGAACCCGCGAATTCCACGAACGCGGCGGTCGACATCCTGCTGATCCCACGCTCCGGGTACAAGGAACTGACCGAAGGCCTCATCGAAGCGGGCAGGGAGGCTCTCGAGGCCGGCCAGAGCCTGGGACTGCTGGCCATCCAGCCAGATGAGGACCAGGGCGAGATCGAGCGTCTGGCCGCTGCCCTGCCCGGGGCGGCCCTCCTGAGCGCGGCCAGCCCGGCCGAGGCCGTGGCGGCCTGTGCAGCGGCGGGACTCGTCATCTCCGCACGGCTGCACGGCCTCGTGTTCGCCGTCTGTGCAGGCAGACCGCACGCGGGGCTCGTCTATGATCCGAAGGTTCAGGGCTTCCTCGAGCGCTCCCGGGCTCCCATCTTCATGCCGCCGCTCGAAGCCGGGGCGCTGGCCGCGGTCGTCCGCAACCCTCCGCCTTTCAACGCCGGGGCCGCTACCGCCCTCAGGTCGAGTGCCGAAGGAGGCGCGGCATGGCTCGCACGGTGGCTGGCGGCTTGAAACGGCTTCTCGCCGCGCTCGGATGCCTGCTCCTGCTGGGAAACGCGCTCGCTCAGGACGAGTTCGATGTGATGCGTGGCCTGCTGGATCGCGGGCTTTACAACTCGGCGGCTCAGGTGAACGGGCCCGCCCTGCTGGCCGCCCATCCGGCGGACCGTGAGGCCCGGCTGCTGTACAGCCAGGCCCTGCTGCTCGCCGGCGACCTCGCGACCGCCAGGGAAGTCTTCGAGCCCCTCATGGCCCAGCTGGAGAACATTGCCGAGCCCGGGGAGCTGAACCTTGCCGGCCTGTTGCTGGCGAGCGAAGGCAACCTGGCCGCCGCGCTCCCGTTGCTGGAGCACGCCTGGTCGATCTCCGGTTCCTATGTGCACGCGATGGACCTTGCCCGCATAGCCTGGCAGGCCTACCGGCTGGAGGAGGCGGTGGACGCATACCTGGAGGCCAGCCGGACCGCGCGCGGACAGACCCAGCCATGGCCCTGGCTGAACATCGGCCGCATCCGCCTGGCAGAAGGGCGCCTGGACGATGCGGAGCACGCGTTCGAGCAGGCGATCGTGGTTTATGAGACGTTTGACCCCGGCGAGCTGCTGCCCTCACCTGCCTACGTTGAGGCGTTCTATCGCCTGGGCACCGTCTTCGAACTCCGTTACGCCGAGAACGGCGTGGCTGCCGAACTAAACAGCGCACGTGCGCACTACCAGAGCGCGCTGACAGGAGACCCCAATTACGGCCCCGCGCTCGCGGCGCTTGAGCGGCTGGGCGCCGGGCAGTAGCGTCAGCCGACCCGCTTCTGCCTGTTGGTGGCGAAGTCCTGGAGCACGTACCTTCCCACATCGGTCGGCGTGGTCAGGTACGCCTTTCCGCGCGTCATCGACGCTACCCGCTGCACGAACGCCAGCAGTTCCGGCTCTCGGGCCAGCATGAAGGTGTTTATCTGGATTCCGTCGCGCCTGCATGCTGCGACCTCGCGCAGCGTCTCGCCCAGGACGACCGGGTCGCGGCCGTAGGCGTTCTTGTATATCCGGCCGTCTGGCAGCTTGACCGCTGTCGGCTTGCCGTCCGTGATCATGATTATCTGCTTCATGTCACGGCCCGCCCTGCGCAGCAGCGAACGCGAAAGGCGCAGGCCTTCGGCCGTGTTCGTGTGGTACGGCCCCACCTGCGTCATCGCCAGCCTGCCGATCCTGACCTCCTCTGCCGAGTCATGGAAGAGGACGATTCGCAGCGTATCGCCCCGGTACTGCGTACGGATCAGGTGAGCGAGGGCGAGCGCCACGCGCTTGGCCGGCGTGAACCGGTCTTCTCCGTACAGGATCATCGAATGGCTGCAGTCAAGCATCAGGACGGTAGAGGACGCCGACTGGTGCTCGCCCTCAAGGACGTGCAGGTCCTCTTCCGCGATCCGCACGCGCCCACCCTCCAGGCCCCGCATGGCGGCGCTGCGCAGCGTCTCCGTCGCGTCAAGGTTCAGGTTCTCGCCGAACTCGTGCCGGCGGCTCTGCAGGCCGGCCTCGACGCCCGGGCTCATGCTGCGCGACCTGTGGCCTCCAGGCGAGGTGCCCGACCTGCCGCCGAGGATGTCGCGCAGCGAGCGCTGGCCGACCATGTCCACACCCCGGTTGGTGAGCTCGAACCTGTCAGCGTCACCAGGTGCCTCGCGGACGAAGCCGTGCTCCATCAGGCGTTCGGCGAGGCGGCTCGCGATCCTCGCGAGCCTGGTCTCACGCCAGTCCCGGGCATCGAGCGCCTCGTCGATCAGCTCCTGTTCGACCAGCTTGCCCTCAGCAAGGGCGGCTGCGATGGCCGCGAGCAGATCGTCCATCGACTGGCCGGCCTCGGGGTCAGGGTCGTACGGGTTGTTGCTGAAGCCTGATTCAAGCAGGAAATCCTGCAGCTGACCAAGCAGGTCCTCCAGCTCGACTTCTTCGGCCGGCCCTTCGAACCTCGAGTACCTGACAGCACCTGAAGCCATGCTCAGTTCCAGCTCCGGCGCGAGTGCGACTCGGCCGGCACCGCCCCGGCAGCCACGAACCCCTGCTCTTCGGACCGCCCCACCTGCCTCCTGGCGTGCAGGCCCTCCAGGATGAACTCACCGGCCGCCGCGACTTCCTCGGGGCTGTCGGTCCCTGCGAGGCCGCGGGCGGCGGCACCAAGGCCGGGAACGCTTGAGAAGAGGGCGGGCAACTCTGCT
>ERZ869909.723-NODE-723-length-33720-cov-4.881015_pt1 | contig 33720 bp, 30 predicted proteins | sample MGYA00520892_ERZ869909 | MGnify/ENA primary metagenome ERZ869909 (study PRJEB32215, sample SAMEA104723947) | bioreactor metagenome | biome: bioreactor; feature: anaerobic bioreactor; material: water | place: China | collected 2015-03-12 ...
AGTACATAGAGGATCAGCACTTCAGAAGGAGCCGCCTCTGCCTGGCTGGCTTCGTTGTCCACAGACGACAAACGCTGTTCATGCTGCCCTGCAGTACCACTATCTGTCCCTGATGCGGCGGGTGTGCGCTCTTCATCGGCATCCAAAGCACTAAAATTCAGCTGCGGCTCCGCTGGCTCATCAAAATTGAATTGGTTCTGCACTTCGGCGGGTTCTGACTCCGGCTCAGCATGCCCATGGGATGTCCGCTCCTGCGCTGACTGACTAGCCCCTTTACGGATCACCCGTACTTTGCCAACCCCAAACTCATCGAAGCCATCGCTACCGGCACTGCCGGCAGCTGCATCGCTGCTGTCATCCTTGCCAGGATAATACCGGTGTTTCTGAGCGGCATTTTTCCGCACCGTCCAGAGGCCATGGAGCAACAAAGCACCAATGGCTAAGGCTATCAAAATAAAAAGCGCTAAACGTAATTCACTCGCCATTCCCGGATCCTTTTGATTCTAAGAGGCTTCAGCCATTTTTACTGCATCATCAACATCGACTGCGACCACCCTGGACACGCCAGGTTCCTGCATGGTCACGCCCATCAGTTGAGCTGCCATCTCCATGGCTATTTTATTATGACTAATATAGATAAATTGTACCGTTTCCGACATTTCCCGTACAAGATTACAGAAACGTCCGACATTGGCATCATCCAAAGGTGCATCGACTTCATCCAACATACAAAAAGGTGCCGGATTCAGCTGGAAAATCGAAAACACCAATGATAATGCGGTTAGCGCCTTTTCACCACCCGACAGCAAATGAATGGTGCTGTTTTTTTTCCCTGGTGGCCGGGCCATGATGCTAACGCCGGTTTCCAGCAAGTCATCGTCGGTCAATTCCAGGTAAGCACTGCCACCGCCAAATACTTTTGGAAACAGCTCGCGCAGCCCCCGGTCGACCCGCTCGAAGGTGTCTTTAAAGCGCTGGCGGGTTTCCCGGTCTATTTTACGGATCGCCGTTTCCAGCGTTTCCAGCGCATCGGTTAAATCCTGGTGTTGACTGTCCAGGTAACTTTTTCGCTCGGCTTGCTGCTGGTATTCATCAATGGCCGCCAGGTTAATGGCACCCAGCCGGCTGATGGCATCACTGGTTTTATCCAGCTCACGCTGGAGGCTTTGCTCATCCGCATCAGTCGCCAACTGCTCCAGCACCTGTTTTAACTGGACCTGCTGCTCTTGCAGAAGTTCCAGCATATTGTTGGCCCGGATACGATGCCCTTCCGCATCCAGCTTCAGCGACTCGAGTTGCTGGCGTTTTTGACTCACCAGCTGCAAGATACTGTGCTGGCCTTGCTCCAGCTCGCGCATTTTTTGTTCACACTCTGACAGCTGATTTTGCAGCTGCTGCAACTGTGTTTCTGCGCTTTCCCGCTGCAACAAAGCTTCTTGCAGCGCCTCGTGCAACACCAAGTCGGGTTCATCGTCCTCATCATGCTGCAACAGCTGTTGCTCACGCTCCTGCAACTGCTGTTGCTGCTGCCGGCTGCGTACCAGGTTTTGCTGCAGCAACTGCAATTGGCGCTGTCCACTGGTCAGTTGCACGGTGAACTGTTGCAACTGTTGCTGTTGCTGCTCCAGCCGAGACCGCTGCTGCCGTAGTTGCTGCTGCAGATCTTGCCGCTGCTGCACCAGGCTGTATTCCTGGCTTTGATGCTGCTGCAGCAGCTCATCCTGCTGCAACAGCTGTTCAGACAAAGACTCCTGCTGCAGTTGCGCCTCTTCGCCCTGCGATGCCAGCTGCTCCAGCTCCTGCTCCAGTTGCAGGCTGTGCTGCTGCCATTGCTGCACTTGTTGCTGCTGCAACAACCATTGGGTGCGGGCCTCCTGCTCCCGTTGCTCGCTTTGCTGCAGTGCCTGCTTGTTGCTGGCAACCTGTTGCTGCTGTTGGCTCAGTAGCGCACTGGCAGCTTCAAGCTCGGCGAATAAGCTTTGCTCTTGCTGAGCGAAAGCGGTTTGCTCACTGCGTAGCTGCTGCAGCCGCTCGGCCCGCGCCAGATAACTGTCTTGCTCATCCAGCCCGGCCAGCAAACACCAGTTGGGCCCATACCAGTGACCACTGGCTGTCATCAGGGTGTAGCCTGTTGCTAAACTCTGCAGTTGTTGCTGGGCACTGACATCGGTATCCACCAACTGGATGCGATAAAAATAATCCGGGATGGCTGCACCCTGCACTTTATCTGCCAGGCAAGGGCCTGCTGGCTTTGTTGGCGTGGTGACTGGCTGGGTTAGCAACAGTGTCTGGCTTAACGTATCTGGCCAGTGCGGGCTTACCCTGGCATGCTGTAAGGCGCCAAGTGCCAGACTGACGGCTTCCGCCCAACCTGCCTCCACCTGCAACTGACTGATCAACTGCTGCTGATTGGCTTGTTGCTGCGCCTGTTGCAGCTTGCTTTGTTCCTGGCTGAGTTGCTGCAACTGCAGTTGCAGCCGGTCTTGCTGGCGCTGCCACTGCTGCAGATCCTGCTGTGTGTTAGACAATAGCAATTCACTTTGCTGCAGTAGCGTGCGCATCTGCTCAGTATCAGCCTTGGCCTGGTGCCAGCTTTGTTCATGCTCACTGCCGGTATCGGCGTCAAGTTGACGCTTTAACTCGGCGACTTGCTGCTGCAAGCGTATCTCACGCTGTTGCTGTTGGCTCTGTTGCTGCTGAATATTGCTGAGCTGCAGTTGCCATTGCTGCTGCTGGCGTTGTAACTGAAACTGCTGTTGCTGCCAGGTTTGCCAGTCCTGCTCCGCCTGCTCCTGAGCTTGTTCCAGGCTTTCGAGTTGTTGCTGCAACAAGGTGACTTGTTCTTCACAAAGGGCTTGTTCGGGCAGAATGTCTTCCAACAGTGCCTGCTGCTCTTCAAGTTGCTGCTGCTCCAAGGTCAGATGGGCTTTGGCGTCCTGCAATTGTTGCTGCACTTTATCCAGCTCTGAACTGCGCTGCTGTCGCTGCTGACGCTGATGCAGCAGTTGCTGCTCGATACGACTGATTTCAGCCCCCAGCCGGTAAAAACTTTCCTGTTCAATCGTCTGCTGCTGACGCAGGTCCTGCTGCTGCTCTTTTAGTTCAATCAACACCCGCTGATCGCCCATCTGCGCTGCCTGAAACTTTTCCAGCTCGGTTTCCTCGGCAGCCAGTTGCTGTTCCAGTTGGGTTTGTAACTGGTGGAATTTGAGCCAACGTAAAGCAGTCACTTCCGCTTTTAAAGCGCGCTCACGGGCTTTCAGCTCTTTGTAGCGCTCCGCCGCACTGGCCTGACGTTTCAGTTTGTCGAGGTTTTTGCCCAGCTCTTCCCGCACATCGGATAAACGATCCAGATTATCCCGGGTATGTCGGATGCGGTTTTCGGTTTCACGCCGCCGCTCTTTGTATTTGGAGATGCCAGCCGCTTCTTCAATAAATACCCGCAGCTCCTGGGGCTTGGACTCAATCAAGCGTGAAATCATGCCCTGTTCGATGATGGCATAGCTGCGTGGCCCAAGGCCGGTACCAAGAAAAATATCGGTGATATCACGGCGGCGGCATTTGCTGCCATTGAGGAAATAAGTGGATTGAGCATCACGGGTAACCACACGTTTGATGGCTATCTCACTGCGATCCGCCATCGAGCCCTGCACCCGGCCCTGAATATTTTCAAACACCAGTTCAACCGAGGCCTGAGACACGGGTTTGCGCTGTGACGAGCCATTGAAAATAACATCCGTCATGGCATCACCGCGCAGGTTTTTGGCCGAGCTTTCACCCAGCACCCAACGCACCGCATCAATCACATTGGATTTACCGCAGCCATTGGGGCCGACCACAGCGGTCATTTGCTGCGGGAAAGGCACAGACGTTGCGTCAACGAAGGATTTAAACCCCGCCAGCCGGATCTGCTTTAAGCGCATGTACCCTCAATCAAGGTCATTCAATGGCCAGCGCACAATGAAATCTTCAAAGTCATGCAAATTAACCTGAGCTTCCGAAATGGTTTTGTTGCGCACCGACATCTGTTTTTTATGCATCAGGCTTTTTTTACCATTGTTCAGCAGCGGATGCCAGCTTGGTAAGCCTCTGCCCTCATGCAAGCGTCGATAACTGCAGGAAGGCGGCATAAAAAAGATGTCTTTCAGATTGTCTTTGGTCAGTTGAATGCAGTCAGGCACCAGAGCGGTCCTGTTTTGGTATTCGGTGCATTCGCATTTGTGCGAATTTAAATAACGGCAGGCAATGTTGGTATAGTGCACCTGCTCGCCTTCTTGCAACTGATCGGTTGGCAGAAAGTCCAGTTCTGGGCCTTCATCATCGATAAACTTGTTCAGGCAGCATTTAGCGCAGCCATCACAGACGGCCTCCCACTCCTGCGGCGTCATCTCGGCCAGGGATTTATGCTCCCAAAAGCGCTCGGTTACACTCATGCTGCCACCACTTCGGTGTTTAGCAGCAACAAATCGGCCAGTTGCAGCGCCAGGCGATCCCCGGGTTGCAATGGGCCAACCCCAGCTGGGGTGCCAGTCAGTACAATATCGCCCGGTTGCAGGCTAAACCAATGCGACATTTCACTGATCATCTGATGAATACCACGGATCATGGTCGCCGTGGTACCGGATTGGCGCAGTTCATCATTGACCATCAAGCTAAAATCCAGCTGCTGCGGGTGCTTGACCTGAGCTTGTGGTACAAAAGGACCCACCGGACAAGCACCATCAAAACCCTTGGCAATCTCCCAGGGCCTTCCGAGCCGCTTTAGCTCGGTTTGAATATCACGCAGCGTCAAGTCCAGCGCCAGGCTATACCCCCAAATCGCCGGCGCTACCTGTTCAACGGATGCCTTTTGCAGCGGAGCCTTGATCAATACCGCCAGTTCGGTTTCGTTATGGACAGCACCATGATGGAGTGGGATCGCGACCGGTTGGGTCAAGTCAGCAAGCGCCGAAGCTGGCTTAATAAAAAATAAAGCCTCGGCAGCGACCTGACTTTTCATTTCGGCAATATGATCCTGGTAATTCTGACCAATGCACACGACTTTGCCAACGGGCAGATCAATCCGATCACCACAGAGATTACGATGCTGATACATAACTCACTCGCTTTACAGGGCTTACTCGCCCGCTGCAATTAAATCGGCCAGATAGCCGACACTGGTGACAAAGTAATAGGAACGATTCCAGTGCATCAGGGTTTTGTAATTATCATAGGCCAAATACGCCCGGCCACCTTCATTATCCGGTAAAATCAAAGCGGCTTTGATATCACGTTCAGGTAAGTCACGACCATCCAACCGCCGTACCCCCAGTGCCTGCCACTCAGCCAGTGTGCGCTCGGTACGTGCCCACTCGCGCAACCAGGCCGCCCGATTAGGCGTACCACGAGGAATGGCATAATCCATGGAGAAATTGTCTGGCAGCTTCACTTCCCGCCCCCAGGTCTGGCTGTTATCCCAGCCCAGTCTTTTCAGGTAGTTCGCAATGGAGGCAAACACATCCATCTGATTGCCCCAAATGTCTTTACGGCCATCGCCGTCGAAATCCTGCGCATAGGATAGAAACGAGCTGGGCATAAACTGGCTTTGCCCCATGGCACCAGCCCAAGAGCCTTTCATCTCGTCCAATTCAATGTGGCCGGCAGCCAGAATATCCATGGCGTGGAAGAACTCGCTACGGAAGAAAGCCTCACGCCGCCCTTCATAGGCCAATGTTGCCAGCGACGAAGGCACCGAGTGGTTGCCCATAAAGCGACCGAAGCTGCTTTCCAGGCCCCACAGGGCAACAATAAAGCGCCCTTGCACGCCGTAGCGGGCCTCGACTTCTTTCAGCTGTTCCTGATAGCGCTGGTAGCGTTCACGCGCCATGCGGATCCGGGTTTCACTGACCCGCTTTGGCAAATAGGTATCCAGTGTTTCTACCCGCTCAGGCTGGTTGCGATCGGCCGTGACCACCCGCTCGTGGAATTGCAGACTGGAAAAAACCTGCTCGATCAAATCAGCATCGTAGCCACGCTCTATCGCTTCTTGCCGCAAGCCTTCGGCGTACTCAGTGAAGCTTGGTTTAGCCAACACCGGAAAAGCCAGCAGCATACAAAGGGCGGTGGCTTTGATCCAACAACTTATGCGCATAATACTCCCGTTTATGATTTTGTTGTGATGAATGCTTTGTGCTCTGCCAGCAAATCGTCCACAGGCGGAGGCAACTGCAGGTAGTAGCCTTTTGCACTTAACTCTGCTTTCACTTTACTCAGATCGGCCAAAGCCAGAGAAGTTCGTTTTTCAAGGTTAATTAGTGTCACCAACTCGGGCTTACCAAAAGTGGCCAGCAAGGCTTCAGGCACTTTGTCAAAATCATCCCGACGCTCAATATACAGATAGGTTTGGTCTTTTTTCAGGCTTTTATAAACGGCACACAACATGGCGTAAAATCACTTTATCAAACTTGCCTAACACTGCAGTAAACTATACCATGAAGCCATTGGCTTGTACCGCGCTTCCCGCCCTGATGCAGAGTTAACAGGATGAAATTCACCCAACCGGGTAGCCCTGTTCCGTCCTCTGTTATAAAGCGGCTAAGCCTGTATGAAACAGAATACCATTAAAAATACAACAACAGCTGAATGTGCGCTGCATTCAACCAATTGAGATGATCATACCAAACTATGTCTGAACCATTCTTTGAGCTGAAAGGCAGCCTGTTTACGCTGTCGGTCATTCATAGCAACGACCTGAGTGTCGCCGGTCTGCAATCCGCTTTGCAACAGAAACTCAACCAGGCCCCGGGCTTTTTTCATCAGGCCGCTATGGTGATTCAACTAACACCTGAACATCAATCGCTTGATTTTAATGCACTAAAACAGCTATTTCAGCAACTGAAGTTGGTTTTGGTCGGTGTGTCCGGGGCAACCGCTGAGCAAAAACAGCAGGCTCAGGCGGCAGGCCTGGCGGTATTGCGTTTGGGCCAGGATAACAAGCCTGTCGTTGCACCATCAACCTCGGTGGGTGAAACCCCTGTCGAGCAGGTGCCCATGCAAAGTAAGCTGGTAGAGCAAACCATTCGCTCTGGCCAACAAATTTATGCCAAAGGCGCAGATTTGATTGTCCGCGGTTCGGTTGGTGCTGGTGCTGAAGTGATCGCCGATGGCAACATCCACATTTATGGCACCTTACGAGGTAAAGCCATCGCCGGTGCCAGTGGTGATACCAGTAAACGAATTTTTTGTCACCAGCTGCAGGCCGAATTGGTCTCGATTGCCGGGCACTACTGGCTAAGCGACAGCCTGCAAGGTGAGTATTGGAATAAAGCCGCCTGCATCCGGATGCAGGACAACAGTATCGCCATTAGCGAACTGTAACATCAACCGAATAACAAGAAGGAATTGCACCCATGGCAAAAATTATCGTGGTGACCTCAGGCAAAGGTGGTGTGGGTAAAACCACCTCCAGCGCTGCTATTGGCACAGGTTTGGCATTAAGCGGTCATAAAACGGTGATCGTGGATTTTGATATCGGCTTGCGTAACCTGGATCTGATTATGGGTTGCGAACGCCGGGTGGTTTACGACTTTGTCAATGTCATCAATGGCGAAGCCAACCTGAAGCAAACCCTGATCAAAGATAAGCGGGTCGAGAACCTGTTTATTCTGCCGGCATCACAAACCCGCGATAAAGATGCACTGACCAAAGAAGGCGTGGAAAAAGTATTGAACGAGCTGGCGAAAGATTTTGAGTTCATTATCTGTGACTCACCAGCGGGCATTGAAGCCGGAGCCATGATGGCACTGTATTTTGCCGACGAAGCGGTGGTTGTTACCAATCCGGAAGTCTCCTCCGTGCGTGACTCAGATCGTATTTTAGGCATGCTCAGCAGCAAGTCGCGCCGGGCCGAGCGTGGTGAAGATGCCATCAAAGAGCATTTACTCCTCACACGCTACAATCCGGAGCGGGTTGCCAAAGGCGAGATGCTGAGCGTAGACGATGTGCAGGAAATTCTGGCAATTCCATTGATTGGTGTGATCCCGGAGTCACAAGCCGTGCTGAATGCATCCAACTCTGGCCAGCCGGTCACGCTGGATCAAGACAGTGATGCTGGCCAGGCCTATCTGGACACAGTGAGCCGGCTGCTTGGCAATGACGTCGATTTCCGCTTTTTAACGGTGGAGAAAAAGGGATTACTAAAACGGATTTTTGGAGGTTAGCCGCATGTCATTACTGGATTATTTTCGCTCCACCAAGAAGAAAACCGCCAGTACCGCCAAAGAGCGGCTGCAAATCATTGTGGCGCATGAGCGCAATCGCCGCTCTGGCCCGGATTACCTGCCCCAGCTTGAACGCGATATACTGGAGGTGATTCGTAAATACGTTGATATCCCGGCGGATCAGATCTCGGTCTCTCTGGAACAACGCTCCGATGAGCTTTCGGTGCTTGAACTCAACGTGAGTTTCCCGGATGAAAAGCGTTAGTTGACAACACCCAGCATAAAAAAGGCCCACTTTTCAGTGGGCCAAGCTGCACATCAGTCAGGATGCAAGCACAGAATTAATCTTCCTGTACAAAATCGTCCATCAGAATCAAACCAAAATCAGCGGTTAAACCTTCACCATCACGTGCAATGGCGGTGTAAATGGTATTGGCTTCCAGATCCAGAGTAACCGGGCCAATGGCTGCCTCTTTACTACCGGTTGCTGTGACAGTGACCACATAAGAACCCGCGGCCAGGGAGACATAACCGGTCTCAGCCAGGAAAGGTACGTCACTGAACGCTGGCTCTGCATCACTGATATCATTGGTAGCTGTGACGTAGATATCTACGTTAGGTGCCAGGAAAGAACCATGAATAATACGTACTTTGGCCTCGGTAGCTACCCGGCGTGGCATATCCATTAGCACCAGAGGAGAGATTTCACCTTCGCCAAGGGAACCCAGAGCATGGACGCTGTAGAACACACCCGCCGCTAAATCCAAGTCGGCATCCAACGCAACAATGCTATTGTCGGCATTGGCCACTACTTTGACGTTGTATTCATCCGGATCCACATTGACGTACCCTGTGAAGTCCGGGAAGGACAAATCTTCGACCAGTCGGATAGTATCATTCACCAACACATCGACTGCCGGCGCATCGGACACACCATGGATCACTCGTACTGCAGATTTGCTGTTGGCATCCAATACATCAAAGAAGCTACCGTTTGGAGCAACCGCTAATAAAGACACCGGTGAATCACCAGCAAAGCGGTTATTGATAGCCGCCACGACCAGATCAGTACCAGCGGCCAGATCCAGCGAGCCACTGTCAAATACCACAGAATCTTCGCCTGGCAGTGTGATGCGCACCCGGTAATTACCAGCAGGGACATCGACTGCACCGGTAAATTCAGCAAAATCGAGCGTCGCTAGCGGTGCGGTTAAGTCATCATCGGGAGCGGTGACATGAATGTCCACAGCCGGAGCAGCAGCGGCGGCATGCACCACTTGCAGACGAATGTTGCCATCCGCAATGTCTTCGATATCTGAGGTTACCACCACAGGCATGATGCTGTCGGCGACCACAGAACCTACTGCAAAGACTTTGTAGTTGGTAGCTTCTTCTAAAGCCAGATCAACCGGACCAATGACAGTGAGTGTTTCATCACCGGGTAACAGCGCATCGACGGCAACACTGTAGGTCGCCGGTGGAAGCTCCAACCGCTCAGAGCTCTCAGCGTAGTCCAGGCCAGCAACAGCGACTTCACCATTGGCAAGAATATTGACTGCCGGTGCATCGGACACCGCATGAATGACCCGCAACGAGGCGTCAACGACTGGCGGTGGCGGTGGTGGTGGTGGGTTAACCGGCAGTTCAATTCGGTCCGAGCTGCTGTTGCATGCTGCAAGTGAGGTCACGATGGCTGCCGAAACAGCAAGACGTTTTATTCCTTTCATGTGAATACCCTTATTGATTGATGGTTGCTCAAACTTTACGCCACCATTCCAAGAGACGATCACATGAAAATTATTTGAAAAAATAACTATTTAACATGCAAAAAAAAGGCTGATCCAACTCAGCCTTAGCACGTATAAAACCGGTTTAGCTGTCACTCAGGTGTTCTGGCCTCGGGAGCAAAGGTTGTAGCAGTACCCGGCGCCAGCCACGCAAAACCTCAGGCCTGGGTAAACTCTGCCGCTCCGTGTCCGACACCCGCCAACACCAGTTTAAATATTCGGTTTGCTGCCGTTTGGTCGCCAGCAATTCGGTAGGTAGCTGATGTTTGCCAGCGGCAAGCTGCACACTCTCCCGAATGTGCGCGGTCACTTCACGGTAACCGGCAAACTGCTCCCGATGATACGCGGGCTGAGGCCAAAGCGCCGGATCAGTCGCCAACGCCTGCTCAACCAAACGCAACACCGCCTGACCATGACGCTTGAGTTCGCGCTCCGGCAGCCCAGGAATGGCCTGCAAAGCAGCAAAACTAGTAGGTGCCTTGCGGGCAATATCAAACAGCTGCGCATCTTTAAAAATCAGCCCCAAGGCCAAATCTTTGCTTCTGGCATAGTCCAGCCGCCATACCACCAATAACTGCAACACGGCCAAAGCACGAGGCGGTAACTGCCAACTATTCTTGATATCAATAAAACGCAATTGATCGGGCCACTGCATGCTGCGTCTAAGCTGCAGCTGCTCCGCCTCTTGCAGCAACAATTGATACTGCTCAGCACTCAACTGCTGCTGCAGCTGCTGATACACCGGCAACAAGTAAAGCACATCGTTGGCGGCATAAGTAAGCTGAGCATCACGAAGCGGCCGTGCCAGCCAGTTGGTTCGGGACTCACCTTTGTCGAGCTGGGTACCGGTGACCTGCTCGACCAGTGCAGCAAAGCCTATGCTGCTCCCCTGCCCCAACAATAACGCAGCCATTTGGGTGTCGATTAAAGGAGCAATGCGCTCAATACCTATGGTCTGAAAAGCATCCAAATCCTCCATGCAGGCATGCATGACTTTGGTTACTTCAGTATTGGCTAACAGGTCTTGCAGCGGCTGCCAGTCACTAATGGCGAGAGGATCCACCAGCACCAACGCCTCACCATCGTACAATTGGATCAAGCCAAGTTTTGGTTGCAAGGTACTCTGGCGGATAAACTCGGTATCGAGCAGCAATAACGATTTGGTTGCAGCCTGCAGGCAAAATTGCTGCAGGCTGGCATTATCTTGCAGTAGTGGCTTTAACAGAACTTAAGACTCCCGCAGTTCACGGCGTAAAATTTTACCGACATTGGTTTTAGGCAGTTCATCGCGAAACTCAACGTGCTTAGGTACCTTGTACCCTGTTAAGTTTTGTTTGCAATGCGCAATGAGTTCTTCGGCGGTTAATGATGGGTCTTTCTTCACCACAAAGAGTTTCACCACTTCACCTGCCGCATCGTTTGGAACGCCAACCGCGGCCACTTCCAATACCTTGTCGTTCATCGCAGCAACTTCTTCAATTTCATTCGGAAACACATTAAAACCTGACACCAGGATCATGTCTTTTTTGCGATCCACAATGTAAAAGAAGCCGTCCTCGTCCATCCGCGCGACATCGCCAGTGTACAACCACCCCTCTTTAATGGTTTTGTCGGTCTCTTCCGGACGATGGTAGTAGCCTTTCATCACTTGTGGGCCCTGCACAATCATCTCACCCGGCTCGCCGGCTGGAACATCCTTGCCGTCTTCATCAACAATGCGGATCAGGGTTGAAGGCGCTGGCAAACCGATACTACCAGTAAAGCCTTCCACATCGTAAGGGGTCAATGTGACCAGAGGACAGCACTCGGTCAGACCATAGCCTTCGAGCAAACGGGTTTTGGTTAGTTTTTGCCAGCGCTCAGCCACCGGACGCTGTACCGCCATACCACCACCGAGGGAAATTTTCAGCTTACTGAAATCAATGTCGGTAAAGCCAGGGGTATTCATCAGGCCATTAAACAGAGTATTTACCCCGGTTAAAGCAGTGAATGGGAAGGCTTTGAGCTCTTTGATAAAGGCTGGCATATCCCGTGGGTTGGTGATAAGTAAGTTGGTACCACCGTATTTCATAAAGACCAGGAAGTTCGCGGTCAATGCAAAGATATGATAGAGCGGCAATGCGGTGACAACCCGCTCTTTCCCTTCTTCCAACACCGGATCCAGGCAGGCCGAAGCCTGCTCCAGGTTGGCTACCATATTACGGTGTGTCAGCATGGCACCTTTGGATACACCCGTGGTACCGCCGGTGTACTGCAAGAAAGCTAAGTCGCTGCCATCGACATCCGGCAACTGATATTTGAGGTGCTGGCCTTTTTCCAGCACTTCTTTGAATGGGATCACTTTAGGCAGTTGATAAGCTGGCACCAGCTTTTTAACGTGCTTGACCACCAGGTTGACGATAGTACCTTTCAGCGTACCCAGCATATCGCCCATTTTAGTCAGGATCACGTGCTCAACTTTGACCTTTTTCTGCACCGCGGCCAGGGTGTGGGCAAAGTTTTCAACAATGACAATGGCTTTGGCTTTGGAGTCATTCAGCTGATGCTCCAGCTCCCGAGGGGTATACAGCGGATTCACATTGACCACAGTGCAACCAGCACGGAGAATACCGGCGATCACCACCGGGTTCTGCAACAAGTTGGGCATCATAACGGCCACCGCATCGCCTTTGCCTAAATTCAGCTCTTTTTGCAGGTAGGCTGCAAAAGCCTTGCTCAGCTTATCAAATTCACGGTAGGTGATGCTTTTGCCCATGTTCACAAAAGCAGTATGATCCGGAAACTTATTGATGCTCTGCTCAATGATGTCCAGTAAGGAATGATAATGATCGGCATTGATTTCTGCAGGTACGCCGGCTGGGTAACGTTTTAACCAAACTTGCTCCACCGTCCTCTCCTTAAAAATTCTTGTCTTAATAATGTTTTATTCTGTTTTATTATGGCTTGGGCTGACTGTCAATGCAGTCATGCCTGTTCAGAGTTTTTACTCTAGCTCATTATCTTCCCACAAAAGTGGTCAGGCCACAATTGGCTTGCTGTCATCTTACCTCAGGATGCGGCAGATAAAAATTGCTGAGTATGGCTGGCAACCTGCTGTGCTTGTGTCATATGACAATGATGCCCACCCGGCACCGTCTGAACAGACAGTTGGTGGTAGACGGAAAGCCAGTGTGCTGCGCCCTGTTTAAACATACCATCTTCCGCCAGGATCGCCAGTGCCGGACATTCCAGCGCTGCAATCAATGCTTTGGCCTGTTGTAAGCTTAATCGATATACTGATTGCTGCCTTAACCGCATATCAGCCCGCCAGCAAAAGTCATCGGCTTGCTGCACTGTGCCCCGCTCTGCCAGTAGCATGGCTTCGGTCAGGGTAAAATCACTTTGCTTAAGACGGGCTTCCGCAGCAGCTTGAAGGCTTGGATAGCAAGGACTTCGCCCCAAGCGTGGTTTTAAACGCGATTCAATGCCCAACCGCAATTGCCTGGCTGCAGCGGCTTCTTCCGCCACCACAAAACCAAGACTATCAATCAGGATCAGCCGCCCTACCAGCTCTGGAAAACTGGCGGCCAGGGCGGTGGCTACCATGCCGCCCATCGAGTGGCCTATAATGCTGAGATCCTGCCACTGTTGCTGCCGACACAGGGCAACTAGATCCTGCACCCAGTCAAAAAAGTAATAGGCCGCATCCGGGCTGCGGTGTGAGGAGTGGCCATGGCCCGGAAACTCCAGTGCCAGCAGGGGCAACTGGGGCAAATGATGTGCCAATGGGATAAAGCTGGCGGCATTATCCAGCCAGCCATGCAAACAAAGTACCGGTTGTGCAGGCAGTGTTTTGCTACAACTAAGCGCTGCCAGCTCCAGGTTGCCTAACGAGAATTTATGGTTGAATTGCATGTGGTTGAGGCGAGTAATACTCTGGTTTGATAAATTTTAACGTCATGCGATCGCTTTCACCAATGGCCAGAAAACGTTCGCGATCTTCGGAGCCCATCGCCAGGGTGGGTGGTAAACTGTATACCCCACGCGGATGATCGCGGCTATCCAACGGATTGGCATTGATTTCACTGCGCTCCAGCAACTCAAAGCCTGCGGCCTCAGCGACCATAATGATGTAAGCTTCGTCCAGGTAGCCTTCCGCTGCAAAGCTGGTGATATCCGAAACCCGGCTGGCTCTGTGCTCCACCATCCCAAGCATTCCTCCCGGTTTTAGTACCCGGAAGAACTCCTGCATGCTTTGCAGCAACATACCGTGTTGGTCCCAGAGATGAGCATTGCGAAAACTCAGTACCCGATCGTATTGATTTTCTTTGCCAAGATGCAGTAACTCAGGCGGGTCAAATGCCAGCTGCTTGACGGCACCAAAATGCTCCGGCTGCTGTTCAATGCGATCAGAAAGCTGTCGGCTGATGCGCGCCCAAAAACGCTGCCGGTCATCGTCTGCATCCAATTGCAGCTGGCGGTGATGGGCAATGGTCAACTGCCCCTGGCCTTTTAAAAAGGGAGCAAGGATTTCGGTATACCAGCCGCGGGCAGGCCAAATCTCCAGCACCTGATGCTGTGGCTCAACCGAAAAAAACAGCAAAGTGTCCACCGGATTGCGGTAACGATTGCGGGCCTTGTGTTCCTCTGAGCGTGATGGATGCTCAGCATAATAATGCAGCTGATCGGAGTATGATAATTGCTCGAGTGCTGTGTCCGCTGTTAGCGGCAACAGCACACTGGTACAACAAAGCAGACACGCCTGAATTATTCTTGTTGGTAGCGCCATACAAACCTCGTTGACTTGCAGGAGAAGTTACAAACTTTTACAAATCATCTGAGTACAGCATGCCATGAAAGTTCAAACTGTCTAGTATTTCTACCACTTATCTTATGATAATGTCCTTTTTAACCGAGCTTTTTGTCTTCATTGGTGCAATTAGGTACACTTTAGCCAATGCTGTTAAAAGAAGACTGACTATGACCATCCGAACACTGCTAGCCTGCTCCGCCTTGTTACTGAGTGCCTGCAGCCAAACACCGGCTCCCGCACCGGAGCCGACTGAAACCACAGCGCCTCGCAATATTATTTTTATGATTGGGGATGGCATGGGGGCCAACTACCTGACGGCCTATCGCTATTTTCTGGCCGAAGGCAAACAGCAACAAATCAAGCCCACCATTTACGATGAACTCTGGACTGGCATCTCCAGCACCTGGCCGGACGATCAAACGCTGGTCACCGACTCTGCTGCCAGCGCTACAGCCCTGGCAACAGGAGTAAAAACCTTCAATGGGGCTATTTCGGTGGATCAGCAGCATCTGCCGATTGGCACTTTAATGCAACAAGCAAAGCGCCTGGGGAAAGCCAATGGCATCGTCGCCAGCTCGCAGGTCAACCATGCCACCCCGGCTGCATTTTTAGCGCACAATAAAAGCCGGCGTAATATGGATGCCATTGCCGATCACTTCTTTGATATCCGTGTTGACGGCCAATTGGTGCCGGATGTGATGTTCGGTGGTGGTTTGACGCACTTTATCCGCGATGATCGCAATCTGGTGGCAGAGTTTCAAGCCGAAGGCTATCAGTACGCCGACAGCTGGCAGCAGTTAGCGCAGCTGTCGCAAGCTCCCGCGTTGGCATTGCTGGCTGATGGAGGCTTGCCGTCTGTGCTGAATCAGCAGATGGAAGCGCCCTTGCAGCTGATGACCGAAAAAGCACTGGAGTTGCTGGCGGGGCATTCCCAAGGTTTTGTGCTGATGGTCGAAGGCAGCCAAATTGACTGGTGTGGTCATGCCAATGACATTGCCTGTGCCATGGCCGAGATGCACGATTTTGCCCGCGCCATTCAGTCCGCTAAGGCCTTTGTCGACGCCAATCCGGACACCTTGCTGATTATTACCGCCGATCATGAAACCGGTGGCCTGGCGCTGGCTGCCGATGGCATCTACGAGTGGCGTGCCGATTTAATTTATGGCGTACAATACACGGTTCGGGAAATTACCCGACGTATGATGGCCTTGGAGCCAACTGAACTGGCAGATCAATGGCGGCACTGGACCGGACTGACGCTAACTGACGAACAACTTGCTGAGGTACAGGCTGTGCACCAGCAACAACCCGAACTCTATGCATTGCTCAATGGCTACATCAATCAGGCCACCCGCACCGGCTGGACTACCTCAGGCCATACTGCTGCGGATGTACCTGTGATGGCTTATGGCGCCGGTGCAGAGCAGTTCACTGGCTTTATGGACAACATTGATATCGCCAAACGCATCATGGGCTTTATTCAGCTATCGGCCAATTAGGGCTTGTTGCCTGGAGCGCTTAACGCGCTGCCAGCAACTGGCGGCGCAGCGCTGGTGCACTGGTATCCGGATGCAACCAGATATCAAAAAACAAAGGGCCAAACTCGGTATCTGTCACACTGCCTATCGCTTCGCCGTTTAAGAAAAAATCCACCGTCATATCTGGCTGCAACAAAGCAGCCAAACGATCGCCCCGTCCAACATCCTTCCAGATGCCTTTCAGTTGATTGGCCCAATCTTGCTGCTGCGCTGTGCTGCTGTGGCCCAGATGCTGCCACTGATCCACGGTGGCATCAATAAACTGGTCACGGCTGATGCTGCGTTTGTAGGTCAGCTCCAGCAGCACCGGTGCAGTGTTTTGATAGCCATCGAAACTGCCATCACTGGTTTTGAGGCGGGCATCGTACAGTTGCCAGAACAAATAGCGAAAACTACCCTCGCCAACCAGTTGCAAATCCGGCATGGCAGCAGCCGGCCACAGCCAGGCCAGCAAAACAACACTAAGCAAGTTTTTGCGCATGCAATTGCTCCTTATTTAACGAACCATAATAAGCGGCCAGCCCGGCCCAGATCAGCACCAGGCAGGCCCAGGAAACCCAGCCTAAAGGCATCAGCAACTGACCACCACTCAGCACAGCACCACCCAGGTAAGACAGGGGTCCACCAATAGCGCCAAGGATGGGTGCCAGCCACAGAGGTTTGAGCAAGGCAGCAAAGACCTCCACCACCGCCAGCGCAAACAAACACCACAGCAACAAGAACCAGGCCGGCAACCAGATGGTGCTGGTAAACTGCAACACCCCGGTGAACACTAAAACACTGTCGATAGCGATCCCCAGCAACGCCAGTTGCAGCACCAGGATCTGCCGGGGTCTCGGCAAGCGCCACCAGGCCCACAGCAGATAGATGGCCACCGGCAACATCGCCAGATGCTGAAAGTACACCAGCGCCAACCAGCCGATTTCAAAGCCAATCACGGCGCGCCAGTTCATGGCTTCATCCCCGCAGCTAGCCTGATCCGCAGCGGGTACGGCAACAGCCGCAGCAGATTGAGCGACCAGACCAGACGTTTGGGAAAACGGATGCGCGGCTTGCCCTTGCTCAGCCCTGCCAGCATCCGCTGACTGGCATCTTCGACACTCAGTAAAAACGGCATGGCAAAGTCATTTTTCTGTGTCAGTGGTGTATCGACAAAGCCGGGTTCTATCAGACTGACCGCCACCCCCTTATCGGCCCAATCCACCCGCAAACTGTCGGCAAAATAGCTGACGGCAGCCTTGCTGGCCCCATAGGCTTCGGCCCGGGTAAAAGGAAAATAGTGCGCCAGGCTACTCACCAGCGCCAAACGTCCCTGCTTAGATTGTTGCAACAAGGGCAGCAAGGCGGCACTTAACCGGACGATGGCAAAAAAATTAATCGCGAAGGTCTGCTCAAAATCCTGCAGCTGCAAATCTCCTGCATCGACATAAATGCAGGTACCGGCATTTAAAATAGCCAAATCAAGCGGCTGGCCTGATTCGGCGATGCTCTGACAAAGCGCTGCTACATCCCTGGCCCGGGTCAGATCAGCCACCACAGGGCGGATCCCCTTATGCTGAGCGGCCAAGGCTTCCAGCGCATCGGTTGAGCGGGCGACGGCCAGCACTTGCCAGCCGGCCCGGGCGTAGTCCAAGGCAAGCTGGTGGCCAATGCCGGAGCTGGCACCGGTAATTAAACAACTGGGCATGATCAATCCAATAGAAGGCAATACAGCATTCTACGATTGGGATAAGCAGGAAGATCAGCTGGATTGCAACGGAAAGTTAAGCGTACAGGTCAATACCCAGCATGGATTGAATTTCAGAGCGTTGTTGCTGGTTGGCAATGTCCTGGTAGAGCGCAGTCTTTTGTGATGCCTGGGCTGCTGGCATGGCATTTTTCCGGCTGCGGTTTTGCTCCAGTGCATCCAGTGCTTTTTCAGAGCGGCGGATACCCTGCCCTTGCGGCAGCTCCGAGTTAACAGCTGGCTGTTGCGGCCGGGCAGGCTGTGGCGTGGTATCCCGAAAGATCCCGGCAACGCCTGTAGCAGCAAGATTATTTTCCAGACGAAAACTCAAGGCAGTAGCTCAGCAAAAAATAAATCAGTGGCTGAAGTATAACCAGTGTCGGCGGCAGTGCCAAGTGACTACCGGCCTAACGGCCGGGCAGCTTTTGCCAGCTGACGGTATCCCGCACATAGCTCGGCTCTGCCAGCTCGGCGGCCACAAAGTGACCGGCGTTCAATGCCTGTCGGGCCTGGGGTAGCATATCCTGCGCCGATGGGTACAAAATATCGCTGCTTTGTGCTGCTTGCCATTGCTGCAACACTTCAGCATAAGTCTGCCAGCCAGTGCCTACCGCAGTAAAATCCCCGGCAGCGTCAAGCGGGGCCAATTGCTCCGGTTTAACCGCTTGCTCTTGCCCTTGCAGTTGCATCAGGCCATCGACATCCAGCTGGTAATGGCCAAAATAGATTTCGGCCATACGGGCATCAATGGCTGCCAGCACTTGGCTGGCCTGCAATTGCCGGTAAGCGGCCTGCGCCATGGCTGCCAGAGTCGAGACACCATAGACCGGTATGTCGGCACCAAACGCCAGCCCTTGCGCCACCCCAACACCAATTCGCACGCCGGTAAAACTGCCCGGCCCTTTGCCAAACACCAGGCCGTCGAGCTGGCCCAAGCTTAGACCACTGTCGGTCAGCAGTTGCTGTACCATCGGCAGCACCCGCTTGCTGTGCTGTTGCGGGCAGACTTCATCCAGCGTGAGCAGCTCGCTGCCGTATAGCAGAGCCACAGAGCACGCTTCGGTTGAGGTATCCAGGGCCAGTAATTTCACGCCATACTCCAGGGGTCAGAGCCAAAAAGACAGCGGATTTTACCTTGGCTGGCAGCAAAACACCATGCCAGCACCTTAGAAGCTGTGATTGAACTGCATGCCAATCAACAACGCCTTATTGCGGTAGTTGGCCTGAAAACGGCTTTGGTACAGCGGCTGGTCCTGCACATTGTACTCAAACTCATCGACCGAAACACCAGGCATCCACATGCGGCCAATGACAAAATCTAGGCTGCTTTTTGCAGAAACACGCCAGTTGGCGCCAAGGGTCAGCCAGGTGCGGTCATCGGTTGGGATCCGAGCCGTTTTACGCTCGGGCCGGATCGGGTTTTGATCAAAGGCCAGGCCGGTTTTTAGCCGCAAGTTCGGCTGTGCCTGAAAGCTCAGCCCGACCGCAGCGGACCAGCTGTTTTGCCACTTTTGCGGAATATAACCAATATAGCCTGCTGCATTGAGGTTTTGTGGCAACTCCGTGCTAAGCGATATGCTGGGGCTTGGGTCGGCACTGATAATATCAATGCTCTGAAAGCGGCTCCACTCGGTCCAGGCCAGGCTAAACTGCAGCGATAGCAGTTCAGTGAGCTGTTGATCCAGGCTAAATGCAACACTGGCCGGTGTGGTTAAATCCAGTTGGCTGGCCTCAGTCAGCTGTGGCATGGCGGCCAGTTTACCGGTACTTACATCAATGGCCGGTAGCTGCGGGGCGATCACCAGATAACCGGGATGGCCCTGCACATTGGCACCAGTGATCGGAGTGTTGCTGATCACCGAGTCACCGGTCAGGGTAAAACGAATGGCCGATTGGTACATCAGAGCTAAGCGGGTGCCCTGCCAGGGCTCACCGTGCAGGCCTATGCTAAAGCCAGGTGCCACATCGTCTCCTTTTACCTCATAGTGACTGTAGCAATACGCATCGTTGTAGACCGGAGCGCCAAAAAGCGCATTGGTTGCGGCCTCACCCAACTCGCACAGGCCACTGTGATCTTTGTATTTGGATAAGACACCGCTGACCCGATTCAGTGAAACGCCAGCACCTACTGACCAGACAGAGTTCAGCTGGTAACCCAGCGAGAATTGCCCACTGATCACCTGCACAGCGGTTTCAGTGGCAAAATAACGGCCGACAAAATCATTGTCATACTCGGCCCCGATGCCAAAAGGTACATACAGACCAAGCCCATAGCTCAGCCGCTCGTTAAGGTGGTTGCTGTAAAACAAAAATGGGATCACAGAACGCAGCTTGTTGTTGCCATCGCTGCGCCCGGCCACCGGTTGACCATTGGCACTGAAGGCTTGCGCATCCGAGTAGTGGCTGCTGGCGGCGACAAAACTGATGCCACCGGCAAAGTGAGCACCTTGCAGCCGGGTTAAGGCCGCCGGGTTGGAGTACACCATGCTGGCATCGGTGATTTGGGCACCGCGCCCGGCATAGGCCGTGCCCATGCTACTGACCGATTGCTCATACAACTTATAACCTTCGGCCTGCAGTGAACCGCACAGCAGCGCACTGACCACAGCAAGAGAAAACGGGGATTTTTTCAACATAGATACAGCCTTGTCGACAGCAAAAGGCTGGCAGTATAAAGAGGTCAGACCTTAGAGTACAGGCTCTATATCAGAGAAAATAGTCCGTTAGTCGCCTTTGCTGGCGGCAGCTTTGTCGGCAATAAACTGCAAGGTCCGCGTCAGATCACGGCTTCGCTGCATCGGCGGCAGGCTTTTTAAAAACACCTCACCGTAAGGTCGGGTCACCAGCCGGTTGTCGCAAATCACCAGCACACCACGATCGGTGACATCACGGATCAAACGCCCTACGCCCTGTTTTAAGCTGATCACCGCCTGCGGCAGTTGCACGGCAGCAAAGGGATCCCCCCCCTGCTTGCTGCTGGCTTCCATCCGGGCTTGCAACAAGGGGTCGTCCGGGCTGGCAAAGGGCAGTTTGTCGATAATCACCAGGCTCAGTGCATCGCCACGTACATCCACCCCTTCCCAGAAGCTGCTGGTACCAAGCAAGACGGCATCATCCAGTTGCACAAACTTATCCAGCAGCACCCGCTTGCTGGTTTGGCCCTGCACCAGCACCGGCTGACGAATGTGCTGTGGCAGCACTTCGGCCATCCACTTCAGCATGCGGTGACTGGTAAAGAGCATAAAACAGCGGCCCTGATTGGCCTCGATCAGCGGGATGGCGGTGTTTAATAAGGCTTGCTGCATCGCCTGATGCTGATGCGGCTCGGGCAAATAGCGTGGTACACAAAGCAGTGCCTGCTGTTGGTAATCAAAGGGACTGTCCAGCAGCAGGGTATCGGCCTGCTCCAGCCCCATTTGCTGCTGATAATGGGCAAAACCGCCATCGACCGAAAGCGTGGCTGAGGTAAACACCCAGCTTTTCTGGCCGGCAAAGACCACTTCGCGAAATTTTTCCGCAATACTGAGCGGCGTCAGATGCAAGGTCAGATGCATCCGGCTGGTATCGTACCAAAGGCTGACATCCGGCTTGCTGGTGTCATTCAGCTTTTGCAGGCGATTGCGGTTTTGCGCCAGCCGTTCAAAGCAATGATCCACGGCATCGCTGCGTCCCAGGCTTTCCTTCAGTACCTGATACAACAACTCCATACTCTCAGTTAAACGCTGCATCATGCTTTGCATCTGCGGTTGCTGGCTGCGTTCACGCCAATTGCCCCGTTCGGGCTCTACCGGGAACTGCAAGCGCCAGTCTTTCACCTGTTGCGCAACTTTGTCGGTGATTTTGCGTAGCTGCGGATGATCGCGCAGTTCGGTTTTGCAGGCCAGATCCAGGTCACGGCACAGCTCCAGCAGCTGCCGGCTGGAGACATGCTCGCCAAAGTAATCGCAGGCTAAATCCGGCAACTGATGCGCCTCATCGAATACAAACACATCCATTTGCGGTAGCAGCTCACCAAAGCCGGTGTCTTTAATCGCCAAATCGGCAAAGAACAAATGGTGATTGACCACCACCAGATCAGCCGCCTGGGCTTTTTTACGGGCTTTTAGTAAATGGCAGTCTTCATACACCGGGCAGTCTTTGCCAAGGCAGTTGTCGGTGGTGCTGGTGACATAGGGCAGGGCTTTGGAGTCTTCGGCAATGTAGGTCAGCTCACCGATATCACCGGTGTGGGTTTCCGCCGCCCACTTGTTAATCAGGCTTAAATCCTGCATCAGCTGCGGCTCAGCCACCGGCACATGGGCCACATGCTGCTCCAGCCGGTACAGGCACAGATAATTGGCGCGGCCTTTTAACAGTGCCAACTGCAAAGGACTGGCCAGAGCGGCCGTCATGCTGGGTAAATCGCGGTGAAACAGCTGTTCCTGCAGATTCTTGGTACCGGTCGAGATCAGCACTTTCTGGCCGGATAACAGCGCCGGCACCAAATAGGCGAAGGTTTTGCCGGTGCCGGTACCGGCTTCGGCCAGCAGCACGCTTTGCTTTTCAATAGCATGGGCGATGCGATCAGCCAGCTCTAACTGGGCATCACGGGCACGAAAGCCCGGGATCTGGCGGGCCAAAGGCCCTGACGGACGAAATGCTGCTGCCACCTCTGCACGAATGGATGCCATGCCTGCCTTAACCAAGGTAAAGATAATTTTGTGGCGCTATGGTAGCAGAAAAGGCGCAGATATAGATATCGACATGGCCATCGGAGCCGACGGTTTACACCACCTCGGCTGCTAAAATCGATTAAACCGGGCCTGATAAGCCTGCGCCAGCTGCTTGATTTTTTGTTCAGCCTCTTCCGGCGTTGGCCGCACACCAGCAGCCATTTGCGCATCCAGCCAGTCACGCACTTCGCTGCTAACATTACGGCTTGCTTCCAAACAATAGCCGGGATCACTCACCCAAACCTCCATCGCCATTGCTTTTGGCGCTGTCATTGGGCCACAGTAACTATAACCATGTTTTTCAAGGTAACCATCCAGAAAAAAGCCGCCATAGATTATCCGGGTGGCTATCATTGCAATGAACAGGAAGCCACACATCTTGAAACCAGCATTTAGCAGGTTTTCATGCAACATGTTGAGCTCTTTTAATACAATAGCTACTGCAAATAATAAAAAAACCGGTATTCCAAATATCAAAGCCATCACATTATGGCTACCCATGATATACAGCGGCCGCTCTTCAATATTGAACAACTGATTAATAGTAAAAAATAATTCAATGGCACCATAAACGCTAACGCAAAGTAAAAGTAGTAAAGAAAATCCTCTGTATAAGCGATCAGATAGATTCCTCGCTTTACTTTCTTGTGAGTTATCGCTCATCAAACAACCTTATATCAGGAATTGAAAACAATTTTTTTAAGAATCCAATACGGTCACTTTTATAATAAGATTTTACTTGTCTCACATTATCCATAGAAGCATTGAGCTGTACTTCACACTCCTCAAGTAATACAGCTATATTTTTTGAAAGCTGCAAGTGACTATCAATATATAAAGCAATAAAAGTAAGACCTACACCAACTGCAATAACTGCCAGTATCGGGCCTATGGCCATCATAGCAGCCGAGCCAACTACACCAGCAACAACTGCCCATGAGCCAACAGAAACCGCCACTGCGTATATTGTATCTGCCGCCACACCACCAACAAAATGATGCCAGGTACGCTGATCGTTCATCAATTGGTCCAAACCATGAAAGGCAACCGACACAATCACCGACACCACAAAGCCGGTTTTAATGGCGTTAGCGGCCCCCAGTTTACCAATGCCCATCGACACTACTTTTGGGTTGGCGGCCAGATAGCGGGTGCCGGTGAGGTGCTTACGCAGCCCCGGGTAGCCTTCGAACACAATGTGCGGCTTGCCCTGAAAATAGCGCACCTGAAACGTCGCAAAAGTATTGCCACTGCGCTGCAGATCACGCGCCAGCACACCTAATGCAGCGGCGTCCATCCCGGAAGCTGTAAAGGCTGAAATAAATTGAATTTGATGATCATGCTGCTGCCACTTCTGCTGCAAGTCGCCATGCACATCCAGTACAGCACTGAGCCAATCTCTGGATGCTTGCTCGGTCATACCATGCAGTTTTTTTACATTCAGGGCGTATTCGATAAACTCTTCGGGGCTCATCACCACCAGTGTGGTTTGATGATGCTCAAGTGCGTGCGCTATTTGGGTTTGTCGTTGCACTTTTTTAACTTTTTCTGCCTGAAGATTTGCGTAGCCAGAACTGTGCGGAGGTCTCATGCTTATTCATCCATGAATTGAAGATGAAAATATGATAGCAAACCAAACCACAAAAATAAATTAAATATACATTAAATGTTAAATTAAGGTGCCATGCACCATCGGTTATGTTGATGCCATTTTGCAGTAATAAGTGGTAAACACTCAGATATAAATATCGACATGGCCGTCCTGATCAACGGTTTGTTGCTCTTCGGGTGTGGTTTCCGGGGCTTCGGGCAGGCTGCTGGCCTGGCGTTTTTTTCCACCATAGCGCTCATCGCGTTGATCACGTTCTTTTTTCAGTGGGGTTAGCCGGGCTTCTTTGAACACAGGCGGGACCACCCTGGGCTCCTGATCGACAGGGGTACCCGGGGTGCGCTGCAAAAATGGAATAATGACATCCATTGCCCGCCTCCGTTGATGGAATCGTTACAAGCTTAGCGTGTTATCGGCAACAAAACACAAAACTTAAGTAACAGCCTAAGCAACAGCCTTCAATCGACTGTTGCTTAGGTTAAGACAGGACAAACCAGCCATTGGTTCCGAAGGTTCAAAGGCCAAACGGATTGTCGATGCTGTGCGCCGGCTCGGTAAACCAGACCGGGCCTTGCTCAGTCATGTAGAAATGATCTTCCAGCCGCACACCAAACTCCCCGGGCAATACCAACATAGGCTCGTTGCTAAAACACATGCCCTCTGCCAGTGCGGTGGTATTACCCTCCACCAGGTAGGGCCATTCATGAATATCCAGCCCAATGCCATGACCGGTGCGATGCGGCAAGCCCGGTAGCTGATAATCGGGCCCATAGCCCTGCTGCTGCAAGTAAGCTCTGGCTGCCCGGTCGACCTGCTGGCATGCCGCGCCCGGTGTGGCAGCAGCCAAAGCGGCCAGTTGGGCATTTTTTTCATGCTGCCAGACCGTGCGCTGTTTGGCCGTCGCCTCACCAAAAACATAACTGCGGGTAATGTCCGACAGATAGCCGTGCAAACGGCAACCGGTGTCAATCAACACCATATCACCCGCTTCCAGTGTTTTCGGATGGGCCACCCCATGCGGGAAAGCCGTATCGCTGCCAAACAGCACGATGCAAAAATACGAGCCCGATGCCCCTACTTTGCGGTGGGCCTGATCGATAAAACGCTCAACCTCAGCTGTGCTGATCCCCGGATACAGCATGCTGGCGGTGGCCTGATGCACCGCCAGCGTCATATCCATCGCCCGCTGCATCAGCGCAAGCTCTGCAGCGGATTTTTGCATCCGACAACCAGCTGTGACTACTTTGGCATTGCAAAGCTGAAAACTCGCCGCCACCTGCTGGATACCGTCGGCAATAAAAAACTGCGCGCTTTCATCAATCGCCAGCCGGGCCTGCTCACCGGCCAGAGCCTTAATGGCATCGGCACAGAGCTGGTACGGATTTTCGTGCTCTTGCCAGCTTAAGATCTCGCCTTCAAGCTGCATTCTGGGCTGGATGCTGCCAATCTCAAAATGCGGCAGCACATACACCAAACGGCCATCACGCAGCAGCAAGGCAGCGACCAGCCGCTCACTGGCGTACCAGTCGACGCCGGTAAAATAACGCAGATTGGTGCCGGCGTTTAGCAACACCGCATCCAACTGATGTTGCTGCATCAGGCTCAGGGCTTTATCCAGCCGCTGTTGGTAATCCTTCGGACCGATGGGCTCCAGTCCCTGCGTCATGTCCTCAAGTGTGGCAAGCGCCTCGGCCGGGCTTGCCCCGCCTATCCCTTTTGTCATTGCTGGCTCCTCTAAACGGCCGGTTCAAAATACCAGGACGGTACATTCTGATAGCATACCGGACGGACAAAGCGTTGTATTGCCCGACTACCGACTGCCGTATACCGACTGTCGGATGACGCCGGAAAAGGCCCACCATGGTTCATGCTGGCACAGACCTCTACTCCGGTGGGCATCTGGCCAACAATCACCCGGCCCGCCTTTTGCTCAAGTGCCTGCAGCAGCGAGCGCACGACCTCTGGCTCACCTTCGCTGGCATACAGAGTAGCCGTTAACTGACCAGCCACAGTGGTCAGCAGCATCTGCAGTTCAGTAACATCACTGCACTCAACCAGCAAAGTAGCCGGGCCAAACACTTCTTCACGCAGCAAGGGTTGCTCAACAAAGGTACGGGCATTGGTACAAAATATACGGGCTTTGGTAACACACCCCTCTTCTTCGCCCTGGCCTTCGGCCACTAGACTGACCCCCTCGGTTTCAGCCAGCAAGGCCGTTTGCCGACGATAGCTGGCGGCAATTTTTGCCGTCAACATGGCTGCGGCCGCGTGTTCATTGCAGAGCCTCTGCAGTGCTAGTTTTAGCAATTCGGTGCTGCTGTCTTTCAGCAGAAACACCAACCCGGGCCGGGTACAAAACTGCCCTTGCCCCATCACCACCGAGTTAAATAATTGCCCGGCAAAAGCTTCCGTATGCTGTTGTAAATAAGCCGGCAACACACACAACGGATTTTGTGATCCCAGTTCGCCATAAAATGGAATGGGCTCATTGCGCTGCCAAATCAGTCGCTGAAAATGCATGCCAACCTGCTCGGAGCCGGTAAAGGCCACCGCTTTAATCGACGAGTGCTGGATCAGTTGCTCGGAAAATGCATGGGCCCGCGCATGCACCAGCGCAAAAACGCCCAGCGGCATCCGGCACTGCTCCACCGCCTGGGCGATGGCTCTGGCCACCAGCTCACTGGTAGCCGGATGGGCATTGTGCGCTTTGACGATCACCGGGCAACCGGCGGCCAGTGCTGAGGCGGTATCGCCACCAGCTACCGAAAATGCCAGCGGGAAGTTACTGGCGCCAAACACCACCACAGGGCCAAGGGCTACCGTACGTAATCGAAGCTCTGGCTTGGGCAGTGGCTTACGCTCTGGTTCGGCCTGTTCATGCACTTCGTCTGCTGGCGAGCGCAGCAAACGAGCAAAAAGCCGCAGTTGATTGCAGGTTCGACCCCGCTCCCCTTCCACCCGGGCCTTTGGCAAGGCGGTTTCAGCCATCACCGTTTCGACCAGTACCTCGCCCAGCGCCTCAATATTGGCTGCAATCTGCTCCAGAAAAGCAGCCCGCTGTTCGCGACTGGTTAATCGATACGACAAGGCAGCAGTTTCCGCGAACTCGGTGACTTGTTGTAACTCCATCGAACCGGCTTCGGCAAAACACCAGCGCAAGGGCTGATTCAATGCTGGATTAAATGAGCAAGTGTCAGCTTGAGGCTGCCCCTGCCAGCGGCCACCGATGTAGTGCTGTCCTGTAATCATGGACTCTGTCATGCTAGTTACCTCACTTCAAAACCAACGGCATAGGGATCGGCATCGTCCACCAGGATCTGGTTGTAACCTATCACCCGGGCCCAGCCGGTAATGGATGGAATGATGGCCTTGGTGTTGCCGAGCATGGTGGTTGCCTCAACCTTGCCAACAAACTGACTGCCGATGATGCTTTCGTGCACAAAACTGTCGCCAACGGCCAGTTTGCCACGAGCATAAAGTTGCGCCATACGGGCGCTGGTGCCGGTGCCACAGGGAGAGCGGTCGATAGCTCCCTCGCCGTAAAACACTGCATTGGCTGCATCCGAGCCCGCGGTTTTCGGTTGGCCGGTCCACTGCACATGGCTGATACCGCGAATGCTGGGATCCAGCGGATGGACACAGTCGTAAGCGGCGGCTGCCGCAGCGCGCAGCAAAGGGCTAAAACGCAGTACTTCGGCCGCACTCCAGTACTGCAAACCAGGAAAGTTGGGTTGCGGCTCGACGATGGCGTAAAAATTTCCGCCATAAGCCACATCAAAGCGAATGCGACCAAGGCCAGCGACCTCAACTTCTGCATCCTGTACCGCCAGGTAAGACGCCACATTGCGGATCTGCACACTGGTGACTTTATTTCCTTGCTGTTGATAAGTAACCTCAACCTGGCCGGCCGGCACATCCAGCAGCAAGCGTCCCGGGATCTTTGGCTGCAATAACCCCTGCTCCAAGGCTGCGGTTACCGTCCCTATGGTGCCATGGCCGCACATCGGCAAACAGCCGCTGGTTTCAATAAACAAAATCGCTGCATCCGCTCCTTCACTGCAAGGGGGGTATAAAAAAGCACCGGACATCATGGCATGGCCACGCGGCTCAAACATCAACGCCTGCCGTACCCAGTCAAAGCGTTCGATAAAATCGAGCCGCTTTTCACTCATGGTATTTCCACGCAATTGTGGATGACCGCTGGTGACCAGCCGAACCGGATTGCCGCAGGTGTGGGCATCAACACAAAAGTAAGTACCTTTGATCATAGCTGCCAGAATTCCCGGTTCTGCCCCGAGGTGCCAAAGCCAAAGCGACTTAAATCCGGTCGGCTGGCCAGCGCCTGCTGCACCACTTGCTCGACATAAGCACGCTCTTTCCCTTCTAAAGGCAAGCGAGGCAAACGGACATTCTCACTACCACGCTCCAGCAGTTGCTCCGCTAACTTAATGCATTGCACCAGAGTCGGGATGGTATCGAGCCGTAGCAGCGGCATAAACCAGCGGTAAATGGCACGTGCTTCTTCCAGCCGACCCAACCGAGCCAAGTGAAACAAGGCTACCGACTCACGAGGGAACACATTGGTCAGGCCGGAGATCCAGCCGGTAGCCCCCAGCAAAATACTTTCCAGCGCAATGTCATCCACGCCACAAAAAATGGTAAAGCGCTCGCCAAAACGACTTTGCAGCTCGGTAATGCGCCGGGTGTCGGTGGTGGACTCTTTAATGGCGACAATATTCGGCTCTTCGGCCAGGATAGCGGTCATCTCCAGATTGATGTCGATGCCATAACCCACCGGGTTGTTGTAGATCATAATCGGCAAGCTGGTAGCACGTGCCACGTATTGATAATGCGCCACCACTTCGCGATCGGTGCCGCGGTACACCATGGCCGGCAGCAGCATCAGACCTGACACCCCGATAGCCTCAGCATCCCTCGCATAGAGTGCTGCAGCCTGCGCCGTGTTTTCGGTGCAGCCGGCAATCACCGGGATACGTCCAGCCACAGTTTCTACCGTATGACGTAAAAACTCCCGCTTTTCCTGAGCAGTAAGTGACGCATTCTCACCTACGGTACCAAGCGCGATGATGCCATCAATGCCATCCTCAATCAGTTGGTTCAGCATACGAGCATTGCTTTGATAGTTAATGTGGCCATCCGCAAGGAATTGCGTTGAGATCGCCGGATAGACACCACGCCAGTTGACTTGCATTTTTTTACTCCTGAAGGTTGCTGTCGAGATAAGAATATTGTATACAATCTACATTATCAAGTCATTTGGAAAAAAACATGCAGCAAGTAACGGTTATTGGCGCTGGTGTGGTGGGTCTTTGTACCGCTTTCTTTTTACAGCACAGTGGATTTTCGGTGTTGCTGGTGGATGAAAAGCCACCAGCGGAAGGCTGCTCCAAAGGCAATGCCGGCCACTTTGCCACCGAGCAGGTATTTCCACTGGCCGATAAAGCCTTGCTGTGGCAACTGCCGGCCATGCTGCTCAAGCCAGATGGCCCATTGAAAATCCGTGCAGCTCACTTGCTGCAAAGTTTGCCCTGGTTTGGCCGCTTTATTGGACAGATGGGGCCACATCAACAGCAGCATCTGCAACAAGCTTTAAGCCGGTTAAACGGTGCCAGCCTGGCCAGTTGGCAAAAACTGGCGAGCCTTTGCCAAAGTCAGGATCTGCTCCGCTTCGAGGGGGCTTTGCTGGTGACCGAGCAAAGCAATCTGACACAGCTCAAACAACAGTATCAAAAATACCGTGCTGCTGGCATCGATGTCAGCCTGCGCGATCAGGCCACGACTTTGGCGATGGAACCAGAGCTTGCAACCACCATCCAAGGTGCGCTCGATTTTACCGAAGTAGCCCATACCGTTGACCCCTGGCTGTTGTGCCAACGTATTTTTGCGGCCTTTCAGGCAGCCGGAGGGCGCTGGCTGCAGTGCAAGGTGCTCAAAATCCATCCTGGCAGCCCACTGCAAGTGCTGACTAAGCACCATCTGCTCAGTACCGAGCAACTGGTGATCTGTACCGGCGCCCACTCGGCCGGGCTGACCGCGCAACTGGGATGGCAAGTGCCACTGCAGGCGGAGCGTGGTTACCACGTGATGACAAAATCCGTTTCATTGAACCGCCCGGTCAGCTCCCTGGAGCGCAAATTTATTATGACACCGATGCGCGAAGGGTTGCGTTTGGCCGGGACGGTAGAGTTTGCCGGCCTGGAGGCCAAGCCAGATTTTCGGCGAGCTAAAGCATTGCTGGGGCATGCCAGCTCCTTGCTTGCCGGGCGCATTGAACCCTTGCAAGAGCATGCTCTGTGGTACGGCAACCGGCCATCGCTGCCCGACTCTTTACCCGTACTTGGCCCCTGCCCCAGGTACCGTGGCGTATTTTACAACTTTGGTCATCAGCACCTGGGGCTAACGCAAGCAGCGTATTGTGCTGAATTAGTGACGGCCAGTCTGCAGGGGCTGCTACCACCCTCTGCGCTGGATGCTTATCGCATAGAGCGCTTTGCCAGCTCCCCCAGGAAATGGGCTTTTTAACGCCCAGATAAATTGCATACAAAATATCTTATTCAAAAATGCAGTGCCGAGGTGACGGCTGTATTCACCAAAACAACAGGAAGAAACGATGAAACACAATAAACTTACCCTACTGATGAGCATGCTGCTCGGCAGCACTGTGCTACCCTTGCAGGCTCAAATCCAGGACGAAGAGACCCAGGCGAGCTCCGTAGAACGCATCGCCATTACCGGCTCTCGGCTGCGCCAGGTTGATATGGAGGGTGCCAGTCCTATCACGGTGATTGACAGCGAAACCATTATTGCCAGCGGTTTCAACAATGTTGGCGATGCCCTGCGGGCTTCCAACTTCAACAGCTTTGGTTCCTGGGGCGGTGGCGCCAATAACTCCTGGGCTTCTCAATCGACGGTGTCGATGAAAGGAGCCGGATCTGCTCGTACTCTGGTACTACTGGATGGTCAACGCATGGCGAAGTCACCGGTGATGGACGGTGGCTCAGCCAACCTCAATACCTTGCCAATGGCCGCAGTAGAGCGGATTGAAGTACTCAGTGACGGTGCTTCGGCGATTTATGGCACCGATGCGATGGCTGGGGTTATCAATATCATCCTTAAGAAAGACTTTGCTGGCAGTGAGGTGAATGTGCGTCGGGAGCAAACCAGCCGTAGTGGTGGTGGTGATGGCTACGATTTTTCATTCACAACAGGTTTTAGTGACAACCGCAGCAACTTTATTATGACCTGGGAGCACAAACAGCGGGATCCCATCAGCATGCGCTCACGCGACTACGAAGCCCCTTATGTCGTAGCTGGTGGCGATCCTGGCTTGATGGATGACTGGCGCAAAATTTGGGAATGGGGCCGTACCATTGTCAAATCGTCCGACGGTTCTTGGCAGTACCAAACACCGCTAATGAATGACGACTGCTCAGTTTACAACAAAGATGGTCAGAATGCCTTTATCGGCCCGGTAACTTCGCTGGACTATCCGGATGACAGAGCCTGTTTGTACGATCACTCGGTCGCTGCCAATATGACGTCCGGCAGCACTCAGGATAACATTCTGGTGATCTACAACCGGGAGTTAACGCCCGATATTCGCTTAAGTGCCCGTACTTACTGGGCCAGTAACCGAAGCACCGATGTCTCTGCTCCGGTCCCGGGCACCATCACTTTTCCGCATGACTTGCCCTCTTACACCACGGATGCAGGCCATACTTTGCGCGCGGTCAATCAAGGCGATCAATTTTATTATCGCTTCGACTCTGCCGGTGACCGGGTGGCCAAGCATCACGATCAGATTTTGGATTTTTTGGTCAGTCTGGAAGGCGATACCTCCTGGGGCTATTGGGAAAGCGCACTCAGTGTCAACCGTTATGGCAATTTTACCTGGGGCACCGGCTACCTTTATACCGATGCGGTTGTTGGTTTAATTGGCCAGTACGATGAAGACAGCAACACCTTTGTCGGCTGGGATCCTCGTGATCCAGACTCGGCCGTGCCCGGTGGAGCAGCTGCCAATGTCGACAAATATTCCAAGGCCAGAGCCGTCGATTTCAGCATGGGTGCCGGCTTTGACCTTTTTGAACTGCCTGCCGGCAGCATCAGTGGCTATGTTGGCGCCTCAATTCGTAAAGAACATTTCTTATCCGATATCGACGCGCTCACCAAGGCTGGCAAGATTACCGGTGGGAGCGGGGGCGCTGGCGGCGAAGGCGATCGCACCGCCAAAGCGGTCTATGCCGAAATCGGAGTGCCTTTGCTGGATGACCTGGAGCTGAATATTGCCGGTCGTTACGATCATTACAGTGATTTTGGCAGCACCTTTAACCCGCAACTTGGCTTACGCTATACCCCACTGTCGAACTTACTGATTCGTGCTTCCTATGGTGAAGGCTTCCGCGCGCCTACACTGGCGGACTTGTACCGGGGCCCAACCCAGGGCTGGTACACCATTACCAACTACCCACTTTGTTACGAAACGGAAGGAGAAGACATTGCAGGCTGTACCCGCCGTGACAGTCTGTACGTTGATATCGGAGGCAACGACCAGCTTGCTGCCGAAACCTCCAAAACCAGCAACATCGGTGTGGTTTGGGACATCAACGACGCAGTCAGTGTAACCGCTGATTTCTGGGAACTAAAAATTGATAATATCATCAGTCAATTAAGCCCAGCTCTGATTGCTTATACCCAGGCTCAGTTGTGGCAAGCAGCCGATGCGGCTGGTGTGCCACGACCTGCTGTGTCGGAACTATTCTCCAATACTGCGATTAGCTTCCTGCCAAATGGCCGGATCGAAAGCATGCAAATCACCACCAATAACCGCGGCTTTGAGCAAAAACGCGGCATTGATTTGCGGCTGAACGGCCGACTGGATACCGAGTTCGGGGAATTCAGAGCCGACCTGGGTTTATCGCACATCTCCCGCTTTAAACGTTCCCAGACAGTGGAAACCAATATGCAGGAGCTGGAGCTTGGTATCAATGAAATTGGCCGCATTGGTTTCCCGTCTGACAGAGTGAACCTAACCCTCAATTACCGGCTTGGAGACCACAGCCTGACCTACTACGGTAACTTTATCAGCAGCCAGAAGAATAAAGAGCTGGATGCCAGCGATAACTGGATAGTGGATAACCGGGTTGGCTCTATCCTGATGCACAACCTCTCTTACCAATGGGAGCTGCCATGGCAAGGAAAAGTCGCCTTGGGGGTCAATAACCTGACCGACGAAGATCCCCGCTTCGATAAGTGGGGCGGCTATTCAAGCAGTTTGTACAGTGTTTATGGCCGTACCCTGTACTTGAGTTACACCCAAAGTTTCTAACCCCTGGTA
>ERZ869909.724-NODE-724-length-33663-cov-29.026529_pt1 | contig 33663 bp, 31 predicted proteins | sample MGYA00520892_ERZ869909 | MGnify/ENA primary metagenome ERZ869909 (study PRJEB32215, sample SAMEA104723947) | bioreactor metagenome | biome: bioreactor; feature: anaerobic bioreactor; material: water | place: China | collected 2015-03-12 ...
GGAACCCCATATGTGGAATTAAATCAATTCGCAGCGTAAAAAAAAAGAGGAAAAACTTGTTTTTTATCTTGGAATGCAGTAGGCGATGTGGCGCTTTCTCTCAAGTATGTTCGTGCGCCATATTGCTTACTGCGTGTTATAGCACGTTCTTTTTCATTTTCCATGTTCCTTTAGATCTTGGAAAAATTACCAAACGATTATTTACTTTTCCTATACCAAATTTGAATTTCCAAATGCCTTCAATTTGGTTATCCGATATTTTTCCTGAGTAATAAATTTTCCGATGTGGCTTTTCCTCTTCAATTTTCGAACCATCTGGCATATACACAGATTGAATCGGCATTTCTTTTACGAACTCCACAATTCCATTATTTATTTTTCCAACAATCTTTCCTACACCTTTCATCCCTCCAGTTTCAAGGTCGTCTTGAACTGTTCCTGTAAAAGCATTTCCGTCAAATTCAATTATTTCAATATCAAATTTGGTTTCTCGATTCCGAATTTCTTCCGGGATTCGGTTACTTAAATACTTATATGTTCCTGTCCATTTTCCTATCATTCAATAATCGGTTTTGGTTGTCAATGTGCTATAACTTACCCATAAGCACATCTCTCCCGTAAAATTAACAAAATTCTTTGAATAACCTGAAAATAAAAATTAACTTAATATACTGTAATACAATGTTAAAACCATTTACAAACGAATAACTTACGTATACAAATGTTTAATTACCGAATAAGATTTGGAGGGTGTCGCAACTTTGCAATGTCGATTGAAAACAAACTCATCGACGTGTTATACAAACAAATTATTAATTTTTAAAACTCAACATTATGAGCACGTTAAGAAACAAAGTGACATTAGTAGGGCATGTAGGAAATGCACCAGAGGTTAAAAACTTCGACAATGGAGGTAAAGTGGTAAAACTCACACTTGCAACGAACGAATCGTACAAGAATAAGCAAGGTGAGAAAGTAGAGAACACTCAATGGCACAACATCGTTGCATGGGGATCGCTGGCGGGAAGATTCGAGAAATACGTCCAAAAAGGTCAAGAGATCATGATTGAAGGAAAATTAGTGAACCGCTCGTATGAAGGTAAAGATGGCGAAAAGCGCTATGTCACCGAAATTGAAGCGGCTGAGATATTATTCCTAGGAAAGAAAAATTAACCTATAAATCCACCAAATATGAACACACCTGTAAATCATGTGCATTTGATTGGTAGCTTGACACAAGATCCAGCTATTATCACTACTGCAAAAGGTCAGAAAATGGCACGCTTTGCCTTGACCACGAAAGAGTACCGCAAAGGACTTGAGGGCAAAATTGAAACCGAGAACCAATGGCACAAAATTGTCGCTTGGGGCAAATGGGCAACGGTCTTGGAAGAATTTGCCGAAAAGGGAATACAAATTGCCGTAGAGGGAAAATTGCGCTCTCGATTTTTTAAAGGTAAAGACGGGCGTAACCAATACTCTACCGAGATTGAAGTGATGGACATGGTGCTGCTCGGGCATGGTCAAATTGCACAATCGGCGTAGCCTACCTACCGATTACAACTAACCTGACCTAACCTAACCAAAATAACCTCTCGATTTATCGGGAGGTTATTTGTTATGTATAAAATAGGGAAATTATTATTGAACTCAGGTGAATATCAATCCAAAGCTTTCATCAATTACAACGATAAGATTCACTGTTATCAGCAGGATGGTTTGAGCAGAATTTTAGTTCAAACGTAAAAGGTCCTTCGCACAATTCTTTGGTAGAGTTTTTGTCTAATGTACGCCAGTTTTGTACTTCAGGATCGATGAAGAACTTAACACGCGTTTCTGTATAGCGTGCAGAGAACAATCCAATTGCTCCTTCTAAATTTGTGAAGACAGGTTTACTTTGTGCCAAACTTGACGCAGGTTGCGTAGCTAACATATAGTTGCTCAAGTCAGAAGAACCTGCAGTAAGTTTGATTTCAAAATAAGTGTGTATACGGCGTGTTACTGAATTGTCTATTGGAATACGCGCTTTAACCAATTCATAAAATTGTTGTCCCGCCGCTGATACACCAATTGTCGCGCCAGTAAAGGATTCACCTGATAGTTCGGCTAAATTCCACGTAAACGATTTAGATGTCGTTACACCACCTGATATTTCGTCGTAATGGAATACCATTTTGACGTTGTATCTCGAATTTCTTCCTCCAGCACCTTGTGCAACAGACCAGTTTACAGGTACACCTTTATAATCACCTGGCTGAACACCTTTAAATCCAAAGGTAGATTGCATCGTTGGTGAAATAATGGAGACACCACGTACAAGTTGAGTGCGTCCAACTACCGTATATTGACCATTGTTTAAATTAGCATTAAAGCGGTATGTAGCATCGTCAATCAATGGTTCTGTATTGTTGTCTGTGTAGAAATAGTACAATTTATGAGCTGGCGCGTAAAAGACTCCATTTTCGTTTTTGTTTTCCAAAATAGTGTCGCGCAAAGTCCATACACGTCCTTGTCCACCACCAGCTAAAATTTCAGTTATTGTAGCATCCACCGTGTTGAAATAGCTTGAATCGTCTACTTGCGCAAAATCAAATGCATTTCCTTGACCCAAAAATGTTTTGTTGATGCGGATGTAGTGATACTCCTCGTTTTGGTCCAATAAACCAAAGATAATGGGTGTGATTTGGTAGTCTGTCGTGATATCGAAATCAGTTTTACATGCATTAAAGATGAAAGAACCTGCTACCACACACAAAAAAGAAAACGAGAAGATAATTTTTTTCATAAAGCGATTGAAAGAATGTCAAATTTACATATAAATTTCAGAAAAAGGATAGTTGTTTACTCAATATCCATTACAGGTGACTCAATTGGTGTGTAACTTAAGCGTTTCGCAAAAAGAAATCGCGTGCGATAATAAGCTGATGTATAGTCGTCGTATCGTACACCGTTGCTCACAGAAGCGTGAATCATTTTAAAAGAAGTAGCCGTTTTTTCGACCACCAACCCCACATGCCCTACAGTCGTAGTACTGGTTTTGCGACCTTTGAAAAAAACCAAATCTCCGGGTTCAATATCATCAAATTTGATGTCATCGCCATATCGTGCTATTTCCCTTGACGAGCGAACGAGTTGAATGCCATAATGAGCGTGAACAAAGTTCATAAAACCACTGCAATCAAAACCATTTGGTGAACAGCCTGCGTATTTGTATGGCGTACCGACGTGCTTACTGGCAAACTCAATAATCGAGTCGATTAGGCATAGACGTTTCATTTCAAGAGAACTATAGTCGAATTCCACGTCATTTTTTTGTCTAATCAAGGAGTCCGAATTAGCGTGCAATTCAGTTGATAAACCGATAATTAAACAACTTAAAAGTATAAAACGTTTCATTTTTTTATTTCTCGCACCGAATTTATGATTATTTTCGTTCACAACAAACTTTCTCAGGGATGAAGAAGCAGATAAATTATGAACAATTGAATAAATTATACTACTCCATTAGTGAGGTAGCAGATTTATTTGATGTCAATGCTTCGCTAATTCGATTTTGGGAAAAAGAATTTAAGCTTCTTAAACCTAAAAAAAACGCAAAAGGCAATCGCCAGTTTACGGTAAAGGATATCGCTAATATTGATAAAGTCTATACCTTAGTTAAAGAAAAAGGTTTCACCTTAGAAGGAGCAAAAAAAGCCATGCGTTCAAAAGACGTACTGGACGAAATTGTTGTTCAATCTCCATTGGATAACGAACCTGATGACATCATTCTACGCAAATTAGAACGTATCAAGGCAGATTTGATGCGATTGAAATCGTAATTCGCTACTCATTCATTTTTTTAAAAAATACCACTTTTATGGTATTGTACATCCTGCTCGCCAGAATTACTTTTGCCTCGTTATTTAAAAGTAGTCTAAATAAAGAGAACAGCAGATGGCAAAGGGAAAAATTAAAATAGGAATGATGATATTGATGCTTTTATGCTCAATAAACCTATTTGCGCAAGTATTAACAGGATTTAGAGGAGAAGTTATTTCTTCAGACGGAGAACCGGTGAGCGGAGCTACGATAATGGAGGTGAATAAAGATTGGGGTACTATTTCGGATAAACAAGGTAATTTCAGAGTTGAAAACATTAAGCCTGGTGTTTACACGATTATCATTAAGTCGATAGGTTTTGAAACCTTGGTAAAAGAAATTACAGTTAACCAAATAGATGATCCTGTTCAGCACATGGTATTAAAAGACCATGGTTACGAAATGCCGCAAATTATGGTGTTGGAAAAACGCGAAGGTGCATTTAAAACTGTTCCTGGTTCCTTAACCGTAATTGATTCGAAAGAACTTCAACAAATTGATCCATTGAGTGGAAACGAGGTTTTTCGTCGTGTGCCAGGTGTGCATGTGGTAGATGAAGAGGGTGTCGGATTACGTTTGAATATTGGAATTAGAGGGATGGACCCAGATAGAAGTAAGGGCGTACTTGTACTAGAAGATGGAATTCCAGTAGCATTAGCTCCTTATGGAGAACCTGAGTTATATTACACGCCAGCAATGGATAGAATGAGCGGTGTTGAAATATTAAAAGGAAGTGGTTCCATTTTATTTGGCCCACAAACGGTTGGGGGGGTAGTAAATTACATCACAGCCGATCCTCCGAAGGAACAACAAGGTAGTATTTCAATCAAAGGAGCTCAAGGTGGATTTTTCAACGGACAAGCTTCTTATGGAAATACGTACGGAAAAACGGGTATTCAAGTCAATCTACTGCACAAACAAGCAGATGAAATCGGAATGTTGCGCTTTAACGTGACTGACTTTAGTACTAAGCTGAAATTCCAAACAAGTTCAAAATCGGTAATTGGTGTAAAGCTAGGTGTGTACAACGAATCGTCTAATGCAACCTATATTGGATTAACACAGACGATGTTTGATGCTGGGGGACAAGATTACGTGCGCATGGCACCAAATGACGAACTCAATGTGAGACGCTATTCAATCAGTGCCACACATGATTATTACTTTAACTCCAAAACAAGACTTAAAACAACTGTCTTTGCATATACGACAACACGTAATTGGTCTCGCCAAGACTTTTCGCTCAATACCTCATCAAATAATCCTCCTGCTAATTGGACAGGTGTAACTTGGGGTGATACAACTGTGCCGGGTGGAGCTGTGTTTATGCGAAATTCTACAGGAAATAGAGATCGTCAATTTGAAGTGGCAGGTATTGAAACGAAATTCAATAAAGAATTTAATATTGGAAAATTGGAAAACGATTTTTCAGTTGGTGCTCGCTTCATCTACGAACGTGCTTTTGAACAACGAATCAATGGAGCTAAAGCTGATGCGAAAAGTGGTTCGATGCAAAATAACGAAATTCGAACAGGATTAGGAACAAGTATATATGCACACAACAATTTTAAAATTCATAAAATGTTTACGATTACTGCTGGTGTTCGTGGAGAATTGTTCGCCTTTGAACGTTCAATTTTACGAGCGAACAACATCGATACATCAATCGTGAATGGAAATGGTGTGATACAAATCATCCCTGGTGGTGGATTTAACTTCGTTCCGACAGAAAATCTAGTGATTTTTGGAGGAGTGCACAGAGGTTTTGCACCACCTAAAATTGCCAATGCTATTTCAAGCACAGGTGAAGATATGCAATTGGATTCGGAGTTGAGTTGGAATTACGAATTAGGACTAAGAGGTCAGTTATTCAAAGGGTTAGCATTTGAATTGACAGGGTTTTACATGGATTTTTCAAACCAAATCATACCTGTATCAGAATCGGCTGGTGGAACAGGAGCAGGGTTAGTAAATGGAGGTCGTACACGTCATGCTGGTGTTGAATTAGGTGCGGTAGTAGATTTTGACAAGTTCTTTAAAATGAATGAAGAACAACTTTCATTAAGCGTTAGTGCAACGTATGTAAATGCAGCGTTTAACTCAGATAGATTTGTAGGGGCTGAATTGGTAAATATTAAAGGGAACAGAACTCCTTATGCTCCAGAGTTTAATTTCAATACAGCATTGGGATATGTAAGTAAATATGGATTTGGAGCACGTATTACACATATGTATGTGGGTGAACAATTCACTGATGTGTTGAATACAGTAGCACCAAGTGCAAATGGTAGAACAGGTAAAATGGATGCGTATAACATTTTAGATGCGGGAGTGTTTTATACCATTAAAAAGATTAATATGACATTCTCAGTTACAGCCAAAAACGTGACAAACGAGCGTTACATTGCTTCGCGAAGACCACAAGGGATTCGAGTTGGCAACCCACGATTCGTGATGTTTGGTGTGAAGTGGGATTTTTAGAATACGTTATCTAAGTAAGTGGAAAGTGGCGTGCAGCAATGTATGCCACTTTTTTGTTTGTGTAAAGTTTTCGAAAACTCTAGATAAGAGTCGCATGACCATTTCTCCCAAGTAGAAAAAATGGTCGATTCAAGAAATCAGGTTATTACATCAAATTTCTATTCCTACAGGGCAATGATCTGAACCCATGATTTCATTTAAGATAAATGCGTCTTTAATCTTAGGAATAAACGATTTACTCGCCAAAAAATAATCAATTCTCCAGCCTACATTTCGTTCACGAGCTCCACCTCGGTAGCTCCACCACGTGTATTTTACGTGATCACCGTGTATATGTCGGTATGTATCAACTAGTCCATTAGCGGTAAATGCATCCATTCCATCAATCTCTTCTTGCATGTAACCCGCAGCCTTATTATAGTTCTCTTTTGGTCGTGCTAAATCAATTGCTTTATGAGCCACGTTGAAATCCCCACACACAACGACTGGCTTAGATTGTTCTAATTTTTTGAGGTAAGCTAAAAATGCAGTATCCCATGTGGTGCGATAACCTAAACGCAATAATTCAGACCCCGAATTGGGAACATACACAGTAGTTAGATAGAAGTCATCAAACTCAAGCGTTAACACACGTCCTTCTTTATCGTGTTCCTCAATACCGATGTCTTTGTGTACAGCTAAAGGTTTGATTTTCGTTAATATAGCTGTTCCAGAATATCCTTTGCGTTCAGCAGAATTGGTGTATAGAAAGAAATCACTAAATCCGTTGAGCGCTTCGGCTACTTGGTCATCTTGAGCTTTTGTTTCTTGAAAACAAATAATATCAGGATTCATTTGCTCCATTGATTGCCCAAAATCTTTGTTCATAATGGCACGAATTCCGTTTACGTTGAATGAAATGATTCTCATCTTATAAATAGGTTTGTTCAACTAAGTAATTTTTCACATAATCCTCGACGCCATCTTCTAATGACATGAAGTCCTGAGTGTAACCAGCCTGTATAAGTTTACTCATATCAGCTTCCGTAAAATACTGGTATTTATCCCTGATATCTTCAGGCGTATCGATAAATGAAATCGCTTCTGTTTTCCCCATTGCTTTAAAAGTTGCTCGAACTAAATCAAGAAACGTACGTGCTTTTCCTGTACCTAAATTGTATAGTCCACTTTCAGGTTGGGTTTTCATCAAAAATGCACACACATTAACGACATCTTTTACATGAATAAAATCCCGCAATTGTTCTCCGTCTTTAAAATTAGGGTTGTGAGAACGAAATAGTTTCATTCCATTTGTGGCATTGATTTGGTTGAATGCATGGAAAACGACCGACGCCATTCGTCCCTTGTGGTATTCGTTCGGACCATACACGTTGAAAAATTTCAATCCTGCCCAAAATGGAGGTGTTTCTGTCTGTTGCAAAGCCCAGATGTCAAAATCATTTTTCGATTCGCCATAAGGGTTCAGTGGTTTTAATAGCGGTGTAATCGCATGATCGTCTTTGTAACCTAATTCTCCCAAACCATATGTAGCTCCCGAGCTGGCGTATACTAAGGGGATGTTGAATTTTACACAGGATTTCCAAACCATCTTGCTGTAATTCAGGTTAAGTTCGTTGAAAAGCTCGATGTTGAATTCTGTGGTGTCCGTTCGCGCTCCGAGATGAAAAATAAACTTTACTTCGTTACCAAATTCGTTCAGCCATTTTTCAAAATCCATACGAGGTACTTTGGCTAGAATGGTTTTCCCCGCCAAATTATGTTCCTTTTCCTTTTTAGAAAAATCATCAACTACGACAATGTCGCCAAACCCCAAATCGTTTAACTTTCCTACTAAAACACTCGCGATAAAACCTGCTGAACCAGTAACTACAATCATTATTTAATCCATTTCGAATTCGTCCCAAAGATAAGATTGTGAATTGTAAAAAGGAAGTTTTATTTGATTAACCTTTTAGATTTATAGGTCAAGTTATCAACTTTATTCTATTTTTGTCATAGCGCACAAGCTGTAAACAATGGAAAAGAAAATCATAGATGCCAACCACCGTTCTATAATTCCTGATTTTAAGGAATTGTACAGGTATAAAGATTTATTCTTAACATTGACCTGGCGTGACTTTAGAGTGCGTTATGCACAAACGACTATAGGATTGCTTTGGGCTGTACTCCAACCTGTAGTGACATTACTGATTTTATCACTTGTTTTTGGGCGATTTGTCGGAGTAGAAACCGAAGTACCACATATCCTGTTTACAGTAACAGGTATGAGCATTTGGAGCTATTTTTCGTATGTGTTAACCAACTCAGGAAATTCTATCATTGCCAATCAAGGGATGGTGAAAAAAATCTATTTTCCGAGGTTGATAATCCCGCTTTCAAAGGCTGTTGTCGGATTTATTGATTTTGCTATCGCCTTATTGATTATGATTGCCTTGATGATTTATTTTCAAATCTCTCCATCGGGTTATGTTTGGTTAGCGCCTGTGTTTATTTTAATTGGAATAATTGCAGCACTTGCTGTTGGTATCTGGTTGAGTGCGTTGAGTGTGCGATACAGAGACTTTCAGCATGTAGTGCCATTTATAGTTCAGATAGGTTTGTATATTACTCCCATTGCTTATCCAGCAGAATTTGCCACGAAACAACTCCCTCAATGGGCAAGTACATTGTATTATCTTAACCCAATGGCAGGAGTAGTTCAAGGGTTTCGATGGGCAATGTTTGGGGGAGAAGCTCCTGGGAATCTCATTTACGTATCCATCGCAATGATATTGGTTATCTTCGTTTCCGGACTTTTTTATTTTAAAAAGGTCGAAGATGAAATGGCAGATTATGTGTAGGTTAGTAGTTACCTTTTCTCCATTTCTTCCGAAACGATTTTATCAATTCGCTCCATCACTTCAAAAAAAACGTTCAATTTTCCTTGAGGTATTTTCTTCAACAATTTTTCATTGAAATCAAGTACGACAGATTTGGCTAATCTTCGTTGGTCGACACCATATTCTGTCAAGAAAATCAAAACTTTTCGTTTGTCAACCTCGTCCATTTTTCGGTAAATGTATCCTTTGTCTTCCATTACTTTAAGTGTGCGTGACAAGCTGGTAGGTTCCATCCCTAATCGTGGTCCAAGCTGTGTGCTGGGAGTTCCTTCTTTGTCAATGATCAACGTAATAAAAGCAATGGATATGGTTACGTCATGCTCTGCTGCCTTTTGATTGTACATTCGAGCAATTTTGTGCCATGTATGTCGGATTACAAAATCTACAGTTGGCGGTTTTTGGTCATTTTCTTTTGTGTTCATAGTAGTTTCTTTAGTTTTAGTTGAGGTAAAATTGCAATATAAAACATGTATTTAGTCAAATTTTGAGGGTTGTGAATTTAGTGAAATTAGCTTACCACATGCTGTCTTTTCGATATACTGTTCCTTTGAATAGTGCCACGAGTTCGTTCAGTGAATTTTTAATTTCAATATCATATATCCCAATGCGATTACTTTTTGAACGTTCATGAGCAATTGCGCGCAGTTTTTCGTTTGCTTGAACAGGTTTGAGGTGTGAAATAGATGTTTCTATACTTACAGCATGATTGCCGTGTGAATTGGATGCAAATGCTAGCGCAGAGTCTGCAAGTGCGTATGTAATTCCACCATGTAAGATATGGAACCCATTTAACATTTCAGCACGTGTTTTCATCTCAAGAATACAATGTCCATTTCCTGTTTCAATCACTTCAATTCCCAGCCATTGACTGAACGCATCATTTGAGATCATTTGTTGAACGATATCTCCTGCCTTCATACTTATTTTGCCATTGCTCTATTCAATAGTCCTACCATAGCAGAAAGGACGATAAACAATTGTGATGAAGTTTCTACATCCAACACATTTCCGTCTTCATCTTCTCCATCCAATTCTTCTGCGATAAACCCAATCAAATTTGGTTGGTTGATATACGTATCAAGAATAGCAGGATCTTCTTCACCAGCATATTCTTCAAGTACATCCATAAACTCTTCATGGAAAGCATCTATCATTTCGTCAGTTACACGCTCTAATTTTATTCCAGACTGAGAAACAGACTCCATGATAATGCAGAAATAATACATGATATACGAAGAAAGTTCTTCATTTTCGTACTCGTGAACTGCCTGCATAAGGTAGCCTAGCAATTCAGTTTGTGCAAGTGTATATGTTTCAGATAAACGTTCTAGTCCTGCATCATCCAGACTATCGAATTTATCCAATGCGTTTTCAATGTCTTCAATTTTTATTAAACTCATGTTATTTTTTTTTCAAAGGTCATAAAAATGTATGAGATAATCTGTATTTAATTTGAAGAACTAAGTGAAAAGTTTAGTTCGTAAGGAGTTCAGCTTTTGTTTTTCTCAATGTTCAATTTGTTAGCGACATAAAAAAAATAGAAAATCGCTGTTAAATCAGTCATTTTTTGCAACTTTACCTTTTACAAAAATCAAAATATATGCGTTTAGTTACAGCTGTTATACTCTCAGTCTTTATTCTGTCGAATTCTTTTTCACAACAAAAGTTAACACTTCAAGATGCGGTTAAGAATCAATATAGAGCCTACTATCCAGATCATGTGTTTGGATTCAATTGGATTCCAGAAACGAATAATTATGCTTTTTTGGATGGCTATGTCGAATTGGTGATTGTGGATGCCAAAACAGATAAAACTGATCGTATTTCGATTGCAGATGTCAATGCTGTATTGAAAGCAGAATTAAGATGGTTTTCGGGTTTGCAGTGGAAAAACTCAAGCACATTCTACTTAGTAAACGCAAGTGATAATTCATACTTCGAATATGATTATAAATTAAAAACAGGACGCAAATTGTATTCAATTAGCGAAGACATTGAAAATGGAAAATTAGAACCTTATTCTGGTGCATTAGCCTATACACAACAACATAATTTAGTTGTCACATTACCCAATGGGGATAAATTTAATGTCACTGATTTTGAAGACAAAAATATCGTGTCTGGTCAAGCAATAGCGCGTAGTGAATTTGGAATTACAGATGGAATTTTTTGGTCGCCAAAAGGTCAGCTTCTTGCATTTTATCAAAAAAATGAAACCAATGTAGCTGAATATCCTATGTTGGACATCACTAAAACTCCTGCTGAAACTAGCTTCATAAAGTATCCCATGACGGGCCAGAAAAGCGAACATAGCCGTGTAGGGATAGTTGATTTACAAACCAAAAAGACAGTTTACATTCAACCTAAAGGCTATAAAGAGGATTATTTGACCAATCTCTCATGGACACCAGATGAAAAATATGTGCTTATCGCAGAAGTGAACCGTGATCAGAATCGAATGCAACTACAGATGTATGAAGCAAAGACAGGAAATTTCGTGAGAACAATTCTCGAAGAAAAGAATGATAAGTGGGTTGAACCAGAGCACCCTGCATTTTTTCACACCAAATCAGCGAATGATTTTTTGTGGTTGAGTGAAAAAGATGGTTTTATGAATGTGTACTTATGCCATACGGAGAAAGGTTTTGTGCGTCAGCTTACGCAAAACAAGTGGGAAACTTTAGGGATTGTCGGCGCTAATTCATCTGGAACTGAAGTTTATTTTAAAGGAACTGGACAAAGTCCGTTAGATACCAAACTTTATGCTGTTCAGGTATCCAATGGAAAGCAATCTGAATTGACATCGGATTCCGGAACGCATTCAGCATCGGTAAGTTTTGATGGAGCATTTATTTTTACACAGTATTCATCATCGACTGTTTCGAATAAAGCTCAGATTTTTAATAGAAAAGGGAAACAAGCGAAATTACTGATAGAATCAGAGAATAAGCTTGACAAATTTAACTTAGGAAATACGGAAATTCGCACACTTAAATCCGAAGACGGAACAAATTTATTTACGCGCCTGATTAAACCTTCCAATTTTGATTCCACGCAAAAATATCCTGTGTTGGTATATGTATACGGAGGGCCACATGCACAATTAATTACCAATTCATGGTTAAACGGAGCAAGTTTATGGATGTATTGGATGGCTGAACAAGGTTATTTGGTATTCACCTTAGACAATAGAGGTTCGGCTCATAGAGGGTTTGAGTTTGAAAGTGGAATCCATCGTCAACTTGGAAAACTTGAAGTTGAAGATCAATTGACTGGCGTAAAGTATTTGAAATCGCTTGCCTATGTTGATTCAACTCGTTTAGCTGTTCATGGATGGAGCTATGGTGGGTTTATGACGACCTCATTAATGTTAAAAACACCAGGCGTTTTTACAACAGGTGTGGCAGGTGGTCCTGTGACAGACTGGAAGTATTATGAGGCGATGTATGGTGAGCGATATATGGATACTCCCGAACAAAACCCAACTGGGTACGAGGAAGCGAGTTTATTGAATAAAACAGAAAATTTAGAAGGTAAATTGTTGCTGATACATGGGTCAATAGATGATGTGGTAGTGATGCAACACAGTCATTCGTTGATAAAATCATTTGTCGATAACAGCAAACAGGTTGACTTCTTTGTTTACCCTATGCATAAACATAATGTAGGTGGTCCAGATCGCGTTCATTTGATGGAAAAAGTACTTACATATATTCTAGAAAATAATTAGACGGTTGGTGAAGTACGTCCTGTTAATCGTAATAGTATTTTGCTCTTTGGCACATGTGTTAGCACAAGTGGATGAATTTGAGGACGATTCACTTTTTGTAATCCCTAAGGGAGCAGGAGAATTTTATTTGACGCTTGGGTATCGTGATGCAATTAAGCGAACGTCAGCGTATAAATCGAGTGCATTTCAGGTTGGGGCAGGAGTAGAAATGTTACCTGGCAATTGGGCTATAGGAGCTAGTGCAAACTTTGCATATAGACACAGAACATATAAAATTTTCGAGAATTTAGGCGTGCCTCACTTGATGATTTATGGAATGTACAAATTGTTTGATGTGGAAAAAAGACAGTATTACCATGGGCTTACTGTTGAGTATTTGACGGGAGTGCATAGTGAAGATAACACTCAAACCTATTCCTCTAAATTCAATCAACAAAGTTATTTTTGTGTGGGTACAAAAGGAGTGTATAAATTCCCTTTCCCAATTGGAAATAAGAAATTTGCTAAAGTCGTTCTTTCACTTTTTTATCAATTAAGCCTACCTGTTTATGCTTTTTTGAAAGATAACAACCTCGACCCTCTTTCAAGTAGGAATTATTCGCAATGGACTTACCGATTTGGTCTACAAGGTGGTGCTCGTATTGGTTTTGGAAATTAGCCAAGTGTGCAAGCCTATCTGCGTATACTTAATTTCAAAAAAAAGTTAAATAAACTATGCATACATAATAAAAATAATTATATTAGCAGAATTAGAAATCAAGTAACTTGATATTTAATATGCTGATTTTAGTTAACTAATGAATATTTATTATCTTAACAGCATATTGATGATCAGATTAAATAATTAATAATAGCATGAACAGAAAAATTAACAAAGTAGCCGTTCTCGGTTCTGGTGTTATGGGGTCGCGCATAGCGTGTCACTTCGCAAATATCGGATGCGAGGTACTGTTGCTGGACATTGTGCCAAAGGAATTGAATGAAAAGGAAGCGAAAAGTGGGTTGACGCTGGAGAGCAAAGCGGTACGTAACCGTATTGTCAATGACTCACTTAATTTTGCATTGACTTCGAATCCTTCTCCAATTTACCGTAAATCGTTCGCTTCACGTATTGCCACAGGTAATTTTGATGACGATATGTCGAAAATTGCGGAATGTGACTGGATTATTGAAGTAGTAGTCGAGCGCCTAGATATCAAGAAGATTATTTTTGATCAGGTGGAGCAATACCGCAAGCCGGGCACGTTGATCACGTCGAACACTTCTGGTATTCCAATTCACATGATGGCAGAAGGTCGTTCGGATGACTTCAAGGCTCATTTCTTTGGGACGCACTTCTTCAATCCGCCACGCTATTTACAATTGCTGGAGATTATTCCAACGCCGCACACCAATCAAGAGGTGATTGACTTCATGATGGATTACGGTCGTCGTTTCCTTGGAAAGAAAACGGTTTTGTGTAAGGATACGCCTGCGTTTATCGCAAACAGAATAGGGGTGTATTCCATCATGTCCTTGTTTCATGTCGTAGAAGAAATGGGACTTTCTGTGGAAGCTGTGGATAAATTGAGCGGGCCAGTCTTTGGCCGCCCGAAATCGGCTACATTCCGCACGTGTGATGTGGTTGGATTGGATACGCTTGTCTTGGTAGCCAACGGTGTGCGTGAAAATTGTCCAAATGACGAATCTAAAGAGGCGTTCCAATTGCCAGCTTACATCAATAAAATGGTGGAGAATAAGTGGTTGGGATCGAAAACCAAACAAGGATTCTACAAAAAAGTTAAAAGTGACGACGGGAAATCAGAAATTTTAAGTCTTGACTTAACTACACTGGAATATAAATCACAGGAAAAAGTGAAATTCCCGACCTTGGATATGGCAAAGCCTATCGATGACTTGAAGCAGCGCATTAAAATGTTGCACATGGGAATGGATAAAGCAGGTGAATTTTACCGCAAAACTTCGGCTGGACTTTTTGCTTACGTGTCCAATCGTTTACCTGAAATTTCGGATGACCTCTACAAAATTGATGACGCGATGCGTGCCGGTTTTGGTTGGGAATTAGGGCCGTTCGAATTGTGGGATACAGTTGGTCTGGAGCAAGGATTTAAACTCATTGCAGATAACAATAAACAAGTTGCGCAGTGGGTGAAAGATATGCAAGCGAAAGGCATCAAATCGTTCTACAAAACAGAAAAAGGCAATCGCTATTATTACAATGTGACTATTGGAGAATACACGGTAATTCCGGGGACGGAAGATATGGTATTGCTTGATGTGTTACGTGATGAAAATACGGTGTGGAAAAATGCCGATTCAACGATTGTGCATTTAGGTGATGGAATTTTGAACTTGGAATTCCACACGAAAATGAATACCATCGGTGGTGGCGTAATCGAAGGCATCAACAAAGCAATTGACTTAGCGGAGAAAGAATACAAAGGATTGGTGATTTCCAACACCGGACAGAATTTCTCAGCCGGAGCCAATGTGGGGATGATTTTCATGATGGCTGCCGAGCAAGATTTTGATGAATTGGATTTCGCCGTGCGTTCGTTCCAAAACACCATGATGCGTGTACGTTATTCGAAAGCCCCTGTAATTGTGGCGCCGCATAACATGGCGTTAGGTGGAGGTTGCGAAATGTCTATGCATGCAGATAAAGTGGTAGCTCATGCTGAATTGTACATGGGCTTAGTTGAATTTGGTGTAGGTTTGATTCCAGGCGGTGGAGGTTCGAAAGAATTTGCGCAGCGTTTAAGTCAAGAGTTGAGAGAGGGTGATATCCGTATCAATAATTTACGCGAACGTTTCTTGACAATTGGTCAGGCAAAAGTAGCGACATCAGCTTACGAAGCGTTTGATTTAGGTTATTTGCGTGAAGGAATTGATGAGGTAGTAATTAGTCGAGATTATCAATTGAAACGTGCTAAGGAAGCTTGTTTAGCTTTAGCTGACGCTGGATACACACCTCCAAAACAAGAGAAAGATATCACTGTGTTAGGTAGTGAAGGACTGGGTATCGTATATGTAGGGGCGAACTCGATGTTGAGCGGTAACTACATATCCGAGCACGACGCATTAATCTCCGAGAAATTAGGATTTGTGCTGTGTGGCGGTGATTTGTCCGAAATGACTAAGGTGAGTCCGCAGTACCTCCTGGATCTCGAGCGCAAAGCCTTCCTCGAATTGTGTCGTGAGCGCAAGACCTTGGAACGCCTCGAGAGTTTGGTGAAAAATGGGAAGATATTGAGGAATTAGGGAGACTGGAAGACTCAAGACTATAAGACTCAAGACCAGAGTGGACTTAAAAAAATGGAACATACAACATAAAGGATGAGACACAACTTTCGAGAATTAACCATTTGGAAAGTAGCAATGGAGATAGCTAAGGAGGTTTATCTTTTATCGTCAGCACTGTCTTCTGATGAAAAATTTGGTTTGATATCTCAGATGAACAGGAGTGCAGTTTCGATTCCTTCGAATATTGCTGAAGGTTCTGGAAGGACGTCGGATAAGGAGTTTGCTCATTTTTTGAATATTAGTCTTGCATCTTCGTATGAATTGGAAACACAATTAATTCTCACCGCGGAAATTTATCAGGTCGAAACAGATAAATTAGTAAATGACTTAAAAGAACTTCAAAAAATGATAGGAGGCTTCAAACGAAAATTAAAAAGCCTTGAATCGTAGAATAAAGTATTAACTGAAAATAATAAATGACTCAATAAAACTATAATGAAAGACACAAGATTTAAATCGAATAGCACAACTCATGATTCATGCAGTTCCCGCTCAGTTGGAACAAGTCTTGAATCTTGCCGTCTTGAATCTTATAGTCTTGAGTCTTAAAGTCTAAAAAAACATGGAAAAAGCATATATCGTAACAGGTTTTCGTTCCGCAGTCGGAAAGGCAGGAAAAGGAGGATTTCGTTTTTCGCGCCCGGATGACATTGCGGTAGGAGTAATTCGTCACCTCATGGCATCGGTTCCACAGTTGGATCCTTCGCGTGTGGATGACGTAATAGTAGGTAACGCAACGCCAGAGGCTGAGCAAGGGCTGAATATCGGGCGTATGATTTCGTTGATGGCACTGGATACAGATAAAGTACCGGGAATGACCGTCAATCGCTATTGTGCGTCAGGATTGGAGACAATCGCTCTGGCACAAGCTAAAATTGAAGCGGGAATGGCCAATTGTATCATTGCTGGTGGAGCAGAATCCATGTCCATCATGGCGATGGGTGGATGGCGTATCGTTCCGAATGCCAAAGTAGGGAAGAAGAATCCTGATTGGTATTGGGGAATGGGACTTACTGCCGAAGCTGTAGCAAAAGAATTTAATGTGTCACGCGAAGATCAAGATTTGTTTGCGGTGAATTCGCACGATAAAGCCTTGAAAGCAATTGCAGAAGGACGTTTTAAACAAGACATCGCTCCAATTGAAGTGGAACATATTTTCTTGGATGAAAACGAAAAACGCCAAGTAAATACGTTTACCGTTGACACAGACGAAGGACCTCGTGCTGGGACAAGTGCAGATGCACTAGCTCGCTTGAGACCCGTGTTTGCAGCGAATGGTTCGGTTACTGCCGGAAATGCTTCGCAGACTTCGGATGGAGCCGCTTTTGTGTTGGTCATGTCGGAAACGATGGTGAAAGAATTGAATTTGGAGCCGGTTGCACAATTACTTTCCTATAAAGTGGTTGGTGTACCACCGCGAATTATGGGTATCGGTCCTGTGGATGCTATTCCGGCAGCTATTAAAGCAGCAGGATTGCAATTGAACGACATCAATTTATTTGAGTTGAACGAAGCGTTTGCATCACAATCGTTGGCTGTGGTTCGCGAAGCAGGCTTAAATCCTGATATCGTGAATGTGAATGGTGGAGCCATAGCACTAGGACACCCATTAGGTTGTACAGGAGCGAAGTTGACAGTTCAAGTTATCAACGAATTGCGTCGTCGTAACCAAAAATATGGTGTGGTGACGATGTGTGTAGGAACGGGACAAGGAGCAGCAGGTGTGATTGAATTGTTGAGATAATAAACTCAAAATTATAGATGACAAAAAAGATTTGGTTGATAGTGGGATTGTTTTGGGCGTTGGGAATGATGATGTTCATTAGTCTCTTATATCCCATTTTAGTAGGAAAGGAAATTAACGCTAAACATATCCTTATTGACTTAGCGATATACCTTTTTACTGGTTTTGTTATCGGATTTGTCATTTATCGTTTTGCAGTAAAAACAAAAATAAAACGATGAAAAAGTGGATTAAAGTCATACCAATCGTGATGTTCTCATTTATTCTAATCGGAGCGGTATTAAAAGTCATGCACATAGCAGACGCATGGAATGGAATACTAATGTACACAGGTATCGCATTGTTTTTCGTTTACCTAGCATTAATTAAAATGAAACCAAAAGAAATAAACTAAAAATACATAATCTATAAATCTAATGTCTAACGTCTATTGTCTAACGTCTAATTTCTAAAAGTCTAACGTCTTAATAATAAAATATGAAAGCAATAAAAGGAGGTGAGTTCATCATCAGAAAAACAAATCCGGAAGATATTTTCACACCGGAAGAATGGTCCGAAGAACAGCGTATGATTGCGCAAATGTGTGAAGACTTTATTCGTAAAGAAATAGAGCCCAATTTGGATGCAATTGATCACATGCAAGAAGGGTTGATGGAATCTATTTTAGAAAAAGCGGGTGAGTTAGGAATGTTAGGTCTTTCTGTTCCTGAGGATTTAGGCGGAATGGGCGTAGATTTCAAAACCTCGCTTTTAGCAACAGAAGTGTTGGGTATGGGGCATTCGTTTTCTGTAGCCTTTGGCGCGCATACAGGAATAGGAACCTTGCCAATTTTGTATTATGGTACAGAAGAGCAGAAAGCGAAGTATATCCCAAAATTAGCAACTGGCGAATGGAAAGCATCTTATTGTTTGACAGAACCAAGTGCAGGTTCAGATGCTAATTCTGGAAAAACAAAAGCAGTATTAACAGATGATGGGAAACATTATGTGTTAAACGGGCAAAAAATGTGGATTACTAACGGTGGTTTCGCCGATGTAATGACTGTGTTTGCCAAAATTGATAACGATGAAAAACTAACTGCGTTTATCGTTGATGCACATTCAGAAGGCATTTCGTTGAATCCAGAAGAGAAGAAAATGGGAATCAAAGGTTCCTCTACACGTCAGGTGTTCTTTAACAACGTAAAAGTTCCTGTGGAGAACATGCTTTCGGAGCGCCAAAATGGGTTTAAAATTGCGCTGAACATCTTGAATATCGGTCGAATAAAATTAGCTGCAGGTGTATTAGGAGGAGCGAAAGAAGCAGTAACAATCTCGGTGAATTATGCTAATGAACGCGAGCAATTTGGTCGTCCCATTTCAAAGTATGGTGCTATTCGCGCAAAAATTGCAGAACAAGTTATACGCTGTTACGTGACAGAATCTGCAACCTATCGAGCTGGACAAAATATCGATGACGCAATAGGACAGTTTATTGCAGATGGAATAGATAAAGGTCAAGCAACGTTGAAAGGAATTGAAGAATTTGCAGCAGAATGTGCCATTTTAAAAGTGTTAGGTTCAGAAACGTTGGATTATGTGGTGGACGAAGGCGTTCAAATTCACGGTGGAATGGGCTATTCGGCTGAGTCGAAAATTGAACGTGCATACCGTGATTCACGCATTAACCGAATTTTTGAAGGGACAAATGAAATAAACCGTATGTTGACGGTGGATATGATTTTGAAACGTGCGATGAAAGGTGAATTGGACTTGATGGGACCAGCAATGAAAATTGCTGGAGAACTGATGTCGATTCCAGAAACACCGGAGTTGCCTGAAGGACCATTGGCGCAAGAGTATTTGTATCTAGAAAACTTCAAGAAAACCATATTGATGGTGGCAGGATCTGCGGTTCAGAAATTGATGATGACCTTATCCAAAGAACAAGAAGTATTGATGGCTATCGCCGATATGGCGATGTGGACGTATGCTGCGGAATCAACATTGTTAAGAGTCCAAAAGAAAATCGACAAAGAAGGTGCTGATACTTGCGCATCTGAAATTGCGATTGTGAAAACATACTTCGTAGATGCTGCTGACAATATCAATAAAACAGCAAAAGATGCACTAAATGCCTTTGCAGAAGGCGATGAATTGCGCATGATGTTGATGGGCTTGAAGCGTTTCACTAAAACAGAACCATTCAATACCAAAGAAGCACGTCAGCAAATCGCATTGAAAGTGATTGAGGCGAATAAGTATTGTTTTTAAAGGTAAACTAATATAGAGGGATAGGTTGTCGTGGTGTCATGGCAACCTATTTTTCCATTAACCAGCTGGGACAGATTACAATCCATTCGATTTAACGTGGTAGATGCACGGCCGTGCATCTACCACGTTAAATCGAACAACAATGAATAAAAATATAGTTTATTTTTTCAAGCGAAATGCAATGTAGGCTTCAAATGTGCTGTTAAAACCAACAAGATACTGAGCGAACGAGTGTTCGTATATAGCTCCTACGTGGAGTCTGTTCCAAAATTGAATACCAACGCCTATATTTAATGCACGATATTGTCTGTACCCAATCTGCCACCAAAATCGATTGTAATGCAAGCCTTTTACAGCAAGTAAAGAAGTGATTCTATTCCAGTCTGTTAGGATGAGAAAAGAAGGGGTGAGCGCAAAGTGTTGCGTGACCTCAAAGGTGTAGTCCGCAAATAAATTAGTGTGCAGTGCTTTATGATAAGGGTGGTGAGCAGATTGATTTCTAAATGCACTGATTACATTCATCCACCCTAATCCAATAGTCAATTTTTTACGTTGAAAATGCAGTCCTGAATTTACATTCCAAGATGAATTAGAAGGTTGAGGCAAATGTGGGTCGTTCGTGGAGTTTGGAGTAACCCATCCATTTGAAAAACGCTGATGAAACCAGTTTATCCCAATCCCTGCGGATAATTTAGAAAATTCACCTAAATTAAATGTATAGCGGTAATTTAAACCGATAGTGTAATTTGTATTTAAACCAATTTCATCGCGCATAGCAACCAACCCTATTCCTGAGTTGATTTTGTCAATATCCATTTCGTAATTCAACAAGTAGGTAATAGGAGATCCATTAAATCCAATCCATTGATTACGGTATTGAGTATTTACCAAATGGTGATCATATACCGCTGTCGTGCTTGGGTTGTAAAAGCTTTGGTTGGTTTCGTTGAGATTGAAAATGGGTTCTTGTTGGGAAAAACTAATAAAACAAATGTGAAAAAACACTAGGAGAAATAGTAAAACCTTCATTACTTCGTTTATTGTAGGATTTCAAAGATATCGAAAAAGTTTAATTGAAGAATTATTGAAACTTAGTTTTTACAGTATTCCATTAACCAGTAGGGGCGAGTAGGGGCGAGTCGCGACTCGCCCCTACTGGTTAATGGATATAATTTTGATGGATAATACAGTTGTTTGATTTGAAATATAGTGAAACCTATTCTACATTTTCTCTGAAAATACAATCACTTCTTACTATATTTGCTAGTGTAAAATAAGCTTATGCGTATAACATCATCCCTATTATTGGCTGTTTTTTTAACTTGTTTTCAAGTTAGTGCACAAGAATCATCGGCTGAGAATTTTAATACAAAGTATGTTATAATTCTTGTTATTGATGGTCCAAGATATACCGAAACCTTTGGTGACACGACATGTTCCAATATTCCGAATTTATGTACTGAACTTGCTCCGCAAGGCGTGTTGTACACTAATTTTAGAGCAAATGCTCCTAGGACAACAACTAATGCGGGACATACAGCTATAACAACAGGGGTCAATCAACGAATAAAGAATAATGGGAAAGAATTACCAAAAAATCCATCGATCTTTCAGTATTATATGAAGGAGCATGATATTAATAAAAACAAGTTATGGGTAATTTCGAGTAAAGGTAAGTTATCTATTCTAGGTAATACCACACATAAAAAATGGCGTGATTTATACCTACCTCACGTATTTTGCGGAAAAAATGGTAACGGTGCAGATTATGTAGGAGATGCACGCACTTGGGAGCAAGTAAAATGGGTAGTGGATACCTATCAGCCTAATTTAATGCTTATTAATTTATTAGCTCCAGATTCGTATGGGCATGGTAACAATTGGGCGGGTTACATACAAGCCATTAAAAACTCAGACCGATACGCCTTAGATCTGTGGAATCAAATTCAATCCAATCCAGAAATGAAAGATAAAACAACATTGTTCATTACAAATGATCACGGTCGTAATGCGGATGGACACAAAGATGGATTTGTATCTCATGGAGATGGGTCGGAAAGTAATCGTCATATTTTTTTATTGGCAATTGGACCAGATTTTAAGAAGAATGAACGGATAGAATTTCAGCGTGAGTTGATTGATATTCCTGCTACAATTTCGAAATTATTATCTTTTAGCGCACCTACTGTGAAGGGATGTGTATTGTCCGAATTATTCTTGTTGGAATAATTATCTAACTGAAAATTAACATAGTTAATTTGGATTTATTAATTATTTCTAATAAATTTCCGTCGTAAAAATCTAAAACATGAACACTTACACTGCTAAAACACCCATTCCAGAGAATGAAATTGGAGGGGGTGAATCACTGTCAATGGCACCATATACAGGTCCATGGACAAAAGCTCAAGCTGCACATTTATTAAGAAGAACCGTATTTGGACCGTCCAAGCAACAAATAGAAGATGCTGTGGCGAACGGAATGAATGCTACAGTAGATACGCTTTTAACGTTGCCAGCAGAAACATTACCAGTAACTTATTCTCCTGATGAGGCTGTGTCATCTATTGGGAATACATGGATTAATGACTATATGCCTGCGACAAATCAGCAACCAACAATTACAGCTCGCATTTTATCACTTTTTGGTTGGATAAACCAAGAATTGTTTAATCCGACGTTGAGCATTAAGGAGAAAATGACACTTTTCTGGCAAAACCATTTTGCAGCAACCAATGACAACGAGCCTCGTATGGCTTATGATTATGTGATGCTGTTGCGAAATAGTTGTTTAGGGAATTTTAGACAGCTTGTCAAAGACATGACAATTAATCCGCAAATGCTAGTTTTCTTAAATGGTACAACGAATAATAAATTCAGTCCGAATGAAAACTATGCCCGTGAGCTATTGGAATTATATACAATTGGGAAAGGACCTCAAATAGCAGATGGCGATTACACGAATTATACCGAACATGATATTGCAGAAATTGCTAAAATCATGACTGGATGGATTGTCGAAAATTATTTGGCAGAGTCAGGAAGTTTAGTAACCAGTAATTTTTATGATATTTTACATGATCCTACTACAAAGCAATTGTCTGAAAAATTTAATGATGCAGTGATTCAAGATGCAGGCGATGCTGAATATGCACAACTTATCGATATCATTTTTCAGCAGGATGAAGTAGCTAGACATATTTGTAGAAAACTATATAGATGGTTTGTCAACTATGATCTAACTCCGATTGTCAATTCGACTATTATTGAAGAAATGGCGGATGTATTGATTGCTAATGATTATGAAATAGAGCCTGTTATGGATATGTTGCTTCGAAGTGAGCATTTTTATGATATTGCACTTCGTGGTACAATCATCAAAAACCCAATTGAATATGCTACATCGATGTATAAATCGACCAAGTCAGAAATGAGTTATGGGGTAGTTTCAACATATGAAATATACAACATATTCGGTTTTTTAACAGGAGATATAGGAATGTCTTATTTTGCTCCTCCTCAAGTAGCAGGATGGACAGCTTATTACCAACAACCAGGATTTAGTCAAATGTGGATTAACGCTGCTATGATTAAAAAACGTGTAGAATATTCATGGTTTGCTTTATATAATGGTGTGGAAGCAACAAATGGAGATAAATACCCGATCGATGTATTGGGCTTATTAAATTCGTTCGATTTTCCTGCTGATGATATTGAGGTAATCAGAGAATTAGAGGTTTTATTTTGTTGTAAACCACTTTCAGCGGCTCAACGTACATTTTTAGCAAATACGTTGAATGCGAATTTTGGTTCAGCAGTTTGGGCAGGGGCATACAATAATTATATTGCAGACCCTTCAGATCAACAAAATGCAGATATTGTAGCTAATCAAATGCGTGTAACGTTATTGAATTTATTTAAAATGCCTGAATTCCACATCATTTAATTTTACTACTATGAAAAGAAGAGATTTTGTCAGAAATACATCCATAGGTGCGATTGGAGTTCCATTCGCATTGAACGGGATACAAATGAATACCGTTCTAAAAAAATTATTTTCGTATTCTAAAACCGCTGAAGATAGAGTACTTGTCCTTATTCGATTAAATGGTGGTAACGACGGTTTAAATACGATTATTCCGCTTGATCAATATGACAATTTAGTCATTCAACGTAATAATATTATCATTCCTCAGAATCAAGTCATTAGTTTAGGTACAAATTATTTAGGAATGCATCCTATTATGACAGGAATGGCGGATATGTTTAGCAATGGAAAATTATCTATTATCCAAAATGTAGGCTATGAACAACAAAACCGTTCACATTTCAAGTCGATGGATATTTGGACAACTGGAAATGTAAATAGTAATTCTGCCACAGGTTGGTTGGGGCGCTATTTCGATAGCTATAATCCTAATTTCCCTAATGGTTATCCAAATGCGAATTATCCGCACCCTTTTGCGATCAGTATGGGGTACGAGGTTTCAACAACTTGTCAAGGAATTGTAAGTAACTATTCATTGGCGGTTCAGGATCCGTCGAATCATACAGATTTAGGAACAAATATTTCTAACCCTGAGACTAGTTATTATGGAACACATTTAGCCTTTATTGAGAGTGTAATTAATCAGTCCAATGAATATGGGGTGCATGTAGCCGATTCAGTAGATGCTGGAAATACCCTTTCGACCTTATATGACCCCGATAATAGATTGGCTATGCAGCTTAGAAGCGTGGCTCAAATGATTTCTGGAGGTTTAAAGACAAAAGTATACATTTTAAATGTGAATGGTTTTGATACGCATGATGGTCAGGTTGTTCAAGGTGATTCCACATCAGGGTTTCATACCTCGTTGCTCAAAACACTTTCAGATGCAATTCACGCTTTTCAAGATGATTTGGCTTTGTTGGGAATTGAGGAACGTGTGTTGGGGATGACGTTTTCAGAATTTGGAAGGCAAATTGCATCTAATGCTAGTTATGGAACGGATCACGGTGATGCGGCCCCATTATTTGTTTTTGGTTCGTGTATAGATGCTCCTATAATTGGAGATAATCCAGAAATTTTAGACCAAGTTGTTAACCAAAAAGGAATTGACGTGCAATATGATTTTAGAGATGTGTACGCATCCATCCTTCATGATTGGTTCCAAACTCCCGAATCTGAAGTTCAAGCAATGTTTGAGCATCAAGTGAGTTTGCTACCTATAGCACGTTCATGCAATGGCCCAGCAGGATTAACGGATAATTTATTAGAAAAAACAGGTACATACTGTTATCCAAATCCATGTAAAGATGCTACGACTATCGTATTTGTATCAAAAAGTGAATCAGTTACACTTTCTATCGTGGATATGAATGGTCGAATCGTGCGCAACATTTTCCAAAAAAATCTTGCGCAACAAGAGCATCACGTAGTCGTTTCTACTAATGATTTAGATGCGGGGAATTATTTTTATGTGATTGAAAAACCATCAGGATCGATAAAAGGCAGATTCCAAAAAGTTGACATCTAAAATAGTTGAAAGAATATTTTTTTTGAAAAAAGTGAATCAACCTTTTTGCAATTAAAAAAAATACTATATTTGCACCCCAATCATTACGATTTGGGGTGTTTTTTTAAAGTTTTTTCAGAGGAAATACTTTTATTTTGAAATGCTTAAAGCGAGAGTAGCTCAGTTGGTAGAGCACGACCTTGCCAAGGTCGGGGTCGCGGGTTCGAATCCCGTCTCCCGCTCAAAAGAGTTTTATCTCTTTTTTCCTAGTCTAGGAAATGCTCGAGTGGTGGAATTGGTAGACACGCCGGACTTAAAATCCTGTGCTCTTTGGGGCGTGCGGGTTCAAGTCCCGCCTCGAGTACTGAAAACAGAGTGAGTGTGAGAGCGAAAGCGATGACACCACTCTGTTTTTTCATTTACGCTCTTATTTCACTCTAATTCTTCTCCCTCTCGCACTCATTTAGCTCTAATACCTCATTTTATTTATTAGATGCTAAAAAGTGATGTTTTTTTAATAGATTTGTCTATAATTCAATTTATTATGACAGCATTAGATTTTAATTCGAATTCTAAATGGTATTCCAGATTTAAAGGGAAAAAAATTCGTTTGGCTTTTTGCATTTATAATAACGATTATAATATTTGTTCTATCGCTATTTCTAGCATAAGTGCATATGTCAAGAAAATTCATCCTGATGTAGAGGTAAAACTATTTCATGTTATTGCTTTGGTTGAAGATGAAAAATATGGTCCAGTAGGTTTCGTAAATTACGTTAAGAATTGGCAGCCTGACATTTTTGCAATCTCTATATTGAGTACACATTGGGAAGGAGTTCAACCCTATCTGACCGAGCTCAAAAAAGAGTTGCCTGCTACTGTAATTTTAGCAGGGGGATACCAACCAATTTTGCAGAGTGAACAAACCATTAATTTCAATCCAATTGATTTCATTTGTGATGGAGATGGAGAATATCCTACCGTAGATTTGATAAGCTATTTGAAAGGAGAACTAAGTGGTCCTGTAAATGGATTATGGGAAAAATTAAAGGATGGAACGATTAAAAAAACAGAAAAAGTCCTAGTGAAAGATATTTCAATTTTACCTTTTCCAGATTATGAAATTTATGAAGTCAACGGGGATATTAATGTAAATAATCTCACTGTAGAAAGAGTGAAAGTAAAATTGCTTCCTGTGATGACTAGTAGAGGATGTGTTTATCATTGTACATATTGTTCGAATTCCACTCTTTTAAAAGCCTTTCCAGATAAGAAAAAGTTTATACGGCATTACGAATTGAATGCGATGATTGATGAACTGGTGCGTTTAAGAGATAGGTATAAAATAAAATACTTTGAATTTTGGGACGAGTTGTTTTTTGCTGATTTGAAATATGTAAATGAATTCCTTCCACTTTATCAAGAAAAAGTAAAGACCCCTTTTTCAGTTGTTTCACGAATTGAAGTGATGGATTTTGATTTATGCAAACGTATTGCTGAAGCTGGGTGTGATGCTATTTATTTTGGTTTGGAAAGTGGGAGCGAAGAGTATAGAAGAAAGTATCTGAAAAGATTCGATAAGAATGAAAAAATTTTAGAAGCTGCTGAGAATTGTCGATTAAATGGAATAAAAAGAATCACATTTAATATTATAGGACTTCCCTTTGAAACTAAGTCTCAGATGATTGAGACTTTAGAAATAAATAAATTGATTGATCCTGAATATTTTTTCATTTTTATTTATATCCCCCTAAAAGGAACAGCTTTATATGAATTGGCTGAAAAGGAGGGGATGCTTTATGATCAGCTTCGCAGTGTCCATTATTTGGATGGACGTGATTTGGGTAAAGTGAGAATGAATATCAAACAAAAAAATGAAGGAGCTAACGAAGAAGAAGTAAATGAAGTGTATGCTGAAATGCTAGAATTCCAAAAGAGACAGGTTTCACTATATCATAAATAAAAACTTGTAAAAAAATAGATTATTAACCAGTTGTACATTTAGAGTGGTTTTACTTTTAAATGATTTATCAAAAACGAATACGTTCAGAAATTAGATATGGGTTAGTGTTTTTCATTTAGAAAGGAGACTAGTCTTAAAACCATCGAATCATTCTGCATAATTTCTTCGAATAATGAACTGATCACAAAGCTGAGAATATAATGTTTCTATTCTCTTTCACGACTTCCAGAAAATGAAACCTTATTGTAAATAATCTTTCTGATTTTTTCTCATTGATTCAATAAGCTTTTACAACTTACCTGACAAAACTCACTATTCGCCAGGTGTTCAAGTTATCGCTTGGGATAAGGAAAGGGGTATACTCAACTCATTATGATCGACTACTTGCAGCGTAATTAGTAATGATATTCACTATCCACTACTGAACTTCGCCTGTACTCATACAAGCGCAATTCGTGTTCAAAATGATACAAGGGGGTTTGAAAAAAAGTAATTACATGGCACTATGATGTCGATTGAAAAAAACTATTTTTCTCCACTCTTCTAATTTTCTCACGTTGAAATATTTCACTACTTTTAACTATACTTTGGCTTAAATAAGGAGTGATTGAAACTCTTTTTTAAGCGAATCAACTTAATCACTCATTTGTAAAAGAGAGTTATACTATGACAGATAACAGCGAGAGAATAAATCAACTGAATAAAAAGTTGGAATTACTCATGAAAAGACATGACGAGTTTTCAAGAGAAATTAGGAGTTTAAGAGCTGAATTAAACGAATTGAAATTTTCCGATATTAAAGAGGAAAAATTGATTACAGATGAAGCTGTGGAATTTGGACAACAAAAAGTAGCTACAGACTCTTCTCTTCATGAGCAGTATAGAAGGCAAGAACAACTAAAACAAACTGCCCAAACCGTAAACAAATCACCAAAAACGAAAATAAATTTCGAAAAATTAATAGGTGAAAACCTCATCAACAAAATAGGTATTGTGATAACAATAATTGGTGTTTCAATTGGTGCAAAATATTCAATTGAACATGATTTAATCAGTCCACTAACCCGAATCATATTAGGTTATCTAACTGGGTTTGGACTCTTAGGTTTTGGCATGAAGTTGAAGAAAAAGTATGATAATTTTAGTGCTGTTCTTGTAAGTGGAGCTATTGCAATTATGTATTTCATTACCTATGCGGCATACGATTTCTATGATTTGATTCCTCAAGTAATGACTTTCGTATTGATGGTTGTGTTGACTAGTTTTACCGTTTTAGCCGCAATCAATTACGATAAACAAGTGATTGCACATATAGGATTAGTTGGCGCATATGCAGTACCTCTTTTATTAAGCGAAGGATCTGGTGAAGTAGCTGTGCTCTTTAGCTATATCGCAATTATTAATATTGGAATCTTGTTTCTTGCATTCAAGAAATATTGGAAACCCCTGTACTATTTCTCATTTATTGTAACTTGGTTAATCTATTTCTTTTGGTTTGCATCCACATACCAAACCAACGCACATTTTGCTATTGCTTTAATTTTTCTTTCAATCTTTTTTGTAACATTTTACATCACTTTTCTCGCTTATAAATTACTTAGACACGAAAAATTTGAAATAGATGACGTGTTATTGCTTGTAGCGAATTCATTCATTTTTTACAGCTTTGGTTACGCTATATTAGTGAAACATGAAATAGGGGAGCAATTATTAGGTTTGTTTTCGCTTTTAAATGCTGTGTTACACTTTGTCATTAGCGCTATAATTTATAGGCAAAAAAATGCGGACAAACAGTTATTCTTTTTAACAACTGGATTAGTACTTGTTTTTATTACCATCGCAATACCTGTTCAGCTAGATGGTAGTTGGGTAACTTTATTGTGGGTAAGTGAAGCCACATTACTTTTTTGGATTGGAAGAACTAAGCGCGTACCGATATATGAAAAACTAGCTTACCCATTAATGATACTGTCATTTTTCAGTATTGTGCATGATTGGTCTATTGCATACAACAGTTATTATACTGAGTTGACAGACACAAAAATCACACCGCTACTCAATATTCATTTTTTCTCCTCAGTACTGTTTGTTGCTGCTTTTGGTTTTATTAATTTTGTGAATGGCAATAAGAACTATACTATAGTGTTTGCTACTCAAAAGGGGCTTACAAAAACGATTAACTTTATACTCCCAGCAATTCTTCTTTTGACACTTTACTATACTTTTCGTTTGGAAATTGCAAACTATTGGAATCAACTTTATGCGGATTCATATCTTCTAATTAAGTTAGAAGGTCAACGATACGGAGATTATTTCTGGAATTTTGATTATAAAGCGTTTAAATCAGTATGGGTAGTAAATTACACCTTACTTTTTGTCACGCTTCTTGCTGTAGTAAATATTAGAAAGCTTAAAAATCAGCAATTAGCTTTCATCAACCTTATTTTATTGGTTTTTGTTATTACGGTGTTTTTAATTCAGGGATTGTACATGCTGAGTGAATTACGCGAAAGTTATGTGCAACAAAAATTAGCAGAATATTATCGAATAGGGGCATTTAATATTGGAATCAGGTATATATCACTCGCATTTGTTGCGGCGGCACTTATTGCTTGTTATAAATATGTACATCAAGATTTTCTGCAACGAAATGTTAAGGTGGCATTTGATTTTCTCTTGCACACTTCTATTTTGTGGATTGCTAGTAGCGAATTAATCAATTGGATGGATATTGCTGAATCAACTCAATCGTATAAGTTAGGCTTAAGTATATTATGGGGAGGGTATTCATTATTATTGATTGCATTAGGAATTTGGAAGAACAAAAAACATCTTCGAATCGGTGCTATTTCATTATTTGGAGCTACATTAATCAAACTATTTGTGTACGATATTTCACACCTTGATACAATTTCGAAAACGATAGTGTTTGTATCATTAGGAATTTTATTATTGATAATATCATTTTTGTACAACAAATACAAACATATTATATCGAATGAAATTGAGGAGTAAATTGGTCGCTTCTATACTGCTGATAATTTTTTCATATTCTTATGGACAGATGGAAGCATACAATTATAAGCGTGAAATCAAAGGAATTACTGAACAATGGCACACAATCATGTTGCCAGATGAAGTGTTTGGTAAAGTATCACAACATCTAACAGATATCAGAATAGTTGGAATAACATCGGACAAGGATACGATTGAAGCTCCATACATATTACGACTTGCAACAGAAACAATATCGAGTAAAGAAATTGCTTTCAATACACTTAATGCTTCACATAACGCTAACGGATATTATTTCACTTTTGAAATTCTGACGGAAGAACCAATTAATCAGATTAATCTGGAATTTAAACAGCAAAATTTTGATTGGCGAATAAAGCTTGAAGGAAGTCATAATCAGAAGGAATGGTATACGGTGTTAGAAAACTATCGAATACTATCAATAAAAAATGAATGGACAGATTATAAGTTTACAAAAATGACTTTTCCGAGTTCGCGCTATCATTTCTTTCGTCTGCTTATTGAAAGTAATGAACAACCTGATTTGACAGTTGCCAAAATTTCTCGATATGAAGTACTTAATGGGGTGCTTAAAAACTATCCAATTAAAACAATCAACAGAAAAGAAAATAGGCAAACCAAGCAAACGGAAATCGACATAGATTTATACATGCCCCTACCAGTAAGTCACATCAAAATTGGAATTTCAGATACGTTTGATTATTACAGATCTTTTACGGTAAAGTATCTTACGGATAGTGTCGAAACAATTCATGGATGGAAGTATAATTACAGTTCGTTAGCTTCAGGAATACTAAATTCACTGGAAGGAAACGAGTTTAAATGTAGTAGCACAACGACTCAAAAATTAAAGATTCACATCCATAATCATGACAATCAACCAATTAAAATTCATTCGATTGAAATAAATGGGTATGTACATGAATTAGTAACTCGTATAACAGAACCAGCTACTTATTATTTGACTTATGGTAATAGTGAAGCTGTAAAATCTGAATACGATATTGTTCGTTTTATGGATAAAATTCCCGAAAGATTAGTTATTTTAGAGTTGGGTGATGAATGTCTAATTGATAAGCTTGAACCTCAATCCGTTGAGCCGCTTTTTAAAAATAATAAATGGCTATGGGTTATTATGATAGCTATAATTTTAACACTTGGATTGTTTTCCATTAAAATGATTCGTGGAAATTAATACTATTTTTTCTTTCCTAAAATCTAATTATGCGTTTACTTTGATTAAAATAATTACACTATGAACAAAATCTTCACTACTACACAATTGTATTTATTAGTTGGAATACTATTGTTAAATTTTGCATTTAGTCAAGCTCAAACTACTGTGAATGGCTCGTTTGAGTTTGGTGGAATTAACCGGACTTACTCATTTTATGTTCCTGCTTCATATACGCCAGGAAATCCCGTTCCTATGGTTATTGGTTTACACGGACTTAGTTCGAGTGGTTCAAATTTTGCCCAATACCGCGATTTTCGTTCTATTGCTGATACGGCGAATTTTATCGTTGTACATCCAGACGGATCTACTATGGTTGGTGTGCGATTTTGGAACTACGGAAGTATATTTGGCGCAACCGTGGACGATGTCGGATTTCTCGAAGCACTGATTGATACAATTTCTGCTCAATATTCGATCAACCAACAGCGGGTATATTGTGTGGGAATGTCCAACGGGAGTTTTATGAGCTACTATATGGCTTGTCAAAGCAATCGCTTTGCGGCAATAGGTGGTGTTACAGGTTCGATGTCTGTAGATATGTACAATTCATGCAATCCTGCTTATCCTATTCCAACAATTCATATTCACGGTACAGACGACAGTACCAACCCGTATACAGGTACTTCAACAATGGCAGCGATAGAGGACGTAACGATGTTTTGGGTTAATCAAAATGAGTGCAATACAACGCCTACTGTATTTCAAATCCCTAATATTGACCCGAACGATGATGCTACAGCAGAGCGTTATTTGTATTCGGGTGGAGTAAACGGACATACGGTAGAATTGTTTAAAGTAATTGGAGGTGGTCACAGTTGGCCTAATTCTCCTATGCCTGGTTCAAGTGAAGTTACGTGTATGGATTTTGATGGGTGTGTTGAAATATGGCGCTTTTTTAGTCAGTATGAAAAATCGGGTGTTGCCGCGATTGAAGATTTGTCAAAAATTGAACTTAAAATTTGGCCAAATCCTACAAACGGAATGGTGTATATTCAAGCAGACAATCAAATCGTTACTGATGTTACTTTATTTGACTTACAAGGGCGTATGGTTGTCAGCATTACTGAAGAAAATATCGAATCCATCGACCTGAGCCATTTGAAGTCGGGGAATTACGTGGTAAATGTTTCGGGTGGGGACTTTTTTGTCGTTAAAAAATTGATTGTGTCCAATTAGTCTTTTATTAGGAATTACACACATAATAATACCATGTCAAAACTAGTAGAAATTAAAACAAAAGAAACCAATTCAAGTGTAGAAGACTACATCAACGGTTTGAAAGACGAACAACAGCGCAAAGACAGTTTGAAGCTTATCAAGCTTATGCAAAAGGCGAGCAAAGAAGAACCAAAGATGTGGGGCAGTGCCATTATTGGGTTTGGAATTAAACGCTACAAAAGTCCTAAAACGGGTAGGGAAGTGGATTGGTTCAAAATTGGCTTTTCGCCCCGCAAAGCAAACTTATCATTGCACCTCGTTTTTGATATGAACGCACAAGCTGATGCCTTGACAAAATTAGGGAAACATAAGACAGGAGCAGGGTGTCTTTATATCAAGAAACTGGACGATGTGGATATGAAAATTTTGGAGGAATTAATCATTTTAGCTTTGAAGGGGAAGTAGTTATTGATAAACAAAGTGTTGCGAGGTAATGCGGTAGGGACGCACGGCCGTGCGT
>ERZ869909.725-NODE-725-length-33651-cov-4.841246_pt1 | contig 33651 bp, 31 predicted proteins | sample MGYA00520892_ERZ869909 | MGnify/ENA primary metagenome ERZ869909 (study PRJEB32215, sample SAMEA104723947) | bioreactor metagenome | biome: bioreactor; feature: anaerobic bioreactor; material: water | place: China | collected 2015-03-12 ...
CACGATGGACCTGATCGGCCTGCCCTGGCGCATCACCGTCGGCCCGCGCGGGCTGGCCAATGGTGTGGTGGAACTGACCTGCCGGCGCAGCGGCGAGAGCGAGGAAATGTCGCCCGAGGCCGCAGTCGAGCGCGTCGCGCAGATCTATGCCGGCTGGTAAGGCGGCGGGGCGGCGTCCAAACGGGCCGGTTGCGCCATGCCGACCCAGCTTCTGTTGATCCTGACGGCGGCGGGGTTTGGTGCCTCGCCGCTGCTGATCTCGTTGGCGGTGCAGCATTTTCCGCCCTGGACGCTGGGTGCCCTGCGCGCCGCGTTGGGCCTGCCGCTTTTGCTGATCGCCGCCGGGCTACTGGGGCGGCAGCGCATTCCTGACGGGCATGATCTGCTGACCGCGCTGGTCGGCGGCATTCTCGTGATCGCGGTGCCCTTCGTCAGCATGGCGGCGGGCATGCAGTATATCCCTTCCGGGCTGGGCGGGATGCTCTATGCCACGATGCCGCTTTTCACGCTGCTGCTGGCCGCGCTGTTTCTGCGCGACGAGCCGGTGACGCTGGGCCAGATGGGGCGCATCGCGCTTGGGCTGGCGGGGGTGGTGCTGATTGCCGGGCCGCAGTTTCTGGCCGACGGGCTGGGGCAGGCGGGGCTGGGCACGGCGCTGACGCTGATCTCGCCGCTGAGCTATGCGGCGGGCAATGTGTGGTTTCGCCGCCGCCGCCCGGTGGCGCCCCTGATGCTCAACGCCGGCATGTTCGCGGTCGGCGCGATTGCCGTCTGGCCGCTGGCGCTGTTGATCGAGGGGCGCGTGCCGGTTGAACCTACGCCGGCGGTTCTGGGCGGGCTGCTGGCGCTGGTGGTGCTGGCGACGGTGGTTCCGGCGCTGCTGAACTATATGCTGGTGCAGCGCGCCGGGGCCAATCGCGCGGCGCTGGCGATGTTCCTGATGCCGGGTTTTGCGGTGGTCTTCGGCATGGTTTTCATGGGCGAGCGCCTGCCGCTGGCGGCCTTCGCCGGGCTGGCGCTGGTGATCGCCGCCACCTTGCGTCTGCCAGGGCGTTCTCCGGGGCGCCTGCCGACGCGGCGCAGGGGCAAGGGCGACTGAACCCCCTTGAGCGCATCGCCGGCTGGACAGAAGGCGGGCGCCGTGCCACGCTGCCCCGGCGGGCAATGGCCCCGCGCCTCGCAGCGGGGTGCCCCATGGCCAGACTGGGTTTTCATCTGCCGATGATCGGCTGGGGGCTGGCAGTGCTGGCCACCGTGCTGACGCTCATTTTCATCGATCCGAGCGGCGATGGCGCGACGCGCGGTTTCACCCTGATCTGGATCGGGCTGACCGGCTATCTGGTGGCGCTGATGCTGGCGCTTCTGGCGCGGCGCAATGCGCTTGGCCGGCCGGGGCGGGCGGCGCAGGTGGCGCGGTTTCTGCCATGGGTGATGGCGCTGGTCCTGCTCTGGCCCCTGTTGCAGCGCTTCATCAGCTGGTAGCGCGCACCGGGGCAGCCAGTGCCGCTCCTGCAGCCGGGTCCATCACCACAACCACATTGCCGCGCTTGTGCCCGCTCGATGCCAGCGCATGGGCTTCCTGGATGCGGTTGAAGGGCAGCGTGGCGCCGATCAGCGGCCGATAGGCCCCGGCATGATAGAGGCCCAGCAGCCGCGCCATGGCGGCGGGTGTCTCGCTGATGACGCCGGCGCGCACCGGCCCGCCGGGGCGCAGATTGGCGCGCAGCGTTTGACCCAGCGTCGCGGTGACCAGCCCCAGCCGCCCGCCCCGCGCCAGATGCTGGCGGGCATTGGCCAAGACGCCCGGAATATCGAGGATCACATCCCATTGCCCCTCCAGCCGGTCGTGGCGGTAATCGAGCAGGGTCTCGGCGCCCAGCTGCCGCGCCAGTTCCAGATTGCCGGCACTGGCCAGCGCCGTGACCTGCGCGCCATGGGCCCGCGCGATCTGCACCGCCGCCGTGCCCACCGCGCCGGTGGCGCCGACCACCAGCACCCGCTCGCGCGGTTGCAGCGCGCATTGATCGAGCAGGAAATCCGCCGCCGTCAGCCCACCAAAGAAGAACCCCGCCGCCGTTTCGATGCTCATGTCGGCGGGGCGGGGCAGCAGCAGCCCGTCGGCCGGCAGGCACAGATATTCGGCATGCGCGCCCATGCGCATCCCCGGGGTGATGCCGAAAACGGCGGTGCCCGGCGGCAGGCTGGCGGCCAGCGCCTCGGACTGATCGGGGGCGTGGGCCTCGATCACCCCGGCGAATTCGCGCCCCAGCACCGGACGTCGCGGCCCGCGCAGGCCAAAGGCCAGCCGGATCAGCGGCCCCATTCCGGCCGGCACCTGCGCACCGCGAATGCGGGCGTCACCGCTGGTGACACCGGCCGCCTGCACCCGGATCAGCACCTCGCCACGGCGCGGCCGGGGCTGCGGCACCTCGGCAAGGCGCAGGCTCTCGGGCGGGCCATAGCGGTGGCACAGGGCGGCGGTCATCATCATCGTCTCAGTCCTCGTGATGTCGGGCCTCGTGATGTCGGGCCTCATGATGTCGGTTCTTTCCGGCAGCTATCGGCCTCGGGGTCGTATTGGAAAACCGCCTCCAGCGGCTGGCCGAAGCAATGGGCAATGCGAAAGGCCAGCTCCAGCGTGGGGGCGTATTTTCCCGCTTCGATGGCGTTGATCGTCTGGCGCGTGACCCCGCAGCGCGCGGCCAGCTCCTTCTGGGTCATCTCGCCGGCATCGAAGCGTAGCCGGCGGATGGTATTGCTGATCCGGGCCACCGCCCTAGCCCCCCCGCCGATACGCAATCAGCTTGGCGGCATTGCCCGAGATATCGCCCAGCGCGCAGGCCGCCAGCACCGCATTGAACGCGGCCAGCGCCGACAGCCCCAGCGCAAGGCCGATCACCATGCCGACGATGCCGATGCCGGTGGCGATCGTCGAAACCTTCCAGCCCAAAGCGGCGATCTGGCGGTCGCGCTCATCGACCAGATCATCGGGGTCCTCGCCGGTGATCATCCGGTAGGCAATCGCCATGATCACCGAGACCACGATGGCCACGACAATGCCGATCACGATCAGCACCAGCACCGTGCGCGCCCAGCGCTGCAAGCCCTCCGGCCCGTCGAAAGCGCCGGCGACATAGCTGGTCTGGATATACCAGACCACCAGCGCGATGAAGATGAGCGAGGCCATGATCTCGGCCCAGACGGTGCGTTCGGAGAAGGACATGGGGCAGCCTTGAGTCGGATGTTCTTGTCATTTGGTAATGCCATTGCGTCATGGTGTAAAGTATCTTTTACCACACAAGCCCGTGGCTGCTTGCCGATGCCGCGACATCCCCCTTGACCGCGCCGGGCTTTGCGCCGACCTTGCCGCCGCAACAGATGACGGAACACAATGACCGGCCGCACACCGCCTTTCGCCGCTTTCGAATGGATGATCGCCTGGCGCTACCTGCGCGCGCGCCGCGCCGAGGGCGGGGTCAGCGCGATGACCTGGATCTCGCTGATCGGCATCACGCTGGCGGTTTTCGCGCTGATCGCCACGCTGGCGGTGCGCTCGGGTTTTCGGGCCGAGTTCGTCGATACGGTGCTGGGCGCCAATGCGCATGTGACGGTCTATAACTCGGCCGTGGTCACGCCCAATGGCCGGTTGAGCCGGGTGATCGACGATTATGACGAGATGGCCGCGCGGCTGGCGGCGGTGCCCGGCGTGGTGCGGGTGGCGCCGCTGGTCAAGGGGCAGGTGATGGCCTCCAGCGACGGGCGCAGCGCCGGGGTCGAGGTCTTCGGCATCACCCACGAAAACCTGCTGACCATCCCCCGTGTCGCCAACCCCGAGATCCGGCGCGGCGATATCAGCCGCTTCGAGGAAGGCATCGCCATCGGTTCGGGCGTGGCGCGCGAGCTCAATGTCACGGTCGGCGACCGTATCCGGCTGATCTCGCCCGAGGGGGTGCAGACGGCCTTTGGCACCAGTCCGCGCATCAACGCCTATGAGGTGGTCTATATCTTCACCGCCGGGCGCTACGATATCGACCGCACAAGGGTCTATATGCCCTTCGCCGAGGCGCAGAGCTATTTCAACCGCGATGGTGTCGCCGACGAGATGGAGGTGATGCTGGCCCAGCCCGAACGTGTCGATGATCTGGCCATCGCGCTGATGCGGGCCGGCGGCGAGCGCGCAATGGTCTGGAGCTGGCGCGATAGTGCCGGGGCCTTTCTGCGCGCGCTCGATATCGAGGACAATGTGATGTTCATCATCCTGTCGATCCTGGTGCTGATCGCGGCGATGAACATCATCTCGGGGCTGATCATGCTGGTCAAGAACAAGGGTCGCGATATCGGCATCCTGCGCACCATGGGCCTGAGCGAGGGATCGGTGCTGCGGGTGTTCTTCATCTGCGGCGCCTCGGTGGGGGTGATCGGCACGGCGTTCGGCGTGGTGCTGGGCTGCCTTTTCGCGCTCTATATCGACCCGATCTTCGCCTTCGTGAACATGGTTTCGGGCGGCGGGGTCTGGGACCCGTCGATCCGCGGCATCTATGCGCTGCCGGCGCATCTGCGGCTTGAGGACTTGCTCAAGGCGGTGTCGCTGTCGTTGGGGCTGTCCTTCGTGGTGACCTATTTTCCGGCCCGGCGCGCGGCTCGGATGAATCCGGTGGAGGCGCTGCGCTATGAGTGATCCGGTGCTGCTGCTGGAGGGGATCGACAAGACCTATGGCCTCGGCACGCTGGCGGCGGTGCCGGTGCTGGGCGGGGCCAGCCTGAGTCTGGGGCGCGGCGAGGTGGTGGCGCTGGTGGCGCCCTCGGGGGCGGGGAAATCGACGCTGCTGCATATCGCGGGGCTTCTCGATACCGCCGATGCCGGCCGCGTGGTGATCGACGGGCTGGACATGACGCGCTTTGGCGATGATGCCCGCACCGCCGCGCGCCGGGCGCAGGTGGGGTTCATCTATCAGTTCCACCATCTGCTGCCCGAATTCAGCGCGCTGGAGAATGTCATGCTGCCGCAACTGGCCAATGGCGCGGCGCGCGCTCAGGCTGAGGCGCGGGCGCTCGAACTGCTGGCGCAGGTCGGGCTGTCGGCGCGGGCCAGCCACCGGCCGGCACAGCTTTCGGGCGGCGAGCAGCAGCGCGTGGCCTTCTGCCGGGCGATGGCCAATGCGCCGCAGATCCTGCTGGCCGACGAGCCGACCGGCAATCTGGACCCGGCGACCTCGGATCAGGTGTTCGGCGTGTTGATGGATCTGGTGCGCGCCACCGGGCTGGCGGCGCTGATTGCCACCCATAACCTTGACCTGGCCGGGCGCATGGACCGCAGGCTGCGCCTTGAGGGCGGGCATATCGTCGAGATGTAGGCGCGCAATATCCTTGACAGGTGGCGCAGGCATTCAGCAACAATAAACCTTTGTCTGCCACGTTGAGCGTGTTCCATTCTGCCTGGGGGTTTGAATGCGGTTTCCTGTTCTGACTGTGCTTCTGGCTGTGCTCATCCTGTCTGTTGCGGCGCTCGCGCCGGGTGCGGCGCTGGCCGACCGGATCGTTGCGCGGGTCTCGATCTCGACGCAGATGATGCATGTCTATCGCGACGGGCAATTGCTCTATGAATGGCCGGTTTCCACCGCGCGGCGCGGCAAGGTCACGCCGACCGGCGAATGGACGGCGCAATGGCTGTCGCGCAACCATCGCTCCAGCCGCTACAACAATGCACCGATGCCCTATGCGATCTTCTATAGCGGCCATTATGCCATCCATGGCACCGACCAGATCAGCCGCCTGGGCCGGCCGGCCTCGGCGGGTTGCGTGCGGCTGCATCCGGACAATGCGCGGGTGCTTTTCGCCATGGTGCGCGAGGAAGGCACCGAGAACATGCGCGTGGTGGTGATCAACTGACGCCGGCTGCCGGGTCGATCCCATGCCGGGGCAGGCAACGAGCGCCGGCGCCATGATCTGGGGGGCGTCATTTTGCTCTACCCAACCTGTGGCGGTATCCCTATAGTCCCTGTGGAAAACCCTGCCGCCACCCCGAGGGAGAGGTCATGCGCTGTCCGTTCTGCGGAAATGTCGATACCCAGGTCAAGGATTCCCGCCCCGCCGAGGATCATGTCGCCATCCGCCGCCGGCGCTTCTGCCCGGCCTGTGGCGGACGCTTCACCACCTATGAGCGGGTGCAGCTGCGCGATCTGGTGGTGGTGAAATCATCGGGCCGGCGCGAACCCTTTGATCGCGACAAGCTGGAACGCTCGGTGCGCATCGCCATGCAAAAGCGCCCCATCGAGCCCGAGCGCATCGACCAGATGCTGTCGGGCATCGTGCGGCGGCTGGAAAGCATGGGCGAAACCGACATCCCCTCACGCACCATCGGCGAGATCGTGATGGAAACCCTGGCGCGGATCGACACCGTGGGATATGTGCGTTTTGCCAGCGTTTACAAGAACTTCCAGGCCGCGGATGATTTCGACAAATTCGTCTCGGAGCTGCGGCCGCAGGCGGTGCCCGAGGAATGAATCTCGCCCGCGCACCCGAAGGGTGGCGGGGAAGCCTTTGAGGACAAGGTGACACAGCACGAGCAGGATCGCCGCTTCATGCGGCTGGCCATCGCGCTGGGCGCGCGCGGGCTGGGGCGGGTCTGGCCCAATCCGGCGGTGGGCTGCGTGCTGGTACGCGACGGCGTGATCGTCGGGCGCGGCTGGACTCAGCCTGGCGGGCGCCCGCATGCCGAGGTCCATGCGCTGGCCCAGGCGGGCGCGGCGGCGCGCGGCGCCACCGCCTATGTCAGCCTTGAGCCCTGCGCCCATCACGGCAAGACCCCGCCCTGCGCCGAGGCGCTGATCACGGCCGGGGTGGCGCGGGTGGTCACCGCCCTGACCGACCCCGATCCCCGCGTCGCCGGGCGCGGCCATGAAAAACTGCGCGCGGCCGGCATTGCGCTGACCACCGGTATCGAGACCGAGGCGGCGCTGTCCGGCAATGCCGGTTTCCTGATGCGGGTGCAGCGCGGCCGGCCGATGGTGACGCTGAAACTGGCGCTGACCCTTGATGGCCGCATTGCCACCGCCGGTGGCGCCAGCCGCTGGATCACCGGGCCGCAGGCGCGCCGGCAGGTGCATCTGATGCGCGCGCGCCATGATGCGGTGCTGGTGGGGGCGGGAACGCTGCGCGCGGATGATCCCGATCTGCGGGTGCGCGAATTGGGCGTTACACACCAGCCGTTGCGCATCGTCACCGACAGTCGGCTGGAGCTTTCCGCCGATGCCCGGCTGGCGCAGGGACTGGCGGACAATGCGCCGCTCTGGCTGCTGCATGGCCCCGAGGCACCGCAGGCGCGGCAGGAATTCTGGCGGGCGCGCGGCGCGCTGCCGCTGGTGGTGAGCCTTGATGCCGGCGGGCGGATCGACATGGCGGCGGCGTTGCAGGCACTGGGCGCGCGCGGCGTCACGCGGGTTCTGTGCGAGGGCGGCGGCGGGCTTGCCGCCAGCCTGTTGCGCGCCGGGCTTGTCGACGATCTGGTGATCTTCAGCGCCGGGCATGTGTTTGGCGGTGACGGGCTGGCGGCGCTGGCTTCGCTGGGCATCACGGCGATCGGCGAGAAACCTTTCACGTTGCTGGGATCGCAGCGCTGCGGCGAGGATCTGATGCATCATTGGCGCCGGTGCGCTTTCCCCTTGGATTTGTTGACAGAATCGTAACCAAAGCGGCGAAAACGCCGCCGTTTTGTCGCCCGGGCCGCAGAATCGCCACATATGCCCGGAATAAGCGAAGACAGGGGTTGTTGAATTCGGGGTGCTTTTGCCCCAGATATAGGGTCAAGAAGGGAGCGGGGAACAAGTGTTCCCTGCCCGACACAGCGCGTTGAGGTCACGTCATGGCAGTTGAATCAAGCACTTATCCCGTCCTGCCGCTGCGCGACATGGTGGTGTTCCCCCATATGATCGTGCCGCTGTTCGTGGGGCGCGACAAATCGGTGCGCGCGCTTGAGGCGGTGATGAGCGAGGACAAGCAGATCCTGCTGGTCACCCAGATCGACCATGCCGCCGAAGACCCCGGCACCGAGGGCATGTATCGCGTTGGCGTGCTGGCCAATGTGCTGCAACTGCTCAAGCTGCCCGATGGCACGGTGAAGGTGCTGGTCGAGGGGCGCTCGCGCGTGCGCATCGCGCATTTCGTCGATAATGATGCGCATTTCGAGGCCCTGGCCGAACCGATCGCCGAAGAAGAGGGCGATGCCGAGGCGGTGACCGCGCTGACCCGCTCGGTGCTCGATGATTTCGAGCGCTATGCCAAGATCAAGCGCAATGTCCCCGAGGAGGCGCTCAGCGCCATCGCCGACACCACCGAGCCGGGCAAGCTGGCCGATCTGGCCGCCGGGCATCTGGGTATCGAGGTGCCGCGCAAACAGGAACTGCTGGAAACCCTCAGCGTCGCCGAACGGCTGGAAAAGGTCTTCGGGCTGATGCAGGGCGAGATTTCGGTGCTGCAGGTCGAGCGCAAGATCAAGAGCCGGGTCAAGAGCCAGATGGAGCGCACCCAGCGCGAATATTACCTGAATGAGCAGATGAAGGCCATTCAGAAGGAACTCGGCGAGGGCGATGAGGGCCAGAACGAACTGGCCGAGCTGGAAGCGCGTATCAAGGAGACGAAATTCTCCAAGGAAGCGCGCGAGAAGGCCGAGGCCGAGCTGAAGAAACTGAAATCCATGTCGCCGATGTCGGCCGAGGCGACGGTGGTGCGCAATTATCTCGACTGGCTGCTCAGCCTGCCCTGGGGCGTGAAAAGCCGCGTCAAGAAGGATCTGGGCCGCGCCCAGCAGGTGCTCGACGCCGATCACTACAGCCTTGAGAAGGTGAAAGAACGCATTGTCGAATATCTGGCGGTGCAGTCGCGCTCGGCCAAGCTGCGCGGCCCGATCCTGTGCCTCGTCGGCCCGCCGGGCGTCGGCAAGACCTCGCTGGGGCGTTCGGTGGCCAAGGCCACGGGGCGCGAGTTCATCCGCATCAGCCTTGGCGGCGTGCGCGACGAAAGCGAGATCCGCGGCCATCGGCGCACCTATATCGGCTCGATGCCGGGCAAGATCATTCAGGCGCTGAAAAAGGCCAAGACGACCAACCCGCTGATCCTGCTCGATGAAATCGACAAGATGGGGCAGGATTTCCGCGGCGATCCCGCCAGCGCCATGCTGGAGGTGCTGGACCCGGAGCAGAACGCCACCTTCGTCGATCACTATCTGGAAGTGGAATATGACCTCTCGAATGTCATGTTCCTGACCACCGCCAACAGCTACAACATGCCCGGCCCGCTTCTGGACCGCATGGAGATCATCCCGCTCTCGGGCTATACCGAGGACGAGAAGGCCGAGATCGCCCGGCGCCATCTGCTGCCCAAGGCGATCAGCAACCATGGTCTGCGCAAGGGCGAGCTGGCGGTTTCCGACGATGCGCTGACCGCCATCCTGCGGCTCTATACCCGCGAGGCCGGGGTGCGTAATTTCGAGCGCGAACTCAACAAGGTCGCCCGCAAGGCGGTGACCCGCATCATCAAGGGCGAGGAAAAGCAGGTCAGCGTCGATGCCGCCAATCTGGCCGATTTCCTGGGCGTGCCGCGCTACCGTTTCGGCCTGGCCGAAAAGGAAGATCAGGTCGGCGTCGTCACCGGCCTGGCCTGGACCCAGGTGGGTGGCGATCTGTTGCAGATCGAGGCGCTGAAACTGCCCGGCAAGGGCCGCATGAAGACCACCGGCAAGCTGGGCGATGTGATGAAGGAATCCATCGACGCGGCGGCCAGTTTCGTGCGCTCCATCGCGCCGCAGATCGGCGTCAAGCCGCCGCGCTTCGATCTGATGGATATCCATGTCCATGTGCCCGAGGGCGCCACGCCCAAGGACGGGCCGAGCGCCGGTATCGCCATGGTCACCTCGATCGTTTCGGTGATGACCGGCATTCCGGTGCGCAAGGATGTGGCGATGACCGGCGAGGTGACGCTGCGCGGCAATGTGCTGGCCATCGGCGGGCTGAAGGAAAAGCTGCTGGCGGCGCTGCGGGGCGGCATCACCAAGGTGCTGATCCCCGAGGAAAACGCCAAGGACCTGCCCGAGATCCCGGAGAATGTGAAGGCCGGGCTGGAGATCGTGCCGGTGAGCCATGTGCGCGAGGTGCTCAAGCACGCATTGGTGCGCGCGCCCGAGGCCATCGCCTGGGACGAGGCCGCCGAAGAGGCTGCCGCCCAGGCGGCGCGGGTGGCGCAGTCGCTCAGCGAGGGGTCGGGCAAGACCGCGCATTGATGAGGTGAGCATCAGCACCCGCGCGTGGCCCTGTGGGCGCGCGCGGGCGCCATCTGCCGCTTGCCTTTGCCGTGGCTTCGCCGGATCATGCCGCCATGAGCAATCATGCGACCCCCCTGCGCCTGCGCATCCGCATTCATTTCGGCGAGAATGAAATGCTTGGTCCCGGCAAGGCCGAGCTGCTGGAACGCATCGCGCGTTGCGGCTCGATCGCCGCTGCCGGGCGCGAGATGGGCATGAGCTACAAGCGCGCCTGGGAGCTGGTCGGCACGCTGAATGCGATGTTTCGTGAACCGCTGGTCGAGCGCAGCCGGGGCGGGCCGGGCGGCGGCGGTGCCATGCTGACCCCGGCGGGGCAGGAGGTTCTGGATCTTTACCGCGCCTTCGAGCACGAGGCCGCGCAGGCCGGCGCCGCGCCGCTGGCCGCGCTGCGCGCGAGGCTCCGCCCGCCCGAATAATGCCCGGGCGGCCTCGGGCTTTCCGGCCGCCGGGTGTTTGCCTCGGTCCGCCGGCCGCCTATATTGCCCGCATGTTCGCCCCCCTGCCTGACCCTTTCCAGCTTCGCCCGGCCCGCGTCCACGAGGTTTGCGGCCCCGGTGCCACGGCTTTCGCGGCGATCATGGCAGCATGCAGCGGTGGCGATATCCTGTGGATCGGCGAGGCCTGGCAGGCCGGGGCGCTGCATCCGCCGGGGCTTGTGGCCTTTCTGGACCCGGCGCGGCTGCTGCTGGCCCGGACCGAGAACCAGACCGACAGCCTGGCGGTGGCCGAAGAGGCGCTCAGGGATGGTGGCCTGGCGCTGGTGGTGATCGAAATCACCCGCCCGCTCGATCTGCGGCAGGGGCGGCGGCTGCAACTGGCGGCGCAGGCGGGGGGGGCGACCGGGTTGTGCCTGATCCCCGAGGGCATGGGGTCGAACGCCGCCGAAACCCGCTGGCATGCCGCGCCGGTGCTCGATGCGCATGGCATGGACTCGACACCGATGCGTTGGGAAATTAAAAAGAACAAATCAGGAACAGCTGGGGCCTGGCATGTTCGATGGGATGAACAGGCGCGTCATCTGCATGTGGTTTCCCCGGCTGGCGAGCGACCGGGCTCTGCGGGGCTGCCCGGTTGAGGGGCCCTTCGCGCTGGTGGCGCGGCAGGGCAATGCCGAACGGCTCCATTGCCTGAATATCGCAGCCGAGCAGGCCGGGCTGCACCGCGGCATGGGGCTGGCCGATGCCCGAGCCTTCTGCCCGGAGCTGATCAGCCGTCCGGCCCGGCCGGAGCAGGATGCGCGGTTTCTTGCCGCGCTGCGTCGCTGGGCCACGCGCTGGTGCCCCTGGGTGGCGCTTGAGGGTGCCGACGGGCTGGTGCTCGATATCAGCGGCGCGGCGCATCTGTGGGGCGGTGAGGCGGCGCTGCTGGAGGATATGCGTGCCCGCACCGCGGCGTTGGGGCTGGCGCTGCGGCTGGGGCAGGGGGCGGGCCGGGGGGCGGCCTGGGCGCGGGCGCATTTCGGCGAGCCGGACAGCCCGCTGGAAACCCTGCCGGTGGCGGCGCTGCGGCTGGAGCCCGAAACCTGCACCACGCTGGAGCGCATGGGACTGCGCCGCATCGGCGATCTGGCCGGGGCGCCGCGCGCGCCGCTGGCCCGCCGCTTCGGCCCCGCCCTGCTGATGCGGCTTGATCAGGCGCTGGGGCGGCTGCCGGAACCGGTCTCGCCGGCGCCGGAGCCGGTGCATTACGGGCTGCGCCTCAGCCTGCCCGAGCCCATCGGCCTGCTGAGCGATGTCATGGGCGCCACCGCCCGGTTGCTGGAGGCGCTGTGTCCCAGGTTGCAGGCGCAGGAGGTCGGCGCGCGGCGGTTGCTGCTGAGCCTGCGCCGGGTGGATCAGGGCAGCCAGCAGGTGGAGCTGCGCCTGGCCGCGCCGATGCGTGATGCGGGGCGCATCCTGCCGCTCTTCGAGCGCGGTCTGGCCGAGGTGGATGCCGGTTTCGGCATCGACCAGCTTCGGCTTGAGGCCACTTTGGTCGAACCCCTGCACATGCAGCAAAGTGGGCTGAACAGCCCTGCCAGGCAAGACGAGCGACGGGCCGAGCTGATCACCCGCATCGGCACCCGGATCGGGTTGGAGAATGTGCAGCGCTTCCTGCCCGCCGACAGCCATATTCCCGAACGTGCCTTCCTGATCGCGCCCGCCGCCCATAGCGCGCCCGAAAGCGGCTGGCGCAGCACGCCGCCCCGGCCGCTGCGGCTGTTTGCGCCCGAACCCATCGCGGCCAGCGGCGCCACGCCGCCCCAGCGGTTTCGCTGGCGGCGCATGCTGCTGCATACCGCGCGCGCCACCGGGCCGGAGCGCATCGCGCCGGAATGGTGGCTGGCCGATGAAGCCTGGCAGAGCGGGATGCGCGATTACTGGCGCATCGAAACCCGGCAGGGGCGGCGGCTGTGGCTGTTCCATACGCCGCAAAACCCCGGCTGGTTCGTGCAGGGGGAATTCGCATGAGCGCGCCCGCCCCGGCTCCTCCGGCTCCCATTCCCCTGCCGCCGGCCTATGCCGAGCTTTGCGTGACCTCGAATTTCAGCTTCCTCACCGGCGCCTCGCACCCGGAAGAACTGGTGCTGCGCGCGGCCGAACTGGGGCTGAGCGCGCTGGCCATCACCGATCGCAATTCGCTGGCCGGGGTGGTGCGGGCCTGGTCGGCGCTGAAAACCCTGCGCCAGGAACAGGACGCCGCGCTGCGGGTGCGCTCGGCCACGCGGGTTGATGCTTCGTCGCGCCAGGAGGTGGCGGCGCGGGAACTGCCCCATGCGCCGCTCCCGGCGCTGCCCCGGCTGATTGTTGGCGCGCGGCTGGTCTTGCGCGATTGCCCGCTGCACTGGCTGGCCCTGCCCGGCGACCGCGCGGCCTATCATCGGCTGTCGCGGCTGCTGTCGCGCGGCAAAAGGTGCGCCAGCAAGGGTCAGTGCCATCTGGATCTGCGCGATCTGGAAACCGGCTGTCGCGGCATGATGCTGATCGCCCTGCCGCCCGGGGGCTGGGCGCCGGCCGATCTGGCGCAGGCCGAGGCGCCGGTGCGCGCCCTGCAGCGGCGCTATCCGGGGCAGGTGTTTCTGGGCGCCGCGCCGCGCTATGACGGCTCCGATCAGGCCTGGTTCAACGCCTGCGCGCAACTGGCGCTGCGGGCCTCGGCGCCGATGGTGGCGCTGGGTGATGTGCTGATGCACCGCGCCGCGCGGCGGCAACTGGCCGATGTGCTGACCTGCCTGCGCGAGGGGCTGACCATCGACCGGATCGGCACCCGCGCCCTGCCCAATGCCGAGCGCCGCCTGAAAAGCCCGGCCGAGATGGCGCGGCTTTACCGCCACCACCCCGCCGCGATCCGCCGCACGCTGGAAATCGCCGCGCGCTGCGCCTTCGATCTGGGCGAGTTGAGCTACGAATACCCCGATGAGATCGCCCAGGGCGAGGCGCCGCAGGAGCGGCTGGAGCGGCTGGCCCGCGAAGGGCTGGTGCGACGCTACCCGCAGGGCGCGCCGCCTCGCGCGCAAGAGCAGATGGCCAAGGAATTGTCGCTGGTCAGCGATCTCAACTACGCCGCCTATTTCCTGACCGTGCATGACATCGTCGCCGAGGCCCGCTCGCGCGGCATTCTCTGTCAGGGGCGCGGCTCGGCGGCGAATTCGATCCTGTGCTACCTGCTGGGTATCACCGATGTCAGCCCCGAGATGATCGGCATGGTGGTGGAGCGCTTTATCTCGCGCCATCGCGGCGAGCCGCCCGATATCGATGTCGATTTCGAACATGAGCGGCGCGAAGAGGTGATCCAGTGGATCTATGAGAAATACGGCCGCCACCGCGCCGGGCTCTGCGCCACGGTGATCCATTTCCGCTCGCGCGCCGCGATCCGCGAGGTGGGCAAGGTCATGGGGCTGAGCGCCGATGTCACCGCCGCCCTTGCCGGCCAGATCTGGGGGTATTCGAACGGCGGCGCCGACCCTGAGCGGATGCGCGAGTTGGGCCTGAACCCCGAGGACCGCCGCCTGTCCCAGACCATCCGCCTGATCCGCGAGATCATCGGCTTTCCGCGTCATCTCAGCCAGCATGTCGGCGGTTTCATCATCACCAAGGGCCGGCTGGATGCGCTCTGCCCGATCGAGAATGCCGCAATGGAAGAGCGCACGGTGATCGAATGGGACAAGGACGATATCGACGCGCTGGGCATCCTCAAGGTCGATGTGCTGAGCCTGGGCATGCTGACCTGCATCCGCAAGGCCTTTGATCTGCTGGCCGAGCATGAACAGACCGCGCTGACGCTCGACAGCGTGCCGCAGGAAGACGCCGCCACCTATGACATGCTGTGCCGTGCCGATGCCGTGGGGGTGTTTCAGGTCGAAAGCCGGGCGCAGATGAATTTCCTGCCCCGCATGCGGCCACGTGAATTCTATGATCTGGTGATCGAGGTGGCCATCGTGCGCCCCGGCCCGATTCAGGGCGGCATGGTCAAACCCTATATCCGCCGCCGTCAGGGGCTGGAAGAGCCCGAACCCTTCGGCCCGGCGCTGGCCGCCGTCACCGCGAAAACCCTCGGCGTGCCGCTCTTTCAGGAACAGGCGATGCAGATTGCCGTGGTCGGCGCCGGCTATACCCCCGAAGAGGCCGATCAACTGCGCCGCTCGCTGGCCTCGTTCCGGCGCATGGGCACCATCGGCCAGCACCGCGAGCGCTTTGTGAACGGCATGCTGGCCAATGGCTATGCAAGCGAGGTGGCCGAGGCCTGTTTCGCCCAGATCGAGGGTTTCGCCGATTACGGCTTCCCCGAAAGCCATGCCGCCGCCTTTGCCATGCTGACCTATGTGTCCTCCTGGCTGAAATGCCATCATCCGGCGATCTTTGCCTGTGCATTGCTGAACAGCCAGCCGATGGGCTTCTATGCCCCGGCGCAGATCGTGCGCGATGCGCGTGAGCATGGGGTGGATGTGCGCCCGATCTGCGTCAACCGCTCGGATTGGGACAATCGGCTGGAGCGGCGCGGCGACGGGGCGCTGGCGCTGCGGCTGGGCTTTCGCCAGATCAAGGGGTTCCGGCGCGACGATGCCGAATGGATCAAGGCGGCGCGCGGCAATGGCTACCAGGACCCCGAAAGCCTGTGGCTGCGCGCCGGGGTGCAGCCGGCGGTGCTGGAACGGTTGGCCGAGGCCGATGCCTTTGCCGGGCTGGGCCTGACGCGGCGCGATGCGCTCTGGGCAGTGCGGGCGATCCGCGCCCCCGCGCCGCTGCCGCTTTTCGCCGATCCGATTGATGGCGAGGCGCTGCGCGAGCCGGCCGTGACGCTGCCGCCGATGCATCTGGGCGAGGAGATGGTCGAGGATTATCTCGCCCTGCGCCTGAGCCTGCGCGCCCATCCGATGGAGCTTCTGCGCCCCACCTTGCCCGGCCTGACCCCGCATGACCAGTTGCCGCTGGTGCCGCCGGGGCGGGTCTCGGCCTGTGGGCTGGTGATCACCCGGCAGCGGCCCGGCACGGCATCCGGCGTGATCTTCCTGACACTGGAGGATGAAACCGGGGTCTGCAATGTGGTGGTCTGGCCCCGCGTCAATGACCGTTTCCGCCGCAGCGTCATGGGCGGGCGGCTTTTGCGCGTCACCGGGCGGCTGGAGCGCGAGGGGATCGTGGTGCATCTGATCGCCGATCTGATCGAGGATCTTTCACCGCTGCTGGCCGAGCTGGGCCATCCCTTGGGCGAGGCGGTCGGCATCACCGCGCCACAGGCCGATGACGCGCCCCGACCACCCCGGCAGCCAGCCCGATATCCGCCGCGCGCCTATCATCCGCGCGAACAGGCCAAGCGCCTGTTTCCCAGCCGCGATTTCCATTGAAGGCGCCCGCTAGCCGCCCAGATGCCGGATCAGCGAATCGCGCGCATCGAGGATATGCCGACGGGTCAGTTCGGCCGCGCTTTCGGCATCACCCGCCGCGCAGGCCGCCAGAATTGCCCGATGTTCACGATTGGCGCGCTCCATGCCGTTGCTCAGCAGCAGTTGCGCGCGCAGGTAGCGATCCACCCGGTCCATCGCATTGTTGAGCACCTCCATGTGATAGGGCAGGGCGCTGGCCTCATAGAGCGTGGCATGGAAGCGCCGGTTCAGATCGCCCCAGAGCATGGGATCATCGGCGCCGGCGAAGGCATCGCAGCAGGCGCGCGCGCTGGCCAGCATCTCGGGCGAAAGCCGCGGCACCGCGCGGCGGATCACCTCGGGCTCCAGCAGCGCCCGAAAGGCGAAGATCTCGTCAGCCTCGGCGGGCGAGAGAGCCGACACCACGGCGCCCTTGAAGCGCTGGGTGCTGACCAGCCCGTGCTGTTCCAGCTTCACCAGCGCCTCGCGCACCGGAATGCGGCTGATATTGAAGGCGCGGGCGATCTCGTCCTGGCGCAGATGCTCGCCCTCGGCCAGATCGCCGTTGATGATCGCCTGACGCAGCGCATCAAAGACGATCGAGGTCGCCGAGGCTGCCTGTGCGATGTCGAAAGCCTGTAACTTCATGCCCGCCCTCTCCTGCGCGAACTCTAGCGGCAGGGCCGGCGAAGGGGAAGAATGAATATTGTATCCAATATTGGATCGTGCCAACCTGCCGCTGAACCCCCTTCTGTGAAAGTGAGTCTGCCATGGATACCGCCCTGCTGGATGGATGCATCCCCGCCCTGATGACGCCCTGCAAGGCCGATCACAGCCCCGATCACGCGGCGCTGGTGCGCAAGGGGCAGGCGCTGATCGAGGCCGGCATGTCGGCGGTGGTCTATTGCGGCTCGATGGGCGACTGGCCGCTTCTGAGCGATGCGCAGCGCATGGAGGGCGTGGCGCGGCTGGTGCAGGAAGGCATCCCGGTCATGGTCGGCACCGGCGCCATCAATACCGCCGCCGCCGTGGCTCATGCCGCCCATGCCGCAAATGTGGGCGCGCAGGCGCTGATGGTCATTCCCCGGGTGCTGTCGCGCGGCACGTCGGTCGAGGCGCAGCGCCATCATTTCAAGGCGATCCTGTCTGCTGCGCCCGAGCTTCCGGCGGTGATCTACAACAGCCCGCATTACGGTTTCAGCACCGGGGCCGAGCTGTTCTTCGCGCTGCGCCGCGAACATCCGAATCTGGTGGGGTTCAAGGAATTCGGTGGCCGGGCGGGGCTGCGCCGGGCGGCCGAGTTCATCACCTGCCAGGATGCCGGGGTAACGCTGATGGTCGGTGTCGATACGATGGTGGTGGAAGGCTTCGTCGATTACGGCGCGCGCGGCGCGATCACCGGCATCGGCAATGTGCTGCCGCGCGAGGTGCTGCATCTGGTGGCGCTGGCGCGGCGCGCCGCCACCGGCGATGCCCGCGCGCGGCTGCGCGCGCAAGAACTGGACGCGGCGCTCAGGGTGCTCTCTTCCTTCGATGAAGGCGTCGATCTGGTGCTCTACTACAAACATCTGCTCCATGTGCTGGGCGAGGCGGAATATACCCGCAATATCAATCCCACGGACCGGCTGAGCCCCAGCCAGCAAGGCTATGCCGAGGCGCAGCTCGATCTATTCCGCCGTTGGTATGGCGATTGGTCGGCGCGGCTGGAGGCCGATCTGCGATGCGCGTGATCGACAGCCATACCGAGGGCGAGCCGACGCGGGTGATCCTGTCGGGCGGGCCGGATCTGGGCATGGGCAGCCTGGCGGAACGGGCAGAAAGGCTGGCGCGCGAGCATGGCGATTTTTGCAGTTCCGTGGTGCTGGAGCCGCGCGGCTCCGAGGCGCTGGTCGGCGCGCTGCTGGTGCCGCCCTCGCAGCCCGATTGCGCCGCCGGGGTGATCTATTTCAATACCGTGGGCAATCTGGGCATGTGCGGCCATGCCACCATCGGCACCGCCATCACGCTGGCGCATCTGGGGCGGATCGCGCCCGGCCAGCATCGGCTGGAAACGCCGGTGGGCGTGGTCACCATCGATCTGCATTCACCGCAGGAGGCCAGTGTCACCAATGTCGAAAGCTACCGGCTGCACAAGGATGTGCGCCTGGAGGTCGAGGGGCTGGGCACGATCAGGGGCGATATCGCCTGGGGCGGCAACTGGTTCTTCATCACCCGCGATCTGCCCCGCGCGCTGGTGCCGGCCCATATCGAGCCGCTGCGCGCCGCTACGCTGCGCATCCGCACCGCATTGGAGGTGCAGGGCTGGACCGGCACCGGCGGCGCCTGGATCGACCATGTGGTGCTGATCGGCCCTTCCCAACAGGCCGATGCGCGCAATTTCGTGCTGTGTCCGGGCGGCAGCCATGACCGTTCGCCCTGCGGCACCGGCAGTTCGGCGCTGCTGGCCTGTCTGGCGGCGGACGGGGCGCTTTCGCCGAGGCAGGAATGGGTGCAGGAAAGCATCATCGGCAGCCGCTATGTGCTGCATTTCAACCCCGGCAGCGAAGTGGGGCGCATCGTGCCGGTGATCCGCGGCCGCGCCTGGGTGACCGCCGAGGCCGAGCTGAAATTCGCCGCCGATGATCCCTATGCGGCGGGTATTCGCCCCTGATCCGTCGGTGCGCGGGCGACGTGATCGCGCGCAATCGACATGGATTTCAATATCGCATGCACCCCATCGCCCGGTTGCAGCGCCAGTTGTTCGGCGGCGCGGCGGGTGATGCGGGCGATGATCTCGTGGCCATTGATCGCGACATGCACCATCACCGCCGGCCCCGCTCCGGGCACGATCCGCGCCACATGGCCGGCGAGGATGTTCTGCGCCGAGAGCCCCTCGGGCCGGGCGCGCGACAGGATCACCTCATGCGCCATGATGCGCACATGAACCCGGCTGCCGAGTACCCCTTCGATCCGGGGCAAAAAGAGCGGCCCGCCCGGCGCGTCAAGCCGGGTCAGCCCGTCGGGCAGTTGCTCGGCCAGCACCGCCGGTAGCATGGCAGCCACCTCGCGCACGCCCATGGCGCGCAGCGCCGCATTATCGCCCATGACCTCGGCGGTGGTGCCTTCGCGCACCACGCGGCCCTGTTCGATCACCATCATGCGCTCGGCCAGCAGTTGCGCCTCGTTGACATCATGGGTGACCAGCACGACCGGCATGCGCAGATGGGCGCGCAGCGCGATGATCTCGCCGTAAAGCCTTTCGCGCGTGGCACGGTCCACCGCCGAAAAGGGCTCATCGAGCAGCAGCGCCTGCGGTTGCCGGGCCAGGGCCCGCGCCAGCGCCACCCGCTGCTGCTGCCCGCCCGAAAGCTGCGCCGGCAAGCGGTCGGCCAGCCCTTGCAGGTTCACCAGATCCAGCAGGCGCCCGGTCTCGGCACGGTCGGCGCGCGCCATCGCGGCCATGACATTCTGCGCGGCACTCATATGGGGAAAGAGCGCGTAGTTCTGAAATACCAGCCCCAGCCGGCGGCGATGGGGCGGCAGGTTGACCCCGGCGCCGGTATCCAGCCAGGCGCTGCCGTCAACCGCGATCCGCCCGGCTGCAGGCTGCCAGAGCCCGGCGATGGCGCGCAGAGCCGTCGTCTTGCCCGAGCCCGAATGGCCCACCAGCGCCAGCAATTCCCCCGGCTCCACCCGGAAGGCGAGGTCAAGCGCGATCGGCGCGGTGTTGCGCAGGCTGACCTCCAGCGCCATCACGAAAGCCTCCGCCCGACGCGCGCCGACAGCGCGAAGGTCAGCGCGATGGTGCAAAGGCTGATCGCCACCAGCACCGCCGACATGATGCCGGCGCTATGGTCGTCGAAAGCCTGCACGCGGTCATAGATGGCGATGGCGATGGTCCTGGTCTCGCCGGGGATCGAGCCGCCGACCATCAGCACGATGCCGAACTCGCCCAAAGTATGCGCGAAGGTCAGCACCATGGCCGTCATCACCCCCGGCCAGGCCAGCGGCAGTTCCACCTTCCATAGCGCGCGCAGGGGTGACATGCCGCAACAGGCGGCGGCCTCGCGCAGCTCGCGCGCCACGGATTCGAACCCGCGCTGCGCGGGCTGGATGGCGAAGGGCAGGTTGAAGATCACCGAGGCCACCACCAGCCCTTCGAAGCTGAACACCAGCTGGCTGCCAAAGAGCCCGTGCCACCACTGCCCGATGACCGAGTTGCGCCCGAAGCTCACCAGCAGATAGAAGCCGAGCACCGTCGGCGGCAGCACCAGCGGTAGCATCACCAAGGCTTCAACCAGCCCCTTGCCACGGAACTGGCGATAGGCCAGCCAGCGCCCCATCAGCACCGAGACCGGCAGCAGGATCGCCACCGTCCAGGCCGCCAGCTGCAGGGAAAGCGTCAGCGCCTGCCAATCCATGCGGCTATTCCCCCGGCAGCGTGAAGCCGTAGCGATCCATGATCGCGCGGGCGGCGGGCTGCATCATATAGGCATAGAAAGCCTCGGCCACCGGGCCGGCGCCTTGCAGCAGCGCCATGCGCTGGCGCAAGGGTTGATGCCAGTCTTCGGGGATCAGCGCGTATTCGCCACGCGTGGCCACCTGCGGGGCCAGGGCCAGCGAATAGGCGATGATGCCGCCCTCGGCATTGCCCGACAGCGCGAAGGCCGCCGCCTGGCTGACATTCTCGCCCAGCACCAGGAAGGGTTGCAGATCATCCCACAGCCCCCGCGCCACCAGCGCCTCGCGCGCCCGCATGCCATAGGGCGCGTGATCGGGGTTGGCGATGGCAAAGCGAGATATATGCCCGGATTCAATGGCTTGCGCGAGGTTGTGAAGTTCCGCATCCGGCTCCAGCGCCGCGCCATGCGGCACCATGATCACCACCCGCCCGATGGCATAAAGATCGCCGGCATCGCGGGTCAGCCCCTCGGCATGCAGATCGGCGATGAATTGCTCGTCGGCGGCCATGAAGATCTCGAACGGCGCGCCCTCGCGGATCTGACGGGCGAAATTGCCGGTCGAGCCCAGCGACAGCCGCACCCGCATGCCGGTCTCGGCCTCGAAAGCGGCGGCGATTTCCTCGATGGCGAATTGCAGATCCGAGGCCGCCGCCACCACCGGCGCATCCCGCTGCGCCAGCGCCGGGGCTGTGGTCAGTGAAAGTGCCGATATTGCTGCCAGAACATATCGACGGGCATGGGTCAGCATGGGGCGGTCCTTGCGAACGGTATCACGGACCATATCGCCGCAAGCCGCGCCCGGGAGCAAGCGTTATTTTCCGTGGGGAATAGCGCTTGGCGCGCTGACCGTCTTGCCGCCGTGAGAGTGATAGTATAACGCTCGCGCCATGATCCATTCCCCGCGCCATCTCGCTGCTCTGGCCGTGCTTTTCTTTGCTTCGGGCGCGGCGGCGCTGATCTATCAGGTGCTCTGGGTGCGCGAGTTGGGACTGCTGTTTGGCTCAACCGCGCAGGCGGCGGCGCTGACCATCGCGATTTTCTTCACCGGCATCGCGCTGGGCGGCTGGCTGTTCGGCCGGCTGTCGGAACGGCTGGCGCGGCCGCTCGGCACTTTCGGCCTGGTCGAGATCGGGGTGGCGGCGACGGCGCTGGGGCATTTTCTGGTCATCGAGGCCTATTTCACCCTCTACCCGGGCCTCTATGCGCTGGTCGGCGGCGTTCCGGTGCTGGAAACCGCGCTCAAGGCCGGAGTGGCGGCGACGATCCTGCTGCCCTCGGCGGTGCTGATGGGCGGCACGCTGCCGCTGATTGGCCAGCATGTGATCCGCGCCGGGCGCGATCTGGGGCGACGGGGCGCGGCGCTCTATGCACTCAACACCGCCGGCGGGGCCAGTGGCGCGCTGGCTGCTGGCTTCTTCCTGCCGGTCTGGCTGGGCTTTTCGGGCGCCTATCTGCTGGCGGTGGGGCTGGATCTGGCGGTGGGGCTGGTGGCGCTGCTGATTGCCCGCCGCGCCACGCCTGCCACCACCAATGTCGCCGCTGCCTCACCCCGGGCGCCCGACACCCCGATCCCCGCGCGGCTCTGGGTGATCGCCTTTGCATCGGGCTTCGCCACCCTCGCCATCGAGGTCATCTGGACCCGCGCCTTCGCGCAGGTGCTGCAGAACTCGGTCTATACCTATGCGCTGGTGCTGACGGTCTTCCTGATGGCGCTGTCGCTGGGTGCGGCGCTGGCCAATGCGCTCAACCGCGCCCGGCTACGCCCCGAGGCGGTGCTGAGCGCACTCCTGATCGCCTCGGCGCTGGTGATCGCCGCCACGCCGCATCTGTTTCACCATCTGACCGGCGGGTTGGGCTATCTGGGCGGGCGGGCCGATTTTGCCGGCTATGTGCTGGAGGTCGGGCGGGTGGCGCTTCTGGCCATGCTGATCCCCGGTACCATTCTGGGCGCCGTGCTGCCCTATCTGCTGCGGCTGATGCAGGGCGGTGGCGCGCCCGGGCCGCTCTTGGGAAGGTTGATCGCGGTCAATACCACTGGCGCGATTCTGGGCGCGCTGGCTGGCGGTTTCGTGCTGCTGCCGGTGGCCGGCATGTGGAAAGGGCTGTGGCTGATGGCCGCGCTCTACGCGCTCCTGGTGCTGGTGCTCTGGCGGCGCGATGAGGGCTGGTCGGCCCGCGCCCCGCGCCTTGCCGCGCTGATCGGCGCGCTCTTGCTGCTGATCGGCCAGCCGGGGCTGGAGCCGACCCGCCTGAACCCCGGCGAGCGCCTGCTGGCCTTCCGCGAGGGGCCTTCGGCGCATGTCTCGGTGATCGGTCGCGGCGAGGCCCGCTTCATCCGGGTGAACAATTTCTACACCCTCGGCGGTTCCGGCGCGCTGGTGCCCGAGCGCAACCAGACCATGATCCCGCTGCTGACCCATCCCGCCCCGCGCGAGATATTCTTTCTGGGCATGGGCACCGGCATTTCCGCCGGCGCCGGGCTTTTTGCCGAGCCCGAACGGGTGACGGTCTGCGAACTGCTGCCCGATGTCATCGATTTCGCGCGCGAATGGTTCGGCCCCTATGTGAACGGGCTGTTCAGCGATCCCCGCGTCACCATCCATGCCGAGGATGGCCGCCAATGCCTGGCCCGCTCAAGCGCGCGCTATGACATGATCATCGCTGATCTGTTCACCCCCTGGCGGGCCGGGGTGGGCAATGTCTATACGCTGGAACATTACCGCCTGGCCGCCAGCCGGCTGAACGAGGGCGGCACCTATGTGCAATGGATGCCGCTCTATCAGGTCTCGCAGCGCGAATTCGCGATCATCGCCAATACCATGGCGCAGGTGTTTCCGGAGCTGACGCTGTGGCGCGGCGATCTTTACCCCGAACGCTCGGTGCTGGCGCTGGTGGGGCGCAATGCCGCCGCGCCGCTCGATCCTGCCGTGCTGGCCGCGCAATGGCGCGCCATGACCGGCGAGGATACGCCCGAGGCGCTGCTCATCGACCGGGCGCTGAAATTCTATGCCGGCAATGCGGCATCGGGGCTGTTTGCCGGGGTGCCGATCAACACCGATGATCAGCCACTGATCGAATATCTGGCGCCGCGCAGCCATCGCGCCGTCATCGCCGGCACCGCCAGCTTCTTGACCGGGCCGGCGCGCGACCGGCTCTACGCCGATCTGCTGGCCGCGCTGCCGCCCGAGAATGACCCCTATCTGGCGCGGCTGAACCCTTCGCAGCTTGCCCTGCCGCAGGCCGGGGCGCTCTATGCCGAATGGCGCGGCCGGCAGCGGCGCGATGATCCCCGCGCCGATGCTGTCTGGCGCGCGTTTCCGGCCCTGACTCCGCCCGATGCGATCAACCCCGACAGCCCGGCGGGGCAGGTGGCCAGCGGTGGCATGGCGTTTGGCGATTCCGGCAGCTAAGCTGGCGGAAGCTTGGCGGCCTCTCCATTCCGATATGGAATGACCATTCCACAAATCGGCAACAGCAGTGGCCGGTTTTCGCGCGTATGCTCTGGGGCAATCAACAACAACAAGATCGCAACGGAGGATATGAGGATGTCACATCGTCGTCTGTGGATGGCGCTTTGCCTGTCAACGGCGCTGTCGCCGCTGGCCGCGCAGGCCGAAGGGCCGGTGGCGCCGGGGATCACTTTTCTGACCTGGCCCGCCGCCGCCTATCAGCACTATTACGAGACCTCGAACTATATCGCCGAGAGCTGGCGCGAACTGGGCATCGAGGTCACGCTCAACCCGCAGCCCTTCCCGGCGCCGATGCTGGGCATGTGGTTCACCGAGCGCGATTTCGACGTGGTGATGTCGGTTCTCTCGGGCTCGCCGGCGCGGCTCGATCCCGAGTTCTTCACCGTCACCCAGTTCATCGAGGCAACCTCGGCGCCGGGCGGCATGAATGTCGGCGGTTTCCATTCTGAGGAGATGGAGCGCCTGCATGCCGAACAGCGCCGGCTCTATGACCCCGAGGCCCGGCGCGAGGTCATTCACCGCATTCAGGAACTGATCTACGACCAGCAGCCCGAGGGCCTGATCGCCTCGGTGATCAATACGCTGGCGATCAATACGAACGTCGCGCAGCTGGACGAATACCGCCCCTCGCCCGATGGCGTGCGCTCGATCTGGAACCTGCTGCGGCTGGAGCCGGTGGGCGATGCGCGCGATGTTCGGCTGGGCTGGACCATCGATCAGGACAGCTGGAACCCGCTGACCCTGCGCACGCTCGAAGACCTTGATCGCGTCAGCCTGATCTATGACCGGCTGGTGGTCACCGGCCCCGACGGGCGGCCGGAATTGTGGGCGGCCAGCGCCATCGAGGTGGTCGATGATACCACCATCGAGGTGCGGCTGCGCGACGATCTGGTGTTCAATGACGGCACGCCCCTGACCGCCGAGGATGTGGCCTTCACCTTCACCTTCCTCAAGGAAAACGAGGCGGTCTATTTCCGCTCGACGCTTGCCAGCCTTGAGCAGGTGGAGGCGCTGGATGGCAGTGTGCGCTTCACGCTTGCCAGCCCCTCGGCCTCTTTCGTGTCGCAGGCGCTGGGGCTGGTGCCGATCCTGCCGGCGCATGTCTGGTCCGAAATCGACGACCCGGCGAGCCATGCCAATACCGAACCCGTCGGTTCGGGGCCGTGGAATCTGGCCTATTGGCGCCAGGGGCAGGAAATTTCCTTCACCCGCAATGAAAATCACTTCATGGAGCCGCGCGCCGATCTGCTGATGATCCAGTATGGCTCGGCCGAGGTGCTGGCCGCCGGGCTGCGGCGCGGGGAAATCGGCGTGACGCTGCAACCGATCGTGCCGACGGTGGTGGAGCTTTTCGCCGACGAGCCGCATCTGCAACTGATCCGCACCCAGTCGAACGGTCACATGTCGGCGCGCTACAATATGGAGCATCCGCTGCTGGCGCATCAGGCGGTGCGGCAGGCACTGGCCCATGCGATCCCGCGCCAGATGATCATTCAGGATATTCTCAACGATGATGCCGTGGCCATCGCGACGCCGCTGGTGCCGGTCAATGCCTTCTGGTCGCATCCCGGCCTTGAGGTGCAGGCCTATGACCTGGAGCGCGCCCGCGCGATCCTTGGCGAGGCCGGTTTCACCTGGGATGCCAGCGGCCGGTTGCGCATGCCCGAATGACCCCAGCGCCGCGCCCCCGGCAAGGGGGCGCGGCGATGATCCCCAAGACGACCTGGGCCCGGGTGATCGCTCACCCGGGCCCTTTTCGTGGTTGCGCTGGTGGGATCAGCGCGCGGCTTCCATCGCCTCGTCGATGATCACCCGCAGCCGCTGGCGATAGGCATCGGGCAGGTCGAGCGCCTTGGCGCCCTTGTGGATCGGGCCGACATAGCTTTCCGGCGGGTGATGCGGTCCGCGATCATTGGGAATGAAATAGGTCACCGATTCAATGGCCTCGCCGGTGGCGGTATAGACGGTGACCGGTTTATGCGCCCAGCGGCCCAGTGCCACGCCGGCCGAGGCATCCATCGCCGCCATATCCTCGGCCGACATTTCATAATGCACGCCCCAGGTCTCGGCGCCGTCAACCCGCACCAGCGTGCAGCCGCCATGCGCCGGGTCACTGCATTTGGCGAAGCGCAGCTCGTGATCGGGCAGGCGCGCCACGGCAATCGGCCGCGCCGAGGGCGCGACGGAGCGCATCAGGTCGATATCCATGAGATTGCCATAGGCGAAATAGTGCATGTCAGTTCCTTTCGGTTTCAATGGGTTCCGGCGATGGCTCTCCAGGGCCACTCTCCCAGGTCTCGGGCAGCAGGGCGGCGGAGCGCAGGGCGGGCATCTCGTCGCTGCGATGGCAGCGCGCCTGATGATCGAGGCCGATCCGGCGCAGCGACGGATCGCTGCGGCAGCGCGCCTCGGCAAAGGGGCAGCGCGGCGCGAAACGGCAGCCGGGCGGCGGGTGCAGCAGATCGGGCGGCCGGCCGGGGATGGAAATCGGCTCATGCGCGGTGCCGAGCCGGGGCAGGGCGTTATAAAGCCCCAGCGTATAGGGATGCGCCGGCGCATTGATCACCTGCGCGGTGGGGCCGGTTTCGACGATCATGCCGCCATACATCACCGTGATGCGCTCGCAATTCTCGATCACCAGCCCAAGATCATGCGTCACCAGGAGCATCGCGAAGCCAAGTTCGCCCTGCAACGCCTTGATCCGCCTGAAGATCTGATCCTGGACGATGACATCGAGCGCGGTTGTCGGCTCGTCGGCCAGCAGCACCGGCGGGCGCAGCGCCAGCGCCATGGCAATCAGCACCCGCTGGCGCATCCCGCCCGAGAACTGATGCGGAAAATCATCGATCCGCGCCGGATCGACGCCGACCATCTCGAAAAGTTCGCGAATGCGGCTGCGGATCTTCTCGCGCGGCCAGTCCTCATGGGCAAGGATCGCCTCGGCGATCTGGGCGCTGACGCGTTTGACCGGATTGAGCGCATTGAGCGCGCTCTGAGCCACCATGGCGATGCCCGACCAGCGCGCGCGGCGCCAGGTGGCGGGACCGGCCTGCACCAGATCCTGGCCTTGAAAGCGGATCGCGCCGCGCCGGATCAGCGCATTGGGCGGCATGACCCCGGTGATCGCCTTGAGCAGCGTGGACTTGCCGCAACCGGATTCGCCCACGATGCCCATGCTCTCGCCCGGCGCCACCGCCAGCGAGATCTCGCGCAGCGCCGCCGCCATGCCAGTTCCGGTGCCGGCATCGGTGGCATAGTCCAGATCAAGCCCGTCGATTTCCAGAATGGGTGATTTCATAGCGATTTCAGCCGCGGATTGATGACCTGCTCATAGGCGCGGCCGATGAAATAGACCGCCGAGACCAGCACCATGATGGCGATGCCCGGCGGCAGCACCCACCAGGGCGCGCGATACATCACCTGGCTGGCATAGGCGTCATAGAGGATCGAACCCCAGCTGATGACATTGGGATCGCCAAAGCCCAGAAAGCCGATGCTGGCTTCGGTGATGATCGCCCAGGCCAGCGCGAAGGCGGTGCTGACCAGTGCCAGCGGCAGCACATTGGGCGCGATCTCGCGGTAGAGGATCGCCCAGTCGCTGGCGCCGGTGGTGCGCGCGGCATCGACGAAGGGCATCTCGCGCAGGCTCAGCACCTGGGCGCGGATCACCCGCGCCGTCGAACGCCACATGACGATGGTCATGGCGAAGATGATGGTCCAGATGCTGCGCCCGGACATCGCCAGCACGACGATGATGAAGGGCAGGAAGGGCAGGCCGAGGAAGATATCGGTGATGCGCATCAGCACGGCATCGGTGCGGCCGCCGAAATAGCCGGCGATCAGCCCGATATTGAGCCCGATCAGCACCGTGCCGATGGCGGTCATGCCGCCGACCATGAAGGCCGGCCAGGCGCCATGCAGCATCTGGCTGGCGATATCGCGACCCATCAGCGTGGTGCCCAGCCAGTGCTGCCCCGAGGGGCCGGCCAGCCGCACCAGCCGGCCGTCGGCGCCGTAATTGCGCGCCAGCGGATCGAAAGGCGCGATCCAGGGGCCAAGGAGCGCCAGCGCCATGAAGACCGCCAGCACCACTAGGGCGATCCGCCCGGAAGGCACGTTCCAGACCGCGACCAGAAAGGATTTCAGCACGCTCATGGCCTCACCTGTAAACAATGCGCGGATCGAGCAGGCCGTAGAGCAGATCGGCCACGAAGGTGCCCAGGATCGTCAGCACCGCGATCAGCAGAAAGGCGGCCTGCACCACCGGATAATCCGAGCGTGTGATGCCCTCGATCATCAGAAGCCCCAGCCCGGGCCAGCTGAACACCGTCTCGATCACCACCGAACCGGCCACCGACCAGCCCAGGATCATCGGCAGCGTGGTGGCCAGCGGCAGCAGCGAGTTGCGCATCGCATGGCCGTAAAGCACCTGCCGCTCGCGCAGCCCCTTCATGCGGGCCAGTTCCACATAATCCTCGCCGATGGTGCCCAGCATGGTCGAACGCATCAGCAGGAGCGGAAAACACAGGTTGTAGAGCGTGTTGACAAAGAAGGGCAGGGCGAGGTGATGCAGGAAATCCAGCGTCAGATACATGCGCCATGAAGGATCGGGGAAGCGGCCCGGCGTAACGATATGCCCGGTCGGAAACCAGTTCAGCCAGATCGAGAAGACCAGGATCGCCAGCATGCCCAGCCAGAAGACCGGCGCCGATTGCAGCGCCGTGGCGGCCAGCACCAGGCTGCCCTCGGCGCGCCCGCCGCGATACCAGGCCAGCAGCGCCCCGCCGATGGCGCCGATGGCATAGGCCGCGATCATCGAGGGCAGGATCAGCAGCAGCGTATTGACCAGCCGCAGTTCGATCAGTTCCCAGACCGGGCGCCCGGTGCGGAAGGAAAGGCCGAAATCCAGCCGCGCCAGATTGCCGAGATAGACGAAATACTGCTCGATCAGCGGCCGGTCGAGGCCGAAGCGCGCCCGCATCGCCTCGCGCGCATCGGCATCGAGCGCCGGGCTGATCACCGTGGCGGTGGGATCGCCGGGCAGCAGCCGGAAGAGAAAGAACATCAGCGTGATCATCGCAAAAAGCGTGATCGCCATGTGGAACAGCCGGTGCAGCAGATAGCGACCCATCAGGCGACCTTCCCCTCGGGCAGCGGGTTGAGGCAGGCCACGCCCGGCGCCGGGCCGTCAAGCTGCGGGTCGGTGCTGGCGCAGGCCGGCAGGGCGCGCGGGCAGCGCGGCGCGAACCGGCAGCCGGCGGGCAGGCTGGTGGCATCGGGAATGGCGCCGCTGATCTGTGGCGCCGGGCGGGCCCGTCCCGGTGTGATGCCCGGGATCGCCGAGACCAGCGCCGCGGTATAGGGGTGGCGCGGCGCGCTTGTGATCTGGCTGGCCGGGCCGATCTCGACGATGCGGCCCAGATACATGATCGCCAGCCGGTCGCAGATGGCGCTGACGGTTGCCAGATCATGGGTGATGTAAAGCAGCGCAATGCCGCGCTCGCGCACCAGCCGGTTCAAGAGCTTGATGATGCCCCATTTGATCGACACATCGAGCATCGAAATCGGCTCGTCGGCGACCAGGATATCGGGTTCCAGCACGATGGAGCGCGCGATGCAGACCCGCTGGCGCTGCCCGCCCGAGATCTGATGCGGAAACTTTTCCAGATACTGGCTCACCGGTGAAAGCCCGGCCTGTTCCAGCGCGGCGATGACCCTTGCCTGCAGGGCGGGGCCGCGCCGCTCGCCCTGATAAAGCAGCGGTCGTGCGACGATCTCGCCGATCCGAAGCTGCGGGTTGAGCGAGCCGTAGGGGTCTTGAAAGATCATCTGCACCCGGCGGTGAAAGGCCCGGCGGTCATTCTGGCGCAGCGCGCGCGCATCAAGCCCGCCCAGGCGCACCTGCCCGCCATCGGGCTCCTCCAGCCCCACCAGCATGCGGCCCAGCGTTGACTTGCCGCAACCGGATTCGCCCACCAGCCCCATGACCTCGCCGCGCTGCATGGTGAAACTCACGCCATCCACGGCGCGCAACAGCCGCGCGCCGCGGCGATCGAATAGCGCGCGCAGCCCGCTGGCCAACTGGTAGTGGCGGGTCAGATCCTGCACCTCGATCATCGGCGGGGCCGTCGCGGTTCTGGGGCGGGGAAGGGGGCAGAAGGGTATCGCATGGCGGCATGATGCGTCGCCCGATACGGGATTGTATAGTGCCGTTTGCGCGGCTTATCATTCCATTGAAGAATGACCTGAGGTTCCCATGCGCCGCACCCTGCCCTCCACGCGCGATCTGTGCTGTTTTGAATCGGTGGTGCGCAACGGCACCGTGACCCGTGCCGCGCAAGAGCTGAACATGACGCAAAGCGCGGTCAGCCGGCGCATCGCCTTTCTGGAGGAGGTGCTGGGCCAGAAGCTGTTCATCCGCGAAAAGCAGAAGGTCATTCCCACCGCGGCGGCGCAGGAATATGCCGAAAGCCTGCATCAGCTGATCAACGGGATCGAGGTTGCCACCACCCGCATTCTTACCCATGGGCGCCGCGGCGGCACGCTGGTTCTGGCCTGCCTGCCCACCTTCGGCTCGCGCTGGCTGGTGCCGCGGCTCAACGGGTTTCTGGACAGCCATCCCGGTATCGACATCAATCTGGTCTCCAAGATCTCGCGCTTTTCCTTCGAGGGTGAGGGGCCGCATGCGGCGATCTTCTTTGGCGAGGGGGACTGGCCGGGCGCCGAGATGCGCTTTCTGATGCCCGAAAGCGTGGTGCCGGTGGCGGCGCCCTCGCTGGTCGGGGCAAAGCCGCTGCCCGGTCCCGAGGCGCTGGCCAATATGGTGCTGATCCAGCATACCACCCGGCCGCGGCTCTGGCAGGACTGGATGGATTTCGCCGGCCAGCCGGGCATCAACGGCACGGTGGGGCCGAAGTTCGAATATTATGCGCTGGTTATCGAGGCGGCGGTGGCCGGGATCGGTGTGGCGCTGCTGCCCGAGTTTCTGGTACGGCGCGAGCTGCAAAGCGGGCTTCTGGTGCGCGCTGTCGATCTGCCGATGCGCTGCCGGGAGGCCTATTACTATGTCTTTCCACGCAAATTTGCCGAGAATCCGAATGTCGCCTGTTTCGGCGCCTGGCTGAAGGGCGAGATCGACGGTTTCGTCGGGCAGATGTAGCCTTGGCGCGGCAGCCGGGTTGGCACCGGTTCAGGCGGCCGCTTCGGCGTTCATCCGGGCGGCGGCGGGTTTGGCCCAGGTAACGAGGATGATCGCCGGGTTTTCGATCTGGCCGTCGCTCAGGGCCTGCGGCAATTGCCCGAGGCTGCAGCTGAGGGTCTTTTCGCGCGGGGTGGAGGCATTGCCGATCACCTCGACCGGCAGCGTCATCGGCACCCCGGCGCCCTGCAGGGCCTCAACCAGCGACGGCGCTTTCCTGACGCCCATATAGATGGCCAGCGTGGTGCCCGGTTGCAGCATGGTGGCCCAGTCGGGTTCAGGATCGCCGGGTTGGCAAGCGGCGGTGGCCAGCATCAGCCGGTCGGTGGCGCCGCGCTCGGTCAGGCCCCGGCCCAGGCTGGCGGCGGCGGCGCTGGCGGCGGTCACCCCGGGCACGATCTGCACCGCGATGCCCAGCGCGCGCGCCGCTTCCAGCTCTTCGCCGACGCGGCCGAAGATCCCCGGATCGCCTGATTTCAGCCGCACCACCCGTTTGCCCTGCCGCGCCGCGCCGACGATCACCGCATTGATGCGTGCCTGCGGCCAGGCGCTGGCGCCGACCTCCTTGCCCACGAAAACCCGCTCGGCATCACGGCGGGCAAGCTCCAGCACCGCCGGATCGACCAGCCGGTCGTAATAGATCACATCGGCCTCCTGCAGCAGCCGCAGCGCGCGCAGGGTCAGCAGATCGGCGGCCCCCGGCCCGGCACCGACCAGCGCAATGGAGCCGGGCGCCGGTGCGGTTTCAAAGGCGGTGAGGGCGGCTTTCACCAGCTTCGCGGCCTCGCGCCCGGCGCCGCGCGCCATGGCCTGCCGGGGCGGGCCGTTGAACACCCAGTCCCAGAAGAAGCGCCGCTCGCTTGGCGGCAGATGCTGGCTGACCCTGGGCCGCAACCGCCCGGCAAGCGCGGCCAGTTCCCCCAGCGCCGGCTCCAGCAGCACCTCCATCCGGGCGCGGATCTGGCGCGCCAGAACCGGCGCCGTGCCTTCGGTCGAAATCGCCACGACCACCGGATCGCGGTCAACGATCGAGGGCGTCAGCGCATCGCAAAGCGCTGGACGGTCCACGACATTGACCACCGCGCCGGCCTCCTTGGCCAGCGCATGGGCGGCATGATCGAGCGCGACGCAGCCCGTCGCCACGAAGACCAGCGCCGCGCCACGGAAGACATCGACCGAAAGCTTGCTCACCTGTTCGGCGCGGCCTGAGCGCAGCAGTGCGCCCAGTTCGGCATCGAGCGCCGCGTTGCCTTCGGGGGCGACCAGCACGATCCGGGCCTCGGTCTTGAGGATCAGCCGGGCCTTCTGCGCCGCCTGTTCACCCGCGCCGACGATGACCACATGCCGGCCGGCCATTTGCAGAAACATCGGGAAGGTCTTCATCAGGCGAACTCCTTGCGGGGGCGGGGCAGGACGCGCTCGGCCCAGAGCTTGCGGGCCAGGGTCTCGGCGGTGGCGGGGGGGTGGCCAAGCGTGATCAGGGCGGCGGCAGTGGTGGCGTGGATCACCGCCTCGGCGAACGGGTCTTGCAGGCGGCCGGCCCAGAGATCGGCCAGAGCCTGCAGCGGGTGGCGGTGGTCGGCGAGGCGCTGCGGTTCGGGCAGAAGCGGCGCGAGCACCGCCTCATGCGGTGCGCCGTCGATCAGCCGGTAGAGCGTCACCGGTTTCGAGGGGTTGCGCTCGAATTCGCCGCCGCCACCCTTGAGGACGCCCAGCCGCGGTTGTCCGAGCAGCGCACCCGCCGCCTGTTGCAGCGTCAGATAGGGCGGATGGAACACGCCCTGCACCGCCGCCGGGGCGCGGGCCGGGTTGAGCATGCGGCAAAGCGTATTGACGCAGGATCGCAGCCCCAGCACTTCGCGCAGGCGCAACAGATCGCGCAGGCCGGGCGCGAAGCTTTCCAGCGGCAGATAGACGATACCGTCGCGGGCCAGAAGGCTGGCGGCCTCGGCCGGGTTATCGGTGCGGGGAATGCCGCAAAACGCCAGCGCCGCGCGCAGGTCCGCCCCGGGTTGTTGATGCGTGTTCCAGCCATGGATCAGCACCCGCGCGCCGCTCTGCGCGACCAGCCGCGCCGCCAGCAGGAACCACGGCAGGCCACGGGTGCGCCCGGCGGCATAGCTGGGCCAGTCCAGATCGACGGCGGGCAGGGCTGGCAGCCGGGCGCGGGCGGCGCAGGTGAAACCGGCGATTTCCTCGGATGTTTCGCCTCGGTAGCGCATCAGCATCAAAAGCGCGCCGATGGCATGCGGATCGGCCTGCCCGGCAAGGATCAGCCGCATCGCCGCCTCGGCCTCAAGGGCATCGAGGTTGCGCGCCCGGCCCGGGCCCCGCCCCATGGCGTGGATATAGGGCGCAAGGCTCATTCCGCGGCCTCCAGTCCC
>ERZ869909.726-NODE-726-length-33647-cov-4.829252_pt1 | contig 33647 bp, 35 predicted proteins | sample MGYA00520892_ERZ869909 | MGnify/ENA primary metagenome ERZ869909 (study PRJEB32215, sample SAMEA104723947) | bioreactor metagenome | biome: bioreactor; feature: anaerobic bioreactor; material: water | place: China | collected 2015-03-12 ...
TTTCCGACGCACGGACATGCACACGGGTCCGGCTAGCTAATGGCCGCCCTGGGTATTGCTCATAGGCTCGAGGGACTATAACGACTGGCAAACACCCCAGGGAACATCTTCATCCTATCAGAGCTGGCCAGTCCGTCCAACGTCATTCGGCGGGGATCCGGTCGGACGGCAACGTATTCGCCAGGGCGCGTTCCAGTTGCTCGCTGAGTCGGTTGAGGTCCTGCTCGCCACTGCGACGCTCTTCCAGCAGCTCCAGCAGCTCATGGGCAATATTGAGTGCTGCCATCAGGGCGACGCGCTCGCTACCCAACAGGGTATTCTGGGAATGGATGCCCTGCATGGCCCGATCGAGGTAGCGCGCAGCACGGTCCAGCTTGTGTTCTTCGCCGGGATTGCAGGCGAACACATAGTGGCGGCCCAGCAGGGTAATCTCGGCGGTTGGCCGAGAGGCGTTATCGCTCATGGAGGGCTCCGGTGTCGGCTTGTCAGCCCGATGCGTTAACATCCTATCAATCAAGACGTGGCATCCGGACACTATAAGAGAGGCTCTCACGGGCGGTCAACGCGCGACGGGATAGTCTGGATGCCCCACTTCGCAGCCTGTCATACGGAAGTAGTCATGTCATCGATCGACGAACGCCCCGATTTCTCCACCATCGCCGACCTTTTTCTACTGCACGGCAGCATGCAGTCGCCCGCTTTTCTCGACGGAAGACTCTGTGCCTCGCTGGCTTTGCACGAGCTGAGCGCCAGCGGCTGGCTGGAGGAGGCCTGCCTGGGGCTGGGGGTGGAACAGCCCCGGGACCGGGATAGCGCCGAGGCCCTGCTGAACTGGCGGCGACTCACTCTGGAGATGCTGGCGGACAGCTCGCTCAATTACGAACCGCTGCTGCCCGATGAGCTCTACTCCCTGGCCGAGCGCGCCCAGGGGCTACGCGAATGGACGTTGGGGTTTCTCGAGGTGATCGAGGATGCCGGCGCCGAGTCGCGCGAGGGCTGGTCGGCGCCACTGCGCGAAGCCGTGGATGACCTGGCGGCACTGGCTGCCATGGAGACCGATATCGATGACAGCTCAGAGAACGAGAACGATCTCTTTGCGCTGACCGAACACGCCCGCATGGCTGCCATGCTGCTGTATACCGAACAGCGGCCGGGCCAGCCGCAGGTGGAAGCGGGCGAGCCTACGCAGCACTGACCCGCCCGCAACCAGGACACCCTATCGATGCAAGGAGCCGATATGCTGCCAGACCCCCTGCCCCGCCCCACGGCCATCTCCAACGATGAATACCGCGCCCGCCGCGTATCGTTGATGGCACAGTTGCCCGCCGACAGTGCCGTGCTGCTGACGGGTGCCTCCCTCGTCACCCGTTCGCGTGACAGCGACTATCCGTTTCGCCAGAACAGCGATTTTCACTACCTGACGGGGTTTCCCGAACCCGAGGCGCTGCTGCTGCTGCTGCCGGGGCGCAGTGACGGCGAGAGTGTCCTGTTCTGCCAGGACCGCGACCCGGCGCTCGAGGCCTGGACCGGCATCCGGCTGGGGGCGGAAGGTGCGGTGCGCGAGTACGGGCTCGATCAGGCCTTCGAGAATGTCGAGCGCGACGAACTGCTGGCGGTACTGCTCGATGGGCGCACCACGCTCTACCTGATGCTGTCGGATCCTGAAGCCTTGGCGCTGGCCGACGACGTGCGCGGACAATTGACCGCACGGGCGCGCCAGGGAGCACGGCCGGCTGAGGCCTTCGCCGACCTGGCCCCCCTGCTGCACGAGGCGCGGCTGATCAAGAGCGAGGCCGAGCTGGCACTGATGCGACATGCGGCGGAAATATCGGCGCGGGGTCATTTGCGCGCCATGCACGCGACTCGGCCTGGTCTGGCGGAGTACCACCTCCAGGCCGAACTGGAGCACGAGTTCCGTTGGCAGGGGGCCAGCGGCCCGGCTTACGCCACCATCGTGGGTGGCGGTGCCAACGCCTGTGTGCTGCACTACATCGAGAACGGCGATGTGTTACGTAACGGCGAGCTGATACTGATCGATGCCGGGGCCGAACTGGACCTCTACGCGGGTGATATCACGCGAACCTTCCCTGTCGGCGGACGATTCAACAAGGCCCAGCGTGCCCTCTACGAGGTGGTACTCGCGGCCCAGGAGCGTGCCGTGGCGTCCGTCCACCCAGGGGCCACTCTGGTCGAGATCCATGAGGGCGTGGTGCATGACCTCACGGCTGGCCTCATTCGCCTGGGTCTGCTGCAGGGCGAGGTGTCGGCACGGGTCGAGGACAACAGCGTCAAGCGCTTCTATCTGCACTCCACGTCCCACTGGCTGGGGCTCGACGTTCACGATGTGGGCGCCTATCGCCAGAACGGCGAGCCACGTCCCCTGGTGCCGGGGATGGTGCTGACCATCGAGCCCGGACTCTATATTCCTGCGGATGACGCCATCCCCGTCGACTTCCGCGGTATCGGTATCCGTATCGAGGACGACGTGGTCGTGACCGATTCCGGCCATGAGGTACTGACTGCAGGCGTGCCCAAGCGAGTGAGCGAGATTGAGGCCTTGATGGCGAATAAATGACCATCAGTAATGGAGAGTGAGATGTCGTTATGTAATATACGTTACGCCGTAAGTTTTGCCGTAGGAGCCGTAAAGTGAGTGGGCCCATCGCTCAGCCGCGTAATAAAGCGCGTAATATGGATATCGCCATTGTTGGTGGCGGCCTGGTGGGGGCCAGCCTGGCCTGTGCGCTGGCCCCGCTGATCGAGCGGCACGGGCTCCGGGTGGCCGTGATTGAGGCGGCCCCGATGCTGGACGCGGCGAGCGCGCCCTGGCAGCCCAGCTTTGACGCCCGGTCCAGCGCCATCGCACAGGGCTCTGCTCAGCGCTTCCGCGACATGGGGCTGTGGGCGGCAATGGCCGAGCAGGCCGCTTCGATCTCACGCATCCACGTCAGCGAGCGGGGGAAGCTGGGTGTGACGCGACTGCAGGCCGAGGAGCTTGGCCAGACGGCCCTGGGCTACGTTGTTCCTAACGCCTGGATGGGACGGGTACTTCACCGGCGGTTGGCCGAGCTGCCCCTGGCCTGGCACTGCCCTGCCAGCGTGGAGCGCATCGAGCCCGAGGCGGAGGGGTACCGGCTCGGACTGACCGACGGCAGCGAGTTCCATGCGGGGCTCACGGTGCTTGCCGATGGCGGTCGTTCCGGGCTCAAGGAGCGGCTGGGCATCGGCAGTGACGAGGTGCCCTACGACCAGGTGGCGCTGATCGCCAACGTCGAGATGAGTCAGCCCCATGACGGCACGGCCTACGAACGCTTCACACGGGAAGGGCCGATTGCCCTGCTGCCGCTGCCGGGCCAGCAGATGGCGCTGATCTGGACCCACGCGGCGGGGCGTGAAGGGGCGAGGCTGGCAATGGGCGATGGCGACTTCCTGACCGAGCTGCAGCGGGCCTTCGGCGACCGTGCCGGCCGCTTTCGGCGTGTCGGGAGTCGTCATGCCTATCCGTTGGCGCTGGTTACCGCGAGGGAGGCGATTCGCCCCGGATTGGCGGTGCTGGGCAACGCTGCGCATTCATTGCATCCTGTCGCGGGTCAGGGTTTCAATCTGGCGCTGCGGGGCGTGACAGATCTGGTGGCGGCCCTGGAGCTGTCCCTGGTCAATGACGAAGCGGTGGGTAGCATGCTGACACTGCGCGACTTCGAGGCGCGGCGTATCGTCGACCGCCACAATGTCGTTCGCTTCAGCGATGGTCTGGTGCGGCTGTTCGGCATCGACAATGGCATGCTGTCCCATGCCCGGGCGGCGGGACTGGTGGGACTCAACCTGATCGGCCCACTGCGACGGGGGCTGGCTCGCCGCGCCATGGGGCTGGAGCGTTGATGGGTACCGCAGGATCCGGAAGGACGAATGGCGAGAGGCAGAGAGCGACATGACACAAGCGACTGAAGACGCGCCTACGCACTACGAGGTCATCATCGTTGGCGGCGGCATGGTGGGCGCGACCCTGGCGGCCCTGCTGGGCAAGGCTGGTGTCTCGGTGGCGCTGCTCGATGCCCGCGCCGAGCCGTTGGATGTCGAAGCGGTGGGGCGCGGCCAGCCGGCGATGCGAGTCAGCGCCCTGACGCCGGTCTCGCAACGGCTGTTGCAGGGGCTGGGGGCCTGGTCCTGGATGCAGGCGAGGCGGGTGACCCCGTATCATCATATGCAGGTGTGGGACAGCGAAGGCAGCGGCGAAGTCGCCTTCACCGCCGAGCAGGCCGGCGTGCCGGTACTGGGGCATATCGTCGAGAACGATGTGATCCTGGCGGCGCTGGAAGCGCGCCTGGCCGAGCTGCCAACGGTAGCGGTGCGGCTTGGCGCCCGGGTCTCCGGGCTGGAAGCGAAAGGTGTAGCGCGCGAGGTGCTGCTGGAGGATGGCCGGCGTCTCACCGCGCCCCTGGTGGTGGCCGCCGACGGGGCACAGTCGCCGATGAGAACTCTGGCCGGGATCGAGGTCAATGCCCATGACACCGGGCATATGGCCGTGGTGACCACGGTACGGACGGAGCGTGCCCATGGCGGTGTGGCACGCCAGGTTTTTCTGCCGACCGGTCCGCTCGCCTTTCTGCCCCTGACGGTAGAGGGTGATGACCGCTTCTGCTCCATCGTCTGGTCGACGTCGCCGCAGGAGGCCGCAAGGCTGGTCGAGCTGTCCCCCGATGCGCTGGGTCACGCCCTGACCGCGGCCTTCGAGTCGCGCCTGGGCGGGGTAGAGGTCGTGGACCGGGCACTTGCCGTACCGTTGACCCAGCGCCATGCCAAGACCTATGGGCAGGCGGGTTTGGTGCTGGTGGGCGATGCGGCACACAGCATCCACCCCCTGGCCGGCCAGGGGGTCAATCTCGGGCTGATGGACGTGGCGGTGCTGGCCGAGGAGGTGCTCACGGCACGGCAACGCGGCATGTCGATGGGGCACGAGAGCGTGCTGGCCCGCTATACGCGACGTCGGCGCGGCGACAATGCAGCCATGCTGGCGCTGATGGATGGATTTCGCCTGCTCTTCGGCAGCCGCCATCCGGTCGTGACCCTGGTGCGCAACTTCGGCCTTTCAGGGGTCGATCGTCTGGTACCGGTAAAGCGGCTGTTGATGCGGCAGGCGACCGGGCACCGAGGTCGCCTGCCCACCGCCTGTCGTTAGCAGCTACCTGTCGCGCCGGTCCAGCACGTTCAGCGCCTTGAGCAGATTGAGTGCCTCGCCCAGCTGATAGTCCTCGCGCAGGCGCTCCGTCATCGCCTGGCGCTGGCGGGGATCGTCGCGTGAGCGCAGGTGGCCTTCCAGATCGGCCTCGCGCAGCTGGCGTCCTGTTTCGGTCACTTCCACCCGGCCGCGCACCACTTCCACGTCCGGCTCGATGCCCTGCGCCTGGATCGAGCGCCCGTTGGGGGTGTAGTAGAGCGCGGTGGTCAGCTTCAGGCCTTCACCGTTGCCCAGTGGCATGATCTGCTGGACCGATCCCTTGCCGAAGCTCTCGGTCCCCATGATCACGCCACGACGTTGATCCTGCAGGGCGCCGGCGACGATTTCTGCCGCCGACGCGCTGCCGCCGTTGATCAGTACCACCAGGGGCACGTCAGGGGCCGCCGTCTCGCGACTGGCGGAGAAACTCATCTCGGTGTCCGGCAGGCGCCCTTCGGTATAGACGATCAGGCCGCCTTCGAGGAAGGTATCGGCCACGGCCACGGCGGCCTGCAGAACGCCGCCGGGGTTATTGCGCAGATCGAGTATCAGACCGTCCAGCGGGGCGTCACGCTCCAGTTGACGAATGGCGTTGCTGACCTGTTCGCCGGTGCGGTTCTGGAACTGACTGACCCTGAGGTAGCCGTACCCCGTCTCCAGCAACTCACTGCGCACGCTTTCGGTGCGAATGATCTCGCGGGTCAGGGTGACATCGAAGGTGCCCTCTTCACCGCTGCGCAGGATGGTAACGGTGATCTCACTGCCCGGTGCACCGCGCATCAGCGAGACGGCTTCCTGGAGCGAAAGGCGTTCGGTGGAGGTGTCGTCGATGCTCAGGATCGCATCTCGTGCCTGCAGGCCGGCACGGGATGCGGGGGTATCGTCGATGGGGGTGATGATCGTCAGCCGGCCGTTTTCCAAACCCACCTCGATGCCGATGCCGCCGAACTGACCTTCGGTGGATTCCCGCAGGCTCTGGAACTCGTTCCGGTCCAGGTAGGCGGAGTGGGGGTCGAGTTCACTGAGCATGCCGCGCATGGCGTTGCGTATCAGCGTGCGGTCATCGACTTCTTCGACATAGGCTCGCTTGATCCGCTCGAAAATCTCCGCAAAGGTCTGGATATCCTCCAGCGGCAGCTCATCGATCGGGGCGGTGGCCTGAGCACTCGGCGGCAGGGCGGCAAGCGGCAGGGCCAGCAGCAGCAGCGCCAGCAGGCGCCGGGCAGCGGGCAGGAAGCCGACAGAACGTAAGGACATGCGAACTCCGCGGTATCGAGACGAGGCTGACCAGCATAGCCCTTGCTCCGGGGCTTGTGAAATAGCGTGTCTCATCGTCTGGCAATCCAGGCCTGGGGATCGATGGGGTCACCGTTACGGCGCACCTCGAAGTAGAGCGCCGACGATTCGTGCCCACCGCTCGCGCCGACCGTGCCGATGGTGTCGCCGCCGGAGACCGCCTGGCCCACCTCGGCATTGAACTGCTGCAGGTGGGCATGCAGCGTCATGACCTGGTCGCCGTGGTCGAGAATCAGCATGTTGCCGAAGCCGCGCATCCAGTCGGCGAAGACCACCCGACCGGCATGTACGGCCTTGACCGGCGTGCCTTCGCGAGCCTGGATCAGCATGCCGTTGTGGTGTACGCCGTCGCCGCGGCGGAAGCTCGAGGTGACGCTTCCCTGGACCGGCCAGGGAAGCTCGCCCTGGGTCTGCTCGATGGCGGTGGAGGGTGGCGGACGCTGCATCCGGGCCATCTCCTGCTGGACTTGCTCCAGTACTCGCTCCGCCTCGGTCCGATCCCGGTCGAGTGCCGACAGGCGGGTCTGCTCATCGCTGTAACGGCCCTGCAGGTCGGCCATTAGTCGTTCCCGTTCCTCCATGCGCTGGGACAGTTCGGCGCTGCGGGAGGCCAGCTCTTCCGCCAGGGCGTCGAGCCGCTCCCCGCGCTCGCGCTGCTCGCGGCGGTTCTCGGCCAGTTGTGCGTCAAGGCTGGCGATTTCGTCGAGACGGGCGTTGCGGGCCCGCGACAGGTGGTTGAGATAGGTCTGCAGCCGATCGAGCCGTGCCGGGTCATCCTGATTGAGCAGCAGCTTCAACTGCGGCGTGAGGCCGAGCCGGTAGAGGGCATCGAGCTGGACCTGCAGGGCCGCGACCTGTTCGGCCCGTTCCTCCTCCAGTTCGTCGCGGGCCGCTTCCAGCGCGGCGATCTCCCGGCTCAGATCCTGGCGGTCGGTCTGGATTCCGTCCAGGCGGCCGTGGGTCTCGGCCAGCGCCGTCTCCACCTGGCGCAGCTCTTGTGTCGCCTCGTCCTGCGCCTCCCGGGTCGCGCCGAGCCGACGGCTGACCGCCTGGATCTCGCTGCCGATGGCATCCAGGCGTTCGCGGGCTTCTCGCTCGCTCGGCTGGACGGCCTGCGTCGCAGCCGGGCCCAGCGCCAGCGCGACGGCCAGGCTCAGCAGCAGGGCCCGCAGGGTCGGGCGGTGTCGAATTCGGCTCATGATGTGCGGGCCTTGCCCATCAGGCCGGCTCGATCAACACCCGACCGGTCATCTCCTCGGGGATCGACTGGTTCATCAGCGTGAGCAGGGTCGGGGCTATGTCGCAGAGACAGCCGTCATCAAGCAGCCGTACCGGCTGGGGGCCGACATAGATCAGCGGCACATCGAAGGTGGTGTGAGCGGTCTGCGCCACGCCGGTTTCCGGGTTCACCATCTGTTCCGCGTTGCCGTGGTCGGCGGTGACCAGGCAGGTACCGCCGGCTCGCTCGATGGCCTCCACCACACGACCGACACAGGCGTCCACCGCCTCGATGGCCTTGACGGCGGCGTCGAACTTGCCGGTGTGCCCGACCATGTCGCCGTTGGCGTAGTTGCAGACGATCAGATCGTAGTCGCCTGAGTCGATGGCCTCCACCAGACGGTCGGTGACCTCTTCGGCGCTCATCTCGGGCTTCTCGTCGTAGGTCTTCACCTCCTGGGGAGAGGGCACCAGTACCCGGGTCTCGCCGCGATACGCCTCCTCGCGGCCTCCCGAGAAGAAGAAAGTGACGTGGGCGTACTTTTCGGTCTCGGCAATGCGCAGCTGTGTCAGGCCGCGCTGCTCCATGACTTCGCCCAGGGTGTTGTGCAGCGTCGCCGGTGGAAAGGCGGCCGGGGCGGGAATGTCGGCGGCATACTGGGTCAGAGTCACCAGGCTGCCACCCGCCAGAGCGGGGCGAGCCCGGCGTTCGAAGCCGCTGAAGCCATCCTCGACGAAGGCCCGGGTCAGCTCGCGGGCGCGGTCGGCGCGGAAGTTCATGAAGATGGCGGCATCGCCGTCGGCGATGCGGGCGGCCTCGCCGCTGGAACGGATGGCGGTCGCGCTGACGAATTCGTCGTTCTCGCCACGCTCGTAGGCGGCGCGCAGCCCCTCTTCGGCACTGGCCGCTTCGAACTCGCCTTGACCTTCGGTGAGCAGGCGATAGGCCTTCTCAACGCGATCCCAGCGGTTGTCGCGGTCCATGGCGAAGTAGCGGCCGATGATGGAGGCAACTCCGCCATTGTCGGCGCCGACCAGTTCGACCAGCCTGGCATTGGTGCGCTCGATCGAAGACTGCGCGCTCCTGGGCGCCGTGTCCCTGCCGTCGAGGAAACCGTGCACGAAGATGCGCTTGGCCCCTCGGCGGGCGGCCAACTCGGCCATGGCCAGAATGTGGTCCTCATGGCTGTGCACTCCGCCCGGGGAGAGCAGGCCCAGCAGATGCACGGCATTGCCCTTCGCCACCGCGGCATCGATGGCGTCGGTGAGGATGGTATTGCCGTCCAGGTCGCCGTCCTCCACCGCCTTGGTGATGCGAGTGAGCTCCTGATAGACGACGCGACCCGCACCCAGGTTCATGTGGCCGACCTCGGAGTTACCCATCTGGCCCTCGGGCAGCCCCACGTAGCGGCCATCGGTATGAATCAGGGTATGGGGTCTTTCCTGCCACAGCCGGTCCATTACCGGCTTGTGAGCGGCGGCTACGGCATTATCGGTGGTATCCGGATTATGACCATAGCCGTCGAGAATGATAAGGGCGACCGGACGAGGTGTGGCGGCGGGGGTAGGAGTCGACATCGGGGTAAAGACCTCGTTTTATATTGGCGCGACCGGGGCTTCCGGCTAGGCAAGGTGCGTTGCCCCCAGCTTCTGCAATCGTCGGGGGCGACGGGGGTCGCGACTTGATTCGGCTTGCGGCATCATAACGCACGGCATGGCCGAGCGTCATATCAGGTAAAGCGTGGGGCATGCCGCCAGGAGCCGTGGCTTGGTGTATACTGTCCGCCTTCAGATTGCCCTAAACGTGTATCGAGAAGAGTGTTCCGGACCCATGATCGATCAGCTGTTCGAATTCGTGCAGAATCACCCGCTCCTGGTGGGTGCCTTCCTGTTGGTGCTGACTGCCTGGATCGCCTACGAGGTCCGCAACAGTGCCGCCAGTGGTGTTACTTCCGGTCAGGCGACTCAGCTGATCAACCGCGAGGACGCCGTGGTCGTTGATACCCGCGAAGTCGGGGATTTCAAGGCTGGGCACATTGCCGGTGCGCGCAACATCCCCCAGAGTCGTATCGACGACAGCATGCGGGAGCTGGAAAAAGCGAAGGACAAGCCGATCATCGTCGTCTGCAAGAACGGCCAGTCAGCGGGCATTACGGTCGCCAAGCTGACCAAGGCAGGCCTCCCCAGGGTGCTAAAGCTCAAGGGTGGGATGATGCAGTGGCAGGCCGACGGTTTGCCGGTGGTCAAGAAATAGTCAAACACAAGACGCAAAGGATACTTCCATGGCCGAAGAGAATAGCCAGAACGCCAACGCCGCCGGTGGCAGCCAGGCCGCCGACCAGAACAAGCAGCAGCTGCAGTTCGCCGTCCAGCGTATCTACGTCAAGGACATCTCCTTCGAGGCGCCGAACTCGCCCGCCGTTTTCCAGCAGCCGTTCAAGCCCAAGGTCAGCCTGGACCTCAACACCTCCAGCAAGAAGGTGGGGGACGACCTGTTCGAGGTGGTGATCAAGGTCACGGCCCAGGTCAAGCACAGCGAGGAGGGCACCACCTCCTTCCTGGCCGAGATCGAACAGGCGGGCCTGTTTCGCATCAGCGGCATCGAGGGCGCGCAGCTCGAACACACGCTGGGCGCCTTCTGCCCCAACGTGCTGTTCCCCTACGCCCGCGAGTGCGTCGACAATCTGGTCAATCGCGGCGGCTTCCCGCCCCTGATGCTGGCGCCGGTCAACTTCGAGGCGATCTACGCCCAGAAGAAGAAGCGCGAGGCCGAGCAGGCCCAGCAGCAGGGCGAGCAGACCACCCAGTAAGGGCGGCTTGCAGGTGTCAGCCAGGAGCGTGGCAAAAGCCCCGCGGATCCACGTCGCCGCCGACTTCACCGTCGGCGGCGACGTCGTTCTGCCCGAGGGCGCCGCACGGCACGTGGCGCGAGTGCTGCGCATGTCGGAGGGTGCGCCGCTTACCCTGTTTGACGGCCAAGGCCAACAAGCCAGCGCGGTGCTCATCGAGGCGGGCCGCAAGCGGGTAGTGGCACGCATCGAGGCCGTCGAGGCAGGGCGCGGGGAGTCGCCATTGCCCGTCCACCTGGGGCAGGCGATCTCCAAGGGCGATCGCATGGATTACGCCATCCAGAAGGCCGTCGAGCTGGGTGTCGCCGCCATCACGCCGCTCTACACCGAGCATGGCGACGTGCGCCTCAAGGACGACCGTGAGGCCAAGAAGCTCGCCCACTGGCAGGCGGTAGCCGCCAGTGCTTGCGAGCAGTGCGGCCGTGCCACGGTGCCGCCTGTCCACTCGCCTGTGACACTCATCGACTGGTTCGCCGAGCGTGACGAGGCCTTGCGGCTGGTGCTCCATCCTGCCACCGACCGTGCCCTCGAGCGCGAAACGGTGCCATCAAGCGTGGCGCTGCTGATCGGCCCGGAAGGCGGCCTGTCCCATACCGAAATCGACGCCGCCCTGGCGTCTGGCTTTTCGCTTCTCTCTCTTGGTCCGCGCATCCTGCGCACCGAAACCGCTCCCGTGGTGGCGCTGTCGCTGCTGCAATATCGGTTCGGGGATCTGGGCTGATCCAGGTTTGAACTGATCCAGGCTTTGAACGAATCTAAGCCCGTTCGACATCAGATATTGCACTTTAGTCGCTGTGGCCCATGACCCGCTTGCATGGCTTCGTCTTCCCACCTAGGTTGTATGATGTATTACAGCTGATCGAGCCGGCTGCTTCCATGAGCAGCGGGCGGGTTGCCTCCCATGGGCCGATGCGTGAACAAGAGGATGTCGCCGTGAAGTTTTCCAGAGCCGCCGTGACGGCAGCCTTGGGTGATGGGTTGCTGTCATTTCCCATTACCGATTTCGACAAGAATGGGCGGTTCGATGCGGAAAGCTATCGTCGACGCCTGGAGTGGTTCATCAGTCACGAGATCTCCGCTGTTTTCGTCGCCGGCGGAACGGGAGAGTTCTTCAACCTTTCGCTCGAGGAGTATCGCGAGGTGGTTCGCGTGGCGGTGGGAACCGTCAACGGCAAGCTGCCGGTAATCGCCAGTGCGGGCTTGAGCGTTGCCAGTGGCAAGCTCTTTGTCAAGGCGGCCGAAGAGGCGGGGGCCGACGGCATCCTGCTGATGCCGCCTTATCTCACAGAATGTCCGCAGGATGGTCTGGTGGAATACGCTCGTGAGATCTGTGACTGGACCGACCTCAATATCATCTACTACAACCGCGGCAACGGTGTCCTCGATGTCGATGCGGTCCGCCAGCTCGCCGCCAGCTGCCCCAACTTGGTTGGCCTGAAGGACGGCAAGGGCGACATCCAGGCGCTGAACAAGATCATCAAGACCATCGGCGACCGGCTGGTCTACGTGGGTGGCGTGCCTACCGCCGAGATCTTTGCCGAGGCGTACCTTTCCATCGGGGTGAACACCTACTCATCCGCCGTGTTCAACTTCGTGCCGGACATGGCGGTCAAGTTCTACCGGGAGCTTCGCGCGGGAAATGCCGATGTCGTGAAGCGGATCACCAACGACTTTTTTATTCCCTTTGTGGATCTCAGGGATCGAAAGCAAGGCTATGCCGTCAGCCTGATCAAGGCGGGTGCGGACATCATCGGTCGTCCGGCCGGGTGTGTCAGGGCGCCATTGGTCATGCCCACCCCCGAGGAGCGAAGTCAGTTGGAAAAGCTGATAGGCATCGCTAAGCAGTTGTAACGCCAATCCGTAGATACCCATACAACCAGAAGAACAAACAAGGAGTACGTCATGAAAACAATTTCAATCAAGCACAAGACGCTCTATGCCCTTGCCGTTTCCGCCGCCATGGTGAGCATGGCGCTCCCGGTACAGGCTGACAACTGGCGGGGTTGGAATATCCATCCACCGGGCTATCCCAATACCGTAGCGCTCGAATCCTTCGCTGAGAACGTCACCGAGCGCACCGAGGGGCGCATCAAGGCCCAGGTCTACAACAATGGGGTGCTCGGCGATCAGCCCGATGCCATCGAGCAGACGCGCAACGGCATGCTGAATTTCGCGAACTTCAACATGGGGCCGATGGGGCCGATCGTGAAGGAGACCAATGTTCTCTCCCTGCCCTTCATCTTCAGCAGCATCGAGCACATGCACGAAGTGATGGATGGCGAGATCGGTCAGCAGTTTGCCGACGCCCTGGCTGAGAGGAACCTCGTCGCGCTCTCCTGGTTCGATTCCGGCGCTCGTAGTTTCTACAACACCAAGCGGCCGATTCATACGCCCGAAGACGTGCAGGGGCTGAAGATCCGGGTCATGAACAACGATCTCTATGTCGACATGATCGCGGCGCTGGGCGGCAATGCAACGCCAATGGCCTATGGCGAGGTTCATCAGTCCCTGAGCACGGGTGTGCTCGACGGTGCTGAGAACAACTATCCCTCCTTCCAATCCAGCAACCACTTCGAGGTCGCTGAGTACTACTCCCTCACGGAGCACCTGATCATTCCCGAGTGCCTGTGCATCGCCAGGGCCAGTTGGGAGGCGCTCTCTCCCGAGGACCAGGAGATCGTACGCGAAGAGGCGATAAGAGCCTCCGAAATGCAGCGTGAACTCTGGGTCGAGGGCTCCCAGGAAAGTCGACAGACCGTGCTCGATGCCGGCATCCAGATCAACGAGGTGGAGGACAAGGCGGCCTTTCAGCAGCGGATGGAGCCCGTCTACGCGACCTTCATCCAGGATAACCCCGACCTTGAGAGCCTGATCGACGCCATTCGTAACTCGAACTGAGTTCCGCTGCGACGACCCCCTCTGCGCGATTCGCGCCGAGGGGGAAGGAGGCTTGTGCCATGAGAACCTATGTTGACCATGAGGCCGCCGTGAACCCTCGCCAGTTGCAAAAGCGGGTAAGCCGGGTGCTGGATGGAATCGCCAACCTTTGCCTCGCGATCGCGGGCGTTTTGCTGGTCTTCCTCATTGCCATCTTTGGCTGGCTGGTTTTCGGTCGCTATGTCCTGAATAACACGCCGACCTGGGTGGAACAGGCCTCCCTGCTGCTGGTGGTCTATATCACCTGCTTGGGGGCGGCAGCCGGCGTCCGGGGCAACTCCCACTTGAGCATCGACTTCGTGCGCGAAGGGATGCCCGCGCCTTTCAGGACGTTCTTCCGCTTTCTCGCCGACCTGTTCGTCATGGCCTTTGGTGCCTTCATGGCCTATCAGGGCTGGGGCCTGGTCATGACCAACCTGGAGCGGGCGATACCGATGATCCGGCTCTCCGAGAGCTGGCGGGCGGCCCCCCTGGTGATCTGCGGTGCACTGATGGTGTTGTTCGCCGTGTCCAATATCGTTTCACGAATCTCTGGAAACGACTCTGACGAGAGTAGCTGACATGGGTCTTGCCATTCTGTTCGGTATCTTCTTTCTTGGCCTGTTGGCAGGCGCACCCGTTGCCTTCGCAGTGGGGATGGCTGCTGTGGCGACCTTCCTTTACGAGGGGCTGCCGCTGTTCGTGGTTTTCCAGCGCATCCTGTCGGGCATTTCCGTGTTCTCGCTGCTGGCCATCCCGTTCTTCATCTTTGCCGGCGAACTGATGCTGCATGGCGGTATCTCTGCCCGCCTGGTGCGTCTGGCATCTGCTGCAGTGGGAAGAATGCGCGGCGGCTTGGGGATCGTCAACGTCAGCTCATCGATGCTCTTCGGTGGTATTTCGGGCTCCGCCGTGGCCGATACCTCGGCGCTCGGCTCTCTCCTCATCCCGGTCATGAAAGAGAAGGGCTATGACGCCGACTATGCCGTCAACGTCACGGTGACCTCCTCTGTCGCTGGCGTGGTGATCCCGCCAAGCCACAACATGATCCTCTATGCCGTGGCGGCCGGCGGCGGCATTTCGGTCACTCAGCTGTTCATGGCCGGTATCGTGCCGGGTATCCTGATGTGTCTCAGCCTGGCCGTTGCGGCCTACCTGGTGGCAGTGAAGCGCGGCTACAAGGGCGAGACCTTCCCTGGCTGGGACGTGCTGATTCTTAGCCTGGCCGCGGCCCTGCCCGGCCTGTTGACGGCCGTCATCATCGTGGGTGGGGTACTGTCGGGCATTCTCACCGTGACCGAGTCCGGCGCCTTTGGTGCCATCTACGCCATCGCCGTCACGACGCTGGTCTACCGCGAACTGCGTTGGGCTTCATTCAAGGCGGCGGTATTGCAGTCGGTGAAGACCACCTCGCTGGTAATGATCCTGGTCGGCTGTGCCTCGGCGTTCTCCTATCTGCTGGCGCTCTACAATGTGCCCCAGCTGCTCATCGACGTTCTGATGGCCCTTTCCGACAAGCCCATCGTCATCTTCCTGCTGCTCAACCTGCTGCTGCTGGTGCTCGGCATGATCATGGACATGGCGGCGCTGATCCTGATCTGTACGCCGATCTTCCTGCCGGTGGCCATGCAGTTCGGCATGGATCCGATCCAGTTCGGCATCATCATGATGATGAACCTGGGGCTGGGCCTGTGCACGCCGCCTGTGGGTGCCTGTCTGTTCGTCGGCTGTGTGATCGGCAAGATCAAGATCGAGCATGCCGTGCGCACTATCTGGCCGTTCTACCTGGCTCTACTCTTTGCCCTGATGCTGGTGACCTACCTGCCGGCCGTCTCCATGACGCTGCCTATCCTCCTGCGATGAGAGGTCCAATGCTTCGATGAAAACGCTCAACAGGATCGCAATGCCATGAAGGTCGATGCCGTACATACCCATATTCTCGATCATGTGCTGGACACCACCTTCGAAAGCGCTTCCATGCACTTCGACCGGCGCCAGCACTGTCTGGTCGAGATCGTCTGCGACGATGGCACCACGGGGTGGGGGGAGTGTCTGGGGCCGGCCCAGCCCAATGCGGCCGTGGTGAAGGCCTATGCCGCGGCTCTGATCGGCCAGGACCCGCTGCAGACGGAGAAGACCTGGCTGGAACTCTACAATCGGCTGCGCGACCAGGGCCAGCGCGGCCTGACCGTGACCGCCCTGAGCGGCATCGACATCGCCCTGTGGGACATCAAGGGCAAGCGCTTCGGTGTGCCGATCTCGACCCTGCTTGGCGGGCGTTTCCGCGACAGCGTGAGGGCTTACGCCACCGGCTCGTTCCGTCGCGAGGGTGTGGATCGTGTCACGGACATTGCCCGTGAAGTGGCGGGCTACCGTCAGGAGGGCTTCCATGCAGTGAAGATCAAGATCGGCTTCGACGTGGAGGAGGACCTGCGCGTCATCGAGGCGGTGCGGGAGGCGATCGGTCCCGATCTACGCCTGATGATCGATGCCAACCATGGGTACGACTATCTCGAGGCCGTGGAACTGGGCCGACGGGCGGCCAGGTTCGGCATCGACTGGTTCGAGGAGCCGGTGTTGCCGGAGCACGTGTCGGCCTACCGCGCGGTGCGTGCCGATCAGCCGCTTCCAATTGCCGGCGGTGAGACCTGGCACGGCCGCTATGCCATGCACGAGCCCCTCGCGACCCGAGCCGTGGACATTATCCAGCCCGATATCTGCGGCGTCGGCGGCTTCACCGAGATCCGCCGGGTGGCCGACATGGCGGCGCTGCACGGCGTCCGCCTGGTGCCGCATGTGTGGGGCACGGCGGTGTGCCTGGCCGCCAGCCTGCAGTTCATGGCAGCGCTTCCCCCCAACCCGCCGAGGCGTGACCCGATCGAGCCCATTCTCGAGTTCGACCGCACCGAAAACCCCTTCCGCCAGGCGGTGGTCAAGACCCCTATCGAACATCACCGGGGCATGGTGGCGATACCGGATGGGCCCGGGCTCGGCATCGATATCGACCGCGAGGCACTCAGTCGCTTCGCTCTCAAGGAGGCGTGACGACGTGAGTGCCATACCAGCCAATACTCGGCCCTTGGAGGGGCCTGCGCCACGAGTCGAGACACCCCCTGGCGCCATCGATTGCCATATGCATCTTTTCCTGCCCGGCTTCGAGCCTCGTCCCGGGGGCCCCGGCATCGCCGAGCTGGCCACGGTGGCGGATTACCATCGGGTACAGGCCCGCCTGGGACTGGAACGGGTCGTGGTGACCCAATCCAATGCCTACCAGCTCGATAATGGCGCCTTGCTCAAGGCGCTGGCCCACCTGGGAACGTCGGTCGCCCGAGGGGTGGCGGCCGTGTCGCCGGACACACCCGCGCAGTCTCTGCAGAAGTGGCACGCCCTTGGCGTGCGCGGGGCGCGGATCATGAACCTGCCCGGTGGTGCCGTCACCCACGCCAGCATGCCGGCGGTGGAGCGCCTGATCAGGCCGCTGGGCTGGCACCTGATGGTGCAGTTCAACGGCCAGCACCTGGACGACTATCTGGAGGGGCTGCAGCGCATCGAGGTCGACTACATCATCGACCACATCGGCAAGTTCATGCCCCCGGTGCCGGCTGATGATCGACGCGTCGACGACATCCTGCGGCTGCTCGACCGCGGCAATGCCTGGTTCAAGATCTGTGGTGGCTACGAGACAAGTATGACCGGAGGGCCGCGCTATGAGGACGTGGGAGCGATCGTACGCCGTGTCATCGCCCATGCGCCGGAGCGGATGATCTGGGGCTCGAACTGGCCGCATGTCGGTGTGCCCCGCGAACGGTATCCGGATGATGCGGAACAGCTTGACGTGCTGCTCGAATGGGCCAGCCCCGATGACCGGCAGCGGATTCTGGTCGACAACCCCGCCGCCCTGTACGGCTTCTGATCTCTTCTCTCTTATCCCTATCTGCCTGAAGGAGAAAACGCATGATCGATCGTCTATTGGTAACCGGGGCCGCCGGAGGCATGGGCCGCATCATCCGCCCACACTTGGCGCAGCTGGCCCGCACGGTGCGGCTCTCCGACATTGCCGACCTCGGCGAGGCGGCCGGCCATGAGGAGCTGGTGCCCTGCGATCTCGCCGATGCCGAGGCCGTCAGAGAGCTTGTCCAGGGCTGCGATGCCATCGTGCACCTGGGCGGCGTTTCGGTGGAAAAATCCTGGGACTGCCTGATGCAGGCCAACATCATCGGGACCTACAACCTCTACGAGGCGGTACGCCGACACGGCAAACCGCGGGTAATCTTTGCCAGCTCCAACCACACCACCGGTTACTATGAGCGTACGCGAAGGATCGACAGCGACGTCCCGCGTCGACCCGACTCGCTGTACGGTGTGACCAAGTGTTTCGGCGAGGACCTGGCAAGCCTGTATCATGACAAGTTCGGCATCGAGACGCTCAGCGTGCGAATCGGCTGGTGCCACCCCAAGCCGACCGATACGCGCAAGTTGGCGATCTGGCTGAGCGCCGAGGACTTCGTCAGTCTGGTGCAGCGCGCCATTGTCACGCCGCGCCTGGCCCATACCGTGGTCTACGGTGTCTCGAACAATAGCGAATGCTGGTGGGACAACCGCAAGGCTGGCTTTCTCGGCTGGGTGCCCAAAGACAGTTCGGAGCCCTGGCGTGCTGAAATGGAGGCGCTCGATGCGAACCTCGATCCCTCGGATCCGGCGGTCGTTTACCAGGGCGGGCCGTTCGCCTCTTCCGGGCACCCCGATGATTGACCGTCGAGGGTCCCTGTCCCGAGCGTACTTACGACGAACCATGACCGATGGATGGCGATATGGCCGGTAAATCCGATATCACGGCTGACTTCAAGCATTTGAAGATCGAGAAGCTTGCGCGCGAAGGTAGCCTGTCCGTCCATGTCGCGGACCAGCTCGAGGCGCTGATCGTCAACGGCGGTATCAATGTGGGCGAGAAGCTGCCGACCGAGAACGGGCTTTGTGAAGCCTTCGGCGTCAGTCGCACGGTGATCCGCGAGGCGATCACCCATCTCAAGTCACTGGGGCTGGTCGAAACGCGACGCGGCGTGGGTACCACCGTGCTGCAGACGACCACGATCGAGGCGAGGCCGGCGGAACGCATCAGGCCGACCACCGTCGAGGACATCCTGCATGTGCTCGAGCTGCGGCTCAACCTCGAGCCGGCTGCGGCAGCGCTGGCCGCCGAGCGACATGACGAAGAGGACCGTCGGCTCATGGAGGAGAAGCACGCGGCCTTCATCAAGGTGCGCGCGGCGAAGTCCCAGGCGCGGGAGGAGGACTACGAGTTTCACTATGCGATTGCTGTTGCCACCAAGAATCCGTTCTTCAAGGTGTTCTACGAGCAGCTGAGCCAGAGTGTGATTCCCCGAGCCAAGCTGATGAGCATCGAGATCAACGCGGCGGCCACGGACAAGTACCTCGCCCGAGTGGAGCAGGAACATACCTATATCCTCGAGGCGATACTGGCCCGTGATCCCGAGGCGGCGCGTGAAATGATGTACCAGCACCTCAACCGCGCGCGCACCATGTACGCCAAGTATCAGGAAGCTTGAACCAGCGGCTCTCTGGCCATGCCATACGGAGCACAGAAGACGCCCTGCAAACAGGAAACCTTGCGGCCCATGTGGCCGCATTTTTTGCCATAATGCCGGCACACTCTTGCGGAACCCTCGCCATGTCCTCCTCCTTTCACGACCGTCGCCCTGGTCGGCCGACAGCGCCACGCCCGCTCCAACCCTCCGGTCGTGAGAACCGCCCTCGCGCGCCCAAGGCCCAGGTCGGCGAGGTCGCCTATCTGGAGGTGGTCACGGTCAACGAGACGGGGGCGTTTCTCGACTGGGGCCACCCGCGGGACCTGCTGCTGCCCTATGGCGAGCAGCGCTTTCGGCCCACACCCGGCAAGCGGGTACTGGTGATCATCTACGAGGATCAGCAGGGCCGGCCGGTGGCCTCCCAGAAGCTCGACCGCTTTATTGAGGACGAGGCCACTGGTTACGCCGCGGGTGATGAGGTCGTACTGGTCATTGCCGACCGCACCGATCTCGGCTTCAAGACGGTGGTCGACCATCGCTTCTGGGGGCTGCTCTATCAGGACGACGTGACCCGGCCACTGCGCCGGGGCCAGCGTGTGCCCGGCTTCGTCAAGCGCCTGCGCGAGGATGGGCGCCTCGATCTGTCATTGCTGCCGTCGGGATCGGCCCGGCTCGATGTGGTGGGGGAACAGGTGCTCAAGGCGCTGCGCGAGAGCGGTGGCTATCTGCCGCTCTCCGATGCCAGCCCGGCCCATGTGATCAAGGCCAGGCTGGGCGTGAGCAAGAATGCCTTCAAGCAGGCCATCGGTCGACTCTACAAGCGCCGCCTGATCGTGATCGAGGATGCCGGCATTCGCCTGACTCCGGGCGCCACGGAGGCGCCGCACGAAGAGTAAGTGACGACAGGCGCTTGCGGCTGTGTGGCGCTAGAGGCAATGCCGATCAGTCCCGCGCCTTGAACTCCTCCTCATGCAGCCAGGCGGCGTGCTTGGGCGCCCGCTTGGTCTTCGACCACTCTTCCACCATGGCCGGGGCCACTTCCTTGAGCTGCTTCATCTGGGCCGGGGTGCCCTTTTCATAGGTCAGCTCCAGGCGATGCCCGTTGGGGTCGAAGAAGTAGATGGAGCGGATGATGCCGTGCTCGGTGGGTCCCAGCACCTTCACGCCCTTGCTCTCCAGTTCCTCCTTGGCGGCCAGCAGGGCGGCCTCGTCGGCGACGCGGAAGGCGATGTGCTGGACCCATTCCGGGGTGTTCGGATCGCGGCCCATGGGTGGTGAATTGGGGATCTCGAAGAAGGCGAGGATATTGCCGTTGCCTGCATCGAGGAACAGGTGCATGTAGGGGTCGGGCTCCTTGGTGGAGGGCACCCGGTCCTCGGCGATGGCGACCAGGAAGTCCATGTTGAGCTTGTCCTGGTACCACTCGACAGTCTCCTTGGCGTCGTTGCAGCGGTAGGCGACATGGTGAATCTGCTGGATATCGATCATGGAGGGAGCCTCTATGGTGCCTGCATTTAGTTTCATTTGAAACCAAATTAGGGGCAAAGTTTCTCCCTGTCAAGCGTGGCCTCCCGAGCCAGCCTTGGTGTTGGCCAGGGCCTGCGGCATACTTCGCTGATCCAAGCCCCTTCGTGGCCACACTGATTCCGATGAGCAAGCCGATGAGCAAGCCGACAAGCGAACGCGCCTTGAAAGTCGGGGTGGTAATGGACTCCATTGCACACCTCACCTACAAGAAGGACACCACCCTGGCCATGCTGTGGGCCGCCCAGGAGCGAGGCTGGTCGCTGCACTACATGGAGCAGGAGGATCTGTTCCTGAAGGATGGCCGCGCCCATGCGAGGATGCGCGACCTCACCGCCTTTCGCGACCCCGAGCGCTGGTACGCCCTGGGCGCCCCGGAAGCCACGCCGCTTGCCGAGCTGGATGTGATCCTGATGCGCAAGGACCCTCCGGTGGATGGCCACTTCCTAAATGCGGTGCATCTGCTGGGCTTCGCCGAACGCGAGGGCGTGCTGGTGGTCAACCCTACGGTGGCGCTGCTTTCCTGCAACGAGAAGCTCTTCGCCCAGGAGTTTCCGCAGTGCTGTACGCCGACCCTGGTCTCCTGCAGCGAACCGGTGCTGCGTGCCTTTCATGCCGAGCACGGAGATGTGATCTTCAAGCCGCTGGACGGCATGGGTGGCAGCGGTATCTTCCACGTGCAGCCGGAAGGGCGAAACCTGGGGGCGATCATCGAGACGCTCACCGAGCGTGGCCAGCGACAGATCATGGCCCAGCGCTACATTCCCGAGATCAAGGATGGCGATACCCGCATCCTGCTGATCGACGGCGAACCGGTACCCTTCGGCTTGGCCCGGGTGCCCATGGCCGGCGAGACCCGGGGCAACCTGGCTGCCGGCGGCACGGGTATCACGCGGGAGCTGACCGAGCGCGACTATTGGTTGATCGAGCAGGTACAGCCGATGATTCGCGAACGGGGGCTGATGTTCGTGGGCCTCGACGTGATCGGCGACTACATCACCGAAATTAATGTCACCAGCCCCACTTGCGTGCGTGAGATCGACGATCAGCGCGGTACCGACATCGCCGGGCTGCTGATGGATGCCATCGAGCGGCGCCTGGAGCGGGCCGCACCTCAGGCATAGCCCAGCCATACACCCAGCACGAGGAGAGCCTTCGAGACACATGGCGGTCACCATCAGCGATCCCATTCGCTATGCTCCGGTCACGCGCCCCTATCGCCGCTGGCTGGCGCTCTCGGCTGCGCTGCTGCTGCATCTGGCCCTGATCGGCGTGGTGGCCAGCTTCCAGTTTGCTGCGGCGCCAGCGGAGCGCTCGAGTCTGGATGTGGTGCTGGTGACGCAGCCTGCCGAGATATCGGTGGAGGCGGACGCCATGGCCGAGGCCGATCAGCAGGCAGCCGGGGAGCCTGCCGAAGAGGCCCCCGCCGAGTCGCGGGCGGCGGCCATGGAGGAGATACCCGTGCTGGAGACGCCGGAAACGCCGGAAAGCGCCGTTGACCCGTCCACCACGGCGGAGCCGGAACGTGCGGCTCGCAGCGAGACGGAGCCGGGCCTCGCGGAGGAGGCGCCGCCGTCAGCGGAGGTGGCCCGTGAAGAGACTACCGTCCCCGAACCTCGTGAAAGCGCTCCCCAGGCGAGCGAATCGCCATCCGCCTCGGCCGCCCCCTCGGCCTCGGGGCGCGACCTGCTGGCACAGGCCACCAGCAGCATTCGCGAGCAGGGGCTGGCGCCCAGCGTGGAGGGGGCCACTGCCGATTCGCAGCGGCCGGCGGCCCAGCGCGCCGCCGAGGCCCGCTATATCGACGACTGGACGCGGCGGGTAGAGGACTACGGCAACCGGGTCCACCCGGCGCCTCGCCATCTGGACGGGCAACTGCGCATCCGCGTGGTGATTGGGCGAGATGGTCAGCTCCGTCAGGCGGAGGTGGTACAATCGTCAGGACATACCGAACTCGACCAGGCGGCACTGGATACCGTCCATGGCGCGGGCCCCTACCGGCCCTTCGACAGCGGCATGGGAGAGCTCGACAGCCTCTCCATTACCCGGGTCTGGCGGTTCGGACAAGGCAATCATTTCGGCGTGCGGTAGGGCCCAGCCACGAGCAGGGCCTGCCGTCCGGGAGTCACATGCAATCTGTGCAAAGCTTAGGCTTGAAACACCATTTTCTGATGGCGATGCCTCACCTGGAAGATCCGAATTTTGCCGGTTCTCTCAGCTACCTGTGTGACCACGACGAGAATGGCTCGATGGGCGTCATCGTCAATCGTCCGCTGGATATCAGCCTGGACGCCCTGTTCGAGCAGCTGGAGCTGGAGGCGGAAGAGAGCCCACACCGCAATGCACCGGTCTACTACGGTGGACCCACGCACAAGGATCGCGGCTTCATCCTGCATCGTGGTTCCAGCGAAGGCTGGGATTCCAGCCTGCAGGTGGACAGCGACATCGCACTGACCACCTCCATGGATATCCTGCTGGCATTGGCGGCCGGTCGCGGACCGAAGGAGTTCCTCGTCTGCCTGGGCTGTGCCGGCTGGGAGGCGGGGCAGCTCGAGGCCGAACTGCTCGACAACGCCTGGCTGACCGTGGAAGGACGCGCCGATATCCTCTTCGAGGTGCCGCCGGAGCAGCGCCTGACGGCCGCCGCCGGCATTCTCGGCGTGGACCTCAATCTGATGTCGCGGGAAGCCGGCCACTCCTGATGTCCGAGGCTGGAAAGCGCCTGATTCTGGCCTTCGACTTCGGCACCCGGCGCATCGGGGTGGCGGTGGGCAACGAGATGATCGCCAGCGCCCGCCCGCTCGACCCCCTGCCGGCCCGCGATGGCATTCCCGACTGGAATGTCGTGACGCGCCTGGTGGAGGAGTGGCGGCCGGACCTGTTCGTGGTCGGCCTGCCGCTCAACATGGACGGCACCGAGTCGGCGATGAGTACCCGTGCACGCAAGTTCGGCAAACGGCTCTACGGCCGCTACGGCAAGCCCTGCGAGATGGTCGACGAACGCGGCTCCACCCGGGAGGCCAAGGCCATCGCGCGGGAGGCGGGACATCTGCGCGATAGGGACAAGAGCTACCGCGACGACGGTGTCGACGGTATCGCGGCGGTATTGATCCTCGAAAGCTGGTTCGCCCGCCTGGAAGGGCTGCCGGCGCGTTGACCTCACCAGACCGGCTCATTGCCTCATCCTGAAGACAGCGACTGTGTGCGCATCAGGTCCTGGAACTCTGCAATGGCTGCGGCGGCGAATTCCGGGTCGTTGATATGCCAGGGACAGCGGATCAGCCGACGCTCGGGGGTTTGCCTTACCGTGGCTTCCAGGGCCGCGAACAGGGCGGCATCGGCTTCCGGATCGTGGAAGGGCTGGCCGGGGGCGTCCAGGGCCGAGACCCCGCTTTCGGGTAGTAGAAAACGCACCGGACCCAAGCTGCGATTGAGCTTCTCGCCAATCCAGCGCCCCATCTGCGCGTTCTCCTCGGCGGTGGTGCGCATCAGGGTGATCTGGGGATTGTGCTCGTAGAGACGCCGTTGCCGGTATTTCTCGGGTAGCGTTTCCGGGCCGGCGAAGTTGACCATATCGAGAGCACCGCAGGAGCCCACATAGGGCAGGCTGACCTGGGACAGCACGTCCAGGCGCCTGTCACCGGCGCTGAAGATACCCCCCATCAACAGGTCGCAGACTTCGGTAGTGGTAATATCCAGCAGCCCTTTCAGCATGGCGCTCGCGGCCAGCTTCTCCATCGAGCGCCCCCCGGTGCCGGTGGCATGGAAGACCAGGCAGTCATACTCCGAAGCCAACCCGTCGGTTATCCGATTCACACATGTCGTGGTGACTCCGAACATGCTCAGGCCGAGGGCCGGCTTGTCTTCGGCTACCTCCGGGATCCGCCCCTGGAGCATGCCGAGCAGCGCATGGGCGGCATTGCCCAGCACGCGGCGCGAGATTCGGTTGAGCCCCGCCACGTCGGTCACCGAGTAGATCATGGCGATATCGCTGGGCCCGACGTAGGGAGTGACGTTGCCCGAGGCGATAGTGGAAACCATCACCTTGGGCACGCCGATGTCGAGGTCACGCATGGCCGGCGTGATCAGCGCGGTACCGCCGGAGCCACCGATCCCGATGACGCCGCCCACATCGTCACGTTCCGCGAGCAGCCGGCGCAACGCCTCGGCCATCTGCCCCACGGCCCGGCCGCGGTCGTTGACGAAAACCGCCTCGGCCCCTCGGGGATGACAAGCGGCCACCTGGCTGGCGGTGATGTCGGCGTCGGCCGCAGTTCCGCCGCCGGTACCGACGTCGACGATCAGCGCCTCGGCGCCTCCCGCCCGCAGCAGGTCGCGCAGGTAGCAGAGCTCCACGGCCTTGGTATCACAAGTGCCGATGATGAAGGCTTTGTGTCCCATGGTGCCTCCTGGCCGGCATACGTGCGCCGGCCTGATTGTTATTGGATTTGTCGCGTCAGCCTTGGTAACGCTCGGCGGCCCCTTCGAAGGCGAGCCGGAAGGTGTCCGAGACGCGCTGCATCACGTCCTCGCGATCGGCCTCGGCTACCTCGAACTCGGCCCACCACTCGCCGAAGCACTGGCCGCTGGTGGTGATGGGCTTCAGGCGCATCTCGGCGACGTAGCCCTGCACCGGCAGCGCCGGCGCCTCGAGGATGCGATAGCAGCAGCGATGTTCGCGATCCGACAGCGTGAGCAGTTCCTCGCGAATGTGATTGCCGTCGTGGTCGTAGAAGTGGCGCACGCAGCCGATCTGATCGGCTGGCTTGCCGCCTTCGATTTCGCTCCTGGCGAAGAAAGGGTGGTAGTTCGGCAAGCCGTTGAAATCGCGCAGCACGCTCCAGGCCTGCTCGAGGGTAATGGGCATGACGGCGCTGACATAGACCCTGGTCATGGTGGCGTCTCCTTGAGTCGATCAGGCAATGGCCTTGAATCGGCGAATCTGTTCGGTGAGCGCGATTTCCGTTGGCAGCCGCTCCATGCTGGAGGCGCCATAGAAACCGTTGCAGTGCTCGCTTTCGCGCATCACGTAGGTGGCGTCGTCGGGGGTGGCGATGGGGCCGCCGTGGCAGAGAATGATCACGTCCCTGCGCACCCGCCGGGCCGCTTCGGCCCATTCGTCGATCAGCCGCACCGACTCGTCGAGCGTCTTGGCCGACGCGGCGCCGATGGTGCCGCCCACGGTGACGCCCATGTGCGCTACGATGATGTCGGCACCCGCCTCCGCCATGGCCACGGCCTCGTCGGCCGAGAACACATAGGGCGTGGTGAGCATGTCCATCTCATGAGCCAGGCGGATCATGTCGACTTCGCTGCCGTAGGTGATGCCGGTCTCCTCCAGGCTGACGCGAAAGGTGCCGTCGATCAGACCCACCGTGGGGAAATTCTGCACTCCCGAGAAGCCCAGCTCCTTCAGCTCACGCAGCAGCTTGGGCATGATCACGAAGGGATCGGTGCCATTGACGCCGGCCAGCACCGGGGTGTGCTTGACCACCGGCAGGACTTCCAGCGCCATCTCCTGAACGATCTGGTTGGCATTGCCATAGGCGAGCAGGCCTGCGGAAGAGGCTCGCCCCGCCATACGGTAGCGTCCCGAGTTGTAGATGACGATCAGGTCGATACCGCCGGCTTCCTCGCACTTGGCCGAGATGCCGGTGCCGGCACCGCCGCCGATGATCGGCTGGCCGCGGGAGACCATGTCTCGAAAGCGGCTCATCAGTTCCTGTCTAGCGAAGGCGGGCATGGTGGTTCTCCTTGTTATCCATTTATTGATGATTAGTGCGAGGCCGGGCGTCGACCTTGGCGTCAGGCGCTGAGAGTCGGCGGGAACGGAGCAGTTGATTGAGCTGGCCCACCACACCCTGGCGGAAGGTCAGCACGCAGGTCATGAATACCAGGCCGGTGATCACTGTGACCCAGGCACCGAACGGATCCAGGTAATGGTTGAGTGCCGAGACCAGGGCGGCCCCTACGGCAGGTCCGAACACGGTGCTCATGCCGCCCATCAGCGTCATCAGGATGACGTCGCCGGAGGTGTGCCAGTGGGCGTCGTAGAGGGCTGCCAGTTGAAAGACGATTGCCTTGAGTGCGCCAGCGATTCCGGACAGGCCGGCCGAGATGGTGAACACCAGCACCTTGTAGCGGGCCACGGGATAGCCCAGCGAGATGGCCCGAGGCTCATGCTCGCGGATGGCACGCAGCACGTGGCCGAAAGGCGAGTTGACGGTGCGCCACACCAGCCACAGCCCAACGGCGACGATGCCCAGTACCACGTAGTAGAGCGCCGTGTCGTTGCGCAGGTCGACGATCCCCAGAAAGGTGCCGCGGGGGATGCGCTGCAGGCCGTCCTCTGCACCGGTGAACGGTGCCTGGAGAAAGAAGAAGAAGACCAGCTGCGACAGGGCCAGGGTGATCATGGCCAGATAGATGCCGCTGCGCCGGATGGCCAGAGCACCGATGATCGCGCCCAGCGCGGCGGCCACCAGGCCACCGGCGAGAATTCCCAGTTCGGTAGGCACGCCATAGTACTTGACCAGCAAGCCCGTTACATAGGCACCGGTGCCGAAGAAGGCAGCATGGCCGAAGGAGAGAATCCCGGTATGGCCCAGCAGCAGGTTGAAGGCGCAGGCAAAGAGCACGAAGCATAGTGTCTTCATGATGAAGATGGAGTAGACCAGCTCCGGAAAGAAGGGTACCGCCAGCAGGGCCAGCAGCCCCAGGGCGAGCAGGGTAGCGGACAACGATCGCATGCTCAGCCCTCCTCACGGCCGAACAGGCCGGCCGGACGTAGCAGCAGCACCAGCACCATGACCAGGAAGACGATGGTGGAGGAGAACTCCGAATAGAACACCCGGGTGAAGCCCTCCACCACGCCGAGACCCAGTCCGGTGACGATGGCTCCCATGATCGACCCCAGCCCACCGATGACCACCACGGCAAAGATGATGATCACCAGGCTCGAGCCCATTGCGGGATTGACGTGAAAGATCGGGGCGGCAAGCACGCCGGCAAAGGCCGCCAGGCCCACGCCCACGCCATAGGTCAGGGTGATCAGCCGCGGCACGTTGACGCCGAAGGCCTGGGTCAGCTCGGAGCGCTCGGTGGCGGCGCGGAGGTTCGCTCCCAGCGAGGTGCGCTCGATGACATACCAGGTGGCCAGACACAGCACCAGTGCCGCGACGATCACGAAACCACGATAGAGCGGCAGGATCATGAAGCCCAGGTTGATGGTGCCTCGCAGTAACTCGGGCGTCGCGAAGGGCTGACCGGAGGAGCCGAAGGCGACCCGGAAGCCCCCTTCCAGCACCAGTACCAGGCTGAAGGTGAGCAGCAGACCGTAGATGGGGTCCAGCCCATAGAGGCGGCGCAGGAACAGGAACTCGAAGGCCATGCCGAACAGCGCCACGAGCAGGGGGGCGAGGAGCAGGGTCATCCAGTAGTTGGCGCCCATGTACTGGGCCAGCAGGAAGGCGGTGAACGCCCCCACCATGAAGAAGGCGCCATGGGCGAAATTGACGATCTTGAGTACGCCGAAGATGATTGCCAGGCCCAGGCTTAGCACCGCATAGAAGGAGCCGTTGACGATACCCAGCATGAGCTGGCCCATGAGGGCCTGTATGGGAATGCCTAATATATCCATTGTCACTCGCTCACAAGGCTAACGAAGAGTGGAGACTCGTGCCCGGCCATGGCCGGGCACGAATGGCAGGGCATCCGTTGCCATTGAGCAGGTGACAGGTACTCTTCTCCAGCGGCTGGAAGGCTTCTTCGCCGGGAATGGTGTTCACCAGGCGCAGGAAGTCGTAGTCGTACTCCGACTCGTCCGGCGACTTCACTTCCCACAGGTACTGGTCGTGCACCATGCGGCCGTTGGGGCGGATATAGCCGCCGCTGGCGAAGAAGTCGTTGATCTCCAGCTCGCGCATTTTCTCGGAGACCGCGTCTGGATCATCGCTGCCCGCGGCTTCGACGGCGTTAAGGTAGTGCATGGTGGAGGAGTAGTTGCCGGCGTGCGCCATGTTGGGCATGCGGCCGGTACGCTCGTAGAAGCGCTGGGAGAACTCGCGGGTCTCGTCGTTGGCATCCCAGTAGAAGGCGTTGGTGAGCATCAGACCCTGAGCAGTATCCAGTCCGAGGCTGACGATGTCGTCGTACCACAGCAGCAGGGCGGCCGGGCGTTGATCAGGAGATACACCGAACTCGGCCAGGGCGTTGATGGCGTTGATGGCGTCGGCGCCGGTAGAGGCGATGCCGATGATCTCGGCACCGGAGGCCTGTGCCTGCAGGGCGTAGGAGGAGAAGTCGGTGGTATCCAGCGGGTGGCGGGCTGCCCCCACGACCTGGCCGCCGGCCTCACGCACCACCTCGGAGACCTGCTCCTCGAGACCGATACCGAAGGCGAAGTCGACGGTGAGGAAGAACCAGGTATCACCACCGTCCTCGACGATCGTCTTGCCAGTGCCCTGTGCCAGCGAATAGGCGTCGTAGGTGTAGTGGGTCACATAGGGTGAGCAGTAGTCGTTGGTCAGCCCGATGTTGGACGCCGAGTTGGAAATGGCGTGGCGCTGGCGCTCGTCGGCCACGGCGGCCACTGCCAGGGCGACCCCGGAGTTGGACAGGTCGTTGATCATGTCCACCCCGTCGTTGTCGTACCACTCCCGGGCGCGGCTGGCGCCGGTATCGGCACGATTGCGGTGGTCCCCATGGATGACCTCGATCGGCACGCCGCCGACCTCGCCACCGAAGTCTTCGACCGCCATGCGCACCGCCTCGACTGCGGCTTCGCCGGAGAGGTCGGTGTAGATGCCTGACATGTCGGTCAGCACGCCGATACGCACAACGTCATCGGAAAAGCCGTTGCTGGCCATGGCGCTGGAGAGGCCCCCCAGGCTCAATACGGCGGAAGACACCACCAGGGTTTTCAAGGAGTTCTTGGCTGGCATTGTTATCGCTCCTGTTTTTTGCGGTATTTTATTGTAGTTTGCTCTGACTCGAACGGTATGGGTTGCTTGGTGCCTCTATCAGTTAGGGTCAATAAGGACGAATGCGCCATGGCTGCAGAGCACGAACAGCTATCCGAAACACACATAGTGGGCGACGACACCCAGCAGTGGATCGTGCGCGCCGAGAACTGTCCCGTCCTCGAACAGCGGCATATCTCGCATGTCGGCGTCGGTGATGCCGCTGTGCCCTATCGCATCGTGCGAACCCGGCTGAGCGGCGCTTATATTCACGGCTCTCTGGATGGTGAGGGACGCATGCTGCTCGACGGGCGCTGGTGCACCATGCGACGCAACATGATGTCCTTTGCCCCGGCCCACGCGCTGCACGCCTTCCACGCCGTGCCGCAGCAGCGTTGGCAATACTGCTGGCTGCGCTATCTACCCAGCGCGCCGCGCTCGGTGGTGGGCACCATCGCCCCGATCATGCAGCACTTCGACCCCGAGCCCATGAAGTACGCCATCCTGGGGCTCTACAGCGAGGTGTTCCAGGGCCAGGGGGACCCGGCCAGCTGCGTGATGTGGGTCGACACCATCGAGCGCTACATCTCGCGCTTCGCCGACCCCTGGCGGCGTGATGCGCGTATCGTGGCGGTCTTCGATGCGGTGATGCCGACGCTTGAGCGGCACTGGACCATCGAGGATATGGCCGATATCGCTCACGTCAGCTCCGAGCACCTGCGGCGCATCAGTCGCAAGGTATTCGGTCGCAGCCCGATGCAACAGCTCACCCAACTGCGCATGCAGCACGCCACCCACCTGCTGGCGACCAGCGATCTGCCGGTGGAGGAGATCGCCGAACGGGTGGGCTATCGCAGCCCCTTCGCCTTCTCCAAGACCTTCAAGCGCATGAACGGGGTCTCGCCATCGCGTTTTCGCCTGCATTCTCGTGACTGACCCCTGCGGCTGCCCTGCCCTAGACACCGAGGCGGGCCAGCAGGCTATCGGCATCCTCCTCGATCCCCTTGCGGTCATAGCTCGCTGCCACCTGGCCGTGGTCGATCAGGTAGAAATGATCGGCCACGCTCATGGCGAAACGCAGGTTCTGCTCCACCAGCAGAACGGTATAGCCCTGTGTCTTGAGCTGGCGGATGGTGTCGCCGATCTGTTCGACGATGCTGGGAGCCAGGCCCTCGGTGGGCTCGTCGAGCAACAGCAGCCTGGCGCCGGTACACAGGGTTCGGCCGATGGCCAGCATCTGCTGTTCACCCCCGGAGAGCTTGCTGCCGGGGCTGTGCAGTCTTTCACGCAGGTGCGGGAAAAGGTCCAGCACCTGTTCGGTAGTCAGCCCGTTGTCATTGACCCGCGCCGGCAGTTCGAGATGCTCCTTCACGTCCAGGGTGGCATAGATGCCGCGATCCTCGGGGCAGAAGGCAATGCCGTTCCGTGCGATGTGATAGGGGCGCATGGTGATGGTCTCTGTACCCTGCAGCCGGATGCTGCCGCGTCGGCGCGGCACGATACCCATGATCGATTTCAGCGTCGTCGACTTGCCGGCACCGTTGCGGCCCAGCAGGGTGACTACCTGCCCCGACGGCACATCCAGGTCGATACCGTGCAGCACATGGCTTTCGCCATACCAGGCATGAAGGTCGCGGATGGCCAGCATGGGCTCGGGAGCCACCATGGTGTCGGGAGAGTGTTCGGCTGTGGCCTCAGTCATGGCGGGCTCCCCCGATGTAGGATTCGATCACGCGCTCATCGTGCGAGACCGTGGCGTAATCGCCCTCTACCAGCACTTCACCGCGCGCCAGCACGGTAATCCGGTCGCAGAGTTCGGCCACCACGCCCAGGTTGTGTTCCACCATGAGTACCGATCGGCCCTCGGCCACGCGTCGGATCAGCTCGGCGGTGCGGCCCACGTCTTCGGCACCCATGCCGGCGAGGGGCTCATCGAGGAGCATCAACTGGGGGTCGAGCGCCAGTGTGGTCGCAAGCTCCAGTGCACGCTTTCGACCGTAAGGCAGCTCGGCGGCGGGGGTATCGGCCCAGGCCTCGAGCCCCACGTCCTCAAGCAGGGCCATGGCGCGTTCACGATGGTGGTCGAGCCGGTGATGAGAGGCCCAGAAATCGTAGGACTCGCCGCGCAGTCGTTGCAGAGCCAGCTTGACGTTCTCGAGGGTCGACAGGCGGCTGAAGACCGCGGATATCTGAAACGAACGGACCATGCCCAGCCGTGCCACTTGATCCGGCTTGAGCCGGGTAATGTCTCGCCCCTGGTAGAAGATGCTGCCGGCACTGGGCTCGAGGAACTTGGTCAGCAGATTGAAACAGGTCGTCTTGCCGGCACCGTTGGCGCCGATCATGGCGTGAATGGTGCCGGGCTCGATACGTATGGAGATGTCGCTGACCGCCTTGAAGCCTCGGAAGCTCTTGGTCAGGCCCCGGGTCTCGATGATTGCCTCTGTCATTGCCCACTCCGCTATTGTTGTTGTCCAGTGTCGAGGCGACGGGATTGGCGTGATGGCATCGCGGCGCTTCGTCAGCGTCAGTGTTGTCGCAGAAAGGGGGCTGCGCCATGGCCGCAGGACACGTGAGGCTATCCAAAAGCCACATCATCGGCTCGGCTCGATGTGCGTGGCGGTGGTAGACAACGAAAACCGGACCGCTAGGGTCCGGTCAGAGAGACGGGAAGGGGCAAGGTGAAGCCCAAGCCTCAGGTTGTCAGAACCCGCTCCTGGTCATAGCGGGCGGCGATGTCGCTGACCGAAATGCAGGTGTACTTGATGACGAAGAAGGCCAGGGTGGCGGGGCAGGAGAAGCTCTCCTCGAACTGTTCCACTCTGGCGCCGCGGCCACGGGTGACGCTGGCCCGGTAGGTGTCGCCTGCCTTGGTCAGCTTGACCTTCGCCTGGCTGTCGGCTTCCTGCTTTTCCAGCACCAGTTCGTGCTGCTTCGATAGCAGTTCACCCAGCATCTTGCCGCCTTCGCGCTCCTCAGGTGTCGCCCAGACCTCCTGATCCCGGTTGCCATACTGGTAGAGCATGATGATGGGCAGTACGGAGAAGATGGCGCCGCTCAGCACCCAGGTCAACTCGCCACTGGAAAGCCCCCCGACAAATACGGCCAGCAGCTGTACGACGATACCGACGGCGAGCAGGCCTGCGAGGGGCCGCCACATGCGCGGATTGAGGAAGGGCTTGCCGAGGGTGTGGCCCCAGAGCCCCGCAGCCACCAGGATGCCCACGCCGGTAGAGACCAGGGCCCACAGCGGCCCGCCGCCCACCAGCAGGGCAATGGCTCCCAACAGCACCAGCAGGCTATAGAAAACAGCCAGCAGTATGTACGCGCGATGCAGGTTCATGCGTAACGTCTCCTTGTTTCGGGCTGCCGGGCGGCAACGCCTGTTATTGTCGTCGAACGCTTGGCTGATGGCTGTACGTGGCGCCAGCCATCTCGTCATGGGTTGGTAGCGCTATGGCTGCCCTTAGCTTCGCATATTCCTCGGCTGCGATCAGCATAGCGCTGACCAACGCTGCGCACATGGCTAGCGTTGGGGGTCGTCCACGCCGACCCGCTCGGGCACGAACCAGCGGACCGGCCGTAAATCCTTCTCGATCAATTCCTCTACCTGCAGCAGGGTGGCGAAGATCGCCATGCGCACGGGAATGCCGTTGTCGGTCTGGCGAAAGATCGCCAGCCGCGGATCGCCGTTGAGGTCGACGTTGAGATCGTTGGCGCCAGGACGGCTATCCCGGGGCAGCGGGTGCATGACGATGGTGGTGTCGTTGCAGCGCGCATCTAGGAAGTCGCGGCCGACGCTGAAATCCTGTGAGACCCCGGCGAAGCTCTCGCTCATCTCCTCGGTGAAGCGCTCCTTCTGGATGCGGGTGGTGTAGACCACGTCCAGGTCGGAGAAGTCGCTGGCCAGGCTGTCGCGCTGTTCCACCCGGTGGCCCCGGGAGACGACCCGGTCGATCACATGGCTCGGCATCTCCAGGCCCGGCGGCGAAACCAGGGTGATGCGCATGGGACCGTAGAGCGACAGTAGCTTGATCAGCGAGTGGACGGTACGCCCATACTTCAGGTCGCCGGTCAGCAGGATGTGGGCTCCCGCCAGCTTCTTGCCCAGGCGGGCGAACTC
>ERZ869909.727-NODE-727-length-33645-cov-32.944590_pt1 | contig 33645 bp, 30 predicted proteins | sample MGYA00520892_ERZ869909 | MGnify/ENA primary metagenome ERZ869909 (study PRJEB32215, sample SAMEA104723947) | bioreactor metagenome | biome: bioreactor; feature: anaerobic bioreactor; material: water | place: China | collected 2015-03-12 ...
AGGCTGAAGGCGGCGGTTTGCTAAATCGTTATACCCCCTAAAGGGTATCAGGGGTTCGAATCCCCTCGTCTCCGCCATTATTCGCTCACGCGCCTGTTCGCGCACCCTGCGGGTGCGCTGGCGCTCCGCGGGGGCGGCGCTCGCGTCCGAGCAGAGCTCGGCTCCGCTGAGATGGGTCGCGTTGCTCCCGATCCCTTCGGGCTCCGTCGAGAGTTCGAATTTTCGCCTCTCAGGTCCGCCAGTTCTTTCGCTCACGCGTCCATAGGCGCTTCGCATGGGCGGTGCTCGCGTCCGAGCAGAGTTCGGCTCCGCCGAGATGGGTCGCCTTTCTCCCGAGCCCTTCGGGGCACAGGCTGAGTTCAAACGCAATCCTGCAGTCCCCGTCGCATTTCCTCAGCTTATTGAGGTTGTTGAAGATTTGTTCTCAGCGGTGGCAACGTTTGCTCAGATTCCAACGAGCGATTTTCAACGAGCGATCCGATGGCTTCGCGCTAGAACCGCCAGTTGAGACGGCCCGACACGCCGTGACCCTCGACGTCGCTCGCGATCTCGGCGTTGTAGAAGATGCCGAGCGCGGCGGACGGTGAGAGGCTGACGTCGAGGCCGGCTTCGATCAGCGCTGCGTTGCGTGCGAGCGGCGTGCCCGCAATCGTCATGCCGGGAGCGCCGGAGAACGCCGGAGCCTGGCATGCAGCGCCCGCGAACGCATGATGGTTCTTTCCCGCACGCGTAAGGTGTGCCGAGTTGACATGGCCTGCCGAGGTCCTGCGGCTCACAATGTGCCGGGAGCTATCTGCTTCGTAGCGCGCGATCCTCGTTCATCGTCACAAGCTCTCGGCGCCGAAGCAACGCGCGGACCCACTGATTTTCGTCGCTCACAAAAGAAGCCCGGCGCAAGGCCGGGCTCAAGTTGCGAGGAAAGCTACTCGGATCCCGAATTGCTACGCGGATGGGAATATCTAATTGGATGTGGCTGTAGAAACGTACGTAGCGAGAGCGTCGACCTCATCGTCCGATAGTGCTTCGTACGCCGGCATGGCCCCCATACCGCTCCGGATGACCGCCATGACACGGGTATGGTCCGGCTTCAGTTGATCCAGATCTGGACCAATCGTGCCGTCCGATTGAGCATCCGCCAACGTATGGCAGATCGCGCAGGGGGGAGATGCACGCTCAGTAAAAAGCTCCCGTCCGAGCTTTTTCTCATCTTCCGAGGCGTTCGCTTGCGCGGCGAACCCTAGTGTTAAAGTGAAAAACGCAAACGCCCCCAACAGGCGAAGGCAGCCATGTGATACTGTCATTCTATTCGATCCCAAATCGGATTTCCCACTTTCAGGTGGCTGTGATTGTGATGGCGTGGGCGCGCCATCCGTTATGGGCGTATCCCCGATCGTTTGGTGTCATGTGCTCTGGCTGGCTGTTGCCTTTTGAGTCCGTTGCGCGACTGGCGAGCACATGTTTTCCCGGCGGCAGATCAACCGAGAAAGAGAAGTTTCTCCAAGCGTAGGGACCGAGATCGGGGCCGACCAGCTTTGCAGGTTTCCATGACGCTCCACCGTCGATGGATATTTCCACCGAACTGGCACCCCCTTCTCCTCCAAACATCACGCCTTGGATTTGGACGGGTCCGCTTTTGGTGGTTTCAATCGGATCCCGAATCCAAGATTTTATGGGCATTTGCCACATCGAGGGGAATTCTGTGGAACCCTTGCCGCCCAGTGGAGTCACACGATAACTATTGGCCTGAATACGGGCTTGGGATTCGACGTCTGAAAAGGCCAGCTTTTTTATGTATTTGATATTGTTTACGCCAAAATAGCCGGGAATCACGAGCCGAAGCGGGCCGCCATGCGCGAGTGGCAGGGCCTTGCCGTTGGCCTCCCATGCCAGCAACGCTATTTCCATCGCGTCGACGGGCACGGATCGCTCAACGACAACTGTATTGGGGTCAAGTCCTTCAGGAATGGGCTCGCCTCCCGTTCCTGTCATGAACTGACATCCCGAAGCAACTCCGCCTAGCTTTTGAATGAGGGATCGAACAGGAATGCCGGTCCATAGGATGCAGCCTGCCGCACCGACAGTCCATGCTGTGCCGTTTGGGTTATGATCAAAGAATTTCCGACCATTTCCCGAACATTGAAGCACGCAGGCGACGCTTTCGATATCGATCTGTTTCAATTCGGCAACCGTTAAAACGGCCGGCTCCTTCACGCCCTCGATGGAGATACTCCAGGAGTCTGGATCTGCGACAACCGATGGTGGCGGAGGGGAAACATTATTTCGAACGAACAACTCCTCGAGAGGTGTTATTGGGCTACGTCCAGCATGGCTTCTTTTGGTCTCGATGGTATTGGCGCTGTGAACAAGTAAGGCGTCATCAGCCTTCCATTGAAGGTCTTTGGGCAAGGAGGTGCCGGATGCCGGTGTGCCCAGATCCTTGGCGGACGAGGGGGTCAAAGCTGCGCCCGAAGCCGCCGCCGCTACGGTGCCGAGAACAAACTCCCTCCGACGTATACCAAAGTGACTGATCATCCGCTTTCTCCCCGGCCGGAATGGAGCGAAGCCGTGCTCGCAAGCCGCCTCGCATTCTGTCAAAAAATTATCGTCTCGATCTGGTTCTGGTTTCTCGCGGATGGTTTTTCGATCCTGATCCATCGGCTAAATACTTATGGCTGCCGTATCGAAGGCGATATGAAACAAGATCGGAAATGAACGCAATTTTCATATCGTGCTGGCGAGCGAAGTTCCGGAATTCCGAAATGCTTTGCAGAGGGTCCGTTGCGCCCATTGCTTCGCAAATGACCGCGGAGGCGTTGAGTCCGGCAATATCGGCGATGTCCACGGCGGCCTCCCCACGGCCTGCGTTCTCCAAAACGCCGCCCTCCGCTGTAACAAGCGCAAACAAGTGTCCAGGTGTGGTCAAATCGGTCGGTGTGCTGGTTGGGTCGATTGCGACGGCAATCGTACGTGCGCGATCCCACGAAAGAACGCCGGTCATGTCGGCTGAACTTGATTTGATAGACAGCGTAAATTGGGAGCTCAAATCACACGTTTCGCTCTTGGCCATGGTCTGGAGGCGAAAATAATTTATACGGCCTGCTGGGAGAGCCAATCGCACCAAGCCACGGATGGTGCGGTACATCCAACCCAAAACATCGCTGGAGGCGAATTGAGCGGGTATCACAACGTCTGCAACGGCGATATCGGTGTGATCATCGATGAGTACAAAGCATCGCCCTGCGCGGGCTTCCTCAATTATCTCTTCTATGGAGCTGAATCCGCGATGGAGCGGCCATTTTTGTTGATCGGGCGGAACTTCCAAATGGCGTTCCGCATACGAGTGGAGATGCATGGATCTACTCCCGTCTTACCGCTTATGGGTCGAGTGCTCCATATGAGACGCCGTTAGCACCACAGCGTCCAACAAAAATAATTGATCAGAATAATTAATGCGCTCGATAAATGAGGGTGCTTTTGGTCGGATGGTATTCTCGCGCCGGCATCGATCTATTTTTTCGATCAAATAGATTAGGACAATGCGTTGGATTTTCGTTGCCGTTTTCCCCTAGCTGCGGCGAGCAGGGGAGATATGACGTGTCCAACCGGAAAAAAAACAATCACACGATCGAGCGGGGGAGCAGCTTGCAACCTGCGGCCGCGAAGTCGTCGGACGGCCAACTGAAATCAATCGTTCCGGGGCTGTGTCTGGTGTCGCTCATAGCGATGACGGCCATTTGTCTACGGTATATCCCCGGAATGGCGTTGTTGAGCCCGATGATCCTGGCGATCGTCATAGGAATAGTCTGGCAAAATACCATCGGGACCGCGGTCCGGATGACTCCAGGAATCAAGTTCGTTCTGAGGCGATTTCTTCGTCTGGGGATTATCCTCTTGGGGTTCCAACTGACTGTTGATCAGCTCTTCAGCCTTGGCGGGCGTGAGCTGATCATCATTATGAGCGCCCTTGTTGGCACCTTTTTCTTCACGATGTGGCTGGGGCGTGCGCTCGGGGTCGATCCTAAACTTGCGCAGCTGATCGCGGCAGGGACTTCCATTTGTGGTGCGTCGGCGGTGATTGCCGCAAACAGTGTCACTCGGGCCGCCGACGAAGATGTGGCGTATAGCGTCGCTTGCGTTACCGTCTTCGGATCGATTGCGATGTTCCTATACCCCACAATGCCGGATCTCTTTCATCTTTCGGCGGAGGATTATGGATTGTGGGTTGGCGCCTCAATTCATGAGGTGGCGCAGGTCGTAGCCGCGGCGTTCCAGAATGGCTCGACATCAGGCGAGCATGCAACTCTTGCAAAACTTTCGCGAGTTGTAATGCTGGCACCAATGATTGTTCTTTTGGGCTTGGCCATCCGCAGTGCCGCGTCAGAAACTGGAAAGCCTGCTCTGCAGGTTCCATGGTTCGTACTTGCATTCATTGGAGTGATCGGGCTCAATAGTGTTATCACCGTTGCCCCGGAAATCCGTGAAGGTATTGTCTCGATCACGGTATTTCTCTTGACGGCTGCGCTGGCTGCAATGGGACTGGAAACCCAAATTGGAAAATTGAAAGCCAAAGGTATCAAGCCGCTTCTGGTTGGCTTCATCGCATCGGTATTTATATCAGCCGTTACTCTTGGAATGATCGTGCTTACGGGATGATGATGACGCTGGAGCAGCTAAGGATATTTGTGGCGGTTGCCGTGCGCGAGCACGTAACCAAGGCTGCAGGCGAGCTAAATCTCACACAGTCAGCAGTGTCCGCGGCCATTTTGGCGCTTGAAACGCGATACGATGTCCGACTTTTCGATCGTGTTGGCAGAAGGATTGCGCTCACGGATTCCGGTCGCATGTTTCTTGGTGAAGCGCGTGCCGTGCTCGCGCGCGCTTCGCTTGCTGAAACGATGCTGTCCGAGCTTGCCGGGCTGAAGCGCGGTGCGGTGAACATCGCTGCCAGCCAGACGGTTGGAAATTACTGGCTTCCGCCAGTGCTCGCGCGATACAGGAAGATGTTTCCGGGGATCGACGTTCGACTTCTTGTTGGGAATACGTCCTCGGTCGCCACGATGGTTCAAGAGGGTATTTCCGAGATAGGATTTGTAGAAGGTACGATTTCCAGTGCGCAACTCATGATCGAGCCTGTGGCGCAGGACGATCTCGTTCTTGTCGTGGCAACGGAGCTCGCGCAAGAGGCTCCGAAATTTATCTCCGCCTCCTACCTGAAAGCACTTCCGTGGGTGTTGCGGGAGGTTGGATCGGGAACACGGGAAATACTTGAAGCGGTTCTGCTTCGTTACGGGGTATCGCTAAAAGATTTGGATGTACGATTGGAGCTGCCTTCAAATGAAGCGGTGAGATCCGCTGTATTGAATGGAGCCGGCGCGAGCGTGTTATCTCGTTTGGTTGTTCAAACTGGCATTGCGTCCGGCGTTTTGCGCCCCCTGGAGGTATCTCTTCCCAAAAGAGATTTTTATGTCGTGAAGCACAAGGATCGCTCCGTTACGAAAGCCAGCAAGGAGCTTTGTCGCATCATCGAGAGCCGCTGTTAGAGGGCCTGCTGCTTGCGGTATATGGCGAGTGGCTCGCGTGAGCGTTGAGGTTCATCCGTCCGCTGAACCTCGTCGTCCATCTTTCGCCGATAGGCGACCAGATCGGCAATCGTTCCGATCCGCATACCGTGGCGATGTGAGAACGGTACGAGGTCTGCCAGCCTTGCCATCGTTCCATCATCATTGATGATCTCGCAAATAACTCCGGCTGGGTTCAGGCCGGCGAGGCGAGCAATGTCAACGGCCGCTTCCGTATGTCCAGGACGTTCCAGTGTTCCGCCATCGCGTGAGCTGAGCGGAAAAACATGGCCCGGCGTTCGAATGTCGTCCCATTTGGCGTCAGGACGAACCGCAACTTGAATCGTGCGGGCGCGATCCGCGGCAGATATGCCTGTCGTGACGCCTTCGGCCGCTTCTATGGAAACAGTGAAAGCAGTATCGTATCGAGACCTGTTTCGAGTTGGCATGAGAGGCAGCCCGAGATGGTCCACTTGTCGTTGCGTCAAAGCCAGGCAAATCAGGCCTCGACCATAACGCGCCATGAAATTGATCGCGTCTGCGCTCGCGAATTGAGCCGGGATAACGAGATCGCCTTCATTCTCCCGATCTTCGTCGTCGACGAGGATGAACATGCGCCCATTTCTCGCCTCCTCGATGATCTCTTCAGTGGTGCTGATATGATGATCGAGAACAGGACCAGCGTCTGAACAGGCTTTCTTGATATGCCGCATAGGGAAAGTTCTTTTCTCTCGTTCTCGGTTGACCTAAGCGGCGCGATTGCGTGCCATCAGATCGTGTCTTGCACGGCATAGATCTGGCGCGCTCCGGAGCGACCCGACATAGGTTGGTCGCTCCGGCGCTTCTGCTACAGGCGGTCGCTAAGCCTCCAGGAGATTGTCTCTCAGTGTCGAGCCGGAGTATTTCGTGCGAAGCCGGCCTCGACGTTGCAGTTCCGGGCTGACCAAATTGGCGAAGTCTTCGAAACAACCCGGGGTATAGGTTGCAGCCAGCATGAAGCCATCGGCGCCTCCTTCGTCCATGTAATGCTCCATTTGATCGACGACGTCCTTTGGAGTGCCGACCGCGCGAGGCATTCCCATGCCTTGAGCATAGATCAAGGCTGCCTCTTCCACTGTCACGGGCAACTTGCCTTCGGGATCCTTGGCGTAAATAATCGATTCAAAGAGCCCTTGAATGCCTGGCACCTCGATATTTTGGACGTTGTCCGTGAGCTTCATTTTCGAGAAATCCAATCCGAAATGGCCTGAAATCCACGCCAGAGCGCCCTCGAGCGGAATTTGAGACATGATGCGCTCGTATTTTTCCTGGGCTTCCGATCGCGTCTCGGCTACGACCGTTTGCAGGCCATAGATATATTTCACGCTTCCTCGTGGTCGCTGGAATTTGTTATCCAGGCGATCATTCAAATCGTTCGCATATTCTCTCATGCGTTCGACATTCGGGTGGACAGCGAAAATGGCCTCGGCGTGTTTGGCCGCAAAGTCTCGGCCTTGATCCGACGAGCCTGCCTGCCACAGAACCGGACGCTTCTGAGGTGACGGAGCGCAAAAATGGCGACCGTGGCACTTGAAGTGCTTGCCCTCGTGGGCGACAAGATTCACCTTCGAGGGATCGGCATAAATGCCCGAAGACTTATCTGCGACAATCGCATCGTCGCTCCAGGAATCCCAAAGCTTGTAGCAGACCTCCATATATTCTTCCATTTTCTCATAGCGTTCGCTACGAGGGGTCATGTCGACATGACCGTAAGCCTCCCATTCGCTTTTCGAGTACGAACTGACGACGTTCCACGCCGTTCGCCCGTCGGTCAAATGGTCGAGACTGGAAAGCAACCGGCTCATTGCGTACGGATGCGTGAACATCGTTGAAAGAGTGACGCCCACGCCGAGATGTTTCGTTGCGCCTGTGATGATCGTCGCGAGCGTGGACGGCTCATGGGTCGGGCACTGGACCGCGTATCTCACCGTGTCGTCGGAACTGTTTTTGTACGTTGAGTACGGCGCTAACTCATCGGCGATGAACATGGCGTCAAAGAAGCCGCGCTCCATCGTTTGGGCCATGTGCCGCCAGTAAGGCGCTTTTGAGAAGTCGTAATTTATTTTATCCTGAGGGTTTCGCCACATTCCGGTGGCGTGGCTGTTTACACCGTGCTGGATAAATCCGAGCAAGTGGGCTTTCTTTTTTGTTGACATGGACGTTTCCTACCCTTTGTCAGTTGTGGATCGATGTGAATTCATGATTTGTTGTGGGGGTCGATCCGCCCCAATTGCTTCGAAGTGGCCTTATTACGCGCTTCATGAATGGACCGGCGTCTCGCATGGGATCGTCGAATTGGCATACGATGCGTTCGATTCCCATTTCCGCCAGAACCGGAATGCGGTTTTTGATGTCCTCAAAGCTGCCGATTAGGCCAAGCTCAAACCCAGCGTTGGAATCGACCATTTGCTCTTCGTCGAGCTGGGACCACGCGGATGCGCCGGATTGATCCATAACGCCGCGGAAAAATTCGATTATTTCAGTATTTTTATTGGCTATGACAGCCTTGACGCGCTCTTGTGCCTGTTCCGCCGTGTCGGCGGCCACGACATATGCGTTTATCGCGAACTTGACGGTTCGCCCCCATTGGCTTGCTTCCTGCCGTATGGTTTGAATTTGCTTTTGGAGATCCTGGTCGTTCATGCCATTCAGGAAAATGCAATCACCCCATTCTGCGGCGAGCTGTATGGCCCGATCGGAATGACCAGCTATCCAGACTTCGGGCAACGAATCCTGATCGAGCCCGTACGTCGGCGGGGACGGTTGCGACTCCGGTGTGGTGGGAGGATGGGCTGACCCGCTATTTTCCGCTGCGTCCGCACATGTGTTGGAGGCGGGACGAAACAAGCCAAAAAGAGATCGGAGGAACGCGTCTGCGCGATCGTATCGGCGGCGATGGTCGAGCCACTGCACGCCGGATAAATCAAATTCTGTTTTCCACCATCCGCAGACGATGTTCATTGCCACCTTGCGGCGCCCGATCTTGGAGAGGGTGTCGAGCATTCGCGCGACCAAAAACGGCGACCTGAATCCAGGCTTTATCGCGCCGCATAGGCCGATCCTGTTCGTCGTGGCTGCGATTGCGGCCATGATGCTCCAGGCGTCGGCTACGCCCTCCGTAGGGCCGTGGATGCAGTTGAGTAGATTTTCGGACGCGTACAGGAAGTCGAATCCCATGGCTTCGGCTTGTTGCGCGATCGCCAGGCAAGCCGGCACGTCCGGCCCGGTTGCATGATCCTTCACTCGCAACCAGCCCCCGTAGACCGGCAACCAAATTCCGAATTCAACCTGATCCGGTCGCACTGCGCGCCAAGCATTGTCCATCAATGGCCCCGATATTTCGTAATACTTGAGATTTGACGCCTGATTACTGGCGTTACCAGGGTGATATGGCGTCCGTTGAGCTCTTCGTAAAAGCAGCTCCGGTTATATTTGAAGCTTGCTTTATGCTTGAGCTAGGTTATTCCCTTGCCACGCAGAGTCAAGGCAAAAAATATAGAAAAAACAGTCACTTAGATTGTGCGCCAGCAATCCGGTTGATGTGTCGCCACGGTTTGGATCAAATGGTCTTATGGGTGCGAATTTTGATTGATGGGTTGAAGAAGGGGCCGCTCTCCTGGCCGGACCGCCATGCTCGATCGATGGATTGAGGTTTTGGCTGCGCGTATGGTCTTGGCGCGCGGCTGGCGGGAGAGAAGGTGCGCATGACGCTCGAGCAGATGAAAATTTTCAGAGAAGCGGCACGGTTCGGCAGCTTCACAGCCGCTGCGGATAGCCTTGGTTTGACGCAATCCGCGGTCAGCATGTCGGTCAAGAAAATCGAAGAGCGGAATAATGTCGTTCTGTTTGTGAGGCTGGGTAAGGGCCTCGAGTTGACTGACGCGGGTCAGTTTCTGCTGAAAGAGGTGACGAGAAACCTCGCAAATATTGATCTCATGACCCGCCGCCTGAAAAATTACGAGGCTGGGAGCAGAGATCCGACCGCACTGGCGTGCACCCATCATGCTTATAATTTCTGGATGCCGGGCATCGTCTCGATGCCCAGGGGTGTGTTTCGCTCGCCGGTGGATTTGATTGCTGGCGACGCTGGTGACGTCGCGGCTTGGGTTATGCGGGGAACCGTCGATATCGGCCTCACCGAACGGGAGCCGTGCCATCCCTTGTTCGAGCACGCCAATGTGTTCAACGACAGGATTGTTCTCGTTGCTGCGCCTGAGCGCGCGAGAGCCGTGCCTGAAGATGTCGATTGGGGTGATCTTGAAAAATTCGGCCCGATTATTTGGGCGCTGGACGATCATGACAGCGTGATCGCGCAGGCTCTTTGCGACGCTGGAGTTGACCTAATCCGGCTACAGAACAAGGCATTTCAGTTCAGCTCGGTGGACGCGGTCTTGTCTCTGTTGAAGCGGGGTGGGTCGATTGGATTTGCCTCGGAGGCGGCGGCCGCTTCTTCGATGTCCGCTCAACACCTCGTGAGAATTGGAAAATTGGAAATTGAGCTGAAATACTACCTTTTTTGCAAAAAGGGATTCGATATGGCTGATCTTGCGAAGCGCATGTCGAATGCTGCTTTGGAGATGAGCGGGCAAAAAGTGGGTTGAGCGCAAAGCTTCGGTTGAATCGCTAGGAGACTGCCGGGCGGCGAAGGGTCCCGACCGAGTGGCTTGGCTGCAATTGGGTGAGTCTGATCCTTCTGTAGGTTGCTGCGTGGACGATCCAGCGTCGGGTGCGCGTGAGGCCAAACAACAGGCGCTCCGTTTCACGCAGATTGCCGGGCTTTGGTGTGTGACGTCATCGATCCCGTGAGCCTGCAGGGTCCGTTCGCCCACGGAAAATCGAGGCGATGCTCATGCTCGCCAGTCTCTGCCCGACGTTGAGCCGCACCGAGCGAATCACTAGCATCCCCGCAGTCACGTCGCGTCACATCACCGCGTTCAGAGTCGACAATGCGATTTCGGGAGAACTGCGGATGGTGGCGTGGACCAGAGGACGATTGGCGGCCCTCGTAGGCGCGGCAGCGTTCGTCTTCTCTCATCCGGCAACGGCCGATGACTGGCAGGATGGGGCTTTCGCCAATGGCGCGCCGTTCGACTGGACGGGATTCTACGCGGGGCTTCACCTCGGCGGGCTTGCCGATTTCAGCGACGTTTCCGATCCGCTCGGCGCATCGATGTTCGGCAATCCGATCCATGCGACGGGAGGATTTGCGGGCGGGCGCATCGGCTATGCTTACCAGTCCGGGATCCTCGTCTACGGACTGGAGGCCGATGTCTCATTTCCTCGCGTGGAGGGGACCGGCACGTGCTCGGCGCTGTCCGGCTGGTTCGTGAACGCGAATTGCGTGACGGACATCGACGCCTTCGGTGCGCTGGCCGCGCGCCTCGGCCTTGCGGTCGGTTCGAGCGGCCGCACGGTCATCTATGGCAAGGCCGGTGCGGCCTGGTATGCGGGCCGTCTCGATCAAGCGACGAACGACTGGGCGGAGGGAGTTGCCGGCAACACGTTCACGGTCCGAAGCGACGATCGCTCGGGCTGGGGGTGGACGCTCGGTTTCGGCGCGGATTATGCCCTGAGCCCGACATGGTCGCTGAGTGCCGAATACGGGTACATGAATTTCGGCAATCGCGCCGTCGGGCTTTTGCCGAGTGCGGTGCTCGACAGCACGGGCGCCGTCGTCGAAACCGTTCCCGGCCGAACGGGCCAGATTTCGCACGATTTTCATACGTTCAAGGTGGGGCTCAATTACCGCTTCGGTTCCTCTTCCGCCCCAGACGACGCGGAGGCGTCGGTCTCACGGTCCAGCGATCTGGCGTCCATGAACCACGGCTACGGATTGGAGATCGGCGCCCGCTATTGGTACAGTTGGGGACGGCACAAATACGATCTCGGTTTCGAAAAGAACGGACCTGCGCCGAAGCATTCGCTCGTCTCGCGTCTCACCTATGACGACATCACGGCCAGCACCGGCGAGATAACGGCGCGCCTGACGACGCCGTCGAACGTTTTCGCGGCCGGCTTCATCGGCGGCGGCTCGGTCACGGGCGGGCACATGAACGACGAGGATTACAATATCCCCGGAGATACCGTTGCGAGCATTCCGTATTCGAACACGCTGAGCCCGAAGGTCAGCGGCGACATTCCCGCATACGGCACGGTCGATGTCGGCTACGACTGGTGGCGGGCGCCTGGGCACCGTCTGGGAGCGTATGTCGGCTATAACTACTATCGCGAGCAGATGGGGGCGCACGGCATCATACAGATGGCCAATCAGTTGGGGCCGATCGGTGCGGATGTCGGAGGCCCGATCCCGGCGATCGGTCACGCCGTCATCGCACAGGAAGCGACGTGGCAGTCGCTTCGTCTCGGCGCTTCGGGCGCGTTCAATCTCGCGGGGCGTTTCACGCTGAGCGTGGACGCGGCCTTTCTGCCGTATGTTTCCGTCGATGCCGAGGATCGGCATTATTTCGGCAACACTTCCGAGATCGCCAGCATCAATCCGTTGCGCGGGCGCGGGTATGGCACGCAACTCGAAGCGATGCTGGCTTATGCGATGACGGACCGATTGAGCATCGGCGTCGGCGCGCGTTACTGGTCCATGTGGACGAAAGACGGAAGCATGGAGCGCATTTACGATGCCGGCGGGCCGATCTCGCCCATCATGCAGAATTTGAAGATCGAGACCGAACGTGTCGGCGTGTTCGGCCAGGTGTCGTATCGCTTCGGCGATTGACAGGGTTTCGAACAACGAGGCCGAAACGGCGGCACAGGTTCCGTTGACAACACCCCGTTGCGCGGCCTTATGGCGTTTTGGCATTCGCAGATGCGGAATGGCGCGCGAGATGGTGACATGAGAAAGCTGCTCGTTATCGGTGTGGGTGCCGGCAGTCCGGACTATTTGACCGTGCAAGCGATCGATGCGCTGAACCGGGCGCGCGTGTTCTTCGTCTTCGACAAGGGCGAGGCGAAAAGCGATCTCGTCGCGCTGCGTAAGGAGATCTGCGAGCGGTTCATCGAGAACGGCGACTATCGTTTCGTCTCCATCGACGATCCCGCGCGCGATGCCGAGCCGCATGGCTATAAGCGAGGCGTCGAGGCATGGCACCGGGAGCGGGCGGAAAGGCTGGGCGCCCGTATCGCGACCGAAGTGGCCGAGGACGGGTGCGGCGCGTTCCTGGTCTGGGGCGATCCCAGCCTCTACGACAGCACGTTGCGCCTTCTCGAGCTCGTGCGCGAGGATGATCGTTTTGCGTTCGAGATCGAGGTCGTTCCAGGGATCAGCAGCGTGCAAGCGCTGGCCGCGCGGCATCGGCTGGTGCTGAATTCCATCGGCGGATCGCTTCTGGTGACGACGGGGCGCGAGCTTGCGGAGCGCGGATGGCCGGAAGCTGCGGACAGCGTCGTCGTGATGCTCGACCGCGGCGACGGGCTGAGGGCGGCTGCAGGCGAGGACGTCGAGATCTATTGGGGGGCCTTGCTCGGCACACCGCGGGAACGGCTCGTGTCGGGCAAGATTCAGGATGTGATCGAGGAGATCGAGCGCATTCGCGCTGAGGAGAAAGCGCAAAGCGGCTGGATCATGGATATTTATCTGCTGCGCCGGACCCGGACGGCCTGATCAACCGCGCGATGCGGAGAGCAGGTGAAAGAACGACCCGGTGACGCTGCCTTTGCGCGAGCCGGCGGTCTTGCTTCCGGGCGTGCCGTCTTCCACATCGAGAAGCGGTTCGCCGTCGTCCGAGACGAGTGTCGCGTAGTGGAACTCGTGGCCGTAGAGCGTGGCCCCTCTGAGCCCGAGCGCGCAGTCCACACGGAGCCTGGCGCGACGATAGCCGAGATGTAGCTTGCGCGCCCGGAACGAGGTTTCGGAGGCCAGAAGGCCGATCATGGCGTAGCGTACGCCGTTCGCGTCCTCGATGCCCTGGCCAAGCACCATGTATCCTCCGCATTCGCCATGGATCCGCACGGACCTCGCGGCAAGGGCCTTCATGCCGTCGATGAAACGAGAGGCGGCAGCGAGTTTTCCGGCGTGCAGCTCGGGGTATCCGCCGGGGAGCCATACGGCGTCGGCCGCCGAATGAGGCGCTTCGTCGTCGAGCGGTGAGAAGGGTGTGATCTCCGCACCGGCATCGCGCCAACTCTGCAGGATGTGATTGTAAGAGAACGAGAACGCCGCGTCGCGCGCAAGGGCGATGCGCTGGCCTGGCGGATCCACGGCCCGCTCGTGCATGTGCGTTCCCGGCGGGAGGGTCGCGGGGCTTGCCGCGGCGAGAACGGCGTCGAGATCGACCGATGACGCGACGATGTCGGCCATCGCCGCGATGCGATCCGTGTAATCGACGTGCTCGTCGGCCCCGACGAGGCCCAAGTGTCGCTCCGGCAGATGGATTTCGTCCGTGCGGCGCAGGGAGCCGAAGATCGGCAGGCCGATCCGTTCGAAGCCGGGCCGGATCAGGGCCTCGTGCCGCTCGCTCGCGACCTGATTGAGGATGACGCCCACGACACGCACGTCGGGCCGATAGGTGGCGCAGCCGAGCGCGAGCGCGGCGGCGGTTTCCGTTTGGCCCGAGACGTCGAGAACGAGCACGACCGGCCAGCCGAGACGTGCTGCGAGATCTGCGGTGGAGCCGTTGCCGGAAAGGCCACGACGAGGGCCGGCGTCGAACAGCCCCATGACACCCTCGGCGATCGAAATGTCGGCCGATGTTGCGGCATGGGACACAATGCTCGCGATCAGCTCATGCGGCATGGCCCACGTGTCGAGATTGAAACTCGGGCGCCCTGCCGCGCGTGCGTGATGGCCGGTGTCGATATAATCGGGTCCGGTCTTGAACGGCTGAACCGCAATGCCGGCTTTGCGCAGCGCCGCGAGGAGGCCGAGCGTGACCGTCGTTTTGCCCGAGCCGGAGCTGGGCGCGGCAATGACGATGCCGCGTGGAGGCTGCACCTTCGACAACATCAACGCCCCCTGTAGCGTCGCTGATAGTCGACGCTGTAAAGCGCGCTTTCGCGGAAATCGCGACAGGCGAGGGAGGGGCCGACGAGGATGAGGGCGGTGCGGTCGATGCCGCTTCTCTCGACCGCGCCGGCGACGGTCCCGAGTGTTTCGCGCAGGATTTCCTGATCCGGCCAGCTCGCCTTTGCGACGACCACCGCGGGGCACTCGCTGCCGTAAAACGGCGTCAGCTCCTCGACAACGCGTTCCACGCTCTGGATCGAGAGATGGATTGCAAGCGTCGTGCGCGTTGCGGCGAACGCGGCCAGCGTTTCGGTGGACGGCATCGCAGATGCGCGACCGGACGTGCGCGTCAGTACGAGCGATTGGGCGACCTCGGGGAGCGTGAGCTCTTGTCCGAGCGCGGCCGCGGCGGCGGCGAACGAGGGGACGCCGGGCGTCAGGGTGTAGGGGATGGCGAGCGCTTCGAGGCGGCGAATCTGCTCGCCGGCCGCGCTCCAAATCGAGAGATCGCCCGAATGCAGCCGCGCGATGTCGTGGCCCGCCTCGTGGGCTTTTTCGATCTCCGCTATGATCTCGTCCAGCGAGAGAGGAGCCGTATCGACAATGCGGGCGTCCGGAGGGCAATGCTCCAGAAGCTCTTTCGGAATGAGCGATCCGGCAAAGAGGCAGACCGGAGAGGACGCGATGAGGTTGCGGCCGCGAAGCGTGATGAGATCCGGTGCGCCGGGTCCCGCGCCGATGAAATGCACGGTCATGGGCGGCTCCCGACGCCGATTGCGAAGGCGCAGGTGGCCGTGGCGTTTGCGATGCGCGGGGCCAGCAGGCGTGCGTTCGTTCCTGCGGCCAACAGTGCGGCGGCTTCGGCGACGGACGGCACGTTCTTATGGCGCAGGGCTGCGGGCGACACGGTCAGCAGGGCATCGGCGACGCTCTCGAGTTCGTCGGTCGTGAAGGAGACGAGTTTTGCGCCCAGCCGGTCTGCCGCTTGGCGCAGGCCGGGCTCGTTCGCTTTGGAGGTTTCGGTGGCGATGATCGCGATGCCGTCCGCGCACCCGAGCGTATCGCGTGCGGTGCGAATGACCGCCTCGATATCCTCGGCCCGCGTGCCGCGCCGGCAACCGATCCCGCAGGTTATCATGGCTTGCTCACCCGCCAGTGAGTCACGGGACGTGCGGGCGACCATCCGAGCTCGTTTCCGATCGGGCCGATGCGGGCGATGTCGAGACGGACGAGGTCGCCGCCGAGCTTTTGGTGGAGGTCGAGCATCCGTTGCTCCGTTTTGAGCGAGACGGCATTGGCCACCAGACGGCCGCCGGGCTTGAGCGCGGCCCAGGCGGCTTCGAATACGCCCGCTTCGCCCATGCCGCCGCCGATGAATACGGCATCGGGGCTTGGGAGGCCAGAGAGGGCCTCGGGCGCGCGACCGTGGACGATGCGAAGCTCGGGGGCGCCGAGCGCTGCGGCGTTGCGCTCTGCGCGCGCGGCGCGCTCGGCCCGCTCCTCGATTCCGATGGCGTGCATGGCGGGGTGGCGAAGCAGCCACTCGATGGCGATGGAGCCCGCGCCGAGACCGATGTCCCAGAGGAGCTCGCCGGGGCGGGGGGCGAGCGAGGAGAGCGTGACGGCGCGGACTTCACGCTTGGTCAGTTGTCCGTCGTGTTCGAACAGGTCGTCGTCGAGGCCGCTTGCAAGTGCGGGTGTCCGGTGCGCCGATGCCTGCGGCAGCGCCACCGCGATGGTGTTGAGGTCCTCGATCGTGTCGAGGTCGAATGCGTCTGCGCGCGTGCTTCGAATGCGTTCGCGCGGGCCTCCAAGCGCTTCGAGGACAGTGAGCGTCGCTGCGCCGAGACCGTGCGTCGTGAGACGGGCGGCGAGGCGGCCCGGCGTTTGGCCGTCCCAGGAGAGCGCGAGGATGCGTGCGCCGGGCTGCAGATGTCGCACGATGCCATCGAGCGGGCGGCCGTGCAGCGTGACGAGCGCGGTGTCCTGCAGGGGCCACCCGAGCCGCGATGCCGCGAGACTGAACGCCGAAGGCTGCGGGAGGCAGAGGATTTCGTCGGTGGAGACGATCTCGACGAGCTGCTTGCCGACGCCGTAAAAGAACGGATCGCCGCTCGCGAGGACCGCGACGGGGCGTCCGCGATGGGCCAGAATTTCGGGGAACGCATCGGCGATGGGGCTCGGCCATGCGAGCGGCTTGCCGCGGATGGCATCCTGCGCCAAGGTGAGATGGCGCTTGCCTCCGATCACGAGCTCGGCCTGGGCCAGCAGCGATTTGGCGGCGTCGGAAAGGCCGGCAAGCCCGTCCTCGCCGATTCCGATGAGGGCAAGCCAGCGCTTCGGCTGCTGTTCCATCCTAGCATTCATGAGGCCGTCCTCGATGCGCGTCCTTATTCTCGGAGGCACCACGGAGGCGCTTGCCTGCGCCGACCGCCTCGGCAGCGATCCGAGGTTTGATGTCATCCTGTCGCTTGCCGGGCGGACGCGCAATCCTCGCCAGCACGCAGGCGTCGAGCATCGTGTCGGCGGGTTCGGCGGTGTGGACGGCCTCGCGACCTATCTCGGCTCGGAGAGGATCGACGCTGTGCTCGATGCCACGCATCCCTTCGCCGCCCAGATCTCGACCCATGCGGAGCAGGCCACGGGCGAGCGCGGCGTTCCGCTCTGCACGCTCGTGCGGCCGGGCTGGATCGCGGAACCGGGCGACCGCTGGATCAGCGTTGCGACGATCGAGGACGCGGCGGACGCGCTGGGGGCGGAGCCGCGACGGGTGTTTCTCGCGGTGGGCCGACAAGGCATCGGGGCATTTCGGCATGCGGGGCAGCACGCTTACATCATCCGCGCCATAGAGCGGCCCGACGCGGATGCGCTGCCGCCGGATACCACGCTGATCCAAGCGCGAGGGCCGTTCGCGATCCAAGAGGAAATCGCGCTGCTGACATCGGAACGGATCGACGTGGTTGTGAGCAAGAACGCCGGGGGCGCTGCAACCTACGCCAAGATCGAAGCGGCGCGGACGTTGGAGCTGCCCGTCGTGATGATCGAGAGACCATACAAGGCCGGGCGGAACGTTGTCGCGAGCGTGACGGAAGCCGTTGCCTGGCTCGGCCCGCTTCATGGCAGCTCGCGTTCCGAGCGCGCGGTGTAGATCCAGGGGTGCGCCCCCGGCCGCTCGATCCTGCGTGTGAGGCTCGACCCGATGATGACGAGCGTGCGCATGTCGGCGCCGTCCGTATCGGCTGTTCCCAATTCTTGGATTCGAACGTTGGCTTCCGGCGTTCCGGCCGCTCTGACGAAGATGACGGGCGTGTCGGCCGCTTTGAACGGCCGCAGAAATGCGAGCGCGTTGCCGAGCTGATCCGGGCGGGCGCGCGACGCCGCGTTATAGAGCGCGATGACGAAATCGCCGTCCGCCGCGGCCTTGAGACGGCGCTCGATGGTGGACCAGGACTTGAGATTGTCCGAGAGCGAGATCGCGCAGAAGTCTCCGCCGAGCGGGGCACCGACCTCGGCTGCCGCTGCAAGCATCGCGGTGACGCCGGGTTCGATGCGGATGTCGAGCGCGCGCCAAGCGGCATCACCCGTCTCGACAGCTTCGAACACCGCGGATGCCATGGCGAAGACGCCAGGATCGCCCCCGGATACGACAGCGACGTTTCTCCCTTCCGCCGCGAGGGCGAGCGCGTGACGGGCGCGCTCCAGCTCGACACGATTGTCGGAGGCGTGGCGGCGCTGGCCGCGCGGCCCTTCCGGAACGCGGTCGAGATAGGTGATGTAGCCGACGAGATCCGTTGCCTCTGCGAGCGCCTTGCTCACGGCCGGCGTCGTGAGGTCGAGAGCGCCGGGACCCAGTCCGACGACCGTGAGACGCCCCGTCATATCCGGCGTCCCTGGCCGGGAATGATCACCATCGAGAAGTATGTGCCGGGGACGTCCTCGCAGGCGCCGAGGGGGAGAACGCGTTCTTCGCTCATGGTGCCGCGCTCGACGTAGATCGCGCGCTCCGTGAGGCCGGCGGCTTCGACCGCGCGGCGCACCTTGGCGAAATTGGTGCCGATCTTCATGATCACCGCTGCATCCGACAAGGCGAGGCGTTGTTTGAGACGGTCCTCGTCGAGCGTTCCAGGAAGCACGGTCAGGATATCGTCGCCCCAGGCGATGGGGGCATTGGCGCGCGTCCAGCAGCCCGACATGCCGGTGACACCGGGGACGACCTCGACGGGAACGGCATCGTCGAGGCGGCGCCACATATGCATGAACGAGCCGTAAAAGAAGGGATCGCCTTCCGCCAGAAGCCCCACGGATTGCCCGTCGTGCAGCGCCTGCACGAGCGTGGCGGCCGTGTCGCGGTAGAACGCGCCGATCTGGTCGCGATACTCCGGATGGTCGGCCGGGATCTCGTCCGTCACCGGGTATTCGAACTTGAGCTCGCGCTGGTCTGCCTTGAGGAGTGGCGTCACGATCTTACGCGCATTGCCTTGCCGGCCCTTCTTCGCGAAATACGCCACGATGTCGACGGATTGAACGAGCGCTGCGGCGCGGAGCGTGAGCAGGCGAGCGTCGCCGGGGCCGACTCCGATGCCGTAGAGCGTGCCGCCTTTTGCCGTGCCGGCGATGTCTGTGAGGGAGATCATTCGGTCTCGCTTGCGAGTGCGTTCACCGCGGCTGCCGCCATGGCGCTGCCGCCCTTGCGGCCGGTGACGATGAGATACGGGCAGGGCGCGGCGGCGCGCAAGGCCTCCTTGGATTCCGCCGCGCCGACGAAGCCGACGGGGATGCCGATGATGGCGGCGGGGCGTGGCGCGCCCTCGTCGAGCATTTCGAGCAACCGGAAAAGGGCGGTCGGTGCGTTGCCGATGGCGACGACGGCACCTTCGAGGCGAGGGCGCCACAACTCAAGGGCCGCCGCGGAGCGCGTCGTCCCGAGGCGTTCCGCGAGCGCGGGCACTTCGGGATCCGCAAGCGTGCAGATCACGTCGTTGTCGGCAGGCAGGCGGCTGCGCGTCACGCCATAGGCCACCATATTCGCGTCGCAGAGGATCGGTGCGCTGGCAAGGAGTGCCTCTCGGCCTGCGGTCGCGAAATCGTCCGACATGACGATGTCGGAGGCGATCTCCACCATGCCCGAGGCATGGATGATGCGGACGGCGACTTTTTCCGCGTGGCCGGTGAAGCGCGACAAGTCGGCTTCCGCGCGGATGATGGAGAACGAATGGCGGTAAATCTCCGATCCATCGCGGAGATAGTCGCGTTCGGATTGCATGATGTTCAGATCCCGGTCCTGAGAACGGCAGGAAGGTCGGTAAGGGCGGTCGGTGCGATGACTGCGTCCGGCGCGGCGGATGCGATGCCGTGGCGGACAATACCGAAGCCGGCGGGGCCTGCAACCAGGACGAGATCGGCGGCGCGGGATCGGGCGCAGCCCTTGGCGCATCCTGAGATGTGAAGGGAGGCGACCCCGGGGAGGGGCATCTGCGCGGCGATCTGCCGCGCGGCGGCGCGTGTATCGGCCCAGGCGGAGCGGCAGGCGGGGGTGCCGGGGCAGGCATCGATGGCGATCAGCGGGTCGCGGGCATCCGTGACCAGGCCGAGATCCCGCCCGGTGGCGAGCAGAGATGCGGCTTCCGCGCCGGTCTTTACAGGAACATAGAGCGCGCGCCAGGGAGAGAGGCGGAATGTGCCGGCTCCCGTAAGCGCCGCGGCGTTCGCCAATGCTGCGAGGGCATCGGCCGTGAGACGGCCCAGGGGGGCGCCGAGGCCAACGGCGACGATGTCTCCGCCCACGTCGATCCTGCCCACGCGATCGGCTGCCGACGGACGGTCCGGGGCGATGGCGGCTGGTGGGGCGTCCGCTGTTTCGAGCGCGCTTTGCAGCATCGAGACGCCGCCGGCATCGAGATCGCGCATTCGCGCGCGCGGCGTCGGTTTTGGCGTGCCGACGAATGCCTCGGCCACGCGGATGGCGGCGGCCGCTGCCGTGGATGGATCAAACGAGCCCAACCACCGTGTGCCGGTGCTGCTGTCGATCCCGAGCGCGATTGTGACTGGTCTGTCCGCCGTGCTCGCTCTCAGCCGGATATCCGCCCGTTCTCCGTCGAGCGGCAGGAGGCCGCCGCCATCGACGACAAATCCGAACTTGCCGGGGAGCGGCCAGAGAGCCGGTGTTTCGGCCAACGATTTCTCGAGAGCGGCGGCGAGCGGGCGGATGTCGTGGCGTTGCGAAGGATCGAGGCCCGCGAGCGGGCTCACCATGACGTTGCGGACGGATTCGGCGTCGGCGCTCGGATCCATTAGGCCGATGCGAGACAGCGCGGTCCAAACGTCGGGGAGGTGGCGCTCGCCGATGCCGCGGAGTTGCAGGTTGGCACGACGCGTCAGGTCGATGAGGCCGTTGCCATGGCGGTGCGCGATGTCCGCAAGCGCGATCATCTGCGCCGCATCGAGCGCTCCGCAGCGCGGGCGTATGCGCACGATGAGGCCGTCGCCCGTCTGCATGGGGCGCAATGCGCCGGGGCACCAGCCTTTGACGGACGGCGGCTCGGCTGTCGTGGTCTCGTTCGTTTCTGTTGAATGTGTGCTCACGGCGCGGCCTCGGCCTTCGCGCGGTGCACGGGACCGTGCGCCTCCAGCACCTGCGCAAGCTCGGCATGGACGGCGTTGCGACGGGGGCTCCAGAGCTGGCGCCGGATGGCATCCTCCAGGCGTTCCGCGATGGCGCGCATGGCGGGTGCGTTGAGCGCGAGTAATGTGGAGAGACGCGTTTCGTCCCCGATGACGCTGTCGTGCACGGCGTCGAAGAGATGGTCGCCCACGATGCCTGCGGTTGCTGCGAAGGCATAGAGCGCGTCCACGCCCTGTGCGATTTCGGCGACGCCGCGGTGGCCGTGGCCGGCCATACCGGAGAGCCAGCGGGGGTTGGTGAGCCGGCCGCGAACGATGCGGACGATCTCCTCCTCGATGGTGCGCGCGCGGGGCGCTTCGGGCTGGCTCGTGTCGAGGTGATAAAGTGCTGGTTTGCGGCCCATCTCGGCGGCGGCGGCGGCGAAGCCGCCTGCAAAATCGGCTACGCCATCGCCATCCAGGAGATCGCGCTCGCGGTCGTCCTGCGGGTGAACGAGCGCGTCGGTCGTTGCGATGCGTTCTTCGAACTCCTGCGGTGCTACACGCTCGGATTCTTCGGTGCCGTAGGCATGCGAGGAGGCTTCGAGATAGGCCGCGGCCAGGTCGCTTCGCGTGCCCCATGCGCCATCGAGTGCGGCGGAGGCGGCGCCCGCGCCATAGGTGCCGGGCTCGCCGCCGAAGATGCGTGCGAGGCTCGATCCCTTGCGCCGCGCGGCGGCGAGCGGGTTCCAGTCGTCCGGCTCGTCGCGCTCGGCGACACGGCGCACGGCGAGATCGAACAGCGCGATCTGGGCCGGGAAGATGTCGCGGAATGAGCCGGAGATGCGCATCGTGACGTCGATGCGGGGGCGATCCAGCTTGGCGATGGGCAGAACCTCGATCCCGATCACGCGGTTCGAGCCGTCGTCCCATGTCGGCCGCACGCCGAGAAACGCGAGAGCCTGGGCGAGATCGTCGCCGCCGGTGCGCAGCGACGCAGAGGCCCAGAGATCGAGCATCAGCGCGCGCGGATAGTCGCCGTGGTCCTGCAGATAGCGGCGCACGACCTCATCGGCTGCGCGCTGGCCGACGATGGCTGCGGTGCGGGTCGGCACTGCGCGGGGATCGATGGTCGTGAGATTGCGCCCCGTTGGAAGCACGTCGCGGCGGCCGCGTGTTGGTGCGCCGGCCGGGCCGGGCGCGACACGGCGGCCGTCGAGAGCGTCTATCAGGGCTTCGCGCTCGTGGCGCGCGCATGCCACGATGGCGGCTTCGATCGTTTTCACGTCCGCGCTCGGTGCGGCGCGGACGATGGCTGCGGCAAGGGCTGAGCAGGACTCGGAAGAGGGAGCGCGGCCGAAGACGTGCAGATGATCGCGAATCGCGAGATCCTTGATGTCGCAAAGCTGGGCGTCGAGCTTGGCGATGGCCTCGCGCGGCGCGTCGCTCTTCTCAAGGCCGCAATCCTTGGCGAGACCCGAGCGCCAGGCGCGATCCAGGATCTCCTGTTCGAGAATGGCGATGCGCCTGCGGTCGACGCCATCGGCTTCGGCGTACTCCTCGATCAGTCCTTCGAGCTCTCCGAGCGGGCCTTCGAGGCCGGCTTCGCAGAGCGGGGGCGTCATGTGACCGATGGTGACTGCGGAGATGCGCCGCTTGGCTTGCACCGCTTCGCCGGGGTTGTTGACGATGAAGGGATAGACGACCGGAAGCGGGCCGAGCACGGCTTCGGGGAAGCATGTGTCCGACAGCGCGAGCGCTTTGCCGGGCAGCCATTCGAGCGTGCCGTGCGTGCCCATGTGGACGAGTGCATCGATGCGCTCGTGCTCGCGCAGCCATGCGTAGAGCGCGACGTAGGCGTGCCGCGGCGGGAGCTCGAGATCGTGATAGCTTGTCTTCCTGTCGCCGCGTGCCCCGCGATCCGGCTGCAAGGCGACGAGGAGGTTGCCGTGGCGCGCGCAGGGAAGGCGGAAGTGTGCGCCGTCGCACGCGGGATCGTCTTCCGGCGTGCCCCATGCGGAGGCGAGCGCTTCCTTTACATCCAACGTCAAGCCGGAAAAGTGCCGTGCATACCAGGCGAGCGGGATTTCGATCGTTTCCGAGGCCGCAAGACCCGCGAGCCGCGCGATCATCGTGGCGGCGTCGAGAGCGTCCGCGCCGATGGCGTAGCCTGCCGCGCCGAGCGCGGACACGATCTCCGCGACGCTCTCGGGCGTGTCGAGGCCGCAAGCGTATCCCGTGCGGCCCGCGCGATTGGGATAGTCGGAAAGCAGCACTGCGAGCTTGCGATCTTCGCGCGGCTTGCGGCGCAAGCTGACCCACGCGGCCGCTAGATCTGCCACGAACGCGACGCGGCCCGCATCCGGCTCATGCACGATGCGTGCGTATTCGAGCCCCGGCTCGGCGGGAAGATCCTGCTTGAAGGAGATGGCGCGCGTGAAGAGGCGGCCGTCGAGCTCCGGCAGCACGACGTTCATCGCGAGATCGCTCGGCGACAGGCCGCGGGAGGCTTCGTTCCACGCGATGCGCGGATGGCCGGCGAGCGCGACTTGCAGGACGGGGCAGTCCGCCCCGTCGAGCAGCGTCGTCTCGTCGGTGCGCATGGCGGAGAAGGCGGTTGCGTTCAGGATCACGTCGGGGCGGATGCGTTGGATGAGGTCGGCGACGGGCTTGGCGATGTCCGCGTCTTTCAAGCTTGTCACCGCGATGGCGACGGGTTGAAGACCACGCTCCCGCACTGCGTCCGCGAGCGCTGTGACGGGCCGATAGTCCCCGGCGAGCAGGCTCGCCCGATAGAACGTGACGAGTGCGACGGGTTTTTCCGATGTGCTCTCCACGTTTTCGAGAGCGGTGGGATTTCCATGGGCGTCGAGCGCCAGAACGGCGGGAAGCGCCACCGGCGGATCGGCCTCGACATCGTTTCCGAGCAGACGGCTGGCATAGAGCAGCAGGTTGCGTGCGTTGGCAGGGCCGCCGCTGCGGAAGTAGCGCTCGAAGGTGGCAAGAGCCTCGCGCGGAACGGTCGAGATCGCGTCGAGGCGCGCGTCGCGGCGGTCGTCGCCCGGCAATGCGACGAAGTGGAGGCCGTGCCGGCGGGCCGCGGCTGCGATCTGCTCGAAGCCGTAGCGCCAATAGTCGAGGCCGCCGAGGCCGCGCACGATCACGAGGCGCGCGCCCGCGATCACCCGCTCGATATAGAGATCGACCGACATCGGGTGGCGAAGCTGCTTGAGGCTCGCGAGCCTCAAGGTGGGGAACAGCGCGGGGCTTTCGCTCCAAACCGCGGCAAGCGCGGAGAGGTCGCTGTCGCTGAACGACAGGACGACGATGTCGGCGGGCGTCTGACCCAGATCGACAGCGCCCTCTATTTCATCCAGCGATCCCGTTTCAACTGCTAGCAGGTGCATCCGGGCATCTTACACGGTCCCGATGGCCTGGGCGATGGCATCGCGGTCCAGACCTTTCTGGCCGATCACCACGAGGCGGCCCTGGCGGGCTTCCTCGGGACGCCAGGGGCGGTCGAACTGGTGCTGCAAGCGCGAGCCGACGCCCTGAATGAGGAGGCGCATCGGCTTTCCCTTGATGTCCGCGAAGCCCTTGATGCGCAGGATGTCGTGCGCATCCGCGGCGGCCCGGATGCGCTCCAGGATCGCTTCGGGGGCGTCGAGCGCCGGGATGTCGACGATGAAGGTGTCGAAATCGTCGTGGTCGTGCTCGGCCTCGTTGTCGTGATGCGAGGGACGTGCGGCAAGGTCGGTTTCGGCGGCCGCGCCGAGGCCGAGGAGAACCTTGGGATCGAGCTCACCGCCCGTCGTCTCGACGACCTTCACCGCACGCGGTACGGCGGCCTTGATCTCGGCGGCTACCTTCTCGCGCTCCTCCGCCGTCATCAGATCGGCCTTGTTGAGCACGATGAGGTCGGCGCAGAGAAGCTGATCCTCGAACACCTCTTCGAGCGGGTTGTCGTGGTCGAGGGAGGTATCCTCCGCGCGCTGGGCGGCGAGGGCCTCCGGATCGTCGGCGAAGCGGCCGGCGGCGACAGCCGCGCCGTCCACGACCGCGATCACGCCGTCGACGGTGACGCGCGAGGCGATGGCAGGCCAGTTGAACGCCTGCACGAGCGGCTTCGGCAGCGCGAGGCCCGACGTCTCGATCAGGATGTGCTCGGGCGGGTTCTCGAGCGCAAGGAGGCCTTCGAGCGCCGGCACGAAGTCGTCCGCCACGGTGCAGCAGATGCAGCCGTTCGACAGCTCGACGATGCTTTCCTCATTGCAGCTCTCGATGCCGCAGCCTTTGAGGATCTCGCCGTCGATGCCGACATCGCCGAACTCGTTGACGATGACGGCGAGGCGCCGGCCCGCGCCGTTTTGAAGGATGTTGCGCACCAGTGTGGTTTTGCCGGCACCGAGAAAGCCGGTCACGATGCTGCAGGGGACTTTGGCGAACGCCGTCATGATGGATCTTGCTCCGGATGGGTGAAGCCGAGGGGCGGAATGCGGGCGACAACGCCCTTGCGGAAAGGTTCCGGCCGTTCCTTCCACGGAACGATGCCGTCGCTCGACTGCTCGTAGGCGCGCGCGAACGTGACGATGTCGTCGAGATGCGTAGCGGTTTCGAGATTGCCGATCAGGTACGTCCACTTGTTGCGGCCCATCAGCGCGATGGTGCTCGGACGATTGCAGACGGACAGGCATTGGACGGGCGTCACGGTGACGTTTTCGTCAGCCGAAAGGCGGTCGCGCAGGATGTCGGCGAGCTCGCGTCCGGGCTGGCGGAAGCCTTCGCCGTCGGGCAGCATTTGCCGGCACGTGACGCATACGAAGACGGTGATCGGCGTGTCGGTCACCGGCGCGGGCGTTGGCCTCGGAAGCGAGGAGGTGGCGGCGAAGACGCTGCAGTCCTTGCAGGCGCCTTCGGCATCCGCCGGCTCGGAGCACGTGCACGGCCCGGATGGGAGAGAAGGCGACGCATCATCGCCGGGCAGCTTGCTCACTGACAGTGCCTGTCCCGCGCGCCGGCTTCAGCGCGCTGCGTGGCGAGCGATCGCGATGATGATGAGGATCGTGTCTTCACGGGCGTTCTCCCTGGCCACCCCTCCGGGGCCATGCGAGTGTCTTGGTCAGACGGCCGGTCTCCTGGCTCTCGGGTCACTTGCATCCCATCGCCTTCCCGGTTTCCCAGTGGCACTGCCGATTGGACACTCGCCGATTACAGTTGCGGGGGCAGCTGCGGCTTTGGCCCGCATCGGGGGCATCCCGCATTCCCGTTCAATCCTCTTGCGAGGAACCGTCCCGGGTTTGATAAAGGCTGCCAGATCGTTGCGTCAATGGAAATCGGGCTCGCTGGAGCGCGGTTCGCGCTTCGGACCGACAGTTCCGAAGCGATCATGGTTTAGCGCGGTGCGCGAGACCCTTTGGATGAGAGAGGCTTCGCATGACGGAAGACGAGAAAGACGACGCCCGGCACCGGGAGAAGATGGCGAAGCGCAAGGCGGCGCAGGATGCGGAGGTTTCCTCCAAAACCGTCGAAAAAGGGCTTCTGATCATCCATACCGGCAAGGGGAAGGGCAAATCGACCGCGGCGTGGGGTCTCGTGCTGCGGGCGCTGGGGCGCGGCATGCGGATCGGCGTGGTTCAGTTCGGCAAGGGAGCCTGGGAGACGGGCGAGCGAAAAGCGCTCGAAACCTTCGGTGATCAGGTCGTCTGGTACACGCTCGGCGAGGGGTTCACCTGGGAAACGCAGGATCGCGAGCGTGACGTCGCGGCGGCCGAGAAGGCGTGGGCCACGGCAAAGGATCTGCTTGCCGATCCTTCGTTCAAGCTCATCGTTTTCGACGAGCTCAACATCGCGCTCCGCTACGATCATCTCCCGCTCGCCGACGTGGTCGAGACGCTGCGCAACAAGCGGCCCGATCTGCATGTCGTCGTGACGGGACGCAACGCGAAGCCCGAGCTGATCGAAGCCGCAGACCTCGTGACGGACATGACGCCCGTGAAGCATCACTTCGCGGCCGGTGTCAAAGCGCAGGAAGGCATCGAGTTCTAGCTCTCATGAAAGCGATCATGTTCCAGGGCACGGGCTCGGACGTGGGCAAGTCGCTGCTGGTTGCGGGGCTCGCGCGCACGTTCGCCAACCGGGGACTGCGTGTCCGGCCGTTCAAGCCGCAGAACATGTCGAACAATGCGGCGGTGACGGCGGACGGCGGTGAGATCGGGCGCGCGCAGGCCTTGCAGGCGCGTGCGGCCCGCGTGGCGCCGAGCGTGCACATGAACCCGGTGCTGCTCAAGCCGCAGAGCGAGATCGGTGCGCAGGTCGTCGTGCAGGGGCGCGTGATCGGCAACGCGCCGGCGCGCGGCTATTACGCGATGAAAGCGCAGCTGATGGATCGGGTGCTCGAAAGCTTTCGTGTGCTTGGCGAGGAGGCGGACCTCGTGCTCGTCGAGGGCGCCGGATCGGCGTCCGAGGTCAATCTCCGCAACGGCGACATCGCGAACATGGGATTTGCGGAAGCGGCAAACGTGCCGGTTGTGCTGATCGGCGATATCGAGCGCGGGGGTGTGATCGCGAGCCTCGTCGGCACGCGGCATGTGCTCGCCGCCGAGGATGCCGAAAGGATCGTCGGCTTCATCGTCAACAAGTTCCGCGGCGATCCCGCGCTGTTCGCCGACGGGATGGCGGATCTCGAAGCGCGGACGGGCTGGCACGCGCTGGGACTTCTGCCGTATTTCGATGGGGCGGGCCGGCTTCCCGCAGAGGACACGCAATCCCTGATGCAAGGCGCGGCGACCGGCACGGGAAGACGCCCGCTGGTCGTCATTCTGGCCTATCCCAGAATTTCCAATTTCGACGACTTCGATCCTCTGCGTCTCGAACCGGGTGTCGAGGTCGTGTTCCTGCGTCCCGGCGAGCCCATTCCCGGAACCGCCTCGCTCGTCGTTCTGCCGGGATCGAAGGCGACGATCGCGGATCTCGCCGCTCTGCGCGCAACCGGATGGGACATAGACCTTGCTGCGCATGTGCGGCGAGGCGGCCATGTTCTGGGGGTCTGCGGCGGATACCAGATGCTGGGGACGCGGATCGCCGATCCGGACGGGCTCGAAGGCGTGCCGGGCGAGGTAGCGGGGCTCGGGCTTCTCGATATCGAGACCGTTCTCGCCGGCGCGAAGACTTTGACCCAAGTGGAGGGCGTCTCGTGCGTGTCCGAGGTTGCGGTCAAGGGCTACGAGATGCACGTCGGCCAGACGACGGGCGCGGGCTTGCAGTCGCCCATGATCCGCTTTCCCGACGGACGGGCCGATGGAGCGGTGAGCGCGACGGGGCGCATCGGCGGCTGCTATCTCCACGGTCTCTTTTCGAGCGATTCCTATCGGGCGGAGCTGCTGCGCGCGCTCGGCGCGGAGGGATCGCAGCTCAACTACGAGAGCGACGTGGATGCAACTCTCGATGCGCTTGCCGCGCATATCGAGACGCATCTCGATTGCGACCGGATTCTCACGCTCGCGCTTTAGAGCCGTTCCGATTTTGGTGGAATCGCGGAACGGCTCTAAGCTTTTGCTTTATCGTGCTTCTTATCGGAAAACCGGTTCCCACTTTTCCGGAAGCACTCTAGGTGCTGCGAACGGGCAGCGCGACTCAGGGCGGCGACGGTAGGCGCGCGACCGGCTGCACGAGCAAGCCGTCCTCGGTCACCGTGCGGTGGATGCGAACGCCGTAGACCTTCGCGAAGTGGTCGTGTGTCAGCACGTCTTCGGGTGGCCCGTCGGCCACGACGCTGCCCCGATCGAGTAGCACGACACGCCGGCACCATCGGGCCGCCAGCGGAATCTCGTGGAGCGAGACGATGATCGTGCGTCCTGCCGAAGACAGCGCATCGAGCGTTTCCAGGAGCGCGATCTGATGGCCCGGATCGAGGGCGGCGACGGGCTCGTCCGCGATCAGGATCGGCGTCGCCTGCGCCAGAACACGTGCCATCAGAACGCGTGCGCGCTCGCCGCCGGAGAGCGTCGAGATGGTGCGATTGCGCAAGTGCGCGATGTCGGTCAGGGCGATGGCACGCTCGATTTCCGCCTGATCCTCGGTGCCGAGGCGCGAGAGTGTCGACAGATGCGGGGTTCGCCCGAGTGCGACGACGTTTTCGACCGAGAGCGGCCAGGCGATCTCGCGATCCTGCGGCAGGTAGCTGGTCAGGTGAGCGAGCGTATGCCGGTCGATCTCCGGCAGGGGCTTGCCGTCGTAGACGACCTTGCCGCGCGACGGGACGAGGCCGAGGAGCGCCTTCAGCAAGGTGCTCTTGCCCGCGCCGTTCGGGCCGATGAGGCCGACGATGCCGCCCGCCTGGAAGTCGAGCGAGACGTCGCGGACGATGGGTTGGCCGCCGAGATCGACGCTGAGGTTCTGGACGCTGAGACGGGTCATGTGAGCGTCCTGCGGTAGCGGATGACGAGATAGAGGAAGAATGGTGCGCCCACGATCGCGGTCAGCACGCCGAGCTTCAGGTCGCGCCCAGGTGCGATGAGGCGAACCGCGATGTCGGCCGCCAGCACGAGCGATGCGCCGGCGAGCGCGCTCGGGAGGAGAAGGCGGCTCGGCTTCGAGCCCACGACCGGCCGCAGCAGATGCGGCACGATGAGGCCGACGAAGCCGATGGCGCCCGCCACGGCGGTTGCCGCGCCGACCGATGTGGCCGTGCCGAGCACCGTCAGCGTTTGTGTCCGGTTGAGGCGGACGCCCATGCTTTGGGCGGCATCGGCCCCGAGGGACAACGCGTCGAGCGCGCGGCCGAGCGGAGCGAGCATCATCCAGCCCAGGACCATGAAGGGCGCCGACAGCCAGACGTGCACCATGGAGCGGTCCGTCAGGGATCCCAGCATCCAGAACACGATTTCCATGGCGGCGAAGGGATTGGGCGAAAGGTTCAGCGCCAGGGACGTCATGGCGCCGGCCAGGCTCGTGATCGCGACGCCGGCGAGGATCAGCGTCAGCGTTCCCGCGCGTCCGCCCGCGAGGGTCTGGATCACCATCACGGCGGCAATGGCGCCCAGCATGGCCAACACGGGCAGGGCGAGCGCGAAGGCCGCCGAGAGGCCGGTGTAAATCGCGATGACGGCGCCCAGAGACGCCGAGGCGCTGACGCCGAGCACGCCCGGATCGGCGAGCGGATTGCGCAGGTATCCCTGCAGCACGGCGCCCGAGAGGCCGAGCGTTGCGCCGATCATGGCGCCCAGGATCGCGCGCGGCAGCCGGATCTCCTGCATGACGAGGCGCGCGGCCTCGTTGCCGCCGAGAAAGAGACCGTCGAAGGACGTCGCGATGTCGAGGCCCGCGGGGCCGGTGAACAGGGAGGCCGCGAAGAGCAGTGCGACAAGGAGCGCGAGACCGGCAATGACGAGGCGATAGCTCATGGTGCGAACGACTTTCGGGGGCTGAGCGGCGCGGCGGCGTCGGCCAGAATGCGAACGGCTTCGGCCGTAAAGGGTGCGCCACAGACCCAATACTTGTCCGGGACCGCCGTCATCGGTCGCCCTTGTAGGACGGCCCGCAGAGCCGGGTGCTCGAACGTCTGATAAGCGAGAGCCGGTGCGCTGCTTTCATAACGCGTGCCTCCGACGATGAGATCGGGAGCGGATACGACGAGGGTTTCGAGGGGAAGGCGGATCGTGCCCGACAGGCCGAGACGACTGCCGAGATTTTCGAGGCCCGCTCGTGCCACCACTTCGCTCGACAGCGTTCCGGACCCGACAGTGTAGCTGTTTGCGAAGTGGAGGGCTGCGAGCGGCCGCCATGTGGGCTTGCCGGGATCCGGTGCGGAGGCGAGGCGCCTGTCGAGCTCCGCGACGAGCTCTTCGGCCCGCTCGGCGCGGCCGAGAAGGTCTCCCATCCTGCGGATCTGCTCGCGAATCTCGTCGAAGGAATAGGCGGGCGGAAACTGCTCCACGCGGAAGCCCAGACGCTTCAGCATCGCAACGCTTGCGCGGCTCGTGAAGGTTCCGGCCAGCACGAGATCGGGACGCATCATGAAGATTTCTTCGGCGAGACCGTGGTTCACGGCAAATCTTTTTGCCTCGTCCGGGAGGACGGAGCTTTGCGGATCGCGCGCGAGATAAGAGACGGAGTGCAGTTGGCCAGGCGCGGCGGTCAGCATGGCGAGCTGATCCGTGCAAAGGTTCATGGAGACGACACGGCGGGGCGGGGCGTCGGCGCGCAGCGGGGCGCTCGCTGCGAGAAACGCCGCGGTGCCGATCCATGCGGCAAGGGCCATAGAGAGCCGAGTCATTGGCATTTTCCGTCAGCGCCTGCCCGATATCGTGCCGTCTGTTCTAGAGCGTGATCATTTTCGATTGAATCGGGATCACGCTCTATCTCTTTGGTGAGACCGATGATTCACGCTTCAGGCTGATAGGGCCTGAAGCGATCATGGTCTAGGACGTCTTGAGTTGACGAAATCCGATGCCCTCTGCGTCCACGCCTTCAGGATCGCGGCCAAGCCACGTCTTTGCGATCGTGCGCCACGTTTCTAGCCGATCCCACACCGGCTCCTCGGCGAGGCTGTCGTCCTCGTTGATGAAGGGGTTGGGAAAGAAAATCGAAATCATCGGCTCGTTCTTCCCGTTCCACATTTCGAAGCCCCACGTGACGGGTTTTCCGTCGCCGCCGAAGCCGCGGAAGATGCGTGCCTTGGTCGGGCGGCGGTGGGCGCGCAACTCCGGCGAGACGGGAAATCTCTCCGATCCCTTGTTCTCGCCAATGCAAAGGTGGAAGTGGCCACCGAGGCCGAACATGACCGTCAAGTAGCCGTCGCGCAGCGAAATCCTGGTGGGTGGACCCGGACAGCGCATCTCGAAGGCGGCACCTTCGATCAGCGGGCCGAAGCAAACGCCCTTCCAGTGGTTCTCGAAGATGTCCTGCAGGAAGGCGTACAGGAAATCTTCCGAAAGGGGCAGCTCCCAATATTCGCGACGCGGCGTGCCGTCGTCGTTGAGGTCGACGTGCGAGGGCTCAGGTTTGATCCCCCAATCCTGGGCGCAGGCTCGCGTGTCGATGCTCAAACTCTCTTCCTCGTAAAAGGATCAAGGAGGCCCCGACCTTGCGCGTGATGCAGCACGCGGGCTGGTTGAGGCCCCCTTGCCCATTCATGACCGTCGTAGCGCCCCGTTTCCGAGGTGCCATTGCTCAGCCTCAGTCGCCAAAGCGCATGCGGATGCCGGCATAAGCCGCAATGTTCGCGGTCTCGTAGCCGAATACCTCCTGATAGTCCTCGTCGAGTAGGTTCTCGACGCGCGCGAATGCGGTGAGATTGTCGGAGATGTCGTACTCGCCGGCAACGGTGACCAGGGTGTAGCTATCCATGAGGATCCGCGGAGGCGTTCCGACACGGAAGTCGTTGTCGTAGAAATCGCCGTTGTAGACGGCACTGACGGTGGCGCGCGCGCGGTCGGAGAACCGATAGGTTGCGTTGACGCTCGCTTGGTGCTCGGGCCGCCTGACTTCGCGGAACCGCAGGCCTGTTGCGTCCGTCTCGAAAGAGTTGAGATGGGTATAGGTCGCGATGATGTCGAAATTGTCCGTCGGCCGGGCCGTGACGGTTACTTCGACACCGCGGCGTGTGCTTTCTTCATCGCGATTTCCAGCCGTTGGGATCGGCCCCGAGTAATCCGCGAATATCTCGTTTTCGAGATTGGCCCGGAAGTACGTGACGTCGACGATGAGAGCCTTGTTGAAGAAGCTCTGCTCAACGCCGGCGTCCCACGAGATGGATTCTTCAGGGATCAAATTGGGATTGCCCAGCCACTGTCCGGGGATGAAGCCGAACTGCTCGCTGAAAGTCGGGTTCGTCACGCCCTTGCCGTAGCTCGCATGGAAACGCGTATCTGTGGACCTTAGCAGGTAAGCTGCGGTTGCACGGTACGTTTCCGCATCCTCGAACGCGTCGTTGACGTCGTAACGGTAGGCGCCCGTGAGGAACAGGCTGTCGAAGAGCTCAAGCCGATATTCCGCGACATGGCCCCGCAGTGTCCGCTCTTGTTCGGGAATTTGACTGGGATCCCAGAAGATCGGTCCCGTGTTGCGGTAAGTTTCCGTCTGTTGTTCGATCAAGCCGATGAGCGTGTGGCGCGCGTTGGCGATCGACGGCGTGTCGAATTGCAGCGTGGTCTGATAGCCAAAGTGCTCGCGGGTGCCGACGTCGCCGCTGTCGGGGAGTTGATCGGCGAAACGTTTCGTCTCGTAGTCGGTGTAGTTGAAGAACACCGAATGCTTCCAATGATCCTCGAACGTGCTGAGGGTTGCGCGCGTGCTCGCGAAAAGCTGCTCGACCTTGTGATTGCGGTCGCCGTCGGTCACTAAGCCATACGTGGGGGAGCCCCAGTTGAAGTCCTGCGGGTCGGTTTCGGCAAACGTCCGCGTGTTGCGGATCGTCCCTTGAATGTTCAGAAACGGCAGGACGTCGGCGTCGCCCTTGAACGAGACGGTGCGATTTTCGTAACCGTCCTTCTC
>ERZ869909.728-NODE-728-length-33627-cov-3.780268_pt1 | contig 33627 bp, 33 predicted proteins | sample MGYA00520892_ERZ869909 | MGnify/ENA primary metagenome ERZ869909 (study PRJEB32215, sample SAMEA104723947) | bioreactor metagenome | biome: bioreactor; feature: anaerobic bioreactor; material: water | place: China | collected 2015-03-12 ...
TCGGGCGGCGGATGCAGGCCATGGACGCCCATGATGCCGAAACCGATGGCAAGCCTACTGTGGAAGGGGCGTTGCACGCCTTCCTGGATACCGATCTTGATCTCTACAGCCAGGGCGGTGAGAGCTGGAAATATTACGGCATGATCGGCGGTCAGCTCTCCAACACCGTGTTTGGCGGCGAGCTGATGGATCAGAATTTCGATCCCGTCGTCCTGCGCCTCATCGCCTTGTTGCGTAAAGCCATCCCCGGCAGCACGGATGAAGACCTGTTCTGGGGCTATCACTTCGTCACCGGCGCGCTGATGCTCACCCTGTCCCGCACCGGCCGGATCGACCGGCTGTCGGGCGGTGTTTGCAGCTCCGATGATTTCGGCTCCATCCGGGACCGCATGGCGCGCTTCATGGCGGCGGGCTTCCGGGAAATCTGCGCACAGCGCGCAGAAGAGCGGGCACCCTCTTCTGGCAAGGAAGGCTGACGCGGCGTGGCGGAAACAGGAAAGTCTCCTGGCTCAACCGCCGTAGCCTGATAGCCAGCTTCCCTTTGCCGGCAGCCGCATTCTTCGCCATGACGATATTCGCGCGCAGGATTCGGGCGGCCTCGGCGCGCACGGACAATTATACTCCTGATTTACGCGCTCTCGGGCAGGCACATTAACCTGCCTCTTACACGCGTGCCTAATGAGCACGCGACTGCCCTCTCCCTTTCATGAATTCCTTGCCAGAACCGGGCTTTAGCCCGGTCGAGGAATCCGCTGGTTGCGCTTCCCGAATGTCGCTTGTATAACCGGACTGACAAGGAAATAGCCTCCAGCAAAGAGAGGCTTCAGGGAGGAAAAAGCTTTGGCTCGCCATATCGATACTCTTCTTGACGTTATCGAAGCCTGGCACAGGCTCGACGTGGACGCTGTCATGGAGCACATCCACGACGATTTCATATGGAATAATTCCGGCGGCATGCTGCCGGTCTTTGAGGGCAAGGACGCCATGCGCGCCGCTCTCACCAAGATGGCTGGCAAGACGCAATCCAATGACTGGCGCCTTTTCGATTACGCGGAAAATGGCGACACGCTCTGGATGGAAGGCGTGGACGAGTTTACCGGCACTGACGGCTCGCATCTGGCCGTGCCCTATGCGGGCGTTCTGGAGTTCAAGGACGGGCGGATTCACCGCTGGCGCGAGTATTTCAACGCCTATGTGCAAACCAGCCAGCGCGAGAAAAAGGAGATATCTCCTGAAGTACGCGCCATGCTCGACAGGCCGGTTGTCACGAGGGTGAGCTGATGGCTCTTCCCGAAGCGAAGACCGCGTTCGCGCCGCTGCGTGATGCATCGCTGCTGCCGGTCGATCTGGACATTGAGCGCCGCGCCGACGGGACAGTTGTCGTGCGCTCGCGCATCGCGCTGCAGCCCTATGAGACCAATCTTCCCGCCCGGTTCGCGCGCATGGCGCAGGCCCAGGGCGAGAAGCCTGCCATGGCCAAGCGCGCCAGTGCTGATGGCGAGTGGGTGTTTACCTCCTACGCTGATCTGAAGCGCCAGATTGACGGGGCGACGCAATGGCTGCTGGACCACGCGCCGCGTGATCGCGCCCTGCTCATTATTGCCGAGAACGGTCCTGCCTTTGCGGTGATGACATTTGCAGGCTGGGCGGCAGGCTTGCCTGTCTGCCCGGTCAGCACGACCTATGCGGCTCTGGGCGGCGATTATGGACGCCTCAAGCACGTTATCGCCAAGGCAAAGCCCGGCGCGATCTTTGCCCAGAGCGCTGGCGCGTTCAAAGCGATAGCCAGCCTTGATACCAGCGATGCGCGCCTTGTCACCTGCGCTGCGGACGCATCTGGCGCTTACGCCTTCGATACCGTCACCGCGACGCCGGTAACGCAGGCCGTGAGCGAGGCCATCGCTGCGCGCCGCGCCGATGACGTGGCCGCCTACATGCTGACCTCAGGCTCCACCGGCCTGCCCAAGCTGGTCGAGATCAGCTTTGACAATCTCGCCGCCAACAGCGCCCAGTGCCAGCAGACCATCGGCAAAAGCGCGGGCTGGCACGATGTCATGCTGGACTGGCTGCCCTGGCACCACGCCGCCGGTGCCTTCGCGATGCGTACCACCCTGCTTGAGGGCGGCACGATGTATGTCGATGACGGCAAGCCCGCGCCTGGCCTTTTCGACCAGTCAATCCGCAATCTGCGCGAGATCAGCGTTGGCTATTACAACAATGTGCCGCTGGGCTATTCCATGCTGGTGGACGCGCTGGAAGCGGATGCAGCGCTGCGCAAGACCTTCTTTGCCCGGCTGAACCTGATGCTCTATGGCGGGGCGGGCCTGTCGCAGTCCGTCTATGACCGGCTGCAGGCTCTGGCTGTGGCCGAGACCGGCCACCGGATCATGCTGACCAGCGGCTATGGCTCCACCGAAACCGTGTCGGCCTTCATGGTCATCCACTTTGAAAGCGACAAGGTGGGCATCGGCCTGCCGACGCCGGGGGCCGAGGTTAAGCTCGTCCCCTCAGGCGACCGCTACGAGCTACGTGCGCGCGGGCCCAATGTGACGGCTGGCTATCTGGATGAGCCGGAGAAAACGGCTGCCTCATTCGATGAGGAAGGCTTCTACCGCACCGGAGACCTTGCCGTATTCCACGATCCTGACCGCCCTGAGCTGGGCCTTGCCTTTGCCGGCCGGGCTGCGGAGGAGTTCAAGCTGTCCAGCGGCGCCTGGGTCTATGGGGGCGCGCTTCGCGACACGCTGATGCGCCAGCTTGGCACCCTGATGACCGATCTGGTCCTGTGTGATGATGACCGGCCCTACCTTACCTTGATGGGCTGGGCCAAGCCGGGCGCGTCGTCGGACACCATCGCGAAAGCCATTCGGGCGGTGAATGAAGGCCAGCATGGCGGCTCCAAGATCCGGCGCGCCCTTTTGCTGGATACACCGCCAGACCCGAACGCTCACGAGCTGTCTGACAAGGGCACGGTGAACCGCCGCGCTGTCATCGACCGCCGCCGCGGCGATGTTGAACGGCTTTACGCCGCGACGCCCGATTCCGGCATTCTCATTATTGAAGGTGATGCATGAGCACGAACCATTCCCCGGAAATTCAGGCCCTGCTCGACAAGCAGGCCATTACCGATGTCATCAATCTCTATCTGCGCGCCGCTGACCGGGCCGATATCGAGCTTCTGACCAGCTGCTATCACGATGATGCGTGGGAGGATCATGGCGGGGTGTTTGACGGACCGGCCTCCGAATACATCGCGCTGATGGCGAAAATCCTGCCGCGCGGCGGGCTGATGAACCATCTCTCCACAAACATCCATGTCGAGCTGGATGGCGAGAAGGCTCTGGCCGAGCACTACATCCTCGCTTTCGCACGGATGAAGAAGGATGGCGAGACGTTCGACACGCTCACCCTGGCGCGCGCCATTGACCGCTTCGAGAAGCGGGACGGTGCATGGAAAATCGCCCGCCGCCAGCTCGTCTGGGAGTGGAACCACGAGATGGACCATGCCGAGACATGGGGCCGCGGTACCATGGTGCCGGACATTTCCAAACTCGTGCGCAGCGCCAAGAAACCGCACGATCCCATCTACGCAAAAGGCTAAAACCCATGGAACTCGAAGGAGCCGTAGCCCTCGTCACGGGCGGCAATCGCGGCATTGGCGAAGCCTTTGTGCGCGCATTCCTGCAGGCCGGGGCAGCCCGCGTCTATGTGGGGGCGAGATCGGCCAGCAGCGCCGCGCATCTGGTGGAGGAATCCGGCGGCCGTGCGGTGGCGCTGGAGCTTGATGTCACGCGCCCAGAACAGGTCGAAGCCGCCGCGCGCGAATGCACGGACGTCTCGATCCTCGTCAATAATGCCGGAGCTTTCCTGAACCAGCGCCTGATGGCGGCGCCGGACATGAATGCCGCGCGCGAGGAGATGGAGGTCAACTTTTTTGGCCTTCTGGCGATGAGCCGGGCGTTTGCGCCCATCCTCAAGGTCAATGGAGGCGGCGCTGTCGTCAATGTGCTGTCGGGCGGCGCCCTCGTCGCCATGCCCGTCATGGGTGGTTACAGCCCGTCCAAGTTTGCCGCCCGCGCGGCCTCGGCCTGTATCCGGGCCGAGCTTGCCGAGCAGAAGACGCAAGTCAGCGCCCTGATTGTGGGCTCGGTGGATACCCGCATGGCCGCGCATGTCGGCGGCAACAAGGAACGCCCTGAAGACATCGCGAAAGTGGGCCTGAAGGCCATTCGCCGGGGCATTGACGAGATCGATACAGACCGCATGGCGGTGGAGCTGCGGGCCGATCTGGCGCGCGATCCCAAGGGCGTGGAACGCGCCGTCGCCCGCATGCTCGGTGCGAGCAGCATCGCCACAGGCCACTAGAGATAAAAAGGGGATAACCGTGGACGTAATTACAGTTCTGGCGACCAATCTGGCGGTGCTTGCCGCCGGGTTTTTCATTCTCTGGCTGGTATGCATTGCCCTGAAGGACTGCACCATCGTGGATGCCTACTGGGCGCTTGGCGCGGTGGTGCTGGCCGTATCCACCTTCCTGCAGTCCGGTCAGGGCGACCGGGCCGTGCTGCTTCTGGTCATCACCGGCTTATGGGGCGCACGCCTGACGGCCTACATGTACTGGCGCTGGCGCGATCACGGGCCGGACCGCCGCTACAAGCGCATGTTTGAACGCCTGAAAGAGGAAAAGGGCTGGGGCTTTGCCCGTGCCAGCCTGATTGCCGTCATTCTCACGCAGGCGCCCTTGCAGTTCCTCGTGACCCTGCCGGTCCAGCTCGGCCCGATCGATGCAGTGCCTGCAGCCCTTGGCATTCTGGCGTGGACGGGCGCAGCCATCGCCCTTTTCGGCCTTGTCTTCGAGAGCATTGCCGACTGGCAGCTGACCCGCTTCCGCAAGAACCCGGCCAATGCCGGCAAGGTCATGCAGCACGGGCTTTGGAAATACTCACGCCACCCGAACTATTTCGGCGAGGCGCTGGTGTGGTGGGGGCTGTTCCTGATCGCCGCCGAGACGAGCACGGGCCTGTGGTCCTTCGCCGGCCCGGCATTCCTCACCTGGACACTGATCAAATGGTCGGGCGCGCCAACGATGGAATACCGCATGCGCAAGACCAAGCCTGATTACGTCGCCTATATCGAGCGTACGTCCGGCTTCATTCCGTGGCCGCCGCGCAAGGCCTGATTTTTCCGCGTACCTCCAAACTGGATGAGCGCATCACCTCTGGTGATGCGCTCTTTTCTTTCCAGCTTTAAGCAATATGGCTCAGGCCAGCCTTGTCCGGTAGGCTCCGGGTGCCGGGTAGCTGAAAAAGCCGGGCGGGGCGGCACACACATCGGGAATACCGCGCAGTGCGGCAGCCATGGTTGCGTCGGTCAGCGCGCGGGAGGAGGGTATGTCCGGGTCGCCTTCATGGATATCCAGCGTAAGGCGGATATTGGGGCGCCCGGTGATGTCCACGACCCAGTGCCCGCCCGTCTCGCCATCGTGAAGTGCCGGGTCAGCGGTCCACAGGATCGACAGGGTGAAGCTGGAGCCGTTCTCGTAATGGGCCGTCCAGCGCCAGCGCGTCGCCGCCACGGTGCCCGCGGGCACCGGCCCCGCCCCGGTGGGGATGTCGCGCAGCGCAATCGTCAGCTCGTGGTCCGGTTCGATGGCCCGGATCCGCGTGTGCATGGCGTGACCGGCCTGCGCCAGAACCTCGCTGAAGAGCCGCGTGTACAGCGTGGCCAGCGGGCCTTTGCGGATGTCATCCTTTTTCGGATCGCGCCCGAAGCCCATCATGCCGAAGACAAACTCCGGTGAGGTCATCTGCGAGGCATCCACCATCTCGCGCACATCGATATGGTCAAGGCGTGAGGAGAAGCCGGTAGCCGCCATCACGACCCGCTCCACAAAGCCGCCAGGGTTGACGCCGAGCCCCGCCAGCGTGCTGCCCCCGGCCTCACATGCGGCGCGCAGAGGGCCGGCATAATCCTCGTCATGCGCGTCGGGGAAGTGGAATCCGGCCGATGATATGACATTCTTCCCGGAGGCCAGCAGGCGTTCGACATCGCCGCTCAATGCCTCGTAAGGCAAGGTGATGCGCGGTGTGTGAATGACGAGATCGGCATTCAGCGCGAGAATGTCTTCTATGCGCGATGTCGCAATGATTCCCGTCGGTTCGCGCCGGACCAGCTCACCCGCATCGCGCCCTGCCTTGTCCGGGCTATAGACGTAAACACCTGCCAGTTCGAGATCGGGATGGTCGATGATGCGGCGCAGGGCCGTCCGGCCCATGGACCCTGTCGCCCACTGGATTACCCGATACATGAATGCGTCTTCCTCTCATGGCTTGCCCTGATGAATGGGCACAGTTAGTCTTATTATGCAAGCAATTTGACGGATGAAATTCAGGGAGCAAATCCGCATGGCCGCAACGCCCGCATCACGCCTCGAGGAGTACACCGCCAAGGGATGGTGGGGCTCGCTCACCCTCGATCACCTCGTCCAGCGCAACCGGGTCGAAGCGGCCGGAAAACGCGCGCTCCGGGATCCGCTGAACCGTGCCGATCTCGATGGCAAGCAGCCACGCAGCCTGAGCTGGGCGGAGCTGGGTGACGAGGTTGATACGATGGCGGCGGCTCTTCTGGAGCAGGGCCTGCGCAAGGGCGATGTGCTGACCTACCAGACGCCGAACTTCGCCGAGACCGTGATACTGGCGCTGGCAGCCGCGCGTATCGGGCTGGTCATCAGCCCCGTCGTGACCGCCTACCGCGAGCATGAGCTGGCGTATGTGCTCGACACGGTGAAGCCCAAGGCGGTCGTGACGCTCGCCCGCTTTGCCGGATTTGATCACGCGGCGCTGGCGCTGAAGCTCCAGCCATCGCGTGGCTACAAGGTGCTCATCCTTGGCGGAGACGCGCCCGAGGGCACGGTTGACCTTGATGCCGCCATGGCAAACGCCAGCGGCGAGCGCGCAAGCGCCTATGCAAAGGCCAACCCGTCACGGCCGGATGAGACCTTCACCATCTTCTGGACGTCCGGGACCGAAGCGCGGCCCAAGGGCGTGCCGCGCGACCATAATCTGTGGATCGTCAATGCGCGCATGGTAACCGAAGCGGCGGACCTGCAGCCCGGCGAGACGGTGCTGAACCCGTTCCCGCTGGTGAATATAGGCTCGTTCGGCCTTGTCACCTCATGGCTCTGGCGGGCGGGTGTGCTGGTCCTGCACCATCCGTTCGACCTGAAGGTCTTCCTGCAGCAGATAGAGGCCGAGCGGGTGAACTACACCATCGCCGCACCGGCCATCCTCAACGCGATCCTGAAAATGCCGGAACTGGTTGCCGGGACCAGTCTGGACTCCCTGCGCGCTATCGGCGCCGGTTCTGCGCCGCTCGCCCCGTGGATGATCGAGGGCTTCTCGCGCGAGTACGGCATCGAGGTATGCAATATTTACGGCTCCAACGAAGGGGCATCGCTTTTCAGCTCGCACCTGCACGTGCCTGACCATGCCGACAGGGCGCGCTACTTCCCCCGCATGGGCGTGGAAGGGATTGAATGGTCGGGTGATATCGCGTCCATGATCCAGACCCGGCTGGTCGATCTGGAGACCGGCGAAGACATTACCGAACCGGGCATACCCGGCGAGCTGCGCTTTCAGGGCGCGGCCACCTTCTCCGGCTATTTCGGCAACCCGGAACTGACGGCAGCGGTGTTTGACGAGCAGGGTTATTACCGCACAGGTGATCTGTTCGAGCTGGCTGGTGATGGCCCTGTACCGCAATTCTATCGCTTTGTCGGGCGGTGCAAGGACATCATCGTGCGTGGCGGCGTGAACATCTCGCCGGCCGAGCTGGACGATCTGCTGAGCGGTCATCCTGACCTTGCCGAGGCGGCTGTGGTCGGCATTCCTGACGAGGTGCTGGGTGAACGCGTCTGCGCAGCCTTTGTCCCGCGCGGCGATACCGTTCCGGCACTGGAACAGCTTACCGGCTGGCTGCGTGAGAAGGGTCTCGCCGTGTTCAAGCTGCCGGAGCAAGCCGTTCGGGTAGACGCGCTTCCACGCAATGCCATGAACAAGGTTGTCCGCTCGCAACTGCGCGAGCAGGTGCTAGAAAAGCTGGGGGGCTGACGCCCCCTACCCTGCCTTGCCGTTACGGATGAAGCTGCGGTCGGCCCAGCATGAATGGGTGCCGCTGGAAATCTTGTGCGGCAGGGCAATGCGTACGACCGGCCCGTCGGAGAAGCGCTTGCAGTCAATCAGGATGCATTCCGACTTTCCGGCATTTTCGTCGACCACGAACGAGACCAGATAGCCATCATCCTCGTCCTTCGCATCAATACGGGGGACGAACGGCGCTTCACTCGCATAGCGGCCTTCTTCAAGGCGCACTTCTTCTGACGTCCCGGTATCGAGATCGTGCTTGATGAAGCCGTTGAACAGGAACCAGCCCGGCTTGGTGGTGGTGGAGTAGATATAGCGGTGCCGCTGGCCCGCCACGCGCTGATTGATCATGCCAAACTCGACGATGCGGTCGTCGAGACGTTCCTCTACCGTCTTGCCGGTCGCCAGATTGAACCGCCAGCGGTGCAGCTTGGGTTTGAAGCTGTGCTCATCGATATAGGCCATCAGGTGCTCATAGCCCTTTGGCCCGTCAGTGAGTGGCTTCGGGGTCGGATCCTCCTGGAAATAGCCGTCCATGATGATCTCGTCGCCCTGCTCGTAGGCGTTCAGGAAGTGCAGCACATAGGTCGGGTCGGCCTCGAACCAGCGGATATCCTTTTCGGTGCCATAGCGGGGCAGGATGGCGAAGCGCGAAGGCAGGTCGTGCATGCGCACAGCATGAATGCCGCGCTCCAGCAGGCTGGTATCCCAGAAGACCGGCAAGTCATTCAGGATCGAGTAGTTTTCCGAGAATGCCATGTCGTGCGGCAAGCGCGGTCCGGGCAGCGGAATGGGCGTGTAGTGCTTCAACCGGCCAGACGGGTCCACCACGCCGTAATGCATGTAGGGCGCGTGCTTGGAGTAGTTGAAGAAGAGCAGATCGCCCGTGCGCTCATCGACCTTGCAGTGAGCCGACACACCATCGAGCGGCGCCCAGGGCGCAACGCCCATCTGCTCGAGGGTTTCCGGGTCGAGCATGTAGGCTTCGCCGCACTGGTAGAAGGTCGCCAGCGCCTTGCCGCCATGAACAACGACGTCCGTGCTGGCATTATCCTTCAGGCTGCCATGGGCGCCGAAACCGGGCCGGCGGGATGTGCCGGCTGGGTCTGCAAGTCCGCCCCAGAGCGATTCTCCGGCGATCTGTTCGGCCTGAAAGCAGCGCGTGCGCACGAACCTGTTACGGTAAGACGCCTTGCCGTTTGAAAAGTCGATCTGGTGGATCATTGAATCGGCATCAAACGGGTGATGACGCCCAAGCGGCTGATGTACCTGGTTTTCGGTGTTGCGCAGGTAAACACCGTCAATGTCGGACGGGACCGTCCCCTCAATCACTTCCAGATCCCACGCATTCACCTCTTCGTGCAACGGCGTCCACGCACCGTTGAGATAAGGGTGATTGCTGGGGCGCAGGGAGGTTTTGACCGGCGGGAGACGTTCGAGCTTCATCAGGCTTGTCCTTGGTTCGAAAGAACTTTGCCTGCAGGCTACCGGCGTTAGTCTCCTTAAGCAAGCATGTGGGCCTGCGTCAGATTGCCGTGGAGTGCCGGGTTACCTCGCCCTCGCACTGATCGCACGTAATCACGCCTTCCAGCACATGGCCGCAGGGGCGGTGATAGATGATGCGCGGAACCCCTTCCTTGGTGGACAGCCAGCGATCACCCCAGCGCACCAGCTCCAGCACCAGCGGGAACAGGTCCAGCCCCTCCTGCGTCAGCTTGTATTCCCAGCGTTCCGGCTTGTCCTGATAGAGCCGTTGCTTGAACACGCCGAGCTCCACGAGCCGGGAGAGCCGGTCGGCCAGAATGTTCGACGCCACGCCAAGCGCCTGTTCAAATTCGCCAAAACGCGAATGGCCCAGGAAAGCAGCCGCGATGATGTGCGATGTCCAGCGGTCGCCGAGCACGTCTGTCGCACGCTGCATCATTGAGTCTTCGGGCAGCGCCCTGTCGACGATTGACCGGCGTTGCGCGCGCGATTTGGGTGCAGGGTCAAAGCCCGCGCCGGGACCGGGTTCAGAATAGGTATCGCGTGCGTAGATGACGCCGCCACAGGCCTTGCAGCGGTATTCCGGCGTGAAGACTTTCCCGCAATCATGCCTGATCGTGTGTGCCGGGATGTTGCGGTCATAGAACCAGCGCTTCTCCCAGCGGATGATCATCAGGGATGCGCCATACAGGTCCCGGCCCATCTCGGTGAAGCGGTATTCAAAGCGCGGCGGGCGTTCGCAATACTGTTCACGCCGGAACACTCCCACCTCCACCAGACGGCGCAGCCGGTCAGTCAGCAGGCTGCGTGCAATCCCGATCCGGTTCTGGAAGTCTTCAAAGCGCCTTACGTCCACAAAGGCGTAGGAAATAATCATGAGCGTCCAGCGATCGCCCAGAATGTTCAACGCGCGCGCGGCTGAATCCGCCTCGATCAACTGGCCGGGGGCAGCACGTGGCGCCTCCCGGTCTGCCGGGAGCGTTCTGCTCTGTTTTTTCGATGAAATCATGAGGCCGTGGAGGACAGTGGGGTGTTGCCTGACCCTCCGGTCAGGCAACACCCTTGTCAAGGGTTGCCGGGGGCACGGCGGTCCCCCGGCTTGCCTGTGGCCTAGAACCGGCCCGTCAGGCGCACACCATAGGTGCGTGGCGCACCAAATACCGACACCTCATCCCCGACGAACGGGATGATGCTGACGCGGTAAAGCTCGTCCGTGAGGTTGCGGCCCCACAGCGAGAGCGTCCAGCGGCCATCTTCGGCGCCGATCCCCACACGGGCATTGAGAAGGCCGTAGCCCGGCTCGAAGTTGAGCTCGTTAGGACCCCAGTACATCTGATCCTGATAGGCGTAATTGATATTGCCGATCAGTTCGAGATTGTTGCCTACCGGCTGGCGGATATCCGCGCCGACCGCGTACTGGTACTGCGGCGTACGCTGCATCTGGTTGCCGCTATAATCGATGCCCCGAAGCGGATCGATATAGTCCTTGTATTCCGCGTTGATGATCGAGCCTGATGCAAACAGGTTCAGCCAGTCGGTCGGGCTGGCCTGCACCTCGAACTCGAACCCGCTGATCACGGCGTCGGCGGCGTTGGCGACGACGAGGGTGAGGTTCACATCGTCAAGCAACTCCACCTGCAGGTCAGAGAAGTCGGTGTAGAAGGCCGCCAGATTGGTACGCAGGCGGTTGCTGAACCAGTCAGCTTTCAGGCCGATCTCGTAGGTAGTGGCATATTCGGGATCATAGGCTGTTGCGGCCGCCACCGCATTAGCCGTTGCCCCCTGCCAGCCACCACCCTTGAAGCCTTCTGAATAGGACGCGTAGACAAGCAGATTGTCAGACACATCCCACTCAAGCGACACACGCGGGGTGAAGCGCGACCAGGTCTGATCAACCGTTACCGAATACGCTTCCTGTAGCGGGGCTGGCGAGAGCAGGTCTCCCGGCTGCCCGAAATCGAGAATGATTGCGTCGGACTGGAGGTCCTTCTCATCGCGGGTGTAACGCCCGCCCACCACCAGCGTTATTGCCGGGGTGATATCGAACTCCACCTCGGTGAAGACCGCATAGCTGCGCGTCTCGCTGAACCCGATAAAGATGTTATCGCCGTCCAGCGAGTCCCGCGTGCTGCCCGGACCGCCCGGAAGGAAGGACGTTGCCGTGTTGCGCGAGCTCCGTTCGATATCCTCAAAGAGATAGTAGAGGCCACCAATCCAGCGCAGCCGGTTTCCGGCATCGGATGCAAGGCGCAGCTCCTGGGTATAACCGCGGTACTGCTCGTACTGGGTCAGCGTGCTGTCCGTGATCGAAGGCGGCGAGCCGGCCCCGGCCTGCGTCCACCGGCCTGACGCCTCGCCATAACGGTAGCCGGCGAGGTAAGTCAGCGTGGAGTTGCCGAGGTCCCAATCCATCCGGCCGGTCAGACCGCCCGTGGTGCGGTTGGCATACTGCTCATAGGGTGAGTGGTTCAGGCGCGGATTAGCCGGAATGTTTGGCGTGATGAAGCCAAATCCGGGCTGGGTGGGATCGTCAACGGCGTTGCGCGAAGGTCCGCCGCCCTGATCATCGCTGTAGTCTGCAATCAGCGAGATGCGCACATTATCGCTGGCGTTCCAGAGCAGTGACAGACGCCCGGCGTAGGAATCGCGGTCCTCCAGCTCTTCATCGCGGATCACATTGCGCGCGAAGCCGTCATGACGTTCGCGGTAAAGCGACAGACGCGCCGACAGGTTTTCACTCAGCGCGCCGGTGACAAATCCTTCGGCCAGAAGGCTGGAGTAATTGCCGATCGACACCGATCCGCCCGCACCGAATTCGTCCTGCGGTGCCGCCGTGATCAGGTTGATAGCGCCGCCGACGACGTTCTTGCCATAAAGCGTGCCTTGCGGGCCGCGCAGAACCTCGATGCGTTCAAGATCGAAGAGCGGCGGGGTCGCGGAACCACGCCGGCCGATATAGATCTCGTTGAGGAACGTGCCGACCGACGGGTCTGCTGTCGCACCGTTCAGCCGGGTGGTGCCCACACCGCGGATGAACATCTCGGATTCCATCGAGTTCTGGGACTGGTAGGTAAAGCTGGGTACATAGGCCGCGATTTCCGACAGATCGGTGATCTGTTCGTTACGCAGCTGTTCTGACCCCAGCGCGGTGACGGCTATCGGCACGCGCTGCAGGCTTTCAGCCCGCCTGCGCGCGGTAATGACCAGCACCTCAACACCCTGATTGGTGGATGCTACGGGCTGTTCCTGTAACTCATTGGCCAGTGACGTGGCGGGCATCACGACGCCCAGCACCAGGCTGGCAGTGGTCAGCAGAAGCCGACCTCTCCGGAAACGGACAGACATGCTCAACTCCTCCCTCGGGCCGCCCTCCCGCCTTTGTGACGGGTGTTGCGGGCCATTCGTCTTTTTAAGCAAGTGACACCATGACTCGCCTGACAGTCTTGTCAAGCCAGTGTTGATTGACAGGCTCCGAAGATGCCCCCAATATCGCTTGCATAACGAGATTAACAGGGAGAAAAATAATGTCATCAAGCGAGGAAAAGAAGATCGCAGCCGTCCGCGAGATGGCGAAAGCCTGGGAGAAGAAGGACTGGCGCAAGGTAGGCGATCTGTTCGCCTCCAATGGAGTGCTTCACTCCATGATGGTCGATCCAGTGGTCGGACGGGACGCCATTTACGAGCGCATTTCCGGGCTGGGCGCCGGCATTGACGAGATCGTGCTCGATATCGACCATATCGGCGTTATTGATGGCCGGGTTTATGTCGAGCGCTGGGACCGCTTCACCTTCAAGGGAAAGAAAGGCGAAGTGCCCGTCGTCGGCGTGATCTCGTTCGGCGATGACAATCTCATCACCGAATGGCGCGAGTATTATGACCGGGCCCACCTCCTGCGGGAGATGGGGGTTGAAGAGTTCGACCACCACGGCCGTAACTAACCGGTATTGCTGTCGTTCAAAGCCGCCCTCCTGATCCGGGGGCGGCTTCATCATCAGGGGCTACCGGAGCGGTCCGTCAGCAGGCGTTGATGACTCTCCGGCGCAATGTGAGGCCGTTCCATGCAATCTACCCAGAGTGAGCAGCGCGTTGGCGTGTACCCCTATTTTGTCGTGCTCATTCTGGGGCTTATCTACGCGTTCAATTATCTTGACCGTCAGATCGTGGCGATCCTCGCCGAGCCGATCAAGGCAGACCTGAACCTCTCGGATACCCAGATCGGTCTGGTGTCGGGCTTTGCGTTCGCCGTGTTCTACACCAGCTTTGGTATCCCCGTGGCGTGGATGGCGGACCGGGTGAACCGCGTACGCGTTGTGGCTGTGGCCTGCGCTGTATGGAGCCTGTTCACCGGCCTGTGCGGCCTGTCCAACAATTTCCTCCATCTGCTGTTTGCCCGTATCGGCGTGGGCATCGGTGAGGCGGGCGGCGCGGCACCGTCCATGTCGATCATCTCCGACTACTTCCCCCCTCACCGGCGCGGCGGGGCTATCGCCCTGTGGTCGCTGGGCGTGCCGCTCGGCGCGACGGTGGGCGTGGCGCTGGGTGGCTGGGCCGCCGCACAGTTTGGCTGGCGCACCGCATTTTTCGTGGTCGCCGCTCCAGGTGTTGTGCTGGCCTTGTTGCTCTGGCTGTGCGTGCGAGAGCCCAGGAGGGGCCGGTTTGACGCGCCGGTTGAGGCGGCGCCCGGCGGGACCAAAGGCCCCTCAATCATGCAGTGCGTGCGTGATTTTCTCGGCGACCCGACCTTGCGTATGCTGTTGCTCGCTGCAGCGGCCTACAGCTTCGTGTTCAACGCCTTTGCCGCCTGGGCACCTGCATTGCTGATGCGCGCGAAGGGCGCTGAAATGGCCGACATAGCGACCTGGTACAGCCTGGTCATCGGCTTCTCGATGGCGCTCGGCATGTTTCTCAGCGGCCATCTTGCCGACCGCTTTGCCCGCACCACGCCCAGTGCCTACGCCATGATCCCGGCCTGGGCGCTGGGCATAGGCATCCCGTTCTTCGTTGTCGGCGTGATGGCGGACAGCTGGTATGTCGCGCTGATCTTCCTGACCATCCCGATGGCGATGAACATGATGTTTGTCGCCCCCGGCATGGCGATCGTGCAAAATCTCGCCCCTCCGGGCCAGCGCAGCACCTCGGCGGCTATCCTGCTGTTTGTCATCAATCTGGTCGGGATGGGCCTGGGCCCGCTCTATATCGGTGCTGCCAGTGACTGGCTGGCCGGTCAGTACGGTCCGGCACAAGGGCTCGAATACGCCATGTTGTCGCTCGTGCCCTTCTACCCGGTTGCGGTCGTGACGCTGGTCCTCGTTGCGCGCTCCCTGCACCGGCGTTCGCAGCCCGGCGCTGCTCCCGCCGCCGCCTGATAGAAGCTAGTCCTCGCGGGAGGGGCTAACGTCGTATCGGGACTGTTTCAGGCACGCGCTCGCCGCGCCAGCCTGCCCGCATGCCTGCCCGCCTCCCCCACCCCACAGAGCGTGGCACCAGGCCCGCAGGACGGCGGCTGGCGTGGGGGAGCTGACAAGGTCCACTCCGAATACGGGTTTATGAATGCGTTGACCCCGGCAGCAGGTCATTTGCCTTCGCGTGCGGCGCAATATATACTTCTTCCAACCGCCACCAGTCAGGGATGACGCTGCCCGCCGTGTCCATTTCGCTCCTGCTTTCCGCACTCAAACGCGCTGCGCTGCTGGGCCTTGCCTGGCTGGTCCTGGCCGGCGGACAGCTTGGCGCGCTTCCGTATCTTCTCATCACCGTTCCGGCTGCTACGGCGCTGAGCCTTATCCTTCTGCCGCCGGGACCGCGCCCTTTAAGGCTTCTGCGCCTCGCCGCGCTGTTTCCGGGCTTTCTGGTGCGCTCGGTCATGGGCGGGGTGGACGTCGCCTGGCGGGCCTTCCATCCGCGCCTGCCCGTGAAGCCGGGCTGGATAGAGCTTGAAACCCGCATGCAGGACGGCCCCGCCCGCGCGCTCTACGGCGCCGAGACGAGCCTTCTGCCGGGCACGCTGTCTGCCGGGTGTGACGCGCGGCATAAAAATCCACTGCCTTGAGGTGACGGATCGCGCGCGTGAGCGCCTGATCATCGAGGAAGAGCGCCTTGCACGCGCCTTTTCACAGGATGAGGCGCAGGGCCGCGATGATGGCTGATCTCTTCATGCTCGCCGCCCTGTGCGTACTGATCTCGGTTGCCGGGGCGCTGATCCGCGCCTGGCGGGGGCCGGGCCGGGCCGACCGGATGATGAGCGCACAGCTCATCGGCTCAGGGGGAGTGGGCATTGCCGTGCTTATCGCGGCAGCCCGAAGCGAACCTGCCATTCTGGACGTGGCGCTGGTGCTGGCGCTGCTGGCTGCCTTTGCGGCGCTTGCCTTCGTCAAGACCGTCACGCCCGAAGGCGCAGGCGATCCGGAAGCTGACGAGGCTGAAAACCCATGAGCGCGATGGAGTGCTTCATTGCGGGCCTGCTGGCGCTCGGCGTGTTCTTCTATGTCGCCGGAACGGTGGGGCTGTTGCGCTTTCCCGATACCCATTCGCGCCTGCATGCGCTGACCAAGGCGGACAATCTGGGCCTTGGCTTCATCGTCATCGCGGCGGGCCTTTACTGGGGCGATGGCTGGATCGCGGGCAAGCTCGCCCTTGTCTGGCTGCTCACCCTGTTTGCAGCCGGCATGGCGGCCCAGCTCGTCGCGCGTGCAGCCCTGAAGGCGGAGGGCGGCGAGTGAGCCTGGCCTTCGATCTTGCCCTGTGCGCGCTGATCCTTGGCACGGCCGGTCTGGCTGTGGCCGGAGGCAATCTTTTTGGCTCTGTCGTCTTCTACATCGTCTATGGCGTGCTGATCGCGCTCGCCTGGGTCAGCCTTGGCGCGGCAGATGTCGCGCTCGCCGAAGCGGCCATTGGCGCAGGCGTGACCGGCGTCCTGCTGATCGGGGCCTGGCAGGGCATGAAGGATGCGGGCGGGCTGGAGGCCGAGATCACCAAAAGCCTGCCTGTGCGCGTCTTGGCAGGGCTGGGCGCCGCCGCGCTCGGCGCTCTGGTCGGGTTTGCGATCCTCTCCCTGCCCGGCCATGACGGGCTGACCGGCCCGGTTGCGGAAAACCAGCCTGCACTGGATCTCGGCAATCCGGTGACCGCCGTGCTGCTCAGCTTCAGAGCCTATGACACGCTGCTGGAAACGCTGGTGCTGACAGCCGCGCTGGCCGCCGTCTGGTCACTCACGCCAGCGCGCTTCTGGGGCGGGATACCGGGCCCAAAGCACATCACGCGGCCTGATGGCGTGATGGCGAGCTTTGGCCGCCTCCTGCCCCCTCTGGGTCTGCTGGTCGCGATCTATCTGGTCTGGGCGGGCGCGGACCAGCCGGGCGGCGCCTTTCAGGCCGGCACCGTGCTGGCAGCGGTTTGGATACTGATCGTGCTGGCGGGCCTGCGCGATGAGCCGCGCCTTTCCAGCCTCGTTTTGCGCCTCATCGTCATTGCCGGGCCGCTGGTCTTTCTGGGCGCGGGGCTGGCAGGCGCGCTGGCAGGCCTCGCGCTCGGCTATCCCGAAGGCCATGCCCGAACGCTGATCCTCATCATCGAATATGCACTCACCCTTTCCATCGCGGCGACACTCGCCCTGCTGATCGCCGGTCCGGCAAGGCGGGCGCCATGATGGAGTTTCTGGCAGAGCGCGGCAGCCTGTTTGCGCTGACCGGCGCCGCGTTGATCGCGCTGGGGTTTTACGGCTTCATCATGCGCCGCGCTCTGATCCGCCGCCTGATCGCGTTCAACGTGATCGGCAGCGGGATATTCCTGCTTTTCGGCGGCACGGGCTATTTCGGCGGCGGCGTCGATCCGGTTCCGCAGGCCCTGATCATTACCGGTATCGTGGTTGCCCTTGCACTGACCGCCTTCGCCGCTGCACTTGCCGTCAGGCTCGCCCGGAGCGGTGATGACGACGATGAGAATCCGGAGGCAGGCCGGTGAACCTGCTGTTTGCGCTCGTCGCCCTGCCCCTCCTCTTCATGCTGGCCAGCCTCGTGGCCGGACGCCATGGTCCCCGCCTGATCTGGCTGTCAGCGCCGCTGATGACCGGCCTCGCCGTATGGCTGGCGATTGCGGTCCATACCGCGCCGGAAGGCGGCGCGCTGGGCGGCTGGCCTGTCCCGCTCGGCATCATGCTGGAAGCAGACGGGCTGGCGGCGGCACTCATGCTGGCAAGCGCCATTACCGCCGCCATTACAGGGCTCTTCGCCCTTGGCAGCTACGGCACCACACGGGCCGAGACCACGCGCAGCTACACCTTCTGGCCGCTCTTCTACGGCCTGTGGGCTGCGGTCAACGCGGTGCTGGTCAGCCGCGACCTCTTCAATCTCTACGTCGCCATCGAGCTGTTATCGATCTGTGCGGTGGCACTGGCCGCCTTCGGCTCGCGCAAGGCGGCTATGGACTATCTGATGATCGCGCTGGCGGGCTCTCTGGCCTATCTCCTCGGCGTGGTATTGATCTTTGCCGCCGTCGGCACGCTGGACCTTTCTCTCATCGCTGAACGCGCGCCGGAGGCCCGTACAAGCATCCTCATCGGTGCAGCCCTCATCTCGGCAGGGCTGATCGCCAAGACCGCGCTCTTCCCCCTTCATGGCTGGTTACCGCCAGCCCATGGCGCAGCACCGCCAGCGGTCAGCGCGCTCCTTTCCGCACTGGTAGTAAAAGCCTCCTTCGTCATCCTGCTGCGGGTCTGGTTCGAGGCCCTGCCGGGGCTGACAGAACAAGCCATCATCACCGGGTTCGGGGTGCTGGGTGCAGCCGCGATACTCTATGGCTCCGCACTGGCCCTGAGGCAGGAGGGGCTTAAAGCCCTGATCGCCTATTCCACCGTGGCCCAGCTTGGCTATCTCTTCCTCGTCTTTCCTCTGGCAGGCGGCGGAGAAGCCATCACTCTCTGGGCGGCGGGCGCATGGGGCGCGATGGGCTTTCACGCCAGCGCCCACATGCTTGCCAAGGCGGGGCTCTTCCTTGCTGCTGGGCTGATGATCCACGCCAGCGGCAATGGACGCATGGACGGACTGACCGGCCTAGCCAGAGCCATGCCTGTCACCACGTTCGCCTTTGCCCTGTGCGCCGTGTCGCTGATGGGTCTGCCACCCAGCGGTGGCTTCATGGCGAAATATCTGATGCTGATCGCCTCTCTGGCGTCCGGACAATGGCCCTACGCCCTTGTCATCATCGCAGGCGGGCTGATGGCGGCAGCCTATCTCTTCCGCCCGCTGGCGCGCATGTTCGCCGGAACGGAAACGCCCGCAATTACGCCGCTGGCACATGGCTGGCTGCCACTGGCACCGCTGGCGCTGGCGATAGCGGCGATGGCGCTCGGCCTGCTTTCAGCGGCTCCCTATGAGCTGATGGTGTCCGGCCTGCCAGAGGCCGGTGAAGCCGGGCTGGAGGAGGTGGAGCCATGAACACGGCCATTCTCATCCCGGTCCTGCTGGTGCTGGCACCGCTTATCCCGGCTGTGGTGAGCGCGTTTCTGTCTGGCCATGCAGGCTGGCGCAATGGCGTGAATATTGGCTTTGCCGCGCTGAAGCTGGCGCTTGTCACCTATGCGCTGGCGGGTGTGGCGGCGGGGGCGGAATATGAATGGCGGATCGCCTTCGTGCCGGGCCTTGATCTGGTACTACGCCTTGATGCGCTGGCGCTCCTGTTCGTGACGCTCTCTGCCGTTTTGTGGGTGGCAACGACGCTCTACGCCATCGCCTATCTGAAGGGCACGCCCCATCAGGCGCGCTTCTTTGCCTTCTTCAATCTGTGCGTCGTCGCCGCGAGCGGGATCGCCATGTCCGGCTCGCTCATCACCTTCTTCGTGTTCTACGAGATACTCACACTCGCCACCTGGCCGCTGGTCGTCCACACCGGGAGTGCCAAGGCGATGGCGGCAGGACGCACCTATCTCGCCTACACGCTGGCGGGCAGCGCGGCTTTGCTGGCCGGAATCGTCTGGCTGGAAAGCGGATCGGGCCCTGTGGAGTTCGCCGACGGGGCGGACCTTTCCGGCTTCTCCACGCTGAGCGCCAGCGTGATCTTCGCCCTGCTGATCGGCGGGCTGGGCGCGAAGACCGCCCTGATACCGCTTCATCCCTGGCTACCAGCCGCCATGGCCGCGCCAGCCCCGGTCAGCGCCCTGCTTCATGCCGTCGCCGTGGTGAAGGCAGGCGCGTTCGGCGTGGTGCGAGTCATCTATGATGTCTATGGCATCGAGACGGTCGCGGCGCTGGGCCTCGGCATACCGCTCGCGGCCCTGGCCTCTGCCACCATCATATACGGCTCGCTGCAGGCCCTGTGCCAGAGCGATATCAAGAAGCGCCTTGCCTACTCCACCGTGAGCCAGGTCAGCTATATCGTGCTGGGCGCGAGCCTTGCCGGGCCGTTCGCCGTCATTGGCGGTCTGGTCCATCTTGTCCATCAGGGCCTGATGAAAATCACGCTCTTTTTCGGGGCGGGCGTATTGGCCGAGCGCGCCGGGATTACCGGCATCGCGCAGATGGACGGGATCGGGCGGCGCATGCCCATCACCATGGCCGCATTCAGCGTTGCCGCGCTCGGCATGATCGGGGTGCCGCCGGTCGCGGGCTTCGTCTCCAAATGGTATCTCGCCCTTGGCGGCTACCAGTCGGGGGCCAGCTGGGTGGTGGGCGTGCTCATCGCCTCCAGCCTGCTCAATGCAGCCTATTTCCTGCCCATGCTCTACCGCGCCTGGCTGAAACCATCGGCAGACACATTGCCCAGCCGCGAGACGCTGGCCAGCACAAGAACATGGCTGCTGATCCTGCCCGGTGCCTTCACGGCTATGGCCGCTCTGGGTGCGGGGCTGTTTGCCGGGTTCGAGCTGAGCCCGCTGGGCTGGGCCACGCTGATCGTTGAACGGATCTATCTGCCATGAGCGCGCTCTGGCTCCTTCCTCTCGCTCTTGCCCTGCCCCTTTTGCTGGCGGCGGGCAGCGCGCTGCCGCTCATTCGCGACCGCAGCCTGACGCTCGCCATCTTCGCGCCCCTTCCCGGGCTTGCCGCAGCCCTGTTCGCGCCGCGCGGCGAGGTGCTGGTATTGCCTGAGCTGGTGCTCGGCGTGACGCTCAGCTTGAGTGAGACCGGCGCGCTCTTCCTGGGCGGGGCCAGCCTTCTCTGGCTGACCGCCGGGCTCTATTCGCGCTTCTACATGGCCGGGAAGGACCGGGGCGGCAATTTCGCCCTGTTCTGGAATCTCTGCCTTGCGGGCAATCTGGGCGTCTTCATCGCCGCTGACGCAATCAGCTTCTATGTCGCCTTCGCGCTCGTCTCGCTGATGGCCTTCCCGCTGGTCATCCATGACCGCAGCCAGAAAGCCCTCAAAGCCGGGATCGCCTATATCGTGCTGGCCGTGATCGGGGAGGCCGCCCTGCTGGCCGGGCTGGTCCTCGCTTCGGGGGCTGCAGGCGGGGTGGCGGAAATCGAGGCGCTGGTGGAGGCGGTCTGGCTGTCACCTGACCGCCCGCTCATCCTCGCCCTCCTGATCACCGGGTTTGGCATCAAGGCCGGTCTCATACCGCTCCATGTCTGGCTGCCGGTGGCTCATCCTGCGGCACCGGTGCCAGCCTCCGCCGTCCTGTCCGGCGCGATCGTGAAGGCAGGCATTTTCGGCCTGCTGGTTTTCCTGCCGCTGGGTGAAACGCTTCTCCATACTGGCGCGATCCTCGCCATGCTGGGCTTTGCCGGCGCGTTCGGCGCAGCGCTTTACGGGCTGACGCAGGACGATCCCAAGGCGATCCTCGCCTACTCCACTGTCAGCCAGATGGGGCTGATGCTGGCCGCTATCGGCGCAGGTCTGGCAACGGGACTGGAAGCCGCCGCCCTTATAGCGGCCATCGCGATCTACGCCCTCCATCACGGCCTCGCCAAGGGCGCGCTCTTCCTCGGTGTCGGCGCAATGAGCGCCAGCGCAGGCAAGGCCGCCTACCGCCAGCGCGCCGTGCTCGCGGTCATCGCCCTGTCGGTCGCCGGATTGCCGCTGACCGGCGGGGCGCTTGCAAAGCTCGCCCTGAAAGCGCCTCTGGGGCCGGTGGGCGAGCTTCTGATCACCGCATCCGCCTTCACCACCGCCCTGCTGCTGACCCGCTTTCTGGCGAGCGTAAGGCCCGATAGCGCTGACGAGGCGCGTGCGCCATTAGTGCGGTCCATCCCGGTGGCCGTGCTGGGCGCAGGCGCGCTGATCCTGCCCTGGACGGTGTGGGATATGAGCGGTCTGCCGATGAGCTATGTCTGGCAGTGGAGCAATCTTCTGAACGGCGCTCTGCCGCTGGCGCTCGCCACTCTGGCCGTATGGGCGGCACGGCGCACACGCCTTGCCCTGCCCGCCGCCCCGCAAGGCGATCTGCTGGCGCTAGCCGAACCCGCTCTTACAAAGCTTGTCACCGCCTTGCAGACGCTTGGACGCCGCCTTCCGGCAACACCACGCCTGCCCACGAGGAAGGCCCTCTCCGGGCTTTCGCTGGACCGGGCAGAGGCAAGGCTGACAAATGCCCTGCCCGCTCTCCTGCTGGTCATGGTGCTCGTGCTTGCACTGCTCGCACTTTGATACGTTCTGCCGGCCGGGCCGGGCCGCCACGGATTACAAGACCTGCCTCGTGGCTTGAATAAATCCGGGGACGGCGAACATTGTTCTGCCTCTCAACCCGATACCAGATTTATATGGCTTCAAAATCCGCCCCCTCAGAGCATCTGGAGTGGTGGACGGCATCGCTCCAAGGCGCGCGCAACCGGGAACCATATTCGATCAGGCGTGGTTCCAAGGAGGGAGAAACTTCAAATTACCGGCTGTCTTGGGGGCAACGCGTGATCGCAAATCCAGTAATCGTTATCGCCCGATGACCCCATCGAGACGCAGCGTGCTGGGCCTTTGCGCCGGGGCACCGCTCGCGGGCATGCTTCCAGCCCGGGCTCAGCCGGTTGCCGAAACCGGCCCGCTCTCAAACTGGAGTCATGTGCGATCGCTGTTCAATCTGGAGCCCGGCACCGTTCACATGAGCGCGATGCTTCTGGCGTCTCACCCGGCTTCGGTCCGCGCTGCCATCGCCCGGCATCGGAGAGCCCTTGACGCCGATCCGGTGGAATATCTTGAGGAACATGGGCCCAGGCTTACGGAAGCCAGCCGTGAAGCTGCGGCGAATTATCTGGAAGTCCATCCCTCCCGCGTAGCGCTGACCGAGAGCACCACGATGGGCGTGGGGCTTGTTTACACCAGCCTGCAGCTCCGAGCGGATCAGGAAGTCCTCACAACCGACGAAGATTATTATGTCACTCACGCGTCGCTGGAGCAGACCGCCGAGCGAACTGGCGCGGCCATACGAAGAATCGCGCTCTTTGACCGCCCCGACGCCGTGAGTGCTGATCAGATCGTCGAGCGCATAACATCCAGCATCCGGCCCGAAACCCGCTTGCTGGCGCTCACATGGGTCCATTCCAGTACCGGCGTGAAGATACCCGTGCGCGAGATCGCTGCGGCCCTGAGCGAGATCAATGCAGGCCGGGATGAAGCCGATCAGGTTCTCTTTGGCCTGGACGCGGTGCACGGGTTTGGCGTGGAGACCGAGAGCTTTGCCGACACCGGAGCGGACTTCCTCATGGCCGGTTGCCACAAATGGCTGTTCGGCCCGCGCGGCACAGGTGTGGCGGCGATCAGCGAGCGCGGTCTTGCCGCAACCCGGCCGACAATACCGAGCTTTGACGACAGTGAGGTTTTCTCGGCCTGGTACATGCAACGCGAACCGCGCGGCGGCAATAATGGCCGCCGGATGACACCGGGAGGCTTCAAGGCGTTCGAGCATCGCTGGGCGCTGACGGAGGCTTTCGGGCTTCACGACACGCTGGGCCGCACCCGGGTAGCCTCCAGAACGCATGAACTTGCGGGCGCGCTGAAGGAGGCGCTGGCGGGCATTGACAGGATCGATGTCAGAACGCCGCGCGATAGCGCCCTGTCCTCCGGCATCGTCGCCTTTGATGTGGAGGGAATGAGCTCCGCTGAAATGGTCTCGCGCCTGCGCGACCGCGGGGTGGTGGCATCCGTCGCCCCCTATCCGAGCGCTCTGGTGCGCCTGACGCCCAGCATTATCAACTCCTCCGCAGAGATTGACCGGGCGGCTCACGCCGTGCGCGACAGCATGTGAAGCATACCGGGAACCAAGGCCCGGCTTGCCGGTTAGCGTCTGCCACCACAACATGGAGACGCCCATGCTACCTGTCAGCCTTGCCCGTCTGCTGGGTCTACGCAGCCGGACCATCCGTGTCCGCCCGGTGCCGCTCATGGTCGCCGAGTTGCCCCGCTCACGCCATTACTGCCTGAAGGGGCGCCGTCCGGTCCTGAAGCCGGACCAGCGGATACGGCTTCGCCGGCCCACCGGCGAGGGGAAAGCCCTGGAGGCATGGTGCGGCGGGTACCGGATCGGCCAGCTCCATCCTGAGGACGTGGCGGAAGTGGAACCGCTACTCGCCTGCGGGCAGAAACTCGAGGCATGGATCGCAGCGCCGGCGGGCGGACAGGGTCGCCCTGTCCGCGTCGCAATGGCTCTCCAACTTAGGCAGTGAAGATACACCTCCAAGCTTCACCGGAGCGGAGAGGGCGGGCCTATTCCAGCGCCTTTTTGCGGTCACCCAGACGCAGCGGCGTGGTGTTGTCCTCCCCCTGATCGGTCAGCGTGGGAAATTCACCCTGGTTTTCCAGCGATAAAAGGGGCTCGACATCGGGATCTCCGCCGCGTGGCCGGACCGGCCGGGTGGGATTATCCCCCGTCTCCTCGATTGATATCAGATCATCTGCGAGGCTTTCATACGCTTGCGGTCCGCCAGGAGGGCTCCCGGCCTCCTCCCAGAGTCGGCGCGCACGCGCCTGCACCTTTCCGGCGCGTTGATCATCGGGCCTGTCGGGCATGAGTCTGCTCCATTGCTGTCAGCAGAAACGCCAACAAGCCGGTCCGCCAAGTGTTCCGCCAGCTCTACGCCATCGCTGCGAAATTCCTCTCTGGCCGCGGGAACAACCCCGAGGCGCCCCGGTTGGCGGGCGCGGTGGAGGATCAATGGAGAGAGTCATGAACAAGACACCCCAGAACAACGCAGACCAGAACCGTCCTGAACACCAGCAGGAAGGCGGTGGTCAAAAGCAGCAGGACCAGCGTCAGCAAGGCCAGGATCAGGGCCGGGCGCAAGCGCGAGCCGACGAGCGCCGTCATGAAGAGCAGGAGCCCCAGCGCTAGCTACATCACACTTGTCTACCTCCCTGAAGCGGCGGCAACGCCGCTTCTTTTTTGGCCGCCAGCCCTTCCGATGGAACCTGAGCGGGAATGAGCCGGTTGCAGTTGAGACTGCCAGTTTTTGCTGCCCGCATCCCGCACGAGGAGACGAATATGAGTTTCAGACCGACAGCCGCAGCATTGGCCGGCGTGGCAGGCACGGTCGCAATGACGGCCGCCATGCGGCGGCTCAACCGGCAGCTTCCCGCCAGTGCGCGATATCCTCTTCCGCCGCGCGAACTGGTGGAAGCAGGCGGACAGGACCTGCCCGAACCGCTGGCCGAGGAAGTCACACTTCTGGGCCACGCCGGATATGGCGCAGCAACCGGCGCGATCATGCCGCTTTTGATACCCCGCACATCGGTTCTTAACGGCGCGCTCTATGGCGGGCTGGTCTGGATGCTCAGCTATCTGGGCTGGATTCCCGCCTCTGGCCTTCTGAAGAACGCGGCCTGCCATCCGCCATCACGCAATCTGGCGATGATTGCCGTCCACCTGGTCTGGGGAGGCGTCACCGCCCTCGCCTACAAGGAACTCACCAGTGCCCAGGAAGAAATTTTCGCCGGACACGATGCCCCCGACGCTGATCAGGAGTTTTAAGCCATGTCTGTTAACCCTCCGCCCCGCGAGGCGGCTGCCGAAGCGCTGCACATATTGCGCGAATCCCATCCCGACCCCAAGGCCGCCAGTCCCGAAGCGCACGCTCTGGCGAAAACCATGGCGGAAGACGAGCTGGAAGTGCTGGCGCAGTCAGGATCCGGCCATGCCGGCAAGCGCGGGGCGCCGGAAGAATTGCCACCGCGCCGAAGCGGCCCTGAGCGCGGCGATGACGACCCTCGCTAGGGCGACCCGGCTTGCCCATTACCGGACATTGTGGTGTCGGCACGCAGACGGGGCAGCGCTTCGGGATGGTTTTCACGCAGCCAGACAATCATCTGCTCGCGTATGGCACAGCGTAGCTCCCAGGCCGCACCTGAGTTGGCTGCACTGGCCAGCGCCCGTACCTGGATCGTGGTGACATCGGTTTCAACCACCTGCAGCGCCACTACCTTGCCGTCCCATTGCGGGGCCGCCTCGACCATTTCTTTCAGCTTCCCGCGCATGGCTTCCAGCGGGGCGCGGTAGTCCAGATGCCAGAATACAGGTCCGATGATGGAGGCGGTCTCGCGCGTCCAGTTCTGGAAAGGCTGATCGATGAATACGCGCAGCGGCACGACGAGACGGCGCAGGTCCCAGATGCGGATCACGACATGGAACAGGCCGATCTCTTCAATCCAGCCCCACTCGCCTTCAACCACCACCGCGTCATCAATGCGAATGGGCTGGGTGAAGGCGATCTGCAGTCCGGCAATCAGGTTGGACAGGACGGGCTGGGCGGCGATACCGACCGCAATGCCGACAATGCCCGCCGACGCGAACAGCGAGAAGCCGATCTGCCGCGCGCCGGGGATCATCGTCAGGGCGGTGGCGAAAACCAGTATCGACACTGTAATGACCCACACCCGGCGTAGCATGGTCAGACGGGTGGCGCGGCGGCGTGCGTTCAGATTGTCAGAGGCTTTCAGATCAAGCCGGGTAAGCTTCCGGTTGAGCGATAAAAGCCCCAATTGCAAAATGACGATACCGACGGCCAGTACAAGCAGTATGCGGGCGGCCAGCTCGACAATCTCCACCAGCCGCGCATCAACCGCTGCGAAGCGCGTTACAAGCGCCAGCACCACTGCGGAGACGAAAAGGACTGCAGGCGTTTTGAGAACCGAAAAAAGGCGATTCACATCAGTTTTATTCATACTTGAAATCTCCGCATTCTTGCGCTGGGGGGCGGCATGACCCACCCTCCCCCCTTGAACCCTGAAAGGGACGCACTGTTCCTTGATTTTGACGGCACCCTGACAGAGATCGTGACGAGACCGGACGATGCGCGCCTGTCACCTGAGCGGGCCAACAGGTTGTCGGAGCTGGCGGCACGCATGCAGGGCGCGCTGGCCATTCTCAGCGGCCGGCCAGTATCTGACCTTGATGTGCGCCTGCCCCGGGCCCTGTGGCGTGTCGGCGGGCACGGGGCGGAGACCGCCGCTCCCGGCGAGCTGGCGGCAACCAATAGCACCACGACTGCGAAGGCCCTTGCCCTGACTGAAGTCCTGCGTGGGGTGGCAGCCTCACTGGACGGCGTCCAACTGGAAGAAAAGCCCACTGGAGCGGCATTGCACTTTCGCACACACCCCGAAGCTGGGCCTGCCTGCAGCGAGGCCATGAGAGCCGCGGCAGGCAAGGTCGGCGGATTTGAGATTCAGCACGGCAAGATGGTGGTCGAAGCGCGGCCAGTCGGCGTGAACAAGGGAGAGGCCCTCGCCCGGCTCATGGGCATGCCTGCTTTCCGTGGCCGCCGGCCGGTAATGATCGGCGACGATCTGACCGACGAGCCCGCCATGCACTTCGCGCAGACACTTGGCGGGTTGGCCATCAAGGTCGGTGCCGGCCACAGCTGCGCCGGTTTCCGCTTGCATAGCCCCGAGGACGTACATCATTGGCTGGGGGACGCTTTGGCCCCCGCACTGCGCTAGCCAGCACGCCCGTCATCAGGCAACTCCAGCGGCCCGGCCACCGGATGAAGCGGCACAGGCATTGTCGCCCTGTCCACCTCTCCGGCGCGCGCTGGGCGCACGAGCAGCCGCGCCGTTCCCGTCACCACAATAGCCAGCTGAAAGGCCATCAGAACGCCGATAAATCCGGCAGCGCCTGCCATGTCCATGGCAAGACCGCCAACCATCGGGCCCAGAGCCGCTCCGGTGGCGAGCACCATGACCAGGGTACCGGCGGCTGTTACCATGTCGCGCCGCTCTACACGGTCATTGACCTGTGCGGCGGCGATGGCCTGGACCGGGAATACGGCCGCACCAAGCGCTGCGCCCAACCCAAGCGTTATAGCCGGCTGGCCTGCGGGCAGAAGGGCAAACGCGAAGAGTACCAGTACGGCCGCCGATGCAGCGCCAGCCGCAACACCCCGCCTGCTGACCCGGTCTGACAGGCGCCCAAGGGGCCATTGCGCTACCATCGCCCCGCCCGTCGCCAGCGCCATGAACATGCCAAGCTGCGCGGTGGTCAGCCCCCGGCTCTCCGCAAACACAGGCGCGAGGGCAAAAAAACACCCCACCGACATGCCGGTAAACAGGGTCGCCAGTGCGCCGAAGGGCGATGCGCGGAAAATGAGGCCCGGCCGGAGGCGGCCCGCCGAGATCTCCTCCATCGGACTTTGGGCCTTGCTCAGCGAGGCCGGCACCAGCGCCAGCGAGAGAATGATGGAAACGACGGCAAAAAGTACGAAGCCTTCGGGCGCCGCCAGTGAAATCTGAAGCTGTCCAAGCGCCCCAGCGCCAAGGCCCGTTGCGGCATAGACCGCCAGCAAACCGCCACGCTGGTTGGAGGTGACAGAGGCATTCAGCCAGCTCTCCACGACCATGAACATGCCGGCAAAGCACAATCCGCTGAAAGCCCGGATCACCAGCCAGGCGGGCAGGTCGATGAAGAGCAGGTGGGCCAGCGCAGCGGCCGAGGCGAGCGATGCGAGGGCAGAAAACGCCCTCAGATGCCCAGCTTGCCGGATGATGGCGGGCGCAAGGAAACTGCCCACGCCCATGCCGAGGAAAAAGCCGCTCATCACCGCACCGATACCGAGCGCCGAGAAACCTTCGGCCTGGCCTCGCAGTGCCAGCAAGGTGCCCTGAAGGGCGTTACCCATCTGGAGAAGTGCAAAGCCGAGCAGAAGGGCGGCGGCGGAGGCAATTATCTGACGCAAGGATTCTATCCGCTATTGGCTGTCAGGGATAAAGACCGGCCTGCGCGTTCGGCGCGGCTGTGGTTTCATGAAAAGGCCCGGACGCGCGCGCCCGGGCCTTTCCGATACCAACACTACGAAGGCATTAGCCTCCAGCGCGGTTGCGGTTGCGCTCATGATCCGGCAGGTCTTCAAACCGGCTCTGGGTCATGTCGAGCACAAGGCGCGGCTCGCCGTCCTGCATCTCCAGCTCGACCTGGTCGATATCTACTTCGACCTGACGCCGGCCGAGACCGAGGAAGCCATTGGTGCGGACGATAACTGCCGCAACATCGGGGTCCGGCTCGGTCATCGCGACGGTGTCGCCACCGCGTGCATAGGCCGTGTCGCTGTAAGAACGCACCTGATACACCGAACCGAGCCGCTCGCCGTCAGACGAGAAGACGGGGGTGTCTACCCAGTGATGGCCATCGGTATAAACGTCGCCGTGGACTTCACCGGAAGCCTGGGCGCGTTGCGTGGCCGCATCTGCCTGAGTTTGTCCGGCAGCACCGGGTTGCGTCTGCGTTTGAGCTTGGGTCTGGGTCTGACCCTGGAGGCCGGCATCAGTCTGCGTTGCTGCGCCGTCCTGGCGGTCCTGCCAAGTCCGGTCAGTGCGGTCGTCCGTGTTCCACATGCCGTCATCATCGTCGCGAGCGTGCTCGCGCAGGCGCTCAAACTCGGCATTGGACATGTCCAGAATGATGCGCTGCTCGCCATCAACCGACGTGCGCTGGGCGTTGCCGGCTTCAATCTCGACCTCACGGGTTCCGATACCCAGGAAGCCGCCCGTTTCAACGACAAGGCCGTTGACATCAAGGTCCGCGGCGTCTCCGTCGGTCATGTCAGTGTAGGTGCCGGCATCAGCACCGCCACGCACACGCTCCACCGAACCAACGCGCTCGCCATCATTGGTATAGACAGCGACGTCACGCAGCGGATGGTCATCGCGGAAGGCATCATCGGTAGCAAACGTGCCCCGGTCATGGCCGACCTGACCTTGAACGCCGGTCTGGGTGTGGGACGCAGGGATCAACCCGCCCTGGTCGTCGTCGGTCCACTGGCCGCTATCCTGCTGCTGGTTGTCGCGCCAGGTGTCGCCGCGGCGATCCGCATCCAACAGGCCGTCGTCATCGCGAGCATGTTCGCGGAGACGTTCAAACTCGGCATTGGACATATCCAGAAGGATGCGCTGCTCGCCGTCAACCGAAGTACGTGTGGCGTTACCAGCCTCGACGCGCACTTCACGTGTGCCGATGCCGAGGAAGCCACCGGTCGAGACTACGAGGCCATCTACATCAAGGTCCTCGGTGCTACCGTCGGCCATATCCGCGTACTGGCCAGTCTGGATGCCGCCAGCGACACGATCGACCGTGCCAACGCGTTCACCATCCCGGCTGTAAACCGCAACGCCTTCAAGCGAATGGCCGTCATCAAACCAGTCAGCCGGATTGAACCAGTCGTTCTGACGGTCGCCAGTGGTTTGCTGGTGGTCTCCGGTCGTTTGCTGTTGCGTGGCAGGATCCTGAACGGGGTCCTGTGCCAGACTAGGCGCAGCCACGAGGGCGAGCGCACTGGAGGCAATAAGCATCGTTTTCATTTTGAGCACTCCTGTTGCTGCTTGGGACTGACACAACACGGATGCTCAATGAATGTTCCCCGTCGGCCAACGAAACACTCCGCTGAAGAAAAGGAACTCGCGTTACTGGGCAGGCGTTTCAGGGCAACTGCATTCGAGGAAAACCCGCCTTGCGCCAACGCCGTCCCACGCCCCGCACAACTAGCCGCCTGCGCGGCCTGTCTTTATACAATGCGAAAAGCCGCCGCGATATCAGACTGCCGCGCCGGGAGCGGGCCCGTGCCCGGCAGGCCGGAAGGGGCCGCCGCGCGGCAACTCCGCGAGACATACCCCTCGCCGGATGGCGCGACATTCTTGTAAGAAGCTGGGGCAAGTTCCTGGCTCACAGGCTGCTGCTTATTGCAGCCGGCCTGACCTTCTTCGCCCTACTGGGAATATTCCCCGCGCTGACGGCGATTGTCTCGGTCTATGGGCTGTTTACCGATCCGGCAAATATCGCGGAGCAACTATCTCTTCTCGAGGGTTTTGTACCCGGCGGCGCGCTGGAACTGCTCGCTACGCAAATGACCGACATTGCCTCGCGCAGTGATGGCGCGCTGACATTTGGCCTGATTGCCGGTCTGGCCGTTGCCCTTTGGACAGCGAATGCAGGCATGCGCAACCTCTTCAATGCGCTCAATATTGTTTATGAGGAGGAAGAGACACGCGGCATGATCCGCATGACGTTGATTTCCCTCGCTTTTACTGCCTGCGTGCTGGTTTTCGCAGGTATCGTCATCGCCCTTATCATTGTGCTTCCGGTGGCTTTGGAGCTTTTTGGTCTCGGCGCATGGGAAAGCTGGATTCTGCTGGCGCGGTGGCCTGCCCTTTTCGTGATTGTCACGCTCGGTCTTTCAATCGCCTATCGCTGGGGACCCAGCAGACGCAAACCGCGCTGGCGCTGGGTTACGCCCGGGGGCGTGTTTGCGACCAGCTTATGGATGATCGCGGCCTTTGCAGTGTCCTGGTACGTGGAGAATTTCGGCCAGTATGACGACACTTACGGATCGTTCGGCGCCGGGATCGGCTTCATGATGTGGCTATGGGTGTCATCCATCATCGTGCTCCTCGGCGCGCAGTTGAACGCAGAGCAGGAGCACCAGACGGCGCGCGATACCACCGTGCCGCCTGACCGTCCGCTCGGACAGCGCGGGGCCACCGTGGCCGATACGGTCGGCAGGGCCACCGGCGCGAAGGGAACAGACGCGCCGCGAGCTGGTTGACGCTCTCACACAGCCAAGGGCTGCACGCACCAGCAGGAGAGCACCCATGAATGACAAGCTTCAGCCTGAACAGACTCAAGATCGCCAACCGGGGCGTGAGACCGAAATGGACCCGCAGCCGGAGTTCGCGCCCCGGTTTCCCGGCGCGGGGCGTCTGAAGGACAAGGTTGCGCTGATATCCGGCGGAGATAGCGGCATTGGCCGCGCCGTCGCCGTGGCCATGGCACGCGAAGGGGCCGATATCGCATTCATCTATCTTGAAGAAGAGGAGGACGCCCGCGTAACGGTGAGCCTCATCGAGGATGAGGGCCATCCCGCGCTCGCCCTTGCCGGGGATATCGGGGATGAGCAGTTCTGCCAGGACGCTGTGGCCAAGGTCATGGACCGCTTCGGCCGGCTCGACATTCTGGTCAATAACGCCGCCGAACAACACGAGGTGGATGACCTTGCCGATCTGTCCGCCGAGCAGCTGGAGCGGACATTCCGCACGAATGTGTTTGGCTATTTTTTCCTGACGAAGGCAGCCCTGCCTCACCTGAAAAAGGGCGCCGCCATCATCAACACCACATCGGTCACCGCCTATCAGGGCCATGACACCCTTCTCGATTATGCGGCCACGCGCGGGGCAATCGTGGCTTTCACGCGCGCGCTTTCCACCCGGTACGTATCAGACGGCATTCGCGTCAACGCCGTGGCCCCCGGCCCAATCTGGACACCGCTCATCCCCGCCTCCTTCGATGCGGAAGGCGTGGCCGAACACGGCGCCAGCACGCCCATGGAAAGACCCGGTCAGCCAAACGAAGTCGCGCCCGCCTATGTGTTTCTGGCAAGCGAGGATGCGTCCTACATGAGCGGGCAGGTGCTCCACCCCAATGGCGGAAAGATCGTCGGGTCATGATGCGCGGGAACCGCGTCTGGGGCCAGGCGTTGCGCTGACATGGCAGCTCCACGCACATACTGGACGGGCCATCTGCGTCTGTCGCTCGTATCCATTGATATCGCGCTCTACTCGGCGACCAGCCGGTCCGGGCGCACCTCGCTGCGTCAGATCCACAAGAAGAGCGGGCAACCCATCCGCTACCAGAAGACCGCTGAAGGCATCGGGCCGGTTGATGCCGATGAAATCGTGAAAGGGTTTGAGGCGCAGAAGGGCAGCTTCGTCGTTCTCGAGCCGGAGGAAATCGAGGAAATCAGGCTGGAGAGCCAGGATGCGATCCGCATCGTCCAGTTCGTTGACCATCACGAGATCGACCCGCGCTTTTACGACAAGCCCTATTATGTAGCCCCGCGCGGCAAGGCAGCGGGCGAGGGCTTTGTGGTTATCCGCGAGGCGCTGCGCTCGGCGAAGAAAACCGCGCTCGGCCAGATGACCACGCGTGGCCGCGAGCACCTCGTTGCCATCCGTCCATGCGGCGGTGGCCTGCTGCTGGAGACGCTGCGCTATGCCGATGAGGTGAAGAGTTCTGACAGCGTCTTTGCCGATATAGGCGAGGTGGAAATCGATGACGAAATGCTCGAACTCGCCGAGGACCTCATCGCGAAAAAGACCGCGCCGTTCGATCCCGGCGCCTTCAGGGATTCCTATGAAGCAGCCTTGCGTGAGCTGATCGAGGAGAAGGCCAGGGGCAAGGCCATTGTCTCGGCAGAGGGCGGGAAGAAGGCAAAATCCGCTCAGGTGATCGACCTGATGGAGGCGCTGAAGAAGTCTGTGAAGGAAGAACGCGCTGGCCGCTCCGGCAAGTCACCTGCCCGCAAGAAGACCTCTGGCAAAACCGCCACGAAGAGCAAGTCGTCCGCCAGCAAGCGCAAGGCGGGCTAGATGGCGCGCGCGCTCGAGACATATCGCGCGAAGCGCGACTTCTCGAAATCGCCCGAGCCTGCGCCCAAGCGAGGCAGCGCAAAGGCCGGACGCAGCTATGTCATTCAAAAGCACGATGCAACCCGGCTGCATTACGACCTGCGGCTGGAACATGATGGCGTGCTACTGAGCTGGGCCGTCACACGCGGCCCCAGCCTCGATCCGGCTGACAAGCGCCTGGCCGTGCGCACCGAGGATCACCCCG